>OBLR010000235.1_pt1 | contig 12448 bp, 15 predicted proteins | sample 1519891 | NCBI WGS metagenome assembly OBLR01 (sample SAMEA3113583, study PRJEB22503) | soil metagenome | reverse complement strand
CTCCCGGGTCTTGGCGTACCAGAGGGCGTAGCCGACGTAGGGCACGTCGACGGTGGTCCGGCCCGCCTGGGCGGGGAGGGCGATCGTCCAGGGGTCACGGTGTGCGTTCGCATCGCCCTTCGTTCGATAGGCGATGCCGCCTTCGGGCCGTTCGACCGCCTCGACGACGCGGTGGGTTACCAGTCGGCCCGGCTGGTACGGGTCTGCGAACGTGATCACGTCCCCGACCTCGACCGACGCCGACGGGACGCTCTTCACGAGCGCGACCGAGCCGACGCCGAGCTTGGGCTCCATCGAGCCGGAGTAGACGACCACCGGACGGTAGCCCCCGAGGACGAGGGCCCCATACGCCAGAGCGCTGAGGACGGCCAGCCCGCTGAGCAGGCCGGCCGTCCCCTTCGCGATCGTTCCGAGGCGCCGCCGCATCGTGTCCCGGAAGACCGCGCCCTACGCCTGTGTCGCCGACCAGGTGAAGTCGGCGCCGGCGGACTGGCCCTGGAAGGCGTTGTCGCCCGCGTCCGTCCCGGTCGAGGGGAGCTTGACGTGGAAGTAGAAGATGTGCTGGCCGCCACCGGCCGCGAAGGTGCCGAGACCGACGGAGGCGAAGGCGCCGAGCGTCCCGTCGTAGATCTTCGAGCCGGCGACGCCGTCGTTGTCCTTGTAGATGACGAGCTGCAGCGAGTTCGCGAGGCTGCCGCTGGAGGAGCCCGAGAGGGTGTAGTCGCCCGCGAGAGAGCCGCTGTTCGTGATCGTGACCGAGCCGGTGGCCTCCTGGTCGACGACCATGTTCGACGCCGAGAAGACGGCCCCGGAGCCCGAGCGGCTCATCGCGAGCGTGCCCGTGGCGAAGGCGTTGTTCGAGATGGTCACCGGGGTGGCGGTGAAGTTGGCCCACGTGCCGCCCGCCGCCGCGATCGAGACGACGCTGATCGCCGCGAGTGTGAGCGCCACCTTCTTCGTTACCAGAGTCCTGAGATTCCGCATGTCGTTCGTCCTTTCGAAATTGGCTTCTGGGGACACCATCGGCGACCGGGGAAAGGACTCGGGCGGCAAGCGGTATGAGCCCGGTATGCGGGCCTCGGGCAGACGGGGGATCTTCGTCTCCCCCGATCGGGTCACCGCCGCAGCGGACGGACGCCGGCTAGAGCGTCTTGAACTGCTCGAACGGCTGGCGGCAGGCCGTGCAGTAGCGGATCGAGCGGCAGGGGGTCGGGCCGAAGAGGTTCTCGAGCCGGGTCTCCGTCGAGCCGCAGTAGGGGCAGCGGAAGGCATGGCTCTGGAGCTGGACGAGCGTGGGGCCGCTCGCCTCGCGCGGGGCCGGCGGTGCGAAGCCCGCCTCGCGAAGCTTGCGCCGGCCCTCCGGTGTGATGCGGTCGGTCGACCAGGAGTCGTCCTGGACGACCTCGACGTCGGGCTCGCCCCCGAGAGCGCGCACCGCCTCCTCCATCCGATCGCGCATCACCTCGAGCGCGGGGCAGCCGAGGAACGTGGGCGTGAACTCGACGTGGACTCGCCGCTCCGCCACCTCGACGTCCCGCACGACGCCGAGCTCCACGAGCGAGAGCACGGGGATCTCCGGGTCGGGGATCTCCCCGAGCGCCTGCCAGACGCGCTCGGCGGTCACCACGAGGCGCCCGCCACCGATCGCCGCACGCTCGTCATCTCCTCCCAGAGCGGGCGGAGGTCGTCCGCATGCCCGCCGCGCTCGACCGGCTCGACGGCCTCGAGCCCGACCGCCGCGCAGAGAGCAGGGCGCTGCTCCTCCGCCAGGGCTCCGAGCGCATAGGGCCAGAGGTCGGCCACGCCGGCCTCGAAGCGCTCGCGCTCGGAGGACTCCCGCAGCCGCTCCGCCCACATGTCCGCGTGCATGCGGTGGTAGGCCTCCTCTCGCTCGATCTTGGCGGCGAGCCCGGCGACCTCCGGTGAGCCGGACTCCCGGAGCGCCGCAATGCGGATCCCATCGGCCGTCTCGTAGAGCCAGTGACGCGCGATCGTGCGCGCCCAGTCGGGCACGAGCCGGAGCTCGACGAGGGGCGACGAGCGGTACGCCTCCGGCTCGCGGTCGAAGGCGAGCGCGTCGGCGTCCGTCCCGAGCTCCCGCGCCGCGAGCTCGTAGAGCGCCCGCGCGTGCCCGATCTCGCCCTGCGCGATGGAGGAGAAGGCGACGTCCTCCTCGAGGAAGGGCGCGATCCCGGTCCACTCCGAGTTCCGCCAGCCGATGAGCAGCTCGTCATCCGCCAGCTCGATCAGCGCCTGCGCGCTCACGTGCCTCCTTGAGCTTGACCTTGATGGAGTAGCCGTCCACGCGCCGGTAGTCGCGGTCGAAGACGTCCGCGACGTAGGGGTCGTCCAGCTCGTGGACCGCGTCGCGCGGGACGATCCAGAGCGCGACCGACTCGTTGCGGCGGCCGTAGAACTCCCGCGCGTAGGCTTCCGCGAACCCCAGGTTCGGCGCCTCGAGCGAGCCGCCGTGCTGGAACGGCTGCCCTTCCCGTTCCTGTCGAAAGACCTCGTAGATCACGCCGCGTGGGCCAGCACCGCCCGGCGCACCCAGGCGGTCTCCTCGCGCGACATGCGCCGGAAGCCGAGGCGGCGCTCCGTGGCCGGCCCGTGCCCTGTGACGACGTGCTTGAGCTCGTCCCAATCCGGCTCGCTGTACTCCCAGACTCCGTCCTCGCCCTTGCGCAGCGCGGGATCAGGCAGCGTGAGCCCGAGCTCCCACACCTGCGGCACGTAGCCGTCGAGGAACTGCTGGCGGGCGTCCTCGTTCGCCTGGCTCTTGATCCGCCACTGGTACATGGGGTCGTCCTCGGCCTGGATCGGGTTGCCGTGGAACTGCATGAGCGGCCCCCACCAGCGGTCGAGCGCCTCCTGCACGAGCTCGCGCTGCTCGTCGGTGCCGTTCATCATCGTGAGGATCACGTCGCGGCCGTGGAGGATGTGGAACGACTCCTCCCAGCAGATCTTCTTCATGATCCGCGCGTAGGGCGCGTACGAGCACTTCAGCAGCGCCTTCTGGGAGATGATCGCCGCCGCGTCGACGAGCCAGGCGATCACGCCGACGTCGCCCCAGGTCTTGGTCGGGTAATGGAAGACGTTGTGGAACTTCGTCCTGCCGGCAACGAGGTCGTCGAGGCAGGCCTCACGCGGCTTCCCGAGATCCTCGACGACCCGGTAGATGAGCTGCGCGTGGCCGACCTCGTCCTGGATCTTCGACGTGAGCGCGAGCTTGCGCTGCAGCGTGGGCGCCCGGAGGATCCACTCCCGCTCGGGGAGGACGCCCATGAGCTCCGAGTTCCCGTGCATCTCGATGAACTTGATCAGGGCCTTGCGGTAGGCCTCGGGCATGGGGTCGCCCGTCTCGACCTGACCCCCGTCCTGGACGAATGCCTGGAACTCGGACTCGTTCATCTTCCAACCAAACGGTCGTTAGGGTAGAACTCTACCATGACCCGTCGGGAGGAGCTTTCCCGCCAGGCGGCCCGCCTATTCGCGGCGAAGGGCTATCACGGCACGTCGATCGGCGATCTGGCCGAGGCGATGGGCGTCCAGAAAGGCTCTCTGTACGCGCACATCGAGGGCAAGCAGGACCTCCTCTTCGAGACGATGCGCGCCGGTGCGGAGGCGTTCCACGGCGCCCTCGACGCGGTTCCCGAGCAGCTCAGGCCGACCGAGAAGATCCGCCTCGCCCTCCGCGGCCACCTGCGCGTCGTCGCCGAGCAGCTCGAGGTCGCCACCGTGTTCGTGCAGGAGTGGCGCTACCTCGAGGGCGAGCGGCTCGAGGCGGTCGTCGCCGAGCGGCGCCGATACGAGGAGCGCGTGCGCGCGCTCTTCCGGGAAGGCCGCGAGCTCGGGGAGCTCCGCTCCGACCTCGACGAGCACGTCGCCGCGCTCCTCTTCCTCTCCGCCGCCAACTGGGCCTTCACCTGGCTCCGCGAGGGAGCGGACACGGACGAGCTGGCCGACCGCTTCTACGCCCTGCTCGTCGACGGGATGCGGGGCTACTCGACGCCTTCGTAGAGCCCATTTGAGGATTTTGTAAGGGCCTCCGCACGAGTGTTTTGCACGCCGAACTGCGGGAACGCAGTCCCGACACGCAAGAGGGTCGCCCGGTAGCGGCCCGTCGACCGAGGAGGGGACTACAGATGAAGAAGACCAAGAGGTTCTTCGCGACCCTGTCTGCGACCGCGATGATGGCGTTCGCCGTGGCAGGGCCTGCGGGCGCCCAGCCCGTCGACCAGGACGGGCTTGTCAACGTTGCGATCGGCGATATCGAGATCCTGAACGACGCCAACATCGGCGTGGCCGCTCAGGTTGCGGCGAACGTCTGCGGCGTCAAGGTCGGGCCGGTCGCAGTGCTCGGCACTGCCGTCGACCGAAGCGGCGATGCCCGCACGGTCTGCACGACAGACCAGGGTCCGATCCGCATCACGCAGAACTAACCCGGATCGATTCGCCATCGTACGCGCGAGGGGTCGTTTCGGCCCCTCGCGCCTTTCTGGGCCTAAGCTGGCGCCGTGCCCGGCGCCGTGCTCATCGTCAATCCCTCCGCCAGCCGAGTGACGCCCGAGGTGACGCTCGAGGTCGAGCGTGCGCTGTCGGCGCCCGGCCCCCTCGAGACCGTTCTCACGGAGCGCCCGCGCCACGCCGCCGAGCTCGCCGCGGAGGCCTGCGTCCACTGCGAGCGGCTCTACGTCTTCTCCGGCGACGGTGGGTACAACGAGGTCGTCAACGGGGTCGACGACCAGGTCGCGGTCGGTTTCCTACCCGGCGGCTCCACGAGCGTCCTTCCGCGCGCGCTCGGGCTCCCGCGCGATCCAGTGGAATGCGCCCGGCTCCTCGCCCGCGGTGCGGAGCGACGGATCGGGCTCGGACGCGTGAACGGCCGCCGGTTCACGTTCAGCGCCGGGCTCGGCATCGACGCCGAGCTCGTGCGGCGCGTCGACACGCTCGGGCGCGCGGACGGCAGGCGGGCCGGCGATCTCGCGTTCGCGCGCGCGCTCGCCGGCATGTTCGTCCGCCGGCTGGGGCGCTTCCAACCGGCCATGACGGTGCTCGGCCGCGAGCGTGTGGCCTTCGCGCTCGTCGCCAACTGCGACCCGTACAGCTTCGTCGGCCGCGTTCCGCTGCACGTGGCGCCCGCGGCGCGCTTCGAGCTGGGCCTCGACCTCGTCGCGCCGCGGCGCCTGGAGCCGTGGCTCCTTCCCCAGCTCGCCCGCTGGCTCCTGCAGGGCAAGGGCCAGACGACCTCCCGGCACATCCTCTACGTCCACGACGCAAGCGAGATCGCGATCGAGTGCGACGTCGCGCTGCCGCTCCAGGTGGACGGCGAGGACCTCGGCGACGTGCGCGAAGCCCGCTTCGAGGCCGAGCGCGACGCATTGACCGTCCTCGTCGCGCGATAATTCGAGTCATGGCCCAGGTCGTTCCCGCCGAAGGTGACCTGCGCAGGGTCATCGGCGACGGCGAGGGGATTCCGGACGGAGAGGTGGACGGGCTCGAGGAGCAGGACCTGCTCGAGCTCTATCGCAGCATGGTCCTGCTGCGCACGTACGACGAGCGCTCGCTCGTCTACCACCGGCAGGGCCGCATAGGCACGTACGCCCTCTTCTGGGGGCACGAGGCCATGCAGTCGGGTGCCGTGCACGCGCTCGCGGACGAAGACTGGATCTTCCCCTCCTACCGGGAGTCGGCGATCGGGCTCCTGCGCGGGATGCCGCCCGAGGTCGTGCTCTCCTGGTGGCGCGGGCACCCGGCGGGCTGGTGGGATCCGCGGCAGTACCGGGTCGCGTCCATCGCGGTGCCGATCGCCACGCACGTCCCGCACGCCGCGGGTTTTGCCTGGGGCGCGCGCCTGAAGGGCGAGAAGGCCGCCGCGATCGCCTTCTTCGGCGACGGAGCGACCTCCGAGGGTGCCTTCCACGAGGGCGCCAACTTCGCGGCCGTCATGCGCGCGCCCCTCGTCCTCCTCTGCAACAACAACCAGTGGGCGATCTCGACGCCGCTCTCAGCGCAGACGCGCGCGGAGACGCTGGCCGACAAGGCGGCCGGATACGGGATGCCCGGCGTCCGCGTGGACGGCGGCGATCCCCTTGCGGTCTACGAGGCCGTCGCCGAGGCCCTGGCCCGTGCCCGCTCCGGCGAGGGGCCCACCTTCGTCGAGGCCCTCACGTACCGCTGCGCGCCGCATGCAACCGCTGACGATCCGAGCGCCTATTGGGACGCCGCGCGCGTAGAGGAGGAGCGCGGGAACGAGTGCCTCGGACGCTACGAGCGCTATCTGCGGCGACAGGGCATCCTCACGGACGAGCTGGCCGACGAGATGCGCTCGGACGCGCTGGCGCGGATGAAGGCCGGCATCGCCGCGGCGGAGGCGCTCCCCGCTCCGGATCCGGAGGAGGTCTTCGCGCACGCCTACGTCGACCCTCCCACGGGCCTGCGCGATGGCTGAGCGGACACTCGTGGAGGCCGTCAACGACGCCCTCCAGACGGAGATGGAACGCGACGGGGACGTCCTGGTCATGGGTGAGGACGTCGGCCGGGCCGGTGGGGTCTTCCGGGCGACTGCGGGGTTACGCGACCGGTTTGGGGCCGACCGCTGCGTGGACACGCCGCTGGCCGAGGCGGGAATCCTCGGGACGGCCGTCGGGCTCTGCATGGCCGGCTGGCGGCCGGTCTGCGAGATGCAGTACGAGTCCTTCAGCTACCCGTGCCTCGACCAGCTCATCTGCCACGTCGGGCGTTACCGCTGGCGCACGCACGGAGCGATGGAGTTCCCGCTGACCGTTCGCATGCCGACGGGAGGCGGCGTGCGCGCGCCCGAGCTGCACGAGGACTCGCCGGAGGCCTACTACGTGCACACCCCGGGGATCAAGGTTGCGATCCCGGCGACGCCGGGCGACGCGAAGGGTCTCCTGGCCGCGGCGATCCGCGACCCCGACCCGGTCGTCGTCCTCGAGCCGAAGCTCCTCTACCGGAGCCCGCGCGGCGACGTCCCGGAGGGCGAGCACCTCGTTCCCCTCGGCCGGGCGCGGATCGCGAGGGAGGGGGACGACGTGAGCCTGATCGCGTACGGGTCGATGGTGCACACGGCCCTGGCCGCGGCGGACGAGCTCGAGGCGTCCGCGGAGGTCGTCGACGTTCGCACCCTGAAGCCGCTCGACGAGGAGACGATCCTCGCGTCGGTGGGGAAGACGGGGCGGGCCGTCATCGTCCATGAGGCGCCGCGGGTGGCAGGGTTCGGCGCCGAGATCGCGGCCGTGATCGCAGAGAAGGCGATCCTCGACCTGCGCTCCCCCGTCCTCCGGGTGACGGGCTACGACGTCCCCTTCCCGTACTGGACCGTCGAGCACGAGTACCTGCCCTCGCCCGGACGGGTCGCCGCGGCGGCCCGCACGCTGCTCGAATACTGATGGCCTACGAGTTCAAGCTGCCCGACCTCGGGGAGGGCGTGGCGGAAGGGGAGATCGCGCGCTGGCTCGTGCAGGTGGGCGAGACGATCGAGGAGGACGCGCCACTCGTCGAGATCCAGACGGACAAGACGACGGTCGAGATCCCGTCGCCGGCCTCGGGAACCGTGGCGCGCATCCTCGTCGAGGAGGGCCGGCTCGTCCCGGTCGGGACGCCGCTGGTCGTGATCGGGGACGGTGAGCTCCCCGAGGCGCCCGCCGAAGAGGCTCCGCCGACGGCTGGGCCGGCAGCGGCCGAGCGGGCCGAGCCGCCGGCCAGGGTGCAGGCGACCCCGCTCGTGCGTCGGATCGCCCACGAGCTCGGCGTCAACCTCGAGTCCGTGCAGGGGAGCGGCTCCGCCGGGCGGATCACGGAGGAGGACGTGCGCCAGGCGGCCGTCTCCGGGGGTCGGACCCCGGGGCGAGGTCCGGAACGGCGTGTCCCGTTGCGCGGGATCCGGCGCGCAATCGCGCAGCACCTGACGGCGTCGCACCGGGAGGTCCCCGCAGTCACCGTCGTCGAGGAGTGCGACTTCACCGACCTCGGCCGGATCCGCGCAGAGCGCTCGTACCTGCCCTACGTGCTTCAGGCGGTCGTCGCCGGTCTCCGCGAGTTCCCCGAGCTGAACGCGACCCTCGACGGCGACGAGATCGTCTTCTGGGGGCGCTACGACCTGGGCGTCGCAGTCCAGACGGAAGAGGGCCTGGTCGTGCCCGTGCTGCGCGACGCCGACGCGAGAGACCTCGACGAGCTCGAGGCGGAGGCGCGTCGCCTCTCCGACGGCGCCCGGGCCGGGACGCTCGAGCCCGCTGAGCTGAGGGGATCGACGTTCACGGTTACGAGCGCCGGCCGCCTGGGCGGTCTCTTCGCGACGCCGCTCGTCAACCATCCCGAAGTGGCCATCATGGGGCTGCACCGCATCGCCCCGCGACCCGCGGTGCGCGACGGCGAGATCGTGGTCCGCGACGTCGGATGGCTCTCGTGCACGTTCGACCACCGGGTCGTCGACGGCGCCCGCGCGAGCGAGTTCCTCCTCGAGGTTGTCCGCCGCCTCGAATCCATCTCCTGACTCCGCGCGTATTCGGAAGCGAGCTGTGCTTCGCACCCAGGGGGAGAGGGAGGTAGCAAATGAGAAAGCTGTGGGCGCTCACGGCCATCGTCCTGCTCGGCGGCCTCGCCGTCGGAGCGGTGGCGCTCGCGCGAGGCGGTGGTGGCAGTGAGTTCGACGCCAAACTGAACGGCTACAACGAGGTCACCTCGAAGTCGACCGTCGCGCGAGGGAGCTTCGAAGCGAGAATCCGGAACGGCACGATCCGCTACCGGCTTTCCTATCGCGATCTTGAGACGCCGGCGCTGTTCGCGCACATCCACTTCGGCCAGCCGCATGTGAACGGCGGAGTCATCGCCTTCTTGTGCGGAGGCGGAGGGAAGCCGGCCTGCCCGGAGACGACGGGGACGGTCACAGGGACGATCACGCCTGCCGACATCATCGGCCCCGGCCCCAACCCGGCGAATCCCGCGGCCGACCAGGGAATCGAGCCGGGGAGCTTCCAGGAGGCGGTCCGGGCCCTGCGCGCGGGCGCCGTCTACGCGAACGTTCACTCGGAGCGCTTCCCCGGCGGCGAGATCCGCGGCCAGCTGCGGAGGGACTGAGGCGCGGAGAGCCCGAGCAGGGGACGATCACCGAGGCGAGTTTCGAGAGGGGCGGGCCAGGCCGGCCCGCCCCTCTGCTGAGAGCTACCGCTGGGCCACGACCTGCTCGGCGTCCGCCTCCGCGAGGTAGGGCGCGAGCATCCGCTCGATCTGCGGCGCGCTCGCGCGCCCTTCCAGGCGGGCGACCGGTTTCCGATCGTCTACGAGCACGAGCGCCGGGACGCCGGTGACGCCGAGGGCCTCGGCCAGCTCGGGCGAGCTCTCGACGTCGACGAGCGAGACGCGCAGGCGTGCTCGCTCCTTGCGGGCGAGGTGTGCGAGCAGACTTTCCATGCGCCGGGCGGGGCCGGAGTGCGAGGCCGTGAAGAAGAGCAGCAGAGGCTTGGAGCTTCCGTTCGAGTCAGGCAAGGGGGGTTGCCACCTCCTTATGGATTCTGCGTGAATCTGTACCCGCATCCGCGCCGATCCGAACGGGAAGCTGGTGGGTATTTCCAGGGGTACTCTCAGGCGCCGCGGGTGCGCCGCGTGGAATCTCCCGGCGGCCCGGGCAGCGGGACGAACTGGACGCTGGGGCGCCGCTGGCCCGCCTGGGGGAAGAGCTCCATCAGCTCGTAGGTCTCCATCGGAAGGCCGACGGTGACCGCCAGGCCGAGCGCTTGCGCTTCGGCGACGGTGATCGGGTCGTCGTGCGTGTAGTGGCCGCCGGCAAGCTCCTCCGCGAGAGAGTCGGCCTTCTCCGCGCCCAGGCGCTCGATCACGAGATCCCTGACGACCTGCCTCATGTGCCGGAGCGCCTTCTCGGCCACGTCGGCCATCACGAGCGTGCGGTCGTCGAGACGCTCGGTGGGCTTCTTGGCGGCGACCCGGACGAGCGAGGCCGCCGGCATGTCGCCGAGCTGGGGGTCGACGGGACCGAGCACGGCGGCCTCGTCCATGAGGATCTCGTCCGCGGCGAGCGCCAGGAGCGTTCCGCCCGACATGGCGTAGTGAGGCACGAGCACCGTCACCTTCGCCGGATGGGCCTTGAGCGCGTACGCGATCTGCTCGGAGGCGAGGACGAGGCCGCCGGGCGTGTGCAGGATCAGGTCGATCGGCGTCTCGTCCGGCGTCAGTCTGATCGCGCGTAAGGCGGTTTCCGAGTCGTCGATGTCGATGTAGCGGACGAGCGGGACCCCGAGGAAGCCGACGGTCTCCTGGCGGTGGATCATCACGATCACACGCGTCCCGCGCGCGTTTTGGAAGGCCTGCAGCGCTCGGCCGCGCCGCATGGCCACGATCCGTTGACCGATCGCGGGGAGGACGAGCAGCGCGAAGAGGAGGATGACGAAGAGGGTGCCGACGTCGATGGCGCGAGGATACGGAGGGGCGCGGCTGGACAGCCGGAATGGCTGGCTACACTGGCCGCGCTGATGGACGGCATCCTCGACTGGTACCTGCTCGGGGTCGTGGTCGGGCTGGGCGTGACGGACGGGGCGGCGGCCGCCGGTGCGCGGCAGCGGCCCGTGTACGCGCTCCTCGCTCTCGCGGCGATTGCGGGGGCGGTCGTCGTGACCGCGCTCGCGCTGCCCTGGTGGGCTCTCGGCGCCTTCGCGGTCGCCGCGCTCCTCGCCTGGGCGGCCTTCCGGCGTCTCTCGCTCGACGCGCTCCCCGCCGCCGTCCTCGGAAGCCTCCTCCTCGCGGCCGTTCCCGCGGCCGGCTACCTCCTGGCCGTCGCCGCTCCGGTCGCGGGCGCGCGCCTCGGGCGCCGCGCCGCTTCCCGCTACGCCGGGCTGAGAGTCCTTGCCCGAGACTGATCCGCCGGCGAAGAAGCTCGTCCTCGTCGTCATCGACGGCCTGACGCCCGCGATGCTGGAACGCGGCGTGGGCGAGGGACGCCTGCCTGCGCTCGCGTTCCTCCGCGACTCGGGGACATACGCGCGCGGGTCCACGGTCTTCCCATCGCTGACGCCGGTCTGCCTCACGTCGATCGCGACCGGGGCCTACCCCGACGTGCATCACATCCCGCACCTCGTCTGGTACCACCGCGGCGAAGAGCGGCTGGTCGAGTACGGGTCCTCCTTCTCGGCCATGCGGGCTGCGGGTGCCCGACGCTCGATCCGGGACACGATCTTCAACATGAACCACGCCCACCTGGCGGCGGGCGCCACGACGGTCTTCGAGGCCGTCGACGACGCGGGCCGAGTGCCCGCGGCGATCAACTTCACCTGCTACCGGGGCCGCACGCGGCACCCGATCCGGCTCCCCGGGCTGGCGCGGAGAAACCGGTGGTACGAGGCTGCTTACGGGCCCAGGCGCTTCTTCTTCTTCAACCTCTTCGAGTCGGACGTCACCGGAGCGCCGCTCGCCATCCGCTCGCGGCTCGACGGCTCGATCGACGACTACGCAGGCGCGGTGGGGTCCTGGCTCGTCACGCGGGACGGCTTCGACTTCCTCGTCTTCTACCTCCCCGACTACGACTACGCCTCCCACATCGCCGGGCCGGCGGCCGCACTCGGCGCCCTCGAGCGTGCCGACAGGGCGCTCGGGCGCCTCATGCAAGCCGCCGGCGGCTTCGAGGACTTTCTCGAGCGCTACGCCGTGGTCGTCTGCTCCGACCACGGGCAGACGTCCGTCGAGCGGCTCGCGCGCCTCCAGGACGCCTTCCCCGAGGGAATCGCGGCGGGCGTCCTCGCCGCCGCCTCCAACCGGGCCGGGATGGTCTACCGCCTGCCGGGTTGCCGGACAGGCCCTCGGGAGCTCGCCCTGCGTCTCGACGACGTGCCCGCCGCCGACGTGGTCCTCTTCCGCGAGGACGGCGAGGCCGTCGCCCGGCGCGAAGGCCTCGAGCTCCGCTTCGCACCCGGGGACGACGGTGCCTGGCACCTCGAAGGGGACGCCGCCGTCCTCGACGGGGAGCGTTACCCGAACGGCCTCGAGCGGTCGTGGCGGGCGCTTGCCTGCCCGAACGCCGGCGAGCTGCTCGTCTCCGCCGCGGAAGGCTGGGAGCTCGCCGACCTGGGCGGGCGCCACCACCTCGGGGGAGGCAGCCACGGCTCGCTTCTCGCGGGGGACTCGACCGTACCCCTCGTGGCGGCCGGCTTCGAGAGCTCTCCCTTCCCGCCCGAGCCCTCCGTGACGGACCTCGCGCCGCTCGCCCTGCGCCACTTCGGGATCGAGCCGCCGCCCTCCATGCATGCCTCCCGGGTTCTGGCCCACGCCTGACTTCGAGGCCGACCGGGCCCGGATGGTCGCGGAGCAGCTGGAGGCCCGCGACATCGTCGACCGGCGCGTGCTCGACGTGATGGGCCGTGTCCCCCGGGAGGCGTTCATCGACGACGACGACTCGAAGCGGGCGTACGAGGACATG
>OBLR010000234.1_pt1 | contig 12471 bp, 11 predicted proteins | sample 1519891 | NCBI WGS metagenome assembly OBLR01 (sample SAMEA3113583, study PRJEB22503) | soil metagenome | reverse complement strand
TAGCGCCTCGATGTCGTCGTGAGTCCGCTTGAGGTTCGCTTGCAGCACGTTCGCGGTCAGCGGGAACTCCGTTCGAAGCTCGGTTCCGATGGCGAGCGTGGAGTCGACGGTGGTGTGATCCTCCATGTCCAGGGTCACCCGGCAATCGACGGCGTCGGCGGCGACGCAGATCTCCCTGGCGTGCCGCAACGCTAGGTCGTGACCGCCTCCGGGCAGCCGCTGCCCCAGTGCCGAGAGCTTCAGCGAGACCTCCGAGCGCGCCGCCTGACCGGCCTGGTGCAAACGAAACAGGAGCGACAGGTACTGATCCCGGACATGCCGTGCCGACGCCAGGTCGGTGACGTCCTCGCCGAGTACGTCCAGGCTCGTCATCATCCCCTGCCGATGTACCTTTTCGACGGCCGTGATCGCGTCGGCGGCGTCCTCGCCGGCGACGAACCTGGCCACGACACCGCGTGAGATCCGGTTGGCCTCGATCGCCGTCCTGAGCCGGCTGCTTCGAGATGCGCGCAGCAGGGTTGGCCGCAGCACGCCCCTTCTCCCTTCCTCGATGGCAGGTGACGGTGGCGGCGGAAACCACCTGAACCAAGTCTGAAGGCGGCGTTTTCGGAAGCCGAGATACATCAGTCTGATAATCGCTAGCCAGTAATGTGACACTTGTCTGATGGCGGAGTTGGATGACCTCGTCGACGAGATGGCCACGCTGCTGGACGCTCCGTGCACCCTGGAGGACGCCGACTTCAACCTCATCGGGTTCTCCGGCCAAAGCGACGTCGACATCGTGCGGCAGCGCTCGATCATGGAACGCCGCTCGTCGAGCGACATCCGAGACTGGTTTCACGCCCAGGGCATCAGAGAGTCCGACGGCCCGCTGCGCACCCCGCCCGAGCCACGGCTCGGAATCCAGGGCCGGCTGTGCGTGCCCGCTCGCCACCTGGGCCGTATCCAGGGCTACTTTTGGCTGCTCGATCCAGACGAGGTGATCCCCGAGTCGCTGTGGCCGGCGGCCGGTCGCATCGCCGACGTCGCGGGACTGCTGCTCGGACAGTCGACCCGGCATCAGACCCGGCTCAACCTCTTCTACCAGGACCTCATCGAGGGCGACCCCGCCGCGGTGCGCGGCGCGGCGCGGGAACTCGCGGCCGCTTCCGGGTTTTCCATGAACGAGGCCGTTACCTGCGTGATGGTCGAGCGGACGCGCTCGACCGACAGCCTGGCCTCGCAACCGCGGCGAGAGGGGGTTCTCTGGGTGGAGGAATCCGACTCGGTGACCGTGGCGATCGTCAGGGGAGCGGTGAGCGAGGCGACGGGTTCGGTGGAGGACTTCCTCGAGCGTCTCGGCTCGCCGCGCCGCCGACGCCGGGACAGTCGCGCCGCCCGTGTCGGCATCGGGCCCATCGTCGGTTCCCTCGAAGAGGTCCGCCGGGGGCGGTGGGGCGCCCAGACCGCCCTACGGGTCGCCAAGAGCCGCGAGCCGGGCGCGATCGTCCGCTGGGACGACCTGCGAGCGCTGAAGCTGCTCGCCGCCGCGGCCGACCACGACCTCGCGGAAGCCTTGTTCGACGAACGCCACCTGAGATTCCTCAGCGACCCCGGGTTCGCCGGCCTGAAGGAAACGGCGCGCGTCTACCTGGATCACGCGGGCAGCGTGGCCCGGACCGCGGACCGCTTGGGGCTGCACAGGCAGTCGCTCTATCACCGGCTGAACCAGGTGCGGCGGGCCACCGGTCTGGACCTGAAGAACGGCCAGGATCGGCTCTACCTCCACCTGGTCCTCACCTTGGAGAGCTTCCTCACCGGCGCGATCCCCGAGTGAGCCCGCGCGGCCGCCGAACAGCCGGGCACGGTCACGGCGCGCGCCGGGCTCCGGGATGGGTCAGGCGCGCAGCGAGCAGCCGTTGACGAGGTCGCCCGACGCGGGGCGGGGGAGCGTGGCGCTCCGCGGCGGTGCCTGCCCGCCCGCGTCCCAGGTCTCCAGCGCGGTGAACGCGGCGCGCAGGCATGGCAGGATCGGCCGGAGCCGGTCGGGGAAGGCGTCGTACAGGCTGTCGACGTGGTTGCCGTCTTCGATCCGGTAGTAGCGGTGCAGCGCGGCCCGGCCGTGCGATTTGATCATGGTGGCATAGACGTCGGAGTCCTTGCTGATCGGCAGCAGCGTGTCGAGGGTGCCGTGCAGGGTGATCAGCGGCTTGCGGATGCGGCCGGTCAAGGCGATCCGGGCGACGGCGCGGTGCACGTCCGCGGGGCGGGCGGCATAGTCGTAGTCGGCGTCGCAGGCGGGCGTGCCGCTCGCGCAGAACGGGGTGCCGGCCTCGGTGGCGCCGTCGTAGGAGGGATCGAGTTCCTCACGGTAGATCCGCTGCGTGAGGTCCCAGTAGACGGTGTGGTGGAAGCCCCACAGGAACTCCGAGCCGGCCGCGAAGCCCGCGTCCAGGATCGTCTGGCGCGCGGCGGGGTCGCCGGACGCGGCGTACGCGGGGTAGGCGCGCAGCACCGGCGGGAGGAACGTCAGCAGGTTGGTGCCGTCCGCCCGCCACAGCGTGCCCTCGGCGTCGATGCCGCCGTCGTACAGTTCGGGGTGGTTCTCCAGTTGCCAGCGCACCAGGTAACCGCCGTTGGAGATGCCCGCGGCGAAGGTCCGGCGCGGCGCCCGCCCGTACCGCTGGGCGACGACCGCCCTGGCGGCACGGGCAAGCTGGGTGACCCGCCGGTTCCATTCGACGATGGCGTCCCCGGGGCGGCGGCCGTCCCGGTAGAAGGCGGCTCCGCTGTTGCCCTTGTCGGACGCGGCGTAGGCGTAGCCCTTCCCCAATACCCAGTCGGAGATGGTGACGTCGTTGGCGTACTGCCGCCGCACCCCGGGGGAGCCGGCCACCACCAGGCCTCCGTTCCACGCCTCCGGCAGCCTGATCACGAACTGCGCGTCGTGGTTCCACCCATGGTTGGTGTTGAACGCCGAGGTGTCGGGAAAGTAGCCGTCGACCTGGATGCCGGGAACCTCGCCCGGGTTGCGGGTCCCGGTCGCATGCAGCCCGGCATAGTCCGCGGGCACCGTGTGGCCGGAAGCGACCGTACCCGCCGTGGTCAGGTCGTCGAGACAGGCCGTGACCTGCCGCTCGGCGCCCGGCACGATGACCCGGGCGCAGCCATGCGCGGAGTGCGCGGTGGGTGCCACGACGGTGGCGAGCATGATTCCGGCGGCGCCGGCGGCCAGCAGTCTTCCTACGGTCGGCATCCCGGCTCCTCGGGGTGGCAGGCGGGTAGCGGCTGCTCGTCAGGTTTGCCCATCCGGCGTGACGCGGGCCACGTAGGGCTCCACCACACTTGCCCGCGGCGATGTGGCCGTCGCGGCCATCCGCGGAACGGTCATCGCTCGAGGAGCGAAGCGGAATCTCGGCGCCTCAACGGGGACACCGTCGCTCGGCGCTCGGCGAATGTGCGCCATAACCACAGGTCACGCCCGGGAGAGCGACGGCGGTCGCCGAGATGGTGTGGATGAAGTCCTCATCAGCCGGGTGGAATATGTAGGGGATTGCCATAGTCCCTCCCGCGCTCGCGATCTAGGGTTCCCGGTCACGGCACCCAGCGTGGTCCGGGGCACCGGCACCATGCCGGATCGCCAGGAGAGTGCTGCGAGGAGAGTGCATGGACGCTGCTGTCGCGCCCACCCCGATCCTGACGGTCCGCTCCTTGGTCAGGGAGTTCCGGGGCTTCCGGGCGGTGGACGGCGTGGATCTGGACATCCCCGAGGGCGGCGTGCATGCCCTGGTCGGGCCGAACGGCGCCGGCAAGACCACGCTGTTCAACCTGCTCACCGGTTTCTTGAAGCCCACCGCTGGGAGCGTGCTGCTGGATCGGCACGAGCTGGCGGGCCGCAGTCCGGAGCGGATCGCCCGGCTCGGCGTGGCCCGCTCGTTCCAGATCACCAGCCTGTTCGCCGCGTTGACGCCGCGACGGCACCTGGAGTTGGCACTGGCCGCCCGTACCGGGCTGGGCTGGCGGTTCTGGCGCTCGGACCGCGCCTTGGCGCGATTCGCTGACCGTGCGGACGAGTTGCTGGGTCAGGTCGGCTTGGACGGGCACGGCGACGTCCCGGCCGGCGCGCTCACCTACGGCCGCAAGCGCGCGCTGGAGGTGGCGCTCGCCCTCGCGCTGGACCCCAAGGTGCTGTTGCTGGACGAGCCGACCGCCGGGATGGGCGCGGAGGACGTCGACCGCACCGTCGAGTTGATCCGCAACGTGCGGGCCGGACGCACCGTGGTGCTGGTCGAGCACAACATGAACGTCGTGGCCAGCCTCGCCGACCGGGTGACCGTGCTGCAGCACGGCAAGGTGCTGGCCGAGGGGCCGTACGCCGAGATCCGCCATGATCCGCGCGTCATCGCCGCCTACCTCGGAGACTCCCATGCTGAAAGTTGACCGGCTGTCGGCCTGGTATGGCGAGGCACGGGCGCTACGCGAGGTTTCGATCCAGATCGACGAGGGTGAGATCGTCACCCTGGTCGGCCGCAACGGGGCCGGCAAGACGACGCTGCTGCGCTGCCTCATGGGCCTGCACGGCGGTTCGTACGGCAATTCGTACGGCAAGACGTCGGGCACCGTCTCGTTCCTGGACGCCGACATCACCAGGCTCGGGCCGCACCGCCGCGCCCGCCGCGGCCTCGGCTATGTGCCCGACGACCGGGGCGTCTACGCCACCCTCTCGGTCGAGGAGAATCTGCTGCTGCCCCCTGCGGTGGGCCCGGACCCGTGGCCGATGGAGCGGGTCTACGAGACGTTCCCGCTGTTGCGAGAGCGGCGGCGGTTCCCCGGCACCAGGTTGTCCGGCGGCGAGCAGCAAATGCTCGCGCTCGCCAGGGTGCTGCGCACCGGCGCCCGGCTGCTGCTGTGCGACGAGCCGACCGAAGGACTGTCCCCGCTGATCGTCCAGCAGATCGGCGACATCCTCCGCGAGGTCAAGTCGGCCGGCGTGACCGTCCTGCTCATCGAGCAGAACGTGCATTTCGCCGCAACCGTGGCAGACCGGCACTACTTGCTCGCCGAGGGTCGAATCGTCGAATCCATGGACAACGAGGAGGTCCGCGCCCGCGAGCACGAACTTCTCGAATACCTCGGAATCTAAGGAATCTTAGGGAGACCCCGGAATGAGAATGTTGCGACGTTCGGTCGCGCTCGCCACCGTCGGAGCTCTGCTGGCCGGCTGCGGGGGTGGACCCGGCGGGGGCGGCGGGAAGATCAGTGACGGCGCGGTCGTGTTGGCGGTGCTCAACGACCAGTCGGGCATCTATGCAGACCTGTCCGGCCGGGGAACCATCGAAGTGGTGCGCATGGCCGTCGCCGACTACCAGGCCAAGTACGGCGACAAGGCCGTCGCCGAGAAGATCGATGTGATCGCCGCCGACCATCAGAACAAGCCTGACGTGGCCAACTCCAAGGCCCAGGAGCTCTACGACCGGCAGCGCGCCGACGTGATCGTGGATGTCCCGACCTCGTCGGCCGCGCTCGCCGTCGCGACCGTCGCGAAGAACAAGAAGAAGGTCTTCCTCGATGTCGGCGCCGCCACCACCGAGTTGGAGGGCAAGGGCTGCAACAAGTACACCTTCCACTACGGCTACAACAGCTACATGCTGGCCAATGGGACCGCGACCGCGGTGACCCGGGATGGCGCGAAGAATTGGTACGTCGTCTATCCGGACTACGCGTTCGGCCAGGACATGGAAAGGACGTTCACGGCCGCGGTGAAAAACTCCGGCGGCACCGTTGTCGAGTCCGATCCCACCCCGTTCCCCAACGACAACTTCTCCACGTTCCTGCTCAAGGCGCCCGACCTGAAGCCCAAGCCGCAAGTGGTCGGCACCATGCAGGCCGGCGGTGACCTGGTCAACTTTGTGAAGCAGTACAACGAGTACAAGCTGCGTGATCAGGGCATCGAACTCGCCATCGGGCTGATGTTCCTCACCGATATTCACTCGCTGGGCGTGGACGCGCTGCGCGGGACCCGGTTCACCGACTACTGGTACTGGAACGCCAATCCGGAGAACCGGGCCTGGGCCGACAGGTTCCAGGGCAAGGTCGGCAGGCGGCCAACCGCCGCGCACGCGGCGAACTACTCGGCGGCCCTGCAGTACCTGGAGGCCGTGCAGCGAGGTGGCACCGATAACGCCGACGCTGTCGTGGGGCAACTGGAAGGCCGCAAGGTCAATGACATGTTCGGCCGCGGCGGCACCATCCGCGCGCAGGACCATCTGCTGATCCATGACGCCTACCTCGCCCAGGTCAAGTCGTCCGGCGAGGTCAAGGAACCCTGGGACTACGAGAAGATCATCAAGACGATCCCGGCCGCCGAGGCGTTCCAGCAGCCCAGCGCCGCGTGCAGGCTCTGACCGGGGCGGCCGAGCCGTGCTGCAGCAGGCATTCAACGGATTGGTGGGCGGGGCGTTCTACGCCCTGCTCGCCCTCGGGCTCGCCGTCATCTTCGGCATGCTCAACGTGGTCAACTTCGCCCACGGCGCCTGCTATATGCTCGGCGCCTTCGGCGCCTTCGTGCTGCTGGACTCCTTCGGGGTGAACTTCTGGGTCGCGCTCGGGCTGGTCCCGGTCGTGCTCGGGCTCGCCGGAGTCGTGGTGGAGCGGTTGTTCATCCGGCGGCTGACGCCTCTCGATCCGCTGTATAACTTCCTGTTCACCTTCGGGCTGGCGCTCATCCTGCAGGACCTGGTCAAGCGGCAGTACGGGGTGCAGTCCCAGCCCTATCCCCGGCCGTCGCAGTTGACCGGATCCATCAACCTCGGGTTGTTCGAATACCCTGCCTACCAGGTGTTCGTGCTGGTCACGTCGCTGGTGCTGTGCGGCGGGGTTTGGTTGGTGCTCACCCGGACCAGGGTCGGCATGATCGTTCGTGCCGCCACCGAACGCCCCGAGCTGACCCGGGCGCTGGGCATCGACGTTGCCCGCTGGGTGACTCCGGTGTTCGGGTTCGGCATCGCGCTGGCCGGCTTCGCCGGAGTACTGGCCGCGCCGATGCGGGCGGTCAACCCGCTGATGGGCGCCGACCTGATCATCACCGTTTTCGCGGTGGTGGTGATCGGTGGACTCGGGTCGGTCTTCGGCTCGGTCACCGCCGGGTTCCTGATCGGGCTGGTCTCGGCGCTGGGCAACTACTATGCGCCGGCGCTGTCGCAGACGCTGGTGTTCATTCTGATGGCCGTCGTCCTGCTGTGGCGCCCGGCCGGCCTGTTCGGACGACCTGAGGAGGTCCTGTGATCAGCGCGCCGCGGGCGCGCGACGCGCGCTTGGCTGTGCTTAACCGGCCAACCGGCCCCGGCCGAGGGTCGCGAGGAACGAGCGACGAGGGAAGCGCGCTTCCAAGGCGCGCCGAGGCCGCGCGGAGGGCGCTGTGATCATCTCCAGGTTGGCGGGGCGGCCGGTGCTGCTGGCCGCCGGGCTGGTGGCGGCGTTTGTCCTGCCCTGGTCCATCTACCCACCGGTGGCGATGGACATCGCCTGCTGGGCGCTGTTCGCCGCCGCGGTGGATCTGCTGCTTGGCTTCACCGGATTGCTGTCGTTCGGACACGCCGCGTTCTGGGGCAGCGCGGCCTATGTCTCCGGGCTGATCGCATTGCACACCGGACTGCCCTTCCCGGTCGCCGTGCTCGGCGGAGCGCTTTTCGCCGCCACCCTCGCCGCCCCCATCGGCTATTTGTCCGTACGGCTGCGCGGCATCTATTTCGCCATGGTCACCTTGGCCTTCGCCCAAATGGTCTACTTCATCGCCAACCAATGGCGAGACCTGACCGGCGGCGAAAACGGCCTGCAAGGCATCCCGCGTGAGCTGTTCGGGATAGACCTGTCCGACCCGTTCTTCTTCTACTACGCCGGCCTGCCGTTCGTGCTCGCCGGGTTCTTGCTGGCCTGGCGGATCGTCCGCTCCCCCTTCGGGCGAGTGTTGGTCTCCATTCGGGACAACCCCGCCCGCGCCCGCGCCCTCGGCTATCCCGTCGACCGGTACAAGCTGCTGGCCTTCGTGCTTTCGGCATTCCTTTCCGGCATCGCCGGCGGGCTCTTCGCGATCAGCCACGGCTTCGCCTCCCTGCAGGAGGTCTACTGGACCACCTCGGGCCAGGCCGTCATCATGGTCGTCCTCGGCGGCATCGGCACTCTGTGGGGCAGCGCCATCGGGGCCGCACTCATCGTCCTGCTGAACGACTATCTGGCCACCGCCGGCTTCGAAGAGATCGGCATCGTCACCGGCGCCATCTTCATCATCGTCGTCCTGCTCTTCCGCGTCGGCATCTGGGGCACCGCCCGCAACCTCATCGCCGCCCACACCCGCCGCCGGGAGGCGGCCACGTCGCCCGATCCCGGCGCCCAACCCCAGCAAGAAGACATCAACACCCCCGCCCCACAGCGCTGATGCGGCACGGGGGCCCAGCCTGACCTGCTAAGTACGGCGGCGAAGGTGCACGAGGTCGCCGCCCGGGGGGCTGGGTTCAGATGGACGTGCGGAGGCGGTGCAGGCGGAGGGCAAGCTGAAGGTCCAGGGCGCGATCGGGGGACTGCCAGCCGTCGCCGAGGAGGCGGCCGATCCGCTCGAGTCGCTGGGTGACGGTGTTGACGTGGATGTGCAGACGTTCGGCCGTCTTGATGAGGCTGCCGGCGGTGGCGAAGTAGGTCTCCAGGGTACGGACGAGGGCCGTGCCGCGCCGGGCGTCGTAGTCGAGCACGGGGCCTAGCGCGGCGGCCAGGAAGCCGGCGACGTCCCGGTCGTCGCCGATCAGCAGCCCGATGAAACCGAGCTCGGCCGCCCCGGCTCCGTCGCCTCGGCGGCCCAGCGCCAGCAGTCCATCGGCGCAACGCCGGGCCTCCTGGTACGCGGCCGCCACCTTCGCCGGATCGTCCACCGGTCCGGCCGCTCCCACCGTCACGGGGGCGGCGAGGGAGATCCCGAGCTCCTTGGCGACCCGGCGGGCTGCGTCGCCCGGGCGTCGCCCCGGCAGCAACAGGATGATCTCGTCCGCCCGAGAGGCCGCCAGGCCGTGCTCAACCGTCGCGCGGGACATGGCCCAAAACGCGGCGCGCTGGCGATGCTCGGGGTTTTCGAATCGGGCGGCCATGACGATATGCGGGGCCGTGATGTCCACGTTCACCCGTCGGGCCCGTGCCTTCAACCCGTCGCCGTCGGCCACCCGCCCAGACAGCAGGTCATCAAGCAGTTCCCCCCGTACGCGGCCCACGGCCTCGGTCGCGCTACGCCGGAAAAGCAGCAGCAGGGCGGTGACGAGCGCCGCGCGCTCCAGGATGCGGCGGTCGGCGGAAGGGAGCTCCGCCGCGGAGCGTAGCACCAGCGTGCCCAGCATCTCGTCCCCTGTGGAGACCGAGGCGATCCACAGATCGCCGCGCCGCACGGTTCTGCCCTGCGCGGCGGCGGAGTACGCGGCGGCCATGACGCCGGACAGTTCGTCTTCGCCGAGCGCGGCGGGCTCGCCGGTGCGGGCCGCGGCGGCGCCCGGACCGGCCGCGGCGAGCCGGTGCCCGTCGGTGTCGAGCACATGCAGGGTTCCGCCCAGCACCTCGGTGACGACGGCGGCGAGGTCCTGCACGCCACCGCCGCGTACGACCAGTGCGGTCATCCGGTCGTGTGCCTGGGCCGCCCGCTCCACCGCCGCGCTGCGCGCCTGGACGACCTCATTGGCGGCGCTGAGCTCTTCCAGCGCGGTGCGGGTCTCGGCCAGCAGCCTGGCGTTGTCGATCGCCACCGCCGCGTGCGCGGCCAGCGACCCGAGCAGGACCACCTCCTCTTGGTCGAAGGGGCGTTCGCTGCGGTTCGCCGCGTAGAGCACCCCGATCACCCGGCTGCCCAGCTTCATCGGGACGCCGAGGATGGCCACCAGCGCCTCCTCGGCGACCGCCTCGTCGATGAAGTCGCGATGCTGGAACTGCGGATCCTTCAGATAGTGGGCGCTGGTATAGGGCATCGCGGTCTGGGCGACCAGGCCGCCGAGCCCGGCGCCCATCGGCAGCCGCAGCCGCCGGAACGCCGCCGAGACCGATCCGTCCGTCACCCGCATGTAGGTGTCGCCGCGCTCGTCGTCGTTAAGAGTCATATATGAGATGTCGGCGCCCAGCAGCCGCCGGGCGCGCCGAACGATGGCCTCAAGAACGGCGTCCAGGTCGCGCAACCCGGCCAGGTCGCCGGCGGTGTCGAAGAGCGCGGCCAGTTCGGCCTCGCGGCGGGCGTGCCGCCGCATGATCGCCCGTACCCGAAGCGCGGTGAGTTTCGCCGCCTCCAGCTCCGCCAGGACTTCGGGCGCGGCGCCCGCGGCGCGGGCCTCAACCAGCGGCCCTTCGAACTCCACGGGCGACGCTTCCCGGGCCAGCAGCTCCAGAAAGACGGTGCAGGTCATGCGGGCCATTGTCGGGCGCCGGTCAGCGGGAGTCCATCAGTACGCGGTCCATCCCGCGTCGAGGCTGATCGAGGCGCCGGTCATCATGGCCGCCTGGGGGCTGCACAGATAGGCCACCAGCTCGGCCACCTCCGCCGGCTCAATGAGGCGCTTCACGGCCGTCCTGGCCAGCATGATCTCCGTGGTGACCGCGGCCGGCGACATGCCATGCACCCGGGCCTGGTCGGCGATCTGGTCCTCCACCAGCTGAGTTCGGACGTAGGCCGGATTGACGCAGTTGGAGGTCACCCCGTGCGGGGCGCCCTCCAGAGCGATGACCTTGGAGAGTCCCTCGAGCGCGTGCTTGGCCGTCACATAGGCCGCCTTGTAGGGCGAGGCGCGGAGCCCATGGACAGAGGAGATGTTGACGATCCGGCCCCAGCCGCGCTCGTACATCCCGGGCAACAGGCCCCGCACGAGGCGGAACGGCGCCTCGACCATGATTTTTAGGATCCGGGAGAACATCTCGGGCGGAAACTCCTCCAGCGGCGCGACGTGCTGGATCCCGGCGTTGTTGATCACAACGTCGGCGCCGCAGGACCGGGCCAGCGCATCGACTGCGGTCAAGTCGGCCATATCGGTCACGCTGGCCGTCCCGCCCAGCCCCGCCGCCGCCTCCTCGGCCGGCTCGGCGCGGACGTCGGCGATCGTCACGTGCGCACCGGCGGCCGCCAGTCGCCGGGCGCAGGCCAGTCCGATGCCGCCCGCACCACCGGTGACCACGGCGCGCCGGCCGGTCAGGTCCAAGTCGGCGGGTGGCCGGATGCCGGACCGTGGCATCGCGCTCGTCATGGGCCGAACCTATGTTCCGGCCCATCGCCCTCCTATGGAGCACACCGACACAATCGGGGCCCGTTCGATGTACGGGCGCACCGTACGTCCTCTCAGTGTTACCCGGTGGTGCGGGCGGTGTCATGGTCCCGGCGCCGGGCGGCACATCGGAGCCTCGATGACGCAGCGCTCGATCCCGATCGAGCAGCAGTCTCTCCGAAAGGAGCCAGCAACCTGTGACCGAGGCGGTCATCGTGCCCACAAATGACGCTGTTGCGGGGGTCGGCGCCTGTCAGCGCATAGGTCGGCCACCAGTGCGTACGCGCCGAAGACCACGCGGACGGCGCGGGCGTGCGCTTCGACCAGGAGCCGTCGACGGGAGGGATCGTAGCGAGACGCGAAGCTGGTCAAAGACTCCGCCACCGGAGCGTGGCATCCGGAGGAGAATGACGCCGAACGGGTCGAGCACTTCACCGACGCCACCAACGGCGACAACAACGGCGAGTGGTGGAAGGTCACCACCAGCGACGGCACCCAATATTACTTCGGCCGTAACCGGCTGCCCGGCTGGACGAGCGGCGACCCCGAGACCAAGTCGGCATGGACGATCCCGGTGTACGGCGACGACGCGGGCGAGCCCTGCTATGCCGCCACGTACGACGAATCCTCTTGCAACCAGGCCTGGCGCTGGCAACTGGACCGGGTCGTCGACGTGCACGGCAACTCGATGGCCTACTTCTACGAGCGGGAGACGAACCACTACGGCGCCAATCTGAAACCGGCAGGCGTGTCGTATGTGCGAGCCGGTGCGTCCTGCCCGGATCCGTGAGCGAAAAGTCTGACTGGCATAGGCGATGTTGCTGGGGTCGCACTGATCGTCACCGTGGTGAGCAGCAGGGTCCATCTGGGCGCGTCGAGCCGAAGCTGGACGGCCGACCAGAGCGTTCCGGCCGTGCCGGCGGAGCTGCCCGACCGCACCGATCAGGTGCGATAGGCGTCGCGCCGGTGCCGGATGGAGTGGATCTCTACAGCGTGCTTGTCTTCGTTGATGCGGTAGATGATCCGGTAGGTACCGCGGCGTGCGGAGTAGTAACCGTCAAAAGGTTCGTCCAGCGGCTTGCCGACACGATGTGGATTGATGCTGATAGGACCATCGATCGTGGCCATGGCAGCGGCAGCTACGTCGAGGGGCAGGTTCTCGTGCAGGTTGCGGCGGGCTTGGCGGGAGAAGATGACTGTGTACGACGAAAAGGGCTCA
>OBLR010000233.1_pt1 | contig 12493 bp, 12 predicted proteins | sample 1519891 | NCBI WGS metagenome assembly OBLR01 (sample SAMEA3113583, study PRJEB22503) | soil metagenome | reverse complement strand
GGGGGTGGTGGGGTGGCTGCTGCTGCGCGGTCAGGGCTCCGGCCTCGAGATCTCCGCGCTCAAGGTGCTGGCGCCGCAGGCGACGCAGCGCTGCGACACGACCGTCGACGTCGTCGGGGTGCTCACCACGAACGGCGAACGCGGCGAGATCGCCTACCGCTGGCGGCGCAGCGACGGGACCGAGACCGGGGTGCTGTCGGCCACCGCGGACCGGGACCGGCGCGAGGTGACGGTGCCGTTGCACTGGAGGGTGACGGGGCAGGGCAGGTTGCACGCCGTGGCCACCTTGGAGCTGCTGTCCCCGGGCGAAACCCGCCGCGCGTCCGCCTCGTTCGACTATCTCTGCAGGTCGTGACCAGAACTGGCCAACTAGCGCCAAAGCAGTAATTCCCTACGAAATCGGCATCTCGCCTCACACTCCGAGCGTCTTACCATCACAGTGCCTGCGATTGGTCGCGGTCCGTGCACGGGGAGAGGAATGCGGCGTGGACGACGAATGGGCAGTTCCTGGCTACACGCCCTTGCGGCAGCTAGGGGTGGGAAACGGGGGGCGGGTGGTGCTCGCCGTCCACGACACATCGGGGGTTCCGGTCGCGATCAAATACCTGTCCGACCGGCTGCGTTCCGACCAGGCCTTTCTGACGAGGTTTCGAATCGAGGCCCGGATCCTGGCCGGGATCCGCGACCCGCATCTCGTCAGGCTCTACGAGTACGTGGAAACGAGCGGCGCCGCAGCGATCATCATGGAGTTGGTCGACGGCATCAATCTGCGTGACCTGCTGCGCCGGGAAGGGCCGACCGGACCGGAGGCCGCGCTCGCGGTGCTCAAGGGGTCGCTGCTCGGGCTGGCCGCCGCGCACGCGGGCGGCGTCGTCCACCGCGACTACAAGCCGGCCAACGTCCTCATCGACGGCCACGGCGACAGCAAGCTCGCCGACTTCGGCATCGCCCTGCCGGCCGGGCAAGCGGCGGCGGCAGTGTCGGGCACGCCCGCCTACTCGGCGCCGGAGCAGTGGGCCGGGGAGCCGGCGACGCCGGCCGGCGACGTGTACGCGGCCACGGCGGTGTTCTATGAGTGCATCACCGGCCGGCCGCCGTACGAGCGCGAGACCGCGGCGCTGCTCGCACAGGCGCACGAGAGCGCCCCGATCCCCATCAACGAGGTTCCCGAGCCGCTGTGGGCGATGTTCGCGCACGGCCTGGCCAAGGACCCGCTGGATCGGCCGCAGAGCGCGGCGCGGTTCCTCGAGGAGGTCGAAGAGGCCGCCGACGCGGCTTATGGCCCGAAATGGGAAATTCGCGGCCGGAGCCGGATCGCCGAAATGGCGGCCGGGCTCGCCTCGCTATTCCCATTCGCCGAGCCGCCGAGCCGGATCGCCGCAGCGCTCGGGCTCACCCGCTTGGGCAAGGACAAGGCCAAGACGCTCGCGGCCGCGGGCGCCGGCATGGTCATCATCATGGCCGGCGCAGGCGTCGCCGCGCTCGCCGCCAGCGGCAAGATCCACGTACCCAACCCGATCGCGGCGCCGATGTCGACGCCGCGGCCACTGGCCGAGAACGAGGACATCGGGTCGGCGGCGCGGCCGTCGCCCAAGCCGACGTGGCAGATGCCGGGCGGGCTGCCGTCCGGCGGCTGGACGCCCGGGCCGCCGGGCTCGCTGCCCACGACGCCGGTGGGCAACTCCACGCCGATCGGCGGGGGCGGGAGCGGACCCGCGGCGGGCGGCGACACCCCGGGAGGCGGCTCGGGCACCACGACGCCGCCAAGCGGGGGCGGCACGGGTACCGACCCCGGCGGCGGCACCGGCACCGACCCCGGCACCGATCCCGGCGGCGGCACCGGCACGGACCCCGGCGGCGGTACGGGCACGGACCCGGGGGGCGGCACGGGCACCGATCCCACTCCTGGCGGCGAGACAACCAGCCCTCCCGTCACTGAGAGCCCGCCGTCGGGAAGCGATCCGTCGTCATCTCCGGCGTCGCAGTCGAGCGCCGAGGCCGGCGTTCCGCTGCTCGACGCGGTCTAGCGGGGCTCTAAGGCCTCCTGATTTACGCCCCGGGCAGCGGTCGGGGAAGGATCGAATATCCGTTACCGGAATGTCGGATCGTTGCCCTAGTGTCAGGAGTCATGAACCCATCGACTCCTGACACTAGATCACTGATGCCGTTCATCTGGGCCGCGCTCGGGGTGGTCTACGTCGTCTGGGGGTCCACCTACCTGGGGATTCGCATCGTCATCGAGACGATGCCGCCGCTGCTCGGCGGTGCCATGCGCTTCATCGCGGCGGGGCTCGTGCTCGGCGTGGTGCTGGCGATCCGGTACGGGCCGTCGGTCCTTCGGCTGCGGCGGCGTGAGCTCGGCTCGGCCGTGCTCGTGGGGATCCTGCTGCTGACGTTCGGCAATGGCGGGGTCAGCATCGCCGAGCAGCACATCTCATCCGGTCTTACCGCCCTGCTCATCGCGTCCGTGCCGCTGTGGCTCGTGGTGTTCCGGCGCCTGGCGGGCGACCGGCCGCACTGGACCACCATCGCCGGCGTCGCCATCGGCTTCGGCGGCCTTTCGCTGCTGTCCCTCACCCGCGGCGGGTCGACCACCGGGAGCGTCTTCGGCATCGTCTTCGTGCTGGGAGGCGCGTGTGCGTGGGCGACGGGCTCGTTCATGTCCGGCCGGCTGCGCATGCCGGCCAACCCCTTCGTCGCCACTGTGTACGAGATGCTTGCGGGCGGTCTCGCGCTCATCGTGCTCGGCCTGGCCAGGGGTGAGACGCTGCGAGTCGATGCGTACTCCACGCGCTCGTGGGTCGCGCTGGGCTACCTGGTCCTCTTCGGCTCGCTGCTGGCCTTCACCTCGTACGTCTGGCTGCTCGGCAACGCGCCGATCTCGCTCGTCGGCACCTACGCCTACGTCAACCCGACCGTCGCGGTCCTGCTCGGCGCCGCGATCCTCGACGAGCAGGTGACCTGGGCGACCGCCGTCGGCGGGGCCATCATCCTGGTCGGCGTCGGCCTCGTCGTCTCCACCGAGCGTCGCGGTCGTGGGCCCGCCCCGCTCCCGGCCGGCGCCGAGCCCGCCGCGCTCGCCACGGACGGCGCGGACGGCGCGGACGGCGCGGACGGCGCGGCGGACGGTCACGCCGATGGCATGGCCGGCGACGTGGGCGGGGATGCGGACCAAGGCGGGGCGTACCGCCGCACTGACGGCGGCGGGCGCGCCGCCGGGGACGGCGTCAGTTACGGGAGCGGTAGGCGGCGGTTACGGCGAGCATGGCGTCGTTCTCCTCGGTCAAGCCGATGGAGATCCGGGCTCCCTCGCCGGCGAACGGCCGGACGCTCACGCCCGCGTCGGCACACGCGGCGGTGAAGTCCATCGTCGCCTCGCCCAGCCGCAGCCAGACGAAGTTCGCCTCGCTCGGCGGCAACGTCCACCCCTGGCCGTGCAGCGCGCCCACGACCCGGTCGCGTTCTTTGACCGTGCTTTCGACGCGCTCGAACAACTCGTCCTCGGCGCGCAGCGAGGCGATCGCCGCCGCCTGCGCGACCGTGTTGACGCTGAACGGCAGGTAGGTCTTGCGCACCGCATCGGCCACCACAGGATGGGCAACCATGAACCCGGTCCGCAGCCCGGCCAGCCCGTAGGCCTTGGAGAACGTGCGCAGCACCGCCACGTTCGGCCGGTCGGCGCGCAGCGCGAGCCCGTCGGGCACGGCGTCGTCGCGTACGTACTCGCGGTAAGCCTCGTCGAGCACGACGAGACAGTCGGCCGGCACCCGGTCGAGGAAGGCCTCAAGCTCACGTTCGCCAACGACCGTGCCCGTCGGGTTGTTGGGGTTGCAGATGAAGATCAGCCTTGTGCGCTCGGTGATCGCGTCGGCCATCGCGGCCAGGTCGTGGCGTTCGTCGCTCAGCGGGACCCGCACGGACGTGACGCCGGCCAGATCGGCGAGCAGCGGATAGGCCTCGAACGAACGCCAGGCGTAGATCACCTCGACGCCCGGTTCGCCGACCGCTTCGAGCAGCATCTGGGAGACCGCGACCGAGCCGCAGCCGACCGCGATGTGATCGGACGACACGCCGTGCCTGGCCGCGATGGCCTCGATCAGCGCCGTACAGCCGTTGTCGGGATAGCGGTTGACCTGGCCGCCGGCCGCGGTGATCGCGTCGACCACTGACGGCAGCGGCCCGAACGGCGACTCGTTCGACGACAGCTTGTACGACTTGCCCTCGGGGGACACCACGGTCTTGCCCGGCCGGTAGGCGACGAACCGGTCGAGCACCGAGCGGAAACGTGGGGTGTTGGCATCGGACACTGTCGTCCTCCCAGCAGATACCTACTCGTCTCCCCAACCTTACGAGCAAACCCCACCGATGCTTTCCGGCGCGGTCCCGCACGGGCGGGGCGGAGCCGCCTTCGCTCAGGGGGCGGGGACGGACTCGCGTCGGCTCAGAGGGCGGGGACGGAGCATCGGGGGGTGCAGTGTCTCGGCGGCGCCGCGGCGGTAGAGGCGGGCCGGCCGGCCGCCGTCGCGCGTGGTCGTCCGGTCGGTCGGGACGAGGAAGCGGTCGGCGCCGGTGACCTTGCGATGGAAGTTGCGCGGATCGAGCGGCGTGCCCCAGACGATCTCATAGACCCGCCGCAGCTCGGCGACGGTGAACTCGGGCGGGCAGAAGGCGGCGGCCAGCGGACTGTATTCGAGCTTGGCGCGGGCGCGCTCAATGCCGTCGAGCAGGATGCGCCGATGGTCGAAGGCCGCGCGGTCCGCCTCGGTGAGGATCTCGACGGCCTGCCAGAGCACCTGCGCGCGGCTGGACGCCGGCAGGTCCGGCGCCAGGCCGAGGTAGGCGACGCTCACCACCCGCTGCCTGGGGTCGCGATCGGGATAACCGTACGTTGCGAGCTGCTCGAGATGGATCCGCACGTCGGCAAGCCCCGCCCGCTCGGCCATCAGCCGTGCCGCCGCGACGGGCAGATCCTCATCCAGCTGGATGAAGCCACCGGGCAGCGACCAGCAGTTCTCGTACGGCTGCCGGTCGCGGCGCCACACCAGTGCGGACAGCCGCTGCTCACGTACGGTGAGGACAACCAGGTCGACGGTGACGGCGAGCCGCGGCACGGACATACCTTGAACGTTAGTGGGCCATGTGCCGCCTAACACACGCGAACCGCGAGATCACGCTCCGGATGGAGGTGACCTCGCGGTTCGTTCCGCGCTGTCGGGGTCTAGGTGTCGCCCCTGGGTGGCACGGCCGAGTCGGTCTTGGCGTCGACCACGGCATCGACGACCTCGACTGCCGGCGCCGTTGCGGCGGCGGCGCCGTTCCCGGTGGTCATGGGCGGCTGGCCGTTCATGCTGGACAGCAGGGTGCGGGCCAGGCCGAGGCCGGTACCGCCGAGGGTGAGGGCCTTGGCCAGCATGTCCTCGAGGCCGTCGGCCCCGTTGAGCACGACCATGTTGTCGACGTTGCCGAACACCTTGGCGCCGGCCTCGACGATCTCCGGCCACTTCTCGGCGAGTTGCTGCGCGATGACGGCCTCTTGGTTCTCGGCGAGCGCGGCGGCCCTGGCCTTGATCGCCTCGGCCTTGGCCAGACCCTTCGTGCGCGTCGCGGCGGCCTCCGCTTCGCCGATGACCCTGGTGGCCTCGGCCTGCTGTTCGGCCTTGAGCCTGATCTCCGCGGCCGCGGCCTCGGCGTGCGCGATGCGCTCCTGCCGCTCCGCCTGGGCCAAGGTGACCTGCTCGTACGCGCGCGCGTCGGCGGGCTTGCGGATCTCGGACTCCAGGCGCCGCTGGGTCTTGTCGGCCTCGAGTTCGGCGTTCTTGGTCTCCATGAGGATGACCTGCTGACGGGCCTCGGCGGCGGCCTGGTCGACCTGTCCTTGGTACTCAGCCTTCTTGATCTGCGTGTCGCGGATCTGGCCGGCGTTCTGCCGTTCCGCCGCCTGTTCCGCCATGGTCGCCTCTTGGTTGCGACCCGCTTCCGCGATCCGCGCGGCCGAGGCCACCGCGGCCGCGTGCGGCCGGCCGAGGTTTTGAATGTAACCGCTGTCGTCTTCGATCTCTTGGATCTGCAGCGAGTCGACGACCAGGCCAAGCTTGCCCATCTCGGTGGCCGATGAGGTGCGGACCTCGTTCGTCAGGCCCTCGCGGTTGTGGATGAGGTCTTCGACGGTGAGATGCCCGATGATCGACCGAAGGTGACCGGCGAACAGCTGATGGGTCTTGTCGTCCATGAGCTTTTGCTGGTCGAGGAAGCGCCGGGCGGCGTTGGCGATCGAGGCGAAGTCGTCGCCCACTTTGTAGATGACGACGCCGCGAACGTGCACCTTGATGCCCTGCCTGGTCACGCAGTTGACGTCGAGGTCTGAGGCCCTGGTGTCGAGGGACAGCCGCCGGCAGGTCTGGAAGCCCGGCAGGACGGACACGCCCTTGCCGGTCACGATTTTGAAGCCAAGGCTTTCCGCGGTGTCACGGTTGTGGGCCTTTGCCCCCAACCCAGAGATGATCAGTGCCTCGTTGGGTTCGGCGACGCGCCAGATCATCTTGAAGATGATCACAAGCCCGACCCCCGCGGCGACCGCGATAATCGCCATTGTGGCAATACCCGGCATCGCCCCTCCTTGCCTGTTATGTACTTGTGGGCGTCATATAGACGCTGGGGCGACGTAAACGGTTCTCGGTGGGTGATACTCGATCACCACGACGATGGCGCCGAGTGGAATCTCATCTCTCGGATCGACCGCATGCGCGTAGAACGCCTCGACCCCGCCCCGAATTGAGATCATGACCTCGCCGACCAGGCCCGGGCCGATCTTGCCGGTCACTCTGCCCTGCCTGCCGATCACCGTGTCCCCCGCTCAGCGTTCGGCGTCCCCGGCGCAACGCTGGGCGTCTGCCGCTCACCGCTCGGCGCGCACGGCACGCTCGTTGCGCTCCGCGCGTGGCGCGTCTCCCGCTCGTCCATGTCGTTGTCTCCCGCTCCGCCTCGACGCGCCCGCGGCGTGGGCCTGCGCCGTCGTCGTCTTCGTCGCCTCTGACGCCGGCCGCGCGCCCGCGGCACCGTCATTGTGCCCCGCCCGAAAGGGGAACGTACCGCCGCCGCCGGGCGCCGGCGATAACGGGTCAGGGAAGATTTCGCTCCGCCCGCTCATGCGCCCGGCGCGCGATCTGTTCGGCCTCGGCGCGGGTGGCGTTCGGCCCGTACAACGTGACGGTGGCGAGGTATCCGTGTGAGCGCAGCACGACGTACCAGGTCTTGACCCGCGCGGATCCGGTCACGGTGGCGACGCCGACGGTGCGCGAGCCGTCACCGAGCCGGCCGCGGGTCGCCTCGACCACCTGATGCGATGACAACCGGTCGCCGACCGTGGACTGGAAGGAGCGGCAGGCCGCCGGCACGCGCAGCCGCACCAGATGTTCGGCGAGATCGTCGGGGACGGTCAGCAGCGACTCGGTGGCGTACTGGCCGAAGCCCTTCTCGAAGGTGGCGATCGCGGCCGGTGCGGCCTGCACGCCGGGAGAGGTGTCGAAGGTGCGGGTGGCGGCGGCGCAGCGCGGCTTGTTCAGCTTGACCTGCCGCTGCAGCCGGGCGAGATTCTGGATGGCGCGCAGCGCGCCGTACTCCCCCGATTCGGGCTGGGCCGCCTGCCGATAGCCGGCGATATCGGTGAGCAGGGCCTGTTCCAGCTGGTCGGCGGTGTAACCGGTGCCGACGGGCACCCGGCCCCCTGGCGGACCGTCCGGGCGGGCCGCCGACGACCCGCTCGAACAGCCGGTCAGCGTCGTCGCCACGGCGGCCACGGTCGCCGCCACGGCGCTCGCGACCACGGCCGTCCTGCCTGCCATGCCGCGACAATATCGCCTGCGACGCCCAACTCGCCGGTGGTGATCAGGCAAGCGGCAATCGTTCCCATTCGGCCGCCGCACGCCGCCCCGGTGGGGTACGCGGCCGAGGTTGCCTGGCGCGCTACGCATGCCGAGGTCATGCGGGCGAGCGGCGCGGCCGCTTTGCTACCGCGTTTTTCGACGAAGTGGTACGAAGGCGGCGGCATCATCGCCGGGCATCGGCGGCCCGGGGACGTGGAGCGGCGCGAGGGCGCCGCCGCGGGTTCGTGCGGCCGAGCCGCGCGGCGAGCGGGTGGTGACGAGGTCTGCGGGGGCGGCGGGGTCGGTGAACGATCAGGCCGGCGAACGAACCTGGGCGGTGGGTCTACACGGCGTCGGCGCGTTCGTTGTAGATGCCCGCGTACTCCTGGCCGGACAGCTCCCGAATGCTCGAGACGACGTCGTCGGTGATCGCCCGACGGGCGCGCGCCGGCGGCAGGTCTCGATATTGGGCGAAGTCCATCGGCTTTCCGATCCGTACCGTCGCACGCGGCCTGATACGGGGCAGCCGGGCACCGATCGGCTGCATGCGGTCGGTGCCGCTGATGCCCAGCGGCAGCACCTGCGCTCCCGACGCCAGCACCAGCCAGCCGATGCCGGTGCGGCCGCGGTAGAGACGCCCGTCTGTGGACCTGGTGCCCTCGGGATAGATGCCGAAGGCGCCGCCCTGCCGCAGTACGTCCAGGGCCTGCTCGAGCGCGCCCATGGCGCCGCGCTGAGCGCCGCGCTGAACCGGCACGTGGCCGAGCGAGGTCAAGAACCAGCGCACGAAGCGGCCCTTGAGACCACGGCCCTCGAAGTATTGCGCCTTGGCGATGAAGGTGACGTGCCGAGGGAGCACGAGCGGGATGATGAAGCTGTCGATGAACGACAGATGGTTGCTGGCCACGATGAGCGGACCTTCCCCGGGGACGTTGTCGTGGCCCTCCACCCGAGGACGCAGCAGCAATCGCAGCAGCGGCGCGACCACCCTGTCAAGAAACGTACTGAGCACTCCGCCTCCCTGGGAATACGCACTTCACTCTACGGGCGACCCACCAGTAAGTCCGCTACCAAGAGCGTGCTCTTCGCGGCGGCACGTTGCGTACGGGCGGGACGGCGGAGGGTGGCAGCCGGGGTCGCGCCCTCGCCCATGATCGTGGGACGCTGAGCCGGTGAATATCTTGATCAAAGTGGTGATCACGGCGATCGCGCTGTGGGTGGCTACCGTGCTCGTCGACGGCCTCGAGGTGACCGCCGACAGCACGGCGAAGCGGGTCGGCACCCTGCTCGCCGTGGCCGTCATCGTCGGCGTCATCAACGCCTTCCTGAAGCCGATCATCAAGATGCTGGGGTGCGCGTTCTACGTCCTCACCCTCGGCCTGTTCGCGCTCCTGGTGAACGCCCTGCTGCTCTTGCTGGCTGCGTGGATCGCCGGCCGGCTCGACCTGCCCTTCGATATCACGGGGTTCTGGGCGGCGTTTTGGGGCGCGATCATCATCGGCGTGGTCAGCTGGCTGCTCGACCTCGTCATCCCCGACGGCAAGGACGACTAGCGAGTGTGGCGGCCGGGGGATCGTGGGGGTGATCGGTGGAGCCCGCAGTGCGGGTGACGGTGGCGGGGGCCGGCGACGCCTTCGGCACCGGCGGCCGGCTCCAGACCTGCCTGCATCTGCGGCCGATGCGGCCGCGCGGGCGGGCGGGCGCGGTACTCGTCGACTGCGGCGCGACCGCCCTCACCGGGCTCAAAGGGCTCGGGCTCGAACCCTGCGACGTGTCCGTGGCCGCCATCTCCCATCTCCACGGCGACCATTTCGGCGGCCTGCCGTTTCTCATCCTGGACGGCCAGTTCCGGCGCCGGGAGCGGCCGTTGCACCTGGTCGGCCCCGCCGGGCTCGCGGACCGGCTCACGCACGCGATGGAGACGTTGTTTCCCGGTTCCGCGAACGTCCGGCGGCGCTTTGACGTGCACGTCCATGAGCTCAGCGCGGACGGCGATCCGGTCACGGTCGATACGGGCGGCGGTGGGGGCGCCGGCGCGGTCTCGGTACGCGGGTTCGGTGTCGACCACGAAGCCGGCGCCCCCGCGCTTGGCCTGCGCGTGACGGTCGCCGGCCGTACGGTCGCCTACAGCGGCGACACCTCATGGACCGACGTCCTCATCGACGTGGCCGACGGCGCCGACCTTTTCGTCTGCGAGGCCTATACGTTCGACCGGCCGGTCCGCTATCACCTGCACGTGCCCGACCTGGTCGCCCGCCTCGACCGGATACGGTGCGGCCGGATCCTGCTCACGCACGCGGGCCCGCAGGTGCTCGCCCGCCGCGCGGAGTTGGGCGCCGAGCTCGAGCTGGCGGACGACGGCATGATCGTCGAGCTGTAAAAGGGAACGACATCGTCGAGGTGATCACCCGATACTAGATCGCATGCCGCGCTTTTCGGATTTCGATTCCCGTGGTTATCGGACGGTGGACGTACGGACCGGCTACGCGGAATGGGTGACCACCTACGAGCAGACCGTCGAGGACGTGATGGACATCGCGCTGCTCGAGCGGCTCACCGCGCCGACGTGGCCCGCGGTGCGGCGCGCGGTCGACCTGGGCTGCGGTACCGGCCGAACGGGGGCGTGGCTGCGGCGCCACGGGGTGGCGGCGATCGACGGCGTCGACCTCACACCCGAGATGCTGGAGGTCGCCCGCTCCCGGAATGTCTACGATCGGCTCATCGAGGCGGACGTGACCGCGACGGGCCTGCCGGCCGCGAGCTACGACCTTGTGGTCGCCTGTCTCATGGACGAGCACCTGCCCGACCTGCGTCCGCTCTACCGTGAGGCCGCCCGCCTGGCGGCCGTCGGCGCGTATGCGGTGGTCGTAGCCTACCACTCGCACTTCATCATGGCTTCGGGCATGCCGACCCACTTCACCGGCCGTGACGGGGAGCCGGTGGCGATCACGACTCACGTCCATCTGCTCAGCGACCACGTCATGGCGGGTCTGGAGGCGGGCTGGACGCTGGCCGAGCTTCGCGAAGGCGTGATCGACGAGGGCTGGCTCGCCGTCAAACCCAAGTGGGAACGCTTCCGCGGCCTGCCGATCTCGGCTGCGCTGGTCTGGCGCGGCCCCGCACCCGACGTCGGCTGAGCGAGATCGCTACAGCTGATCGCGGACGCGGCCGGCGCGAAGGGCGGCGCGCAGCCAGTCGAAGCTCGGCATCAGGCTCGGCTGTACGGGCCAGCCGTTGATGATCGCCAGCAGCTCCCAGTAGCGCTCGGCGCGCGGATCGGCGCCGACCTCCAGCCGCTCGAGCAGGCGGCGCCGAAAGTCCGGGCCGTCGGCGCCGCCGAACGCCCGTACATACTCGGCGACCACGTCGGCGACGACCCGCTCGGCCCGTTCGGAGGCGGGATCGATGCCGGCGGCCAGCGCCGCCTCGAGCTTCTCGCGTACGGCGGCGATCAAATCACCGTGCGGGGCCGCCGGTCCTTCGCCGCCGGCCGGCCGTGCGGCTCGCTCCTGCGTGGCCTGGCCTTCGGTTTGGACTTTGGCCTGGTGTTCGGCCATCCGGCGTACCGCTGCCCGGAAGTCGGGATCTTGGACGAGCTCGGCCAGCTCCACCCAGGCCGCCACCTGTTCGGGAGTCGAGTCATCGGGCAGTTCCGGCATGGCCGAGCGCATCATGGCGACGAAGTTCGGGTCCGCGTCGAGACCGCCGAAGGTCGCGTCGATGAAGTCGCCGATGATGCGCCGGCGCTCTCCATCGGACAGTTGTGTCAGCTTGTGCATGAGTTCCATCTCCTGAGGACTGGAGCCGCGGTTCGCCACAGCGCGCACGACGGCCCGGCGCAGCCGCAGCGTTTTGATCTGCGCGTCCAGCGCAGCGGCGTGGGCCGCCGCGACCTCGGGAAGGGAGATCTCCCTGGCGAGCACGCGCTGGATGGTGCCGAGATCCACGCCGAGTTCGCGCAGCGTCCGTATGAGGTCGAGCCGAGCCGGCGCGTCCAGGTCGTACAGGCGATAGCCGGCGGGGCTGCGTTCGGCCGGCGGCACGATGCCGAGGTCGGAGTAGAACCTGATCCGCTTCACCGGCAGGCCCGTGCGGCGGGCCAGCTCCCCGATCGTGTAAAGCGGCTTGCTCACGAATCCTCCGTACGGTGGCACCGTCGACCGCGCGGTTTGTGACTTTGGCCGTCGTCTTGGCCGTCGTCTTGGGCGACCTCTTGGTCGTCTTCAACGATGCTGTCTCCCGTGAGGGGAGACTCAAGGTCAATTCTCTGCGGGCATCGCAGCAGGATCGAATGACCGAGAATGGATGACGTGGAACGCCCGGCGAGTGCGTGGATGGACGTGGAAGCCTATCTGGCGCGGATCGGCGCCGACCGCCCGGCCCGCGCCGATGCGGCGGCGCTGCGCGAGCTGCAGCTGCGCCATCTGCTGTCCGTGCCGTTCGAGAACCTAAGCATCCACCTGGGCGAACCCATCGTGCTCGACGAGGAGGCGCTGGTCGGCAAGGTGGTGCGGCGGCGGCGCGGCGGGTTTTGTTACGAGCTCAACGGGGCCTTCGGGGCGCTGCTGTCCGCGCTTGGTTACTCGGTGACCTTGCTGAACGCCCGTGCCTTCACCCCGGAAGGTCTTGGT
>OBLR010000232.1_pt1 | contig 12504 bp, 12 predicted proteins | sample 1519891 | NCBI WGS metagenome assembly OBLR01 (sample SAMEA3113583, study PRJEB22503) | soil metagenome | reverse complement strand
GTTCCGCAATCGGCTGATGGATGTCAGCCATCTGGTGGGAGCCGCGGTCCTGGAAGTGGCGGTCCTGGTCCTTGGGGTCATCGTGGTCGTAGAACTGATCGGCGGCGAACGTCCCGACAGCGAGCTCGGTACGTTCGTGGGCTATCTCGTCGGGGCGGCGATCGCGCCGCCGGTCGGCGTCGTCCTCGGGTTGGCCGAGCGGTCACGATGGGGGGCGGCGGTCCTCGGTGTGATATGCCTGGTCCTTCCGGTACTGATCGTGCGTCTCCAGCAGACATGGGAGGGCATCGGTGTCTGACCGATCGTCCTCTGATCAGCGGACGCGGGAGGCTCCGGCAACCGCGACCGGCCCCGGCCGGGTGCTCATCACCGTCTACGGAGTCTTCACCGTCGCGGCGGGTGCCCGGTCCGCCGTTCAATTGGCCACCCGCTTCGACGAGGCTCCGCTCGCCTACGCGCTGTCGGCCGCGGCTGCAGTGATCTATCTGGTGGCCACGGTCGCGTTGGCCGTCTCCACTCCCCGCTCCCGCCGGATCGCGGCGGCATCGTGTGTCATCGAGCTCGTCGGCGTCATCACCGTCGGGACCTACAGCCTGCTGGATCCCAGCCGGTTCCCCGATCAGACTGTTTGGTCGGTCTACGGCCAGGGGTACGGCTTCGTCCCCCTCGTCCTTCCGATGATCGGTCTGCTCTGGCTGCGCCGTAGCGCAGCGCGGACGCGAACCGGCAGCTGAACGCAGCGCGCATGGCCGGATTGCGTTGCCGTCCACCCGCAGGCGTTCATCAGCTCACCCGGTCCATTCAGCCGGGGGGTATGTGTGACACTCCCTACGGTTGTCGATCGTAACGCGGCACGGCACACGACATGCCGACCATGAAAGCGCTATGGGCCGTTCTCCCTTATAAAAGCTTTGTCCGTTGTCGGCGTCGCGCCGCCGTAAGGCGACATCGGAGTCATCGCGGCGCCGAGCGGGCGATAGCGTTTTCCCAGCGTGGGTTCATGGCCTTAACCATGCGTCATCCAGGCCGGTTAGCCATTACAAACTCTTGACGGCTCTACTGAAGAACGTAGAGTCTGTCCGCAGCTAGCTGGCAGATCACGTCGGCGGCGATCAATCCCCAAGGAGTGGCTCATGGGTATTCTCTCCGCCCTCTCACGCCTGCCACGCCCCACCCGGGCGGTCACCGTGCTCACCGCGGCCGCCCTCGCCTTGGCCGGTTGCGGGGGCTCAAGCTTGAATCAGTCTGGCGGCGGCCAGTCCGGCGGCGACGTCAAGGTCGGGCTGCTGCTGCCCCTGTCGGGCGTGTACGCGCCGCTTGGCCAGGAGATGCGCGCCGGCTTCCAGCTCTACCTCGATCAGCATGGCGGCAAGCTCGGCGGGCGCACCATCAAGGTGGTGACGGCGGACGAGGGCGGCGGACCGCAGACCGGCGTGCCGGCGGGACAGAAGCTGGTGACTCAGGATCAGGCCACCGTGGTGGTGGGGGTGGTGAACTCCGCCACGGCGCTGGGTCTGCGCGACTTCTTCGACGAGTCCAAGAAGCTGCTGGTGATCGCCAACGCCGGCGCCGACGCCATCACGGGTGCCCGTAAGTCCGACTACATCTGGCGCACCAGCTTCAGCAACGGCGCGGTCGCGGCGACCTTGGGACCGGAGGTCGCCAAGGAGGTCAAGGGCAAGGTCTACCTCATCGCTCCTGACTATGCGGCGGGCAAGGAGATGGTCGCCGGGTTCCGCAAGAGCTTCGAGGCGGCCGGCGGAGAGGTGGCGGGCGAGAAATTCACTCCATTCGGCACGACCCAGGATTTCCAGCCGTATCTTTCGACGATTCGCGGTTCGGGCGCCAAGGCCGTCTGGAGTTTCTACAGCGGAGCCGAAGCGGTGGGCTTCGTCAAGCAGTACAAGGAGTTCGGCCTCGCCGGTAAGACACCTCTGTACGGGCCCGGCTTCCTCACCGAGGGCGGGGTACTGGACGCACAAGGCCGGGACGCGATCAAGGTGAAGACGTCCCTGCACTACTCCACCGAACTGGACAACCCCCGGAACAAGGAATTCGTCGCCGCCTACCGCGCGAAGGTCGGCAAGCCGCCGACCGTCTTCTCCGTGCAGGCCTACGACGCCGCCGCCGTGCTGGACAAGGCGCTGGCCAAGGCGTCCGACACCAGCGCCCCGGAATTGGTCAAGGCGCTGAACGGCATCGGGCCGATCGACAGCCCGCGGGGCCAATGGAGCTTCGGCGCCGACCACAACGTGCGCCAGCAGTACTACCTCCGCGAGGTCAAGTCGAGCGGCGGCACCTTCGTCAACGCGATCACCGGCGAGCTGGGCTGAGAGCGGGAGCGGGACGGGAGCGGGAGCGGGAGCGGACCAGGATGGCTACCTACCTGGTGAGCATGCTCAACGGGCTGGCGATGGGTTCTTTGCTGTTCGCGATCGCGTTGGGCCTGTCCCTGGTGTTCGGCATGATGGATGTACTCAACCTGGCGCACGGTGCGGTCTACCTGGTCGGCGCGTACGTCGCCGTGGCGCTCGTCGCCGACGGCGGAGGACTGGCGGTCTTCGTCCTGGCGGTGCTTGCCGCCGCCGCGGCCGGAGCGGTGCTCGGCGGCGGGCTGGCGGCGCTGACCCGCGCGATTCCGCACCATCTCGATCAGGCGCTGCTCACGCTCGGGGTCGCCCTCACGGTCGCCGAACTGCTGTCCGTGGCGTTCGGCAACGAGGTGCACTCCATCGCGGCCCCCGCCGCCGTGGCCGGCAGCGTCACGGTGGCCGGGGAGACCTACCCGGTCTACCGGCTGCTGGTGATCGGGTTCGGGATGGTGTTGGCGGTGGCCGTCTACGTTCTGGTGGAGCGCAGCCAACTTGGCTCGGTGATCCGCGCCACCGTCGCCGACCGCCCCATGGTCTCGGCGCTGGGCATCAACACCGGCCGCGTCCTGGTGGGGGTGTTCGGGGCGGGGGCGGCGCTGGCCGCCGTGGCCGGGGTGCTGGCCGGGCCGATCCTCGGCGCCCAGCCAGGGTTGGATGAACGGGTGCTGCTGCTCGCGCTGGTCGTCGTGGTCATCGGGGGGCTGGGTTCGGTCCGCGGCGCGCTGCTCGGCGCCCTCGTGATCGGGCAAGTACAGGCGGTCGGCGCCGCGCTGGTGCCGGAGTACGCGTCGTTTCTCATCTTCGCGGCGATGGCGCTGGTGCTGCTGTTGCGCCCGGCCGGCCTGCTCCCCGCGGCCGGGACGGCGGTGCGGGTATGACGGCAGGCCAGGCCCGCTCGGGCACGGAACGCCACGAGGCACCCGGACCCGCGTCGGACACCGCACCCGGCGGCGGGGACGGTGGCCGGCGCGATCTCGCCGACCGCCCCGTCTCCCACGCCCCCCTGCTCGTCGCCGCCGGGGCCGCCGCGCTGCTAGTGGCCGCCCCGCTGGTCCTCGGCCCCTATCCGGTGACCACCGCGACCAGGATCTTGGCCTTCGCGGTCCTGGTGCTCAGCGTCGACCTGCTGACCGGAGTCACCGGGCTGCCCACCCTAGGGCAGGCGGCCTACTTCGGCGTCGGCGCCTACACCGCCGCGCTGGTCGGCATCCACGTCACCGCGGACGCGGCGGCGCAGGTGATCGCGGCCTGCGTCGCGGGATTGATCGCCGCCGCCGTCACCGGCTGGATCGCCGTCCGCGCCCGCGGGATCGTTTTCTTCATGCTCACCCTCGCCATCGGCGAGTCGGTGCACCAGGTCGCCGACACCTGGTCGGCGCTGGGCGCCAGCAACGGCCTGTCCGGAATGCCGCCGATCAGGTTGTTCGGCAGTCCGCCGCTGCTGGCCGCCGGGTTCGTCTACTGGTGGGTGCTGGCCGTCGCGATCGCCGTGTTCGCCGCGGTGACCCTGGTCGCCCGATCCCCCTACGGTCGTACGCTGCGCGGGATCCGCGACAACGAGCCGCGGATGCGGGCGCTCGGCTACCGCACCGCGGCGGCGAGGTACGGCGTGTTCTGCCTGGCCGGTGCCGTCGCCGGCGTGGGGGGTGCGCTGTGGGCGGCGCAAGCCCGGTTCGTCTCGCCCGGGGATCTTGGGTTCGAGGTCGCCGCGCTCGCCCTGCTCAGCGTCGTCATCGGCGGAGCCGGCAGCTTGTGGGGTCCCTGCCTGGGCGCCGCCTTGGTGCTCATCGTCCGCGACAACCTGTCCGCGTCCCTCGGCGGGCACGGTCCGCTGCTGCTGGGCCTGGTGTTCATCGCCGTTGTCTTCTTGATGCCGCGCGGGGTGGCCGGTCTCGTCGGCGCGCGCCGACATCCAAGGACCCGTACGGAGATCCCGTCATGACCTCGGCGACGACCCCCATCTCAGCGACGACCCCCATCTTGGAGCTGCGCCGGCTCACCCGCTCCTACGGTTCGCTCACCGCCGTCGACCAGGTGGACCTGTCCGTCGTGCCGGGCGAGCGGCACGCCCTCATCGGGCCCAACGGCGCCGGCAAGTCAACGCTGTTCGCGACGGTCGCGGGTACGCTGCGCGCCTCGGCGGGGCGGGTCGTGTTCAGCGGGCAGGACGTGACGGACCTGCCCGAGTCAGAACGGGTACGGCGCGGAATGGTACGCACCTACCAGCACGCCAGCCTGTTCCTTGACTGCTCCGTCCTGGACAACGTCGCACTCGCCGTGCAACGCGCCCACCGGGTTGCCTACCGGTTCGACCGGCCCGCCCGTCGCTTCCGAGCCACTCAGGCGGCGGCCCGGCGGCATCTGGACACCGTGGGGCTGGCCGGCCGGCAGTACGACAAGGCGGTCGCCCTCTCCCACGGTGAGCGGCGGCAACTCGAGGTCGCGATGGTGCTCGCCGCCGGGCCCGAGCTGGTCATGTTCGACGAACCCACCGCTGGAATGTCGGCCGCCGAGACGGAACGGTTCGTGGCGCTGGTGCAACGGCTCCCGCAGACCCTGACCATTCTCATCGTCGAACACGACCTGGACGTCGTGTTCCGCCTCGCCGACCGCGTCACCGTGCTGCATCTGGGCCGGGTCCTGGCCTCCGGGACGCCGCCGCGGATCCGCGCCGATGAGGCGGTGCGGCGCGCCTACCTCGGCTCGGCCAAGACCGAAGACCTTTTCATCGACGCCGGGGAGCCCCAATGACGGATCTGCTCACCGTGCGGGGCCTGCGCGGCGGGTACGCGGGCACCACGGTACTCGACGGCGTCGACTTCACCGTCCCGGCCGGTACGCTCGTGGCGCTGCTCGGCCGCAACGGCGCCGGCAAGACCACGTTCGTGCACGCCGTGATGGGGATGCTCAAGCCGTACGCCGGCAGCATCCGCATCGGCGGCGACGAGCTCGCCGGAGCCCCCGCCCACATCGTCGCCCGCAACGGCGTGGCGATCGTGCCACAGGGCCGACGCGTGTTCGCCCCACTGACGGTCGAGGAAAATCTGCGCATCGCCGCCAGGCGCCCGGCGGGAGCCCAGGCGCCCAATGCCTGGACGGCGACACGGATCTATGAGCTCATGCCCCGCCTCGCCGAACGCCGCACCCATCGCGGCGACCAGTTGTCCGGCGGCGAGCAGCAGATGCTGGCCATCGGCCGGGCCCTGCTGCAAAACCCGCGGCTCCTGCTGCTGGACGAGCCATCGGATGGACTCGCGCCCACGGTCGTCGATCAGGTCGCCGAACTACTCGAAACGCTGCGCGGCGAGGGCATCACCGCCGTGCTGGTCGAACAGGATCTGCACCTCGCCTTTCGGCTCGCCGACGAGGTGGCGGTGATGCAGAAGGGACGGATCGTCCACCGCGGCACGACCGCGGACTTTCGCCGGGACCGCGGCCGAGCGCACACGCTCCTCGGCGTGGGCTGACCCGGCCACGCCGCGGGTCCGTCCTCGTCACCGCCGCCCTTGCGCCTATCTGGCGGTGCGGGCGAAGCGTGCGACGAGCCGGGCCATGAGGCTGAGCAGGCCGATGAGGATGATCAGGACAAGGGCGGCGCTCCAGGCGCGCTGGAAGGGCGGCGCGTCGGTGTTGCCGGCGGCGACGCCGAACTGCTCGAAGATGAGGGTCGGCAATGACTCCTGCGGGCGCTGCGCCTCCTGGCCGGCGAACGGGTTGAACTCGATCCGCTGATTGATGCCGACGAGCAGCAGGAGCGGTGCGGTCTCCCCGGCGATCCGGGCGACGGCGAGCATCACGCCGGTCACGACGCCGCCCAGTGCGGTGGGCAGGACCACGCTCGTGATCGTGCGCCATTTGGGGGCGCCCAGCGCGTACGCGGCCTCCCGCAGGTCGTCGGGGACGAGCCTGAGCATCTGTTCGGCCGAGCGGATCACCAGCGGCAGCATGACGATGGCCAGTGCGAGCGCCCCGGCGAGCCCCGACTTGTTGAAGCCGAGCACCAGGATCCAGGCGGTGAAGATGAACAACCCGACGACGATCGAGGGCACGCCGGTCATCACGTCGACGAAGAGGTTCACGACCCGGGCGAACCGCCGCCCCATGCCGTACTCGACCAGGTAGATCGCGGTGAGGATGCCCAGCGGCGCGGCCAGCACGCTGGCCAACGCCACCTGGATCAAGGTGCCGACGATCGCGTGGTAGATCCCGCCGCCGTGCTCTTGTGGGTTGACCCGGAACATCGAGTGGGTGAGGAAGGTCAGGTCGACCATCGCGATGCCCCGCTGGATCGTGTACCAACAGATGAGCAGCAAAGGCAGGGCGGCGGCCATGAACGCGGCGTAGACCAGCGCGGTGACGAGCCGGTCGACCGCACGACGGCGACCCTCGATGACCACGCTCAACACGGTCTGCGCCAGCACGTACCCGAGGCCGGCGATCGCGACGAAGCTCGGCATGCCGTTCAGATCGGTGCCGGCGAACAGCAGCGCGACCAGCGCGAGCACAACGGCCGCGGTGGCGTACGGAACGTACCTGCCCAGGCCACGGGCGAGCAGCCCGCGGCCGTCGGATGAGGACCCGCGCGGGCGGCGGACCAGTTGCGTGACGGTCATCTCTTCAGGCCACCTTGTTCCGGCGGACGATCACGTTGGCGGCGAAGTTGACCGCCAGGGTGAGGAGGAACAGGCACAGACCGGCGGCGATCAGCGCGCCGGTGCCGGTGGGACCGGCCTCGCCGTACTTCAGGGCGATGATCGACGCGAACGTGACGCCGCCGGTCTCGGTGAAGTGGATGTTGATGGCGAACGCCGTGGACAGCAGCATGGTGACGGCGAGCGTCTCGCCGAGCGCCCGGCCGAGGCCAAGGATCGACGCCGAGATCACGCCGGCCCGGCCGAGCGGGAGGACCGCCATGCGGATCGTCTCCCACCGGTAGGCGCCGAGCGCCTGCGCCGCCTCGATCTGTTCGCGCGGGACCCGCTGGAAGACCTCTCGGGAGATCGAGCAGATGATCGGCAAGATCATGATCGCCAGCACGATGCCCGCGGTGAGCGGCGAGTAGTTGTTCGGTGCGCTCTCCGGCCGGTAGCGCAGGACGATGGTCCAGCCGAACCATCGGTCGAGCCAGCTGACCAGCCCGGTCAGATGTGGGGCGAGGAAGGTGAACCCCCACAGGCCGTACACGATGGAGGGCACGGCGGCGAGCAGTTCGACCATGTACCCGAGCCCCGAGCTGAGCCGGCGTGGCGCGTAGTAGTTGATGAACAGCGCCACGCCGACCGCGACAGGCACCGCAAGGACGATCGCGATGGCCGAGGTGAGGACGGTGAAGTAGAACGCGGCGGCAATGCCGAACCGGGGTGGCGTGCCGTCGGCGTCCCAGCGCTGCTCGGTGAAGAAATTCGCGGCGTTGCCGCGCAGGGCCGGTACCGCACGGTAGATTAAGAACACCGTGATGGCCGCCATGGTGAGCAGCACGACGCCCGACGCGGCCGCGGTCATCAGACGGAACACCCGGTCGCCGAGGCGGCCGCGGGCTCTGGCCAGCGGCGGGATCGCACCGCTCGGCCGGGGGCCTTGCCCTCGGCCTGATCCTTGGCCTTTGCCGGATCCTCGGCCTTGTCTTTGTTTGTGTCTTTGCGAGCGGACCCGCGCGGTGAGGGAGGTCATCGGCGATCACACGCCGTCGAGCCGGGCCACCGCGGCCTGGACCTGTCCGCGCAGCGAGGTCGGCAACGGGATGTAGCCGGCCTTGGCGATGAGTGCCTGGCCTTGGTCGCCGGCCGTGAGGGTGATGAAGGATTTGACCAGTCCGGCCTGGTCGGCCGGCAGGCCCCGGCTGCAAGTGATCAGGTAGGTGACCATCAGCGCCGGGTACGCGCCGGGCGCTTTGAGCCCATAGGCGACATCCACCGTGATGTCCAGGCCGTTCTGGTCGACCTCGCTGGCCGCGATGACCTTGCCGATCGACGCGGAGCCGATAGCCACCGGGCCGGCTCCGACGTCGATCGCCGCGATGGGCAGCTTGTTGCTTGTCGCGTCCGGGTTGTCGACGTAGCCGATGGCGCCGTCGGTCTGCTTGACCAGCAGCACCATGTTCGTCGAGACGGCGGCGCCCGGCCCGACGTTGTTCGGCCACGCCTGCGACGGCGGGTACGGCCAGTCGGACTTGGCCTGGCCCGCCAGGAATCGGGTGAGGTTCTCCGAGGTGCCGGAATCGGCCGACCGGTGCACCGGCGTGATGGTCTTGTTCGGCAGCGACACGCCGGGATTCGCGGCGACGAGCGCCGGATCGTTCCACTGCTTGATCTTGCCGTTGAAGATTTTCGCCACGAGCGAGGGGGTGAGGGTGAGCTTGGCCACGCCCTGCAGGTGATAGACGATCGCGATGGGCACGATGGCCATGGGCAGGTTGATCGCCTGGCCGGGTGCGCAACGTTGCTGCGCCGGCCCGCGCTGCGCGCTTGGCAGCGGTACGTCGGAGCCGGCGAACGGGACCTGCTTTTGGATGAACTGCATGCGGCCGTTACCCGACCCCTGGGCGTCGTAGTTGATCCCGATGTCGGGGCACTGGCCCTGATACGCGGCCGTCCAGTCGGCGATGGCGAGTTTGATCGAACTCGCGCCGGCGCCGTTCAGATCCTTGCCGGACGGGCAGCCGCCGACCATGGCGCTGTCCGCGGCCGGCAGATTTTCGTCGGTGCCGCAGGCGGCGAGCAGCAGCGTGGCCGCGGCCAGGACGGCCACCGGTGACCCCACCCGTGATCCGCTCGACCATGGCCACCCGGTCACTTTGCCCAGGCCCTTGGCCAACCCCATGGCCATTGCTCTTGCCTCTGCCCTCGCCCCTGCGTTGCCGGCCGCCGCTCTGGTCATGTCGCCTCCTCGGCCGTTGCCGAGCGGAGATTGGCACGTAAACGCCAGACACCCCCGCGCCCGCCCGGGCGACTGATGATCAATCAGGGTTTTCTTGTGGAGTTTGGTTCGGATAATAACCAATAACAACATGGTTGCAAGGCTTATCCGGATGGCATTTGCCGATGCCCTGATGAGCCTGTGAACTGACTGAAGCTGCAACAGCTGATTAGCCTTGCTGTAGATGGCGCAGCGCCCTTGTGGTGGCTGTTCTCGCCAATCGGAATATGTTCCAGAGCGGTCGAACATGTTCCGCTATTCCGCGGCGTGGCATAATTTTCCCGGACGTGCCCCGCCCCCGCCTTGGCGGACCGCCTACCATCCGGGAATCGCCATGTCGTCCGACAACAGTCCCACCGTACGGCATCGCCGCCTCGCCGCCGAGCTGCGCCGGCTCCGCGAGAATGCCGAGCTTTCCCCCGAACGCGCCGCCGCGGCCCTCGGCTGGAGCCGGCCGAAGCTGGTGAAGTTCGAGACGGCTCGAACGGCGCCGGCCCCAACCGACGTCGCCGCGATGTTAGAGCTGTACGGCGCGCCCGATGCGTACAAGGCCGCCCTGATCCAGCTCTCGCGCGACGTGCGCAAACGCGGCTGGTGGACCGCCTACGACGACGTGCTGCCATCGTCGTACGCCGAGCTCGAGGACGACGCGGTCGAGATTCGTTCCTGGCAGATCCAGGAGATCCCGAGCCTGCTGCAGACCGACGACTACGCCTTTGCGATGATCCGGCTCAACAACCCGGAGGCGGGCGAGGACATCCAATTGCGCAGATTGCAGGCGCGGATGGCCCGCCGTACGGTGTTGACCCGCCAATCCGCCCCGACGCTTCGCGCCGTCATCGATGAGTCGGCGCTGCGCCGGCCGGTGGGCGGACCGGACGCTATGCGACGGCAACTGGCCGCCTTGCTCGAGGCGGCCGAACGGCCGCACGTGCACCTTCAGGTCGCGCCGACCATCCAGGACGACTTCCCCGGCATGGAAGGGTCGTTCGTCATCCTGTCCTTCGCCAGCCAGATCGCCCTGGACGTCGTCTTCATAAAAAACGTGGCGGGCGGAATTTACATTGAGGACGTCGAGCAGGTCCGCCGCTGCCGCGCCAAGTTCGACCGCATTTCCGCGGCGGCGCTGACGGAAGCCGATTCATGCACGCTGATAGAAGCCCTCATCATGGAGTCGAACCTGGGCTCACCCGGTATGGCGATCTAGGCCGGTCGCGACCCGGCTGATCGCGGGAGATTCGGGAGATTAAGGAGCTTCAGGGGATGAGGGGTATTTGGGCGGATCGCCGCCGCGGCGCTGTCATTTACGCTGACGTTTGTCGCGGGCGTAGATGATGCCGGGTTTGCCGTCGCCGGGGCTGCGGCGGTCGAGCTCGAACAATGTCGTCGCGGCCATCAGGTCGCTGAGCTTGTTGTAGCCGTAGTTGCGGGAGTCGAAGTCGGGGCGCTGCTTGGTGATGATGTGGCCGACGTGCGCGAGGGCGGCCCAGCCGTCATCGTCGGAGTCGGCCTCAACGGCGTTGCGAAGCTGATTGATCAGGGCGGTGTCGCGCTTGAGCTTCGTCGCCGAGGTGCGCGGGGTCGGCTGGGGCACCGCGCCGGCGGGTGCGGCGGCGCTGTGGGGGAAGATGAGGTTCTCGATGTAGATGAACTTGTCGCACGCCGCCACGAACGGTTTGGGCGTCTTACGTTCGCCGAACCCGTACACGGTCAGGCCGGACTCGCGGATGCGCGCGGCCAATCGGGTGAAATCGCTGTCGCTGCTGACGATGCAAAACCCGTCGAAGCGGTCCGAATACAGCAGGTCCATCGCGTCGATGACCATCGCGGCGTCGGTGGCGTTCTTCCCGCTCGTATAGGCGAACTGCTGAACCGGTTGAATCGACTGAGTGAGCAACTGGTCCTTCCAGCCCTTGAGGCTCGTGCCGGTCCAGTCGCCGTAGGCCCGCTTGACGTGGGCGGTCCCGTACTTGGCGACCTCCGCCAGCAGCCCCTCGGTGATCGCGGGCTGGGTGTTGTCCGCGTCGATGAGCACCGCCAGCCTGGCCGCGTTGTCCTCCTCCATGCTTGTCCTCCCGGTCTCGGCTACGTGGACGCTGGGAATGGAGCCAGTGTGCCCGGACCGGGACGCCCGCTCACATGACGGGCCGCACGTACGGCCGCCGAGCCGGCGTCGCGACGCCGAAGATCGGCTCGCCATTCGAGTGCCGGCACAGCGGTCCGCCCCGGCAGGCCCGTCCAGGTGCCGGGCCTGCCGGGGCCTGCCTTCGGCGGTTTCCGCCAGGCTTGCGTCAGAGCGCGCGGACCTGGTCTGCCTGCGGCCCCTTGGGGCCGCGGCTGGCGGTGTATTCCACCTTCTGGTTCTCTTCCAGGCTGCGGTATCCGTCCATGTCGATCGCCGAGTGATGGACGAAGATGTCGGCGGTGCCGTCATCGGGGGTGATGAAGCCGAAGCCCTTTTCTGCGTTGAACCACTTCACGGTTCCAGTGCTCATCTGCTGTCTCCTTCACGGCACGAGTCGTTCGGATGTACGCCAAATCCGCGCGGATCGCGCGGGCCCGGCTCCGGCTGTTGGCCGTCCGCCCGCGAGGGAGCCCCGAAAAAGCGAAACGCCCGCTGTCAGAACTCCGCGGGCGTCTGCACGTTCGCAAAACTTTGACGACAACCGTGTCCGGCAGCGTATCAGCCAATTGAGCCGGGCGGCCGCGGGATCATAAGGTCGGAGGCGGTCCCGGTCGATGGCGTATAGTCGCAGGCAGACAGTCCAGGATCTTTCGCGCGTTGGCGGCCGAGTCGGCGTCGTCCCGGAGTTCATCTAGCACATGCCCTCGTGCGAGACCGAAAACAGGTCTGGACGCACGGGCGCCGCACCACCGCCCGTCCTCACCGCCCGTCCCATCGGGCCGGACGGGAACCACGATCGGACCGCGCCCGCACTCACACCCCTCCGCCGAGGACCGCCCGCGGCGCCGCTCTACTTTTTGGATCGGAGATCCATCATGCGCCTCACCAGCGTCCCCGGCCGCGTGCGGCTGTCCACCCATCGGTTTCCCACCCACACCATCGTCGCCGTCCAGGGAGACCTCGAGCCCGCCACGGCGGCATCCCTTCGCGAACGACTGCTCATCGCCGTCCATCGCACGACGGTCCCGATGATCGTCGATCTGTCCGGCGTATCGTCCGGCGAGCCCGCCGGGCTGGCACCGTTGATCGGCG
>OBLR010000231.1_pt1 | contig 12516 bp, 9 predicted proteins | sample 1519891 | NCBI WGS metagenome assembly OBLR01 (sample SAMEA3113583, study PRJEB22503) | soil metagenome | reverse complement strand
TCACCGGCGGCTTGGGCGACCTCGGGCTTGTGATGGCCCGCTGGCTGATCGACCGCGGAGCGACCGCCATCGCGCTGATCGGCCGTTCCGCGCCCTCGGCGGCGGCCGAGCAGGCGGTGGCGGCGCTGCGCGCGTCAGGTGACGTGCTGGTGCTCCAAGCCGATGTCACCGTCCGCGAACAGATCGCCACGGCGCTGGCCACGGCGCGGCAACGGTTCGGCGGCCTGCGCGGGGTGGTCCATGCCGCGGGCGACCTGCGGGACGGCGCGATGCTGTCCATGCCGGCCGAGGATGTACGGTCGGTGTTCGCGCCGAAGGCACTCGGCGCGTGGCTGGTGCACGAATGCTGCGCGGGCGACGACCTGGACTGGTTCGTGTGCTTCTCCAGCGCCGCGGCCCTACTCGGCTCGCCTGGCCAGGCGAACTACTGCGCGGCCAACGCGGCCATGGACGCGTTCGTCCAGTATCGTCGCGGCTTGGGCAAGCGCACGATCACGGTCGACTGGGGCCCGTGGGCCGAGGTCGGCATGGCGGCGCGACTGAGCCACGGTGAGCGCACCCTGCGTACGGCGGTCGGCACGATCAACCCAAATCTAGGCTCCGCGATCACAGAGCGCCTGCTGGCCGCCGACCACGCGCACGCGATGGCCCTCGGTTACGACTTTCGCCACCTGGTGCAGTACCACCCGGGGGGGCCGGGGCTTTCGTTGTTCGCCGAGCTCGTCGGCGAGGACAGTGAGCTGCTGCCGTCCGCGGGCGCCGGACCGGCGGCGGTGCCCAGGCCGGACCTGCCGCGGCCGTACGTCGAACCGCGCAACGACCTGGAGCGCCGGATCGCGAACCTGTGGCAGAGCGCGATAGGGCTTGACGCCGTTGGCGTACACGATGCGTTCTTCGAGCTGGGTGGCGACTCGGTGATCGGCAACCAGCTCCTGGTGCAGATCAACAGAACGTTCGGGATCACGGTCGACGCCAAGGAGGCGTTCGGATCCTTCACCGTCGCCGGCCTGGCCGAGCTGGTCGAGGCGGAGATGATCAAACACCTGGACACCCTGACCGAACAGCAGGCACGCGACGCGGCCGCGAAACCGTGAGATCGTCGGTCGTCTCGACGCATCGGCCGACTTCGCCCGAAGACGGACCAGGGAGGTTTACATGGCACAGGCTGTCGAAGCACTGTCGGGGGACACCGCGGTCAAGGGCGAAGATGGACGATACAGCGCGGAAGTAGGCCTCCGCTGGGACAACCGTGGCCGCCCGGTGGGCGCGATCCTCAGCGGTTCGATGGTTCGCGCGGCCAGTCTGACGGCCGGGATGCCTACGGTCGTCAGCACGACGACGGAGTTCCTGTACCCGGTCGAGGTCGGAGGCGTCGAGATATCCTGCGATATCGCGCGCCGATCCAGTGCGTTGTGCTGCGTCAACACCGTCGCCGCGCAAGGGGGCCGAACGGTCTGCCAGGGTACGACCTGGCTGTCGTCCGCAAGCGGGCACCAGTCTTTTGCGACGGCCTCGCCCGAGGTGCCGAACTGGACCGAATTGCTCACGGGTGACGAACGCCTGGGTCCGGGGGTCATGACCTTTTCTGGTGTCCTCGAGCAGCGGCCGCTCGTCTGGGATGACGACTTCGCCAACCGGCCGGAAACCGTGCCCCGCCGCCTGGCCTGGGTGCGATTCCCGCCGGGATCCGCGGCCAGGGACTTGGTGACGATGGCATGTGAGGTGCTGGTCGTCGGCGATCTGTACCCTCCGCTGACGATGATGTCGGCGTCTCCACAACGCGGACTGAGGGCCCTCAGCGCGCAGACGCTCGAACTCAGCGCCCACATGGGGTCCTTCGATGACCGTTCGGAGCACCTTCTTGTGGAGACCTCATGCGAGGCCATGTCCGACCTCATGCTGACCGGGGTCGTGCGCGTCTGGTCAGAGAATCGAGCTTTCCGGGGGCAGGTCTCGGCCACCTATCGGCTGCCGAGACAACGGAGCGGTTAGGTATGGAGGAGTAATAGATTGCGCGGCCGACAGCATGGAGCTGAGCTCGACGCTCATGTCAAGCGCCCCAACCAGCTTGACCGCTCTTTCGATTACTTCCATCGCGACGGGACGGAGATGGCGTGGTGGAGCCGAGACGGCGGATACTGGTTCGTCGCCGGCTATGATCTGGTCGACAGATTCGCTCGGGACCACGCCAGCTTCTCATCTCGACACGATTTTCCAACCGGCGCCACACCTTATCTCGGTGTTATGCTCCCGCCATCGCCCATAGCGGCCGCGCCCCTGGAGCTCGATCCTCCTCAGCACACCGTCCTGCGCAGTATCATGCGAAGCCGTTTTTCCAGCGTTTCGATAAGGAAGCTGAACCCACGGATCGAGCAGCTTACCGATAGGTGTCTTGACCGGCACATCGGCGCCGGGCGATTGGACATCTACCATGACCTAATACAAATGGTGTGCTCTACCATGGTGCTCGAGCTTGTCGGCATGCCGCTCGAACTGGCCGCAGTCCTGGCGGATGCCGCGCAGGTCGAGCCGACCATGTCCAGGAAAGCTGAGATAGCATGGGGCCGCTTGATTGAAGCCCTCGTAACCGCGGTCGAAGAAAGCCGGCGCGCTCCCGGCGACAATCTCATGGGAGATCTCTGTAGGAGTTCAGCAGACTTCATCACCGATAAATGCATCATGGAGATCGCGGCCACCCTACTGCTCGGCGGCTCAACGTCGCCCGTCAAGCTATTGCTCGATACATTCACGTATTTGGGTTCGCATCCGTCAGACCGGCTCTTGCTGGCACGTGACAAGAAGCTGCGCCGGACCGCCGTCGAGGAGCTTCTTCGGGTCTTTAGTCCGACCGAGATAATAGCGCGCACCGCAACGCGCGACGTGGCGGTGGGCGGCGAGATGATCAAAGCCGGCGACCGTGTGGTTCTTGGCTTCGGCGCCGCGAATCGCGACTCGCGGGTGTTCGCCTGCCCCAACGATATGAAATTCGATCGTAAACCGAATCCGCATCTGGCGATGGGTCGGGGAATCCATCATTGCCTAGGCGCCGCCCTGGGCAGGGCCGAGGCCGCGACCATCCTCGATCGCACGCTGGCCAGAATACCGGACTTCCGCCTTGTTTCGGACACCGATAACTCGCGCCCGCGCATGGATTCGTTGATTATCGAGTTCTGAAATTTCTGATCCCAAAGCGGGGGTCTACAGGAAGAACCGGGCAGGCTCGGGGTCGGTGGCCCGCCCGAGCAGGATCGCGCCCGCCTGAGTTGCCATTACGTCGTGATCGAGCGTGAGATGGCTCATGGCCACCTGCATGTCTCGAACGAAATGCTGCGTGATGTCATCCGACTGATACATCGATGTGCCGGAACCGCCGATGCCCAATTCGACCGACTCCCACGCCATGCGGCAAAGGGTCAGACAATCGAGTTTGATATGGGCGCGCATCTCGTCACCCATGCTCTCGGCGCTGCTCTCGTTCGCCTCGATCGTCAAAGCGACGGCGCTGTCGAGGACCGCTCGCGCGGCCCGCAGCGCCGCCACCGCCCGCGCATAGCGCAACTGTCCGTATACCGTGTCGGCCACCGGGGTACCGCTGAACAGCTCACGGCGGCGATCCAGTCTGCCGCGATACAGCTCGAGCAAGGCCTCTGCCGTCCCGAAAATGATGGCCGGGATCATGAATGTCACGGCATCACGAACGTCATATGAGTACAGCTCCTCCGGATACATGGTCGAACCGGGGTTATCGCGTGACAAGAACGCGCGCACATCGAAGCTTCGCCGGTATGGGACGAATTTCCGATTGAGCTCGACGTGATGGCTGCCCGTGCCGATCATTCCCAACATGCGCCATGTATCGTGCACGTCGACGTCTTCCGACGGCAGGATGAACTTCTTTGGGCTGTCGTCACCTTCGATCGACGCCATGACCTCGACCCACTCGGCGTGCATCACGCCTGAGCAGTAACCCCAGTATCCGGAGACCAGGTACCCGCCCTCCGTGGGTTCCGCGCAACCCGGAGGGTTCGCGACGCCGGCCACGCGAGTCGGACAGTTGTTCGCGAAGAACTCCTGCTGCGCCGCCGCCGGCCAGCGCGCCATCCACCAGTTATACGTGGCAAAGAACCCCAACACCCAGGCAGCTGACGGATCGCCATGGGCAAGGACCCGCATCAACTCCACATACTCGCGCAGATCGCCGCCCGCTCCGCCCAAAAACCTCGGTAGCACCAGGGAGAGGATCCCGGCATCGATGCTCTCCCGTATCGTCGCCTCAGGTAGCCGCCGCAAGCGCTCGGTCTCGGCGATCCGCTCCCGAAGCCGCGGCACAAGCGCCCGCGCCCGCTCAAGCACCACCTCGGGCGTCAGACTCGTCCGCGCCTGCTGTCCAACCGGCCGGTCGACCTGTCCAACCGGCCGGTCGACCGCCGAGCGCTCGTGGTTCACCAGATCCTCGGGCCGCCGTCAGTAGTTGTCATAGAGCCGGAGCAGCTCAGTGCCCGCTGAGCCGAGCGCGGCACGTTGGCGCTGCTCGCGCAGCAGGATCAGTTCTTTCATGATTCCGTAGGCGCCGCACTCGTTCACCGTACCGTAAAGGTTCATCGACATCACGGCCGATTTGAAGTCGCAGAAATAACCGTTCTCATGAATCGGGCACCCGGCGCAGTTGAAGCTGGTGTAGTTGCTGTCACTGACCAGCTCGCGCGCCCGTTCCCATATCTGCGGGAGCCCGAGTTCGCGGATGTTGCCGCAAGGATAGAGGGACTCGCCGGCGTAATAGTTGTCCGGATAGGCGTCACCGTTCGCGGCAACGTACAAGAAGTAGTTCCCCTGGTAGTTTTGACCAGTGGCACGGATGCACTCTTCTGAAAATGAATAGAAGAACGGGTTGCTATAGACCCGTGGCCCGCCGAAGGTCTCTTCGAACAGTTCCGGCAGGAGCGGGTCATACTGCACCTTGCGGTCGATGTAGTCGGCGTAACTCGGGATGTCGTCATGATCGAGGAACAGGAACGAGGAGTTCTTGTCCGCTTGTCCGACGTTATAGAGGTCCAGCGAGACCAGCACGATGCGCTCCCGCTCCGCCCAGTCGTAGAGTGCCACGAGATCGCGCAGGTTCACCTTGTTGACCGTCGTGTTGGTCAGTACCGGGAAGCCGGCCGCACGCGCCGCCGATATCCGCCGGGTGACCTGCGCAAACGACTGATTACCACGGATCTTCTTATGGGCGTCGATGCCGTCGACGCTGACGACAAACGTGGTTGTATCCGGTATCGACCCGAACAGGCGGCGGCTGAAGCCGGTCCCGTTCGTGTCGACGTTCACGTTCAGCCCGATATCGTGCGCATGGCAGAGTAGCTCTGCGAAGTCGGCCCGCATGGTCGGCTCGCCGCCGGTGAGAAATATATGGAGTACGCCAAAATCGCGGATGCGGTCCAGGAGATCTTTGTACTCGCCGGTGCTCAGCTCATTTTCGCGTGCGTCACCCGCCGAGATGTAGCAGTGGGTGCAGGTGAGGTTGCAGCGCAGGGTCAACTCGAGCGTCATGAAGATCGGCGCGCGCAGCCGCGCGTCAGCGGGGAGCTTACCGAGTCGGTGCTGGGCCAGCTCCGCCTCCCGCCAGTCAACGAGGGCGTGCGCCGCGCCCTTGGCATAGGGGCTGATGGACCCGTCGCTGAGCGCGGCGATGTAGCCGAAGTCTTCCTCGCGGAACTGCTGCTTGTACATCTGTCCGTCTCCCGCCTGGTGTCACTCGCCCGCGCGAGTAAGTTCGCACGGCAAGGACTTGATGCCGTTGCTGAAGTTGGATTGCAAGAACCTCGGCTCGCCACAGGGGCGGATGTCCGGTGCCCTACGGAACAGCTCCCGGAACATTGTCGTGATCTGGGCCCGCGCCAGGCGGGCGCCGAGGCAGAAATGGTGACCCGCTGCCCCGAAACCGACGTGTGGATTCGGATCTCTGGTGATGTCGAAGCGAAGGGGTTCGGTGAAGACTTCCTCGTCCCGGTTGGCCGACCAGTAGAACAACAGAGTCTTGTCGCCCGCGCGAAGCCGGCAGTCGCGCAGCTGGAAGTCCTGGGTCAGGGTGCGGCGCATCCAGATGACCGGTGACGAAAGCCGGATGATCTCCTCGACCGCCCTGGGAGCGTAACGGTCGAAGTCCGACGCCCAACGCGCGCGCTGATCGGGCGATTCGACAAGCATCAGCAGCCCGTGCGAGATGGCGTTCTTGGTGGTCTCGTATCCGGCGACCACCAGCAAGATGAAGAAGGAGGCGATCTCTTGATCGGTCAGGCGGTCGCCATCGGAATCCGGCCGGCATAGCTGGGAGATGACGTTGTCGGCCGGCTCTCGGCGGTACGTGCCGGCCAGGTCCCCGACGAGCTGGGCCAGCTCGAGAGCGGCCGTCAGCATCTGGCTCGCTGTCCCGGCTTCATCGACGCCGGATTCCCCGGCGACCGCATAGTCGGGGTCGATACCGCCCATGATGACGTCGGAACGTCTGCCGACATAATCGCGATGGCTTGCCGGAATTCCCATGAGATCGCATATCACCGTCAGCGGTAGCCGGGCCGCCACGTCGGTGACGAAGTCGCCGCCCCGGTGCGCGATGAGATCGTCCACTATGGTGGCCGCCACCGCATTTATGTGGGTACTGAGCCGCGCTACCGTGCGCCGTGTGAACGATCGGAACACCAGGCGGCGGAGCCGGCAGTGGTCCGGGTCGTCCATATTGATCATCGAGCCGGAGAACCGGTTGTAGTCACCAGGCAAGTCGGTAATGCTGATGGCGCTTTCGGTAGAAGAGAAAATAGCCGGATCGCTGCTCGCCATGACGACATCGGCGTGTTTGACTAGAGCGTAGTAACCGGGACCGGCCTCGACAAAAGGAAGGTCCGGCTCAGGGAAGAAGAGCGGCTCACGGAACCGGCGCAGCTCGGCGAACACCGCCGCGCGCTCGGCGAGCGGTTTCGCCCAGAAGGCCGGGCTGGACAAGTCGATGCGGTGGGACGAGGGCATCGGCCCGGCCGTTGTCATCGCAGAATCGCCGATATGTCGATCTTACCGCTCTGAATGTATGCGGCCAGCCAGTTGATATAGGCGATGAACTTGACTACCAGGCCGTCCTCGATCCAGTAAACTACGCATTCGTGGGTGACATAGCCTCGCTCGAGCTCTTCAATGGCATCAGTGCCCACCATCCGCTCCACTGTGGTCTTGCCGACCACGCACACGTGGTTGTCGTCGCCGAACATGTCGGACGTCTTCCAATGGCTCAGGCCCCTCGTCCGCCGGAACTCATCGATGATGGCGTCGCGACCACGCAGCACGCCGCCCAGGTCTTCGGGCACGCCGGCCATCATGAAGACCGCGTGCTCGGCGAGTCCCGCCGCGTAGGTCTCGAAGTCCTGCGTCTCCTTAGCCTTGGTAAGCCGCTCGACCAACTCCAGGTTTTCCACGGTGCCCACTCGTCAACCCCTTCTGTTGATTCCGGCGCAAGGACGTTGCTGCCAACCGGAACGCAATAGGTGCCGTGACCTCTTCTTGTGCGGTCGACGGATGATGGCGGCCGCCTGTCGCGGCGAACACATGCGGGTAGATTTCAGCCGCATTGAGGGCGAAGCCCGCTCGCAATGCTGCCGGTCTCGTCCAGTTTGTGCGCCCCGGCTGCTGCTCGGCGCGGCCTATCCTAAGCAAGCAAAATGCGAGTTCAATAACCCGCCATTCCAGGTGGACCACAATTATCGAATCGATCGCGATGCCCTCGGCCTGTCCACCCGCGCGCAACTGGGAGGCCATGCTACCACGCTAGCCGATGAGTCACGGGCGAACCAGTCAGGAAAAGTAGTCTGAAGCACGAAGCGGGCTATCCAAATTTGCGCCTCAAGTACGACTTCCGGCTCCTTGACAGGCTCGGCACGGTGCGGATAATTGGCGAGGTGAACTGGGCCTTTGAGTGCAGTCGGCAGATCACTCGATGAGTGATACACCATCACCGAGTGCGCATCTGCCGCCGAGCAAACAAGCACTTCTGGCGGCGTGGAAGCGAGGCTCGGTGCAGCCTGTCAGGCATTCCCGGATCCCGCTGCGAGCTCCTGATACGCCGGTGCCGTTGTCGCTCCGCCAGGAGTCGAGTTTTCGCAAGATTTGGTCGCATTGGAAGCTCGTCGACGCGACCAACATCTTCTTCATCGCCTGGCTGAACGGCCAAGTCGACGAGGAGGCTCTGGCCGGCAGCGTCCGGCATCTGGCACGTCGGCACGAATCGCTGCGGATGACAGTCCGGCCCGGTGGCGAGCGTATTTACCTCGTGGTCAGCGACGAGCAGCAGGGCGAAATACAGGTTTTTCCCGCAGGCGGCCAGTCCGATCAAGCCGTCATGATGACGGCCAGTCAGTTCGTCCAAGAGCCGTTCGATCTGGTCGCGGGGCCGCTCGCCCGCATGGGCCTGTATCGGCTCAGTCCGGTCCGGCGGCTGCTGGCCATCTCGGCACACCACCTGATCGCTGATGGCGCGTCACTCGCGGTCGCCCTCGGTGAACTGGTCGAGTTGTACACCACGACGAGAGCCGGCCGGCCGCTACCGACAGCCCCCGCGATCCAGTACGGAGACTATACGGTCTGGCAGCGACGGCAGACCGGGGACGAGTCGCGCCGGGATGTTGAATACTGGCGGCCCAGGCTTACCGGCATTCCCCGGCTGTGCTTCCGGGACGGCGACCCGGCACAGCCGCACCGGCAAGGCACGGGGTCGTGCGATATGGACCTCGGTGCGGACATCTTCGCGATGGTTCGGGAGTGGAGCCAGCGCACGGGCGTCACGCTTTTCATGGCGTTGCTCGCGGCCACGGTGTTGGCGGTGAGCGAGCTGTCGGGCGAGCAGGACATCGCGGTCGGTTGTGAGGCCGAGAACCGCGCGCTTCCCGAGACACGGTCCATGATCGGCTTTCTTTTCAACGTCGTGGTGCTGCGGGTGACCCTCGACGAGGAGATGACGCTGCGCGAAGTGTTGGAGCAGGTCCGGACGGTTTGCCTCGGGGCCTACGCTCACTCGGCAACGCCGATCGAGCAAGTGCTTGACGAGGTTTTCCCGGGCCGTGACCCCGCCACGATCCCGCTGTTCCAGGTGCATTTCACGCTACAGCCCCGGCTGCCGCGGTTCGCCTTGGGCGACGTACAGATCGAGCCGGCCGATATCGCTTCCGTAGACACAGGGTATGACCTGGAGTTCCACTTGTGGCAGGGCACCGATGCCCTTTCGGGTCAGGTCAGATTCGACCGCACGGCAATCGACGATTGCGGAGCCGAGCAGGTGATGGGCCGGATGCGTGCTTTCCTGGAGGCCATGATGGACCACCCGGACCGGCGGCTCTCGGCCTACGGGCTGGGGAGCTCCGGCGGCGGAGCCGGAACGGCCGCCTCGTGAAATTTCAAGCGCGGCCGCGGCTGAGACACCGAGCCTTGGCCGCGACAATCGAGGCTTATGCATAAGCCGTTTCCGGGACCGGCTATTCAGCGGAGTCCTTGGCCGTGTCGGCCACCACGTTCACCGGGAAATGGCAGGCCACCTGACGCCCCCGCAGCACCTCGCGCAGCCGCGGCGTCTCCACGGCGCAACGCTCCTGCGCGAACGGGCAGCGGGTCCGGAACCGGCAGCCGCTCGGCGGCTCGATCGGCGACGGCGGTTCCCCCGCCAGCGGGACGGGGCGGCGCACCTGACCGGTGGCCGGATCGAGGCCGGGGATGGAATCCAGCAGCGCCGAGGTGTACGGGTGCAGCGGCCGGCGATACAGATCCTCGGCCGGCCCGATCTCGGCGAGCTGCCCCAGGTACATCACCGCCACCCGGTCGCTGACCTGCTTCACCAGGGCCAGGTCGTGCGAGATGAACAGGTACGAAAGACCCAGCTCGGCGCGCAGCCGTTCGAACAGGTTCAGCACCTGTGCCTGGATCAGCACGTCCAACGAGGCGACCGGCTCGTCGCAGATGACAAGCGCCGGGTTCAGCGCGATCGCGCGGGCGATGGCGACCCGCTGGCACTGGCCGCCGGACAGCTCGTGCGGACGCCGCCGACCGTACACCGAGGGGTTCAGGCCGACCAGGTCGAGCAGCTCGTCCACCCGCTTGCGACGGGCCGACGCCGGCTTCACGTCGTACCCGAGCAGCGGCTCTTCGACCAGCTCGATGACCCGCCAGCGCGGGTTCAGGGAGCCGAACGGGTCCTGATAGACCATCTGCATCTGACGGCGGGCCTGGGTCAGGGCGCGGCGGCCGAGCCGCATGAGATCGGTGCCGAGGAAGCGAATCTCGCCGGACTTCGGGCGCGGCGCCTGGATGACGGACCTGGCCAGCGTCGTCTTGCCGGATCCGGTCTCGCCCACGATGCCCAGCGTCTCCCCGGTGCCGATCGCGAACGACACGTTCGAGACCGCGTGCACCACGGCGCCTTTGACGCCGCCGGGACCGCGTACGGCGAACTCCTGGACGACGTCGCGCACTTCGAGCAGCGGCTCGCCGGGGGCTCGTCCGCCGTTGCCGACTCCGTTGCCCCCTCCGTGGCCCGTTCCGTTGATCGCCTGACTCATCGGCAAGCTCCTAGCTCCGCCCGTCCTCGCCGGCCACGCCCGCCGAAGCGGCCGGCGAGGCCGAGGCGCCGGGCGCGGCGGCGGGGTCGACGGGGTGGACGGCCTCGCCATGCCAGCACGCCCACCAGTGACCCGGCATGTGCTCGAGGAACGGGGGCGCCTCGGCGCACTTGTCGGTCGAGATATCGCAGCGCGGGCGGAACGGGCACCCTTCGGGAAGCGCCGCCGGGTCCGGTGGCTGGCCGGAGATCACCGGCAGCTGCCCGTGCGAGGGGCGTTCCAGCTGCGGGATCGCGCCGAGCAGCGCCCGCGTATACGGCATCCGCACGTCCCTGAACAGCTGCCGAGCCGGGGCGTACTCGACCGCGCGGCCCGCGTACATGACCACCACGTTCTGCGCGTAGCTCGCCGCGAGCCCCAGGTCGTGGCTGATCAGGATGATCGCCATCCCCAGCCGCTCTTGCAGCTCGAGCAGCAGCGACATGATCTGCGCCTGGGTGGTCACGTCGAGCGCGCTGGTCGCCTCGTCGGCGATCAGCAGCCGCGGCTCGCCGGCCAGCGCGATGGCGATGACCACGCGCTGGCGCATGCCGCCGGACAGCTGGTGCGGATATTCATGGAACCGGCGCTCGGCCGCCGGCAGGTGCACCAGCTTGAGCAGTTCGACCGCCCGATCCCTGGCCGCGGCGCGATCGAGGTCGGAATGCTGCCGGATCGCCTCGGTGATCTGGGTGCCGATCTTCATGGTCGGGTTGAGCGATCGGGTCGGGTCCTGGAACACCATCGCGATCTCCGACCCGCGCCAATGGCGGATTGTCGGCTCGGGCATGCCGACCAGCTCGGTGCCGTCGAACATGGCCGAGCCGGAGACCTGCGCGGACGGTGGCAGCAATCCCATCAGCGTGCGGGCGCCGACGGTCTTGCCGGATCCCGACTCGCCGATGATCGCGAGTATCTCGCCCTCGCTGAGGTCGTACGACAGCCCGTTGACGGCATGCACCCGGCGGCCGCCGCGGGTGAACGTGACCCGCAGGTCCCGCACTTCGAGCAACCTCCGGCCGACGCCTGGGGCAGTGCTTGTTCGGTCGCTGCTTGTTCGGTCGCTCGTCATCGGGAACTCCATCGCGAGCGCAGGGCGTCGCCCAGCAGGTTGAAGGCCAGCACGGTGACGAAGAGCATCAGGCTGGGCCAGATCACCAGCATCGGCGTCGCCGACAGGCTCGCCTGGCCCTCAGAGATCATGTTTCCCCAGCTCGGCGCGGGCGGCGCGATGCCGAGCCCGAGGAAGCTCAGCGCCCCCTCGATGACGATGATCAAGCCCATGCCGAGAATGCTGAACGTGAGCAGCTGCGGCGCCACGTTGGGCGCGATGTGCCGGAACAGCACCCGCCACCAGGGCGTGCCGCACAGCTTCGCCGCCGCCATGAACGGCTGCTCGCACAGGCTCAGCGTGGCCGCCCGCGCGACCCGGGCCATCGCGGGAATGCTGAAGAACGACAGCGCCAGGATCGTGTTGGTCCGGCTCGGCCCCAGGCTCTGCGCCACCGCCAAGATCAGCACCAGCGATGGGAACGCGATGAACACGTCGAACACGCGCATGATCAGCATGTCCGCCGCGCCCCCGAAGTAGGCCGACAGGGCGCCGAATGAACCGCCGATGACCATGCCGATCGCGTTCACCGCGACCGCGACCGTCAGCGAGTTGCGCCCGCCGTACAGCATGCGCGAGAGGATGTCGTTGCCGTTGGGGTCGGTGCCGAGGAGATGGCCGCTGGAGAAGGCCGGCAGATAGGCCTCCAGGATGTTGCCGCCGGTCGGCCGCGGGATCGGCAGGACCAGCGGGCCGAGGAAGCAGGCCAGTACCACCAGGACGACGAGTCCGGCCGGAACCAAGATTCCCAGCAGCCGCAGCCAGGCCCGGGCCGGCCGC
>OBLR010000230.1_pt1 | contig 12517 bp, 10 predicted proteins | sample 1519891 | NCBI WGS metagenome assembly OBLR01 (sample SAMEA3113583, study PRJEB22503) | soil metagenome | reverse complement strand
TGGCCGAGGCGTTCATCGTCGGCGCGGTCCGTACCCCCGTCGGCACCAAGAAGGGTGCCTTGAAAGACGTCCACCCCGCCGATCTCGGTGCGCATGTGCTCAAGGAGCTGGTCGGCCGTACCGGCGTCGACCCGGCCGCCGTGGAAGACGTGATCATGGGCTGCGTCATGCAGGTCGGCCCGCAGTCGCTGGACATCGCGCGCACCGCGTGGCTGTCCGCCGGGCTGCCGGAGACCGTGCCCGGCGTCACCATCGACCGGCAGTGCGGTTCTTCGCAGCAGTCGATCCACTTCGCGGCGCAGGCCGTGCTGTCCGGCACCCAGGACCTCGTGGTCGCCGCGGGAGTCGAGCAGATGGCCATGGTGCCGATGGGGTCGTCGGTCGCGATGGCCCTCGAGAAGGGCATGCCCTTCCCGTTCGGCGCGGGCTGGACCGAGCGCTACGGCACGCAGGAGATCTCGCAGTTCCGCGGCGCCCAGCTCATGACCGAGAAGTGGGGCTTCAAGCGCCAGGACCTCGAGGAGTTCGCGCTGGAGAGTCACCGGCGCGCGGTCAACGCGATCGAGAACGGGCATTTCGAGCGGGAGATCGCCCCGCTGGCCGGGCTCGCCAGGGACGAGGGCCCCCGCCCGGACACCTCGCTGGAGAAGATGGCCGAGCTCAAGCCGCTTCGCGAGGGCTGGGACATCACGGCCGCGGTCGCCTCGCAGATCTCCATCGGCGCAGCGGCGTTGCTCGTCGCCTCCGAGGAGGCCGTACGCACCCACGGTCTCACGCCGCGGGCCCGCATCAACACGCTCGCCCTGTGCGGCTCGGACCCGGTCTACATGCTGACCGGCCCGATCCCGGCCACCGAGAAGGCGCTCCGGCGGTCCGGCCTGTCCATCGGCGACATCGACGTGTTCGAGGTGAACGAGGCGTTCGCCCCGGTGCCGCTGGCGTGGGCGCGCGACACGGGCGCGTCGCTGGAGAAGACCAACCCCAACGGCGGCGCCATCGCGCTCGGCCACCCGCTCGGCGCCACCGGCGGCGTGCTGATGACCAAGCTGGTGCACGAACTCGAGCGCACCGGCGGCCGGTACGGTCTGCAGACGATGTGCGAGGGCGGCGGCCAGGCGAACGCCACCATCATCGAACGCGTCTGAAGGCCAAGGGCGCCGGCCGGCGTGAGAATGGGCGGCATGTACGAGACGATCGCGTACGACGTCGCGGATCACGTGGCGCGCGTCACGTTGAACCGGCCCGCCGCCCGGAACGCGCTCGACGACCAGATGACGGCGGAACTTCTCGCCGCGCTCGACCGCGCCAAGGCCGACGACGAGGTACGGGTGATCGTCCTCACCGGGGCCGGTGACAAGGCCTTCTGCGCCGGAGCCGATCTCGGCGACCTCGGCGCGCAACTGCGGGATTCCACGAAGGGCACCGATCTCATCCGGGACAGTGGGGCGTACCGGCTGTTCACCGCCTTTCCCCGGCTGGGGAAGCCGATCATCGCGCGGCTGGCCGGGCATGCCATCGCGGGCGGGCTCGGACTGGCGGTCAGCTGCGACCTGGTGATCGCCGCGGATGACGTCAAGCTGGGCACACCCGAGGTCAATGTGGGGCTGTGGCCCATGATGATCATGGCGATCATCAACCGGAACGTGCCGCCCAAGCAGGCGTTCAAGCTCTACTACACGGGCCGGCACGTCAGCGCGCGGGAGGCCGTCGAGATGGGCCTGATCACCGAGGCGGTGCCGCGCGACCGGCTGGACGCGCGGGTCGACGAGCTGGCCGCGAGCATCGCCGCCAAGAGCCCGATCGGCCTGCGCATGGGGCGCGAGGCGTTCTTCGCCGTCGACGGCCTGGCCTTCGACGACCAGATCGCCTATCTCCTCGACCGGCTGCGGGCACTGGCCGGCACCGATGACGCCGTCGAAGGCGTCACGGCGTTCCTGGAAAAGCGGGAGCCCCGCTTCACCGGCCGCTGAGCGTCAGGGGTCGTACCGGTCGCACTTGAAGACGTCGCTGCCCGGCCGCGATGAGGAGCGGGCCGAAGACGACCGCCCGTTCGTGCGCGAGCGCGTGACGGGCAGCTTCACCCGCCAGGTGTACCTGTCCGAGCACCTCGACCCCGACAAGATCGAGGCCGACTACGCCAACGGCGTGCTGTCCGTGCGCATCCCGGTACTCGAGTCGGCGAAGCCGCGCAAGATCTCGATCCGCCGGGCGGACAAGAAGGCGCTCAAGGCCTGACCGATCCCGTCGGCTCCACGCTCGACCTTGACCGCGGCTGTCGTGATGGGCGCCGCGTGGCGGCGCCCATCAGCACCTGCTGTACTGATGTGCGATGCCTTCACTGCCCGTCGATGACGAATACGCGCCGCTTTACACGGTCGGTCAGGTGGCCACCATGCTGCGGGTGCAGCAGGCCTTCCTGCGCCGGCTCGACCAGTACGAGGTGGTCCGGCCGAGCCGCTCAGCCGGTGGTCAACGCCGCTACCCGCGCATTGAGATCACGCGGGTCCAGTACGTCGTCGAACTCGTCGACGAGGGCATGACGCTGGCCGCCATCCGGCGGATCCTCGAGCTGGAACAACAGGTCGCCGAGCTCGACGGGCGGGTGCGCGAGCTCGCCGCGCGGCACCAGGACGACACGCGGCGGATCGCCGAGCTCGAGGCGCGGCTGCGCCATCCGCGGCGCCGCTGAACGCCCTGTCCGGCCCGGCGGTAATGCATCCGAACCGCGGCCACTTCCTCACCGAGGAACGCCCCGCCGAGGTGCTCGCCGCGCTCGCTGCCGTCCTGCGCTGTTAAGCGCGTACCCGACCGGGCCGTACGCGGATCGGCCGGATGCGGGGCTCCCGGGGGAGGGGCTCCCGGGAGCCCCGCACGATCATCTGATGGTGCGGTGGACGTTGTCCCGCTTGGACGGGCCGGGCTCGGCGGCGGCGATCCAGGGGCCGGGGATGGACGGGTCGATGACGCCTTCCTCCAGCCAGGTGAACTCGCCGGCCAGCATCTTCTTGGCCAGCTGAACGTCCAGCGCGTCGGTGTTGCGCCACAGCCGGTCGAACAGCTCCTCGACGCGCAGCCTCGCCTGGCGGCAGAACGCGTCGGCCAGCTCGATCGCGGTGGAGCCACGCGTGGTCTCGGCGGCGTCCATCTGGGCCCGGACGCACACCGCGCTCATCGCGAACAGCTCGGCGCCGATGTCGACCATCCGGCCGAGGAAGCCCTGCTTGCGTTCGAGCGTCCCCTGCCACCGCCCGGAGGCGTAGAAGATCGACCTGGCCAGCTTGCGCGCCGACCGCTCGACGTAGCGCAGGTGCGGCGCCAGACGGCCGAATTCGGCGTACGCGCCGGGACGATGGCCGGTGCCCACCACCAGGGTCGGCAGCCACTTGGCGTAGAAGCCGCCGGCCTTGGCGGCGGCGCGGGCCTTCGCCTGGGTCGTCGCCTCCGGGTCGATGATGTCGCCGGCCACCGACAGATGCGCGTCGACCGCCTCACGGGCGATGAGCAGGTGCATGATCTCCGTCGAGCCCTCGAAGATCCGGTTGATCCGCAGGTCGCGGAACATTTGCTCGACGGGCACTCCGCGCTCGCCCCGCGCGGCCAGCGACTCGGCGGTCTCGAAACCGCGCCCGCCGCGCAGCTGCACGAGTTCGTCGGCGATCCGGCAGGCCATCTCGGACGCGTACAGTTTGGCCAGCGCGGCCTCGATCCTGATGTCGTTGCGCTCGTCGTCGGCGAGCTGGCTGGCCAGGTCGAGCATCGCCTCGAGGGCGTACGACGTGGCGGCGATGAAGGACACCTTCTTGGCGATCGCCTCGTGCCGGCCGACCGGACGGCCCCACTGCACGCGCTCCTGCGACCACTCGCGGGCGATCTTGGTGGCCCACTTGCCCGCCGCCGCGCAGGTCGCCGGCAGCGAGAGCCGGCCGGTGTTCAGGGTGGTCAGCGCGATCTTCAGGCCTTGGCCCTCGCGGCCGATCAGGTTGGCGGCCGGGACCCGTACGTCATGGAACCTGGTGACGCCGTTCTCGATGCCCCGCAGCCCCATGAAGGCGTTGCGGTTTTCGACCGTGATGCCTTCGGCGGTGCCCTCGACGACGAACGCGGAGATGCCGCCGCGGTGACCCTCCGACTTCGGCACCCGAGCCATGACCACCAGCAGATCGGCGACCACGCCGTTGGTCGTCCACAGCTTGACGCCGTTGAGGATGTAGGAGTCCCCGTCGGGCACCGCGGTCGTGCTCAGCCGCGCCGGGTCGGACCCGACGTCCGGCTCGGTGAGCAGGAACGCGCTGATCTCCTTCACGCAGCGCGGCAGGAACTTCTTGTGTTGCTCCTCGGTGCCGAACAGCTTGATCGGCTGCGGCACGCCGATCGACTGGTGCGCGGACAGCATGGCCCCGACCGAAGGGCTGGCGGACGAGGCGATCATCAGGGCCCGGTTGTAGTAGACCTGGGTCAAGCCGAGCCCGCCGTACGCCTCCGAAATCTTCATGCCGAAGGCCCCGAGCTCTTTGAGGCCCATGATGATCTCATCGGGGATGCGGGCCTCGCGCTCGATCTGCAATGGATCGATCTTGGATTCGCAGAAGTCACGCAGCCTGGCCAAGAACTCCTCGCCCTTGCTGCTCGACTCCTCAGGGAGGCTGGGGTGAGGGTGAATCAGGTCCAGGCGGAAGTCGCCAAGGAAGAGCTGCTTACCGAAGCTGGGCAGCCGCCACTCGGTCTCGCGCGCCTCTTCGGCGACTTTGCGGGCGGTGCGTTCATCGACCGGTCGGCTCATGAGTTCTCCCCTCGTGTTCCCCAGCTGAAGTTACTCCTCAGTTGTACCCATGGGTAGGGGGAGCTCCACCCGTACGGTTGTGCCGGCGCCGGGCGCCGACCTGAGCGCGGCCCGCCCGCCGTGCGCGGCGGCGATGGCGGCCACGATGGAAAGGCCCAGGCCGGATCCGGCGCGCGTGGCCTGGCCGGCTCGATGTCCGACCTGACGGCCGGCTTGTTGGTCGGCTCGATGGTCGGCTCGATGAAAACGGTCGAACGCGCGCGCCGCGTCGGTCTCGCTCATGCCAGGTCCGTCGTCCGCCACCTCGATGAAGACCCCGCCGGGCAGCCCCCCGTACGGCGACCTGCCCAGCCGTACCACGGCGCCGCCCGCGGTGTGCGCGGTCACGTTGGCGAGCAGGTTGGCCAGCACCTGCCGGACGCGCGCCTCGTCGACGACGGCCGGCAGGGTGGCGGGCGCGTCGAGGGTGAAGGCGCGATCCGGCGCCGCCGCGGTGGCGTCGGCCACCGCGTCGCGGGCCAGCTCGGTCAGGTCCACCCGGCCCAGCTCCAGAGACGACCCCCGGTCGAGCCTGGCCAGCTCGAGCAGATCGCCGACGAGCACGCCCATCCGGCTCGCCTCCTCCTCGATCCGCCGCATCGCGTCCGGCAGGTCGTCGAGCGCGCCCTGCCGATACAGCTCGGCGTACCCCTTGATCGTCGTCAGCGGCGTGCGCAGCTCGTGCGATGCGTCGGCGGCGAACTCCCGTACCCGCGCCTCGGATCGGGTCCGCGCGAGGAACGCCTCGGCGATCCGGTCCAGCATCACGTTGATCGCGGCCGCCAGCCGGCCGACCTCCGTACGCGACTCGCCGCCCGGCATCCTCGCCCGCAGGTCGCCCCCGGTCGCGATGCCGTGCGCGCTCGAGGCCATCCGGTCGAGCGGGGCGAGACCGCGCTTGATCAGGCTGCGGCCCAGCAGCGTCAGCAGACCGATCAGCACCCCGCCGGTAAGCAGTTCGGCGGCGACGAGACGCCGTACGGCGCCGTTGATCTCGGTGAGCGGCGTGGCCACGACGACGATGTTCCGGTTTCCGCGCACCCCGCCGGGGCGGGCGACCGCGCGCAGCCCGCCGAGCGGGAACGGCTCGCCGCTCGCCGCGCGCGCCCGCAACGCGGGCAGGCCGAGCGCCCGCACCCGTTCGATCGCCGGCGCCGGGTCCGATGCGGGGTCCAGACCCTGGCCCGGGTCGCCGCCCCCGCCAGGGGTACGGATCATGCCGCTCGCGGTGACCATGAGGACGACGTACTGCGCGGGCGCCACGCCCTGCGCCGGCAAGCCCGGCTGTAGCAGCCGCACCACCGCGCGGTCGCGGGCCGCGCGCAGCTGCGCGTCCACCCGATGCATGAGATAGGTGTGCAGCACCAGCGCGCTGACCAGGCCCATCACCAACAGGCCCAGGCCAGTGACCGCGAGCAGCCCCGTCATGAGGCGGGCGTTGAGTGTCACGATGGCGGGCGCAGCGTGTAGCCGACGCCGCGTTGGGTGTGGATGAGCGGTGGGCCGAGCGGGTCGAGTTTGCGCCGCAGGTAGCTGATGTAGGTCTCAACGACTTGTGAGTTGCCGCCGTGTGACCAGCCCCAGACGTTGTCGAGCAGCTGCTCGCGGGACAGCACCCGCCCGGCGTTCCGCATGAGATGGGCGAGCAGCCGGAACTCGGTCGGCGACAGCTCGACGTCGGTGCCCCCGCGCCGGACCGTCCAGCCCGTCTCGTCCAGCTCGAGGTCGGCGACCCGCAGCACCTCGTGCCCGGAGCCGGCGGCCGTGGCCGTGGACGCTGCCGCCGCCGCTGCCGCGGTACGGCGCAGCACCGCGCGCACCCGGGCGACGAGGGCGTCGATGGAGAACGGCTTGGTCACGTAGTCGTCGCCGCCAAGGGTGAGCCCGGTGACGGTGTCCGACGGCGTGTCCCGGGCGGTCAAGAAGATCACCGGTACATCGTGGCCGTCCGCACGCAGCCGGCGGCACACCTCGAAGCCGTCGACGTCGGGGAGCATGACGTCGAGGACGATCAGGTCGGGGCGTTCGGTTCGCACGTCGCGCATCGCCTCTTCCCCCGTCGCGGCGGTGACGGGGGCGAAGCCGTGGAAGCGCAGCGCGACCGCGACCAGGTCGCGGATGTTGGGCTCGTCGTCGACGACGAGAACGCGCTGCGCCTCCGTCACGTGCTCATCATCGCGCCTTGGGGACCACGGCGGCACGCGTGGTACGGGTGGCGCCGTCGACCGTGCCGATCACGAACACCCGGTCGCCCGCGGCAAGCTGCGCGACCGACGCCTTGTCTCCGTGCCGGCGGACCTTGGTGTTGGAATCGGTGCCCCACCGCCAGGTCGTGCCGTCGGCGCTGCGCACGGTCAGGTTGCCGCCCGACGCCGCGGTCACCTGGCCGCGCTGCCAGGCGATGTCGGTGAACCCGCCGTCCTTGATCCGGACCGTCGCCGTGCCGTGTACGCCGCGCAGGAAGTGCCTGGCCCGCAGCGGGTGCCGGGCCGGCCGGGGGGGCCGCTCGCCCGGCCTGGCCGTGGCCTGGGGCACGGCCGAATCTGATTGAACGGACTGATCGGACTGATCTGATGGGGCGGGCTGGTCGGCTGGAGCAGACTCGTCCGCGGCGGCGAGCGCGACGTCGAGGAACGACCCGTCGGCCATCGTCATCGTGTCGCCCCGCGTCGACCCGGCGGACAAATCGGACGAACCAGACGGCCCGGACGACGCTGAGTTCTCCGCGGAGCCCATGAGGTAGCCGCCGGTGCCGATCACGGCGACGGCGGCGGCGCCACAGATACCGGTCACGAGCTTGCTGTTCAGGTTCATAGCCCCAGCCAACCAGGCCCGCCTGGGAGGTTTTGGCCCTATTTTCTGAGAGTTCTCGGAGAATGACCCGGTAAGCGGCTGAGAACGGTCCGTTGCGCCAAGTATTGTCAAAGGACTTGACCGTGCGGGTGGAGAAAGGTTCGCTGTGCGTGATGGATGAGACACGCAGACCGACTTTGATCTCCTCGGTGCAGCGCGCGCTACATCTGGTCGAGGCGGTGGCGTCGCATCCCAATGGCGCGCCGGCCAAACAGCTCGCGCGCGAGACCGGTCTGCCGTTGGCCACGTGCTACCACTTGCTGCGCACGCTGGCGCACGAGGGCTATGTCAGCAAGCTGTCAGACGGCGTGTGGATCCTCGGCGACAGGTTCGAGGCGCTGCGCAGCCAGGGCCGCACCCAGGCGCTGCTCGCGCGGATCCGGCCGACGATGATCTCGCTTCGGGACGAGCTCAACGCGGCGGCGTATTTCGGGTTGTACGAGGACGGCGAGATTCGCATCATCGACATCGCCGACGGGCCGCGCACGCCGCGCGTCGATCTGTGGGTCGGCTTCGACGAGGCCGCGCACGCCACCGCCATCGGCAAGTGCGTGCTCGGGCAGCTTGACGAGGACAGCAGGCGCGACTACCTCGACCGTCATCCGCTCGTCGATCTCACCCCGAACACGGTCACCGAGCTGAAGGAACTGCTGCGCCGGCTGGAGACGCCGCCCCAGCTGTCCCTCGACCGTGAGGAGTACGCGATCGGCACCGTGTGCGTCGCGGTGCCGGTGACCACCCCGGGCGGCACCGTAATGGGCGCTCTCGCGGTGTCCTGCCGGTCCTCGCGGCTGCCCAAGATCGAGGCGTCCGCCGACCAGCTGCGGCGCTCGGCGGCCCGCATCACCCGGACCCTGTCGCTCACCATCTGAAAACCCGGTCCTTGTGGACCGACCGCTTTGCCCAGAACCATGTTCACAGAGCGTTTAACGTTGTTTCGTCGTTAGTTGCTGCGCTTTACTGTGGCGACGACGCGCTCGTGAAGAAAAGGCAAAGAACCGAAAGCTCCCCGCCCCGACCCCGTGGCCCGACCTCGATGAGTCTCATGGCCACGGCTATCGATGGGTTCGGCCTCCCGGCCGCCGCGGGTTCGGGGTGGGGTCATTTCGGATCTGCGGGCGTCCCGCGCGGATATGCGGATACACTGACCGCCCTGCCAGCTCATACGCACACGAGCGATCGGGATCGCATGCAGTCTTCAGCGAACGACAAGCACCTCGCCTCGGGCGACGGCGCCGCCGATGTGGTTCAGCCGGCGGCGGGCGAGGGAGCCTTGGAGAACCACCTCGGCGGCGACGAGGCCCGCAACTATCGCAAGTACGAATATGACATGGTGGCTCCGCACGTCGGGCGGTCGATGCTCGAGATCGGATCCGGCCTCGGACACTTCTCCGAGCAGTTCGCCGGGCGGCTCGATTATCTGGTGGTCAGCGACAACGACCCCTATTGCGTCGAGCAGTTGCGCGAACGCTACGCGGGCGACGAGGACGTCGAGGTGATCGAGCTGGCGCTGCCGGCCGAGATCAAGATCAGCCGTACCGTCGACACCGTCGTCATGATGAACGTCCTTGAGCACATCAAGGACGACGTGCGGGCCCTCAAGGATCTCGCCGCCGTCGTCGAGCCCGGCGGGCGCATCGTGATCTGGGTGCCCGGCTACATGCAGCTGTACGGCGACTTCGACCGCAAGGTCGGCCACGTGACCCGCTACACCCCCGCCACCCTGTCCAAGTCCGTCACCGCGGCCGGACTCACGATCGAGTCCATCAAGCCGATCAACTTCCTCGGCGGGATCGCCTGGTGGGCCGCGGTACGCCGGGGCGGCGCCGGCTATCCCGACCCGCGCCTGGTCAAGATCTACGACCGTACGGTGATCCCGCTCACCAGACTCATCGAACGATGGGTCAGGCCGCCGTTCGGGCAGACGGTGCTCTGCGTCGCCCGCGTGCCGGACGGGGTGTCACGCGGCGAACACTAGGGGTGATCGAGCCGGTACGATGCTCATGACCCTTCGAGTTCGTCCCCCCGAGGTCTGCGTCGGCGGACCGGTGAGAGCTACCCCGAGGCGACCGTGGCGAGCGTTGCGCTGGACCGGCGGCGAGGCAACCTGCCCGCCGAGATGACGAAGTTCATCGGGCGCAAGCGCGAACTGGGCCAGGCCAAGCTGCTCCTCGAAAACTCCCGCCTCGTCACCGTGACCGGGATGGGCGGCATCGGCAAGACGCGGCTGGCGCTGCGCGTCGCCACCAGACAGCGCCGCTCCTTCCCCGACGGCACCTGGCTGGTCGAGCTGTCCGGGCTGCACGATCCCGAGCTCGTCGCCCAGTCGGTGGCCGAGACCCTCGGGCTGTCCGACCAATCGGCCCGCGACCGCGTCGACCTGCTCGCCGACCACCTGGCCGACAAAAAGCTGCTGCTGATTCTCGATACCTGCGAGCACTTGATCGACGCGTGCGCGATGCTCGTCGAGGCGCTGCTGCGGGCCGCGCCGCTGTTGCGCGTGCTGGCCACCAGCCAGCGGCCGCTCGGCGTGGCCGGCGAGCACGCGATGCAACTCGCGCCGCTGCCCGTGCCGGATCCCGGCGACCCGCGATCGGTGGCCGGGCAGCACGACGTGCTGACGCTGTTCGCCGACCGGGCGACCGCCGTACGGCCGGACTTCACGCTGGACGCGCTCAACCGGCCGGCGGTGGCCCGGCTGTGCCACCGCCTGGACGGCATCCCGCTGGCCATCGAGCTGGCCGCGGTGCGGCTGCGGGTGGTCTCGCTGGAGCAGATCGTCGAGCGGCTCGACGATCGCTTCCGGCTGCTCGGTACGGCCCGTACGGCATTGTCGCGCCACCAGACGTTGCGGGCGGCGGTGGAGTGGAGCCACGAGCTGTGCACCGAGCGCCAGCGACTGCTGTGGGCGAGGCTTTCTGTCTTCGCCGGCGGGTTCGATCTCGAAGCCGCCGAGGCGGTCTGCGGCGACGCGGAGCCCCAAGACGGGGCGTGCCACGAGGACGGTGGCGCGCCCGCTGATGCGGCCGGTGCCGCGGCGGGCGCCGACCAAGGAGGGCTTCCGAGGAGCGCGGTCTTCGAAACGCTCGCCGGTCTCGTGGAGCGATCCATCGTGCTGCGCACCGACCATCCGGACGGCGCGCGCTATCGGATGCTCGACACCATCCGTGACTTCGGCGCCGACCGGCTGGCCGCGGCCGGCCGGCGCGGTGAGATGCGGCGGCGGCATTTCCGGTACTTCCAGCGGCTGGCCGCCCGTGCCGAACGACAGTCCTTCTCCGGCGCCCAGGTTCAGTGGCTCCTGCGGCTGCAGCGCGACCACGTCGACGTTCGTTCTGCGCTGGAGTACGCCGCGCGGCCGACCGTGCCGGCCGCGGACGCCCTCACGATGGTGGCGACCCTGCACCACTTCTGGGTGGTCGGCGGCCACTTCAGCGAGGGCCGCCATTGGGCCGGCCGGGTGCTCGCCGCTCATCGCGAAGAGAGCCTGCCGCGCGTCATGGCCGTATGCACCGCGGCGATCCTGGCCACGCTGCAGGGCGACCTCGACGCCGCCCGGCCGCTGGCCGCCGAGGCCAAGGCGCTGGCCGACCGGCGCGGCGACCCGCGGGCGCGACGCGACGCCGAGGGCGTCGCCGGCATGATCGCGTTCAGCGAGAGCGCCATCGACAAGATCAAGAAGCATTGGGAAGAGCCCGCGCTGTGGGCCGAGGACATCGCCGACCCCGACGTCTGGTCGGCGACCCGGCTCGCCATGCTGGCGGGCGCATACTGCCTCGCGGGCGACATCGAGCGGGCGCTGGCCTATGCCAAGGAATGCACCGATCTGTGCGAGCGCACCGGGGAGCGCTGGTGCCTGTCGTACGCCCTCTACGTTCAGGGCGGCTGCGCCCTGATGAGCGGCGACGCCGCGCAGGCCGCGGCGCTGGTCCGCGAGTCCCTGCGGATCAAGCGGGGGTTCAACGACACGCTCGGCATCGCGATGACGTGCGACGTGCTTGCCGGCTGCGCAATCTTCGAGGGACGGGCGGAGCGGGCGGCCCGGCTCTTCGGGGCGGCGCGGCGCATCTGGCGTACGCTCGGCGCCCCCATGTTCGGCAAGGGCTATGCGACCATCCACGCCATGGGCGTCGACCACGTTCGCGAGGTGCTGGGGCCGGACGCCTACGCGGCGGCCAGCGCCGAAGGGGCCAGGCTCGACCTCGATGCGATGATCGCCTTCGCCCTCGAGGAAGAGGCGACGCCGCCGGCGAACGAGCGGCGGGTCGTCGCGGTCGCCGCCGGCGATCCGTGGGAGCCGCTCACCAAGCGCGAGCGCGACATCGCCCGGCTGGTCGCCGAAGGTCTGGCGAACCGGGAGATCGCCGCCCGCCTAGTGATCGCCAAGCGCACGGTGGAGACCCACGTCGAGCACATCCTGGCCAAGCTCGGCTTCTCCTCACGCGTGCAGATCGCCGCGTGGGCGGCCGAACGCCGACAGCGATCGGGACACGACCCCGACACGATCCCGGACAAGATTAGGTAGCGAATATCGGGAGGTCTCCCGATGCGGAGACCCGGCCACGGATCGCACACTTGCGGTGGCCCGGTCGGGTTCACACTGCCTCTCCGGCGAGGAAACGCCGCGTTTCCCCGGTGCGGATTCGGGCGGGCCAGCCACTCAAAGTTCCCGTGTGGCCCACCGATCCGGTGGTGGAAGCTGGGAGGGGAAGTCTCCGCCACCGGATCAATAAATCTCCCGTGCTCCAGGCCTATGTGGCCGGCTTACACGTCGGCTCGGCAGCGGGTCGCGCGGCGGGTGCGAGCCGCCGAGCCCACCACGGCAAGCCCGCGGCCCGCCGGGGC
>OBLR010000229.1_pt1 | contig 12523 bp, 10 predicted proteins | sample 1519891 | NCBI WGS metagenome assembly OBLR01 (sample SAMEA3113583, study PRJEB22503) | soil metagenome | reverse complement strand
CGGTGTCGGGGTCCGGGACCAGGAGCATGTCCGACTCCTGGATCTCCTGGAACCCGCGGATCGAGGAGCCGTCGAACATCAGCCCTTCGGCGAATACGCTCTCCCCGAAGTTCTCGACGGGGAAGGTGAAGTGCTGCATGGTGCCCGGCAGGTCGACGAACCGGACATCGACGAACTCCACCCCTTCGCGCTCTATATAACTCAGGACCTCTTCGGCACTGTTGAACATCCAACCTCCTTGTGCGCTGGGTGGCTTTCTGCAAGCTAGGAGACCGTGGTTTCCCCACCGTGTCCCGTTTGTTTCGCCTGTGTTACGTGGGCTTTGTGCTGGGTTTACACCGCCTGTGAGCCTCGGAATGGACGGCGGTAACGTATGGGCATGGACGATGCGAGGGCCCCGAACCCCTCTCCCCACGACCGTACCGGGTCCCGCGGCAAGCGGCGGGGCGGCGTCCGGGCGCGGGATGCCGCGCACGGTGCGGGGTCGGGCGCCGCGTCCGGCAACTCGGATAGTCCGGACAATCTCGTCTATCCGGGTGAACGGCTCGGGTTGCCGCGTACCGGCAGCGGCTCGGTCGCCGGATACGGGCGGCGGCTGGGAGCCCTGTTCATCGATTGGCTGGTGGCGCTGCTCACCGTGTCGTTCATCGCCGCCGCCGCAGGGTGGCGGCTCACACCCGGCAACCTGTGGCCGGTGGCCGCGTTCGGAGTTGAGACCTGGCTGCTCACGGCGTTGCTCGGGCTCACGTTCGGCAAACGGATGCTGGGGCTGCGGGTGGTGCGGGTGGACGGCCAACCGGTCGGCCCGCTTTGGGCGCTGGTCCGCACCGCACTGCTGCTCGCGGTCGTACCGGCGCTGCTGTGGGACCGTGACTACCGCGGTCTGCACGACAAGGCCGCGCAAACCGTCGTCGTACGGTCCTGAGGGCGTACGGGTCTCGATGGCCGTACGCGCGCGCTAACGGGAGCGGGGCTTGGGGCCCTTGGGCATCCGGACGCCCTTCGGCATGGGGCCCTTGGGCATCTTGAGAGCCTGGGGGAGCGCCCGCAGCCGGTCGTTGACCTCGCCGACCTCGACCTTCTTGAGGTTGCGCGGCAGCTTGGCGATGTGCCGCTGCAGCTTGGCGATCGGGATCTGGCCCTCCTCCTCGCCGACCTGGATGTTATAGATCGGCACTTCCTGCGCCGCACGCGAGATCCTGCGCTTCTCCGCGCCGAGCAGCGGTCCGACGCGCGCCGCGGGGCCCTCGGAGACGAGGATCACCCCGGGCCGGCCGACGACCCGGTGCACCACGTCCATCGTGCGGTTGGCGTTGACGGCCGGAGTGACCGTCCAGTTGCCGCGCATGGTCTCCAGCACGCTGGCCGCCGCGCCGGGCTGGCCGGAAATCAGCTTGTACTGCGTGCGCTGCGCGATCTGGCCGAACACGATCATGCCCACGGCCGTTCCGGCCAGGATGCCCATGGGGATCATCAGGATGAGGCCGCCGGTGAGCAGCCCGATGATCACAAAGAGGAGCAGCGTGCCGATCGCCGCGGCGAAGACGATGGGGAGGGCCTTCTTGTTGGCCGCCTGGACCATGGAGGCGACCAAGCGGATCTGCTTGATGCGGCCGGGGCGCTCCTCGGCACCCGCCGTGGGCTTTTTTGCCATGGTCCGCAGGATACGGTGATTCCCCGGCCGACCGGAAACGCGCCCCGCCTTTCCGGTCCGTGTTCGCCCTTCGCGTCTTTGCCGCTAACCGCGGGCCGTGATGGCCTGACGATAGAGACGGCCGGCGCGATACGACGAGCGGACCAGCGGGCCCGACATCACCCCGGCGAAGCCGATCTCCTCGGCCTCCGCACCCAGCTCGACGAACTCCTCAGGCAGGACCCAGCGTTCGACCGGATGGTGGCGCGGGCTCGGCCGCAGATATTGGGTGATGGTGACCAGCTCGCAGCCGGCGGCGTGCAGGTCGCGGAGCGCCTCGCTGACCTCCGCGCGCGTTTCGCCGAGCCCGAGGATGAGGTTGGACTTGGTGACGAGCCCGGCCTCGCGGGCCGCCGTGATCACCGCGAGCGACCGCTCGTACCGGAACGCGGGGCGAATGCGCTTGAAGATCCGCGGCACCGTCTCGACGTTGTGCGCGAGTACCTCCGGGCGGGCGCCGAACACCTCGGCGAGCGGCTCGGACTCGGCGTTGAAATCGGGGATCAGCAGCTCGACCCCGCAGCGTTCGCCGGCCACCGCGCCGTCGCCGGGCACCAGCGCGTGGATCTGGCGGACCGTTTCGGCATACAACCACGCCCCGCCGTCGGGCAGGTCGTCGCGGGCCACGCCGGTGACCGTGGCGTACCGCAGACCCATCGCGGCCACCGACTCGGCCACCCGCCTCGGCTCGTCGCGGTCGTAGGCGGCGGGCTTGCCGGTGTCGATCTGGCAGAAGTCACAGCGCCGCGTGCACTGGTCGCCGCCGATGAGGAAGGTGGCCTCGCGGTCCTCCCAGCACTCGAAGATGTTGGGGCACCCGGCCTCCTGGCAGACCGTGTGCAGGCCCTCCGCCCGGACCAACTCGCTCAGCCGGCGATATTCGGGCCCGGTCTTCATCCGGGTCTTGATCCACGGCGGCTTGCGCTCGATGGGCGTTTGGCTGTTGCGGACCTCGAGGCGCAGGAGCTTGCGTCCCTCGGGCGTTACGGCAGTCACCCTCCCAGGTTACGTACTCGCCGGCGGCGCGGATCGCCCCGCCCGGCGCGATCGCATCTCGCATGGGGGCGAGACCGCCGGGGTACACATCTCGTGATCAGCCGGGCGCGCTCCGGAACGGGGGATATCAATGATTATCAGCACAATGGATGACCTGCCCGGCTACGAGGTGATCGAGGTGCTCGGCGAGGTCTTCGGCCTGACCGTGCGCAGCAGGCACGCCGGATCCCAGTTCGGCGCGGGCCTGAGGTCCATGTTCGGCGGCGAGCTCAAGGGCATGACGAAGATGCTGAACGAGAGCCGCATAGAGGCGCAGAAGCGGCTCACCGACAACGCCGAGACGCTGGGCGCCAACGCCATAGTCGCCGTGCGGTTCGACGCCAATGACCTGGGTGAGCTCGGCCAGGAGATGTGCGCCTACGGCACCGCGGTGCGCGTACGGAAGACTACGCCCGCATAACAATTGGGGCGGATTTTCGGGCTAGTGGCGGTCGATTCGCGTGTTCCCGCCTTTTACCCCTGTGATTCTCTCTAGGGTAACAGCCTGTTGTTCCACGACGTCGTACCCAGGAGGCAACCCCGTGGGCCTGGCAATGACGTATCTCAGGCTGCCGCCGACCTTGGAGGGGGAAACGGATCCGGGGCGCATCTCCCGCCTGGTTTTCGGTACGGCCGACTGGCGAAAGCGGCAACCGGCCGCCAACCTCCTCGACATCGGGGATATTTGGCAGGGCTTGAACTACCTGATCACCGGTGATCCCTGGGACGGCAAGCCGCCAGCCTCCGACGTGGTCTGCGGCGGGCGACTGCTCACCGAGGACGGCGCCGACGAACTCGGGATGGACGTGCTCTACCTCACGCCCGACCGGGTCAAGCCGGCCGCCGACCATCTGTCGAGTACGGACTTCGCCGCGATCGCGGGCAGATACAACGTCAAGAAGATGGCCTCGCTGGATATCCAGGGCGCGGCGGACTGGCCGAAGGACGCGCGCGAACGCACGTTCCAGCCCGCCTATGCGGCGCTGACCGGCTTTTACGCCGCGGCGGCCGCGGCGGGCCAGGCCATCTACAAGACCATGGCCTGACGTCGACCGGGCCGCGCCCCGCCTCGGCGTCGTATGGACGTCGCGGTGAGGTCAGCCGGTCAGATCTGGGCGAGCGTCCGGTGGAAGGTGGCCGGCGAGTCGAATGCCTCGGCGAGGTGCCGTTCGACGAGCGGAAGCGTTTCCGCCACGGTGACCTGGCGGCCCAGCTCCCGGGTCAGCGACGTCACCCCGGCGTCGCTGATGCCGCACGGCACGATGCGGCCGAACCACGCGAGGTCGCAGTCGCAGTTGAGCTCCAGACCGTGCATGGTGACGCCGCGCGAGACGCGGATGCCGATGGCTGCGATCTTGCGGTCCGGCACGTCCGGCACGTCCGGCACCCAGACTCCGCTGCGGCCATCGACCTGCGTGGTCTTCAGCCCGAGATCGGCGCAGACCGCGATCAGCGCCTGCTCGAGCGAGCGGACGTAGGCGACGACGTCGACGGGATCGCGCAGCCGGACGATCGGGTAGGCGACGAGCTGGCCGGGCCCATGCCAGGTGATCTTGCCGCCGCGGTCGACGTCGATCACCGGGGCGCCGGGGTCGCCGATCGGCCGGTCTATGGCTTGGGTGCGCTTGCCGGCCGTGTAAACCGGGGGGTGCTCGAGCAGCAGCACCGTATCGGGAATCTCGTCGTTCACCCGGCGGGCGTGGGTGCGCCGTTGCAGCTCCCATGCCTCTTCGTACGGGACTGCCCGCTCGCCGAAGCCGGCATGGACAAAGACCAGGTCGCTCACGGCCCAAAGCCTACTTCAGCCACCGCTGATCCCCGCGGCCCGCGCTACTTGAGCACGCGCGGCTCGATCGCGGTCTCCTTGGCGCCACCGGAACCGTCCGGCTCGACGAGGTAGGCCCGGCCGGCCTCGCGGTAGGAGACCGCCTGGACGAACTCGGTGCCGACATAGTGCAGCCCGACGCCCTCATCGGCCGCGTACCCAGCCGGCAGCGTCCCCTCGCCGACCAAACGTTGCAGCAGCGGCCGGCGCTGTTCGCCGTCGTAATGCACGCCGCAGGAGTACGGCAGGAGGGCCATGCCGTCGGTCAGCGCGCGCAGCCGCGGGCCGAAAGAGTCGGTGGTGCCGCCGACGTGCCAGCACAGCGCGCCGGCGCTCTCCCCGGCGAGCACGATGCCGTCCCGCCAGGCAGCCCGCAGGATCTCGTCCAGGCCGTGCAGCCGCCACAGCGCGAGCATGTTGGCCACGCTGCCGCCGAAAACATAGATGAGGTCCTGCCCGAGCAGATGGCCCCGCATGTCCTCGACGTTCGGCATCGGGAACAGCGCGAGGTGGCTCACCTCGACATCGAGTTGTGTGAACGCCGCGTACGCGTAACCGACGCGATCGGGCGGGTCGCCGGTCGCCGTGGTGAGGAAGCAGACACGCGGGCGGTCTTGACCCGTGAGGTCGAGCGCGTACCGGATGAGCGGACTCGGCATGTACCCGTATCGGGGGCTCTGAAGGAAGGCACCGCCGCCGATGGCGAGGATATGGGGCTGTGCGTCAGTGTGCATGGGGTCGTTCGCCCTTCTCGTTCGCTGCGCGGACGGCTCGCCCGGGGGCTCGCCGGCCGCTTCGCTCACTCGGCGGGCTCACTCCCGGCTCATGGGTCGCCCACCCGATCACCGTACGGGGCGTGACCGGCACCGGGCACAAGGCGCGCCGCGTACCACGTCATCGCAGGTCGGCGAGCGCACCGTCCAACTCGGGATGGCGGAAGGCGAACCCGGCGGCGGTCAACCTTCCCGGCACGATGCGCAGATTGATCAGCGCGCCCTCGTCGGCCAGACCGTCGAGGGCGACGCGCAGCGCGAACGACGGCACCGTGAAGATCGCCGGGCGGCCCACGGCCCGGCCGAGCGCCCTGGTGAATTCGGCGTTGGTGACCGGGTGCGGCGTGGTGAGGTTGACCGGCCCCGCGATGTCGCCGTCGATGAGGAACCGCAGCGCCGCGATGTGGTCGTCCCGGGAGATCCAGCTCATCCACTGCCGGCCGTTGCCGAGCTTGCCGCCGAGACCGAGCTTGAACAGCGGGAGCAGCCTGCCGAGGAAACCGCCGTCCGCGGTCAGCACGTGCCCGCTGCGCGGGAGGACGACCCGGATCCCGGCGTCGGCGGCGGGCGCCGCCGCGGCCTCCCAGTCGCGGGCGAGGTCGGCGAGAAATCCCGTACCGGCCGGCGCGGTCTCGTCGGTCGCCCGGTCGCCGGTGTCGCCGTAGAAGTTCATCCCCGACGCCGATACCAGCACTCGCGGCTTGGCGGCGAGCCCGGCCAGCGTCTCGGCCAGGTTGCGTGTGCCGACGACGCGGCTGTCGCGGATCTGCCGTTTGTACGACTCCGTCCAGCGGTGATCCCCGATGCCGGCACCGGCCAGGTGCACGACCGCGTCCACGCCATCGAGTGCCCTGGCGTCGATGGCACCGAACGGATCCCAGCGCGCCTCGTCCGCACCGCTCGGCTCTTTGCGCACAAGCCGGACGACCTCATGGCCGTCGCCGAGCAGGGACCGGACGAGAGCCCGCCCCACCAGCCCGGACGCCCCGGTGATCGCGACCTTCATACCCGCACTCTATGGCCCAGGCCCCGCCCGTACCCGCCCGGCCCGCCCATAGGGACACATACGCATAGACAAGGAGTCATGGCGGGCTGTCACGAAGGTGTTCGTGAGGTAATCTCAAACCGCAGGCCGTTATCGGCCGACGTCGTCGATCACGGGGACGTACAAGAACGTGCAGCTGCGGATTCGGATCCGGCCGGGGGCTCTCGCCGGTATGCGGTATTGAGAGCTATGGGCGGCTCAAGGACGACGTTCCTGGCGGTGACCGGCGACGGTTCCATCGTCGGCACCGCCATTCGTGGCATCGCGCAGCGCGACGATCAGGCCGATGTCGGCCCGCGGGTGCGCATGGCCCACCTGCCCCGCCCAGAAGACGTCCCCGCCCGGTCCGGACTGACCGTGCTGCCGCGGCGCCCGGCGGCGGCGTTCGTCGGTCGCGAATACTCGGCCCGGCGGCTGCGCGATGCCCTGTGCCGCGACGGGACCGTCGTGATCACCCAGGCGGAGCCGGGGCCGGGCGGCATCGGCAAGTCCGAACTGGCCCTTCGGTACGCCGACGACTGCCGTGACCGATATCGCCTGGTCGGCTGGATCACCGCGAGCAGCGCGGAGCACATCGGCGCCGGCCTCGCCGCGCTCGCCGTCCGCATCCACCCTTGCCTCGGCCCTACGGTCAAGACGGCGGTCGCCATCGACTGGGCGCTGGGCTGGCTGCGGACCCACGACGGCTGGCTGCTCGTTCTCGACGATGCCGAAGACGTCGAGCTCGTCGAGTCCCTCGCCGCCCGGCTCGATTCCGGGCACATCGTGATCACCAGCCGCCGGAGCGGCTGGGGCGGCCCGGCCGCAGAGATCAAACTCGAGCCGCTCGCGCCGCGGGCGGCGAGCGAGCTCGTGCTGACGTTGACCGGGGCGGTCGCCCGGGATCCAGGCGGCGAGCCCGTCCCAGCGGCCGATCAGGAGGTCGCCGGTCGCATCGCGGCCGAGCTGGACCACCTGCCGCTGGCCCTGGAGCAGGCCGCGGCCTACATTCGCGAGACCGGGATCGGCCTCGGGCGCTACCTGGAACTTTTGCGGGCGCGGGCCGCGTCAACAGCCGAGACGAGCGGCGCACCGACGGACGAGACGGGCGGCGCGCGGCACCGCGCCGTCGCCCGCGTCTGGGAGATCACCCGTTCCGCGCTCGCCGGCAGAGATCCGGGCGCGGTCCGGCTGCTGCATGTCCTCGCCGGCTACGCGCCGGAGGTCATCCCACGGGAATTGATCGCACCCGGCGAGGTCGGCGACGGTGACGTGGCCGTCAACGCGGCACTCGACCTGCTCGCGACTTACGGCATGATCGGCCGCGACGCCGCGAGCGACGGAGGCCCCGCGCCGGTCGTCCTCCACCGCTCCGTCCAGTCCGCGCTGGCGATGGATGCGGAGGCCGACCCGGAAGCCGGGCCTACGGCACTCGACTGGCTGGTGCGAGCCATCCCGGCCGCGCCCGACTCCGATGTCGCCGGCTGGCCGTTGTGGCGCCGGCTGACCCCGCACATCGAAACGGTGGCCCGGCAGTGCGCCGGGCACGCGGACTCCGAGCCGCTCGGGGTGCTGCTCAACGAGACCGCGCTGTTTTATTGGGCGCAGGGCGCCTACCCCCAGGCGTTGACGTACTGCGAACAGGCGCTGGCGGTCACCGAGCGGACCCTTGGGCCCGATCACCCCGACGTGTCGGCCGCCCTGGCAAGACTCGCCGAGTTCTACCGGAAGCTGGGCCGCTTGCCCGCGGCGCTGCCCTTGGCGGCACGCGCGGTGACGATCGCCGAGCAGGCACTGGGGCCCGACCATCTGGACATCGCGGCGGCGCTGGGCGCCCTCGCCGGGACCCACCGCGAGTTGGGCCTGGTCGCCGAGGCGCTGCCGACGGCACGGCGCGCGTTGACGATCACCGAGCGGCTGCTCGGGCCGGACCATCCGCGGGTGGCGCGCGCGCTGGCGGATCTCGCGCTCATCTACAAGGCGCTGGGCCGGGCGGCGGACGCGCTGCCGCTGGAGGAGCGGGCGCTGGCGATCACCGAGACGGCGCTTGGCGCCGACCGTCCCGAGGTGGCCATCCGGCTGGGCAACCTGGCGTCCACGTACGTGGGTCTGGGCCGGGCCGCCGACGCGCTGCCGCTCGAGGAGCGGGCGCTGACGATCACCGAAACCGCTCTGGGCGCCGACCACCCCGACGTCGCCGTCCGGCTGGGCAACCTGGCGTCCATCTACTCGGCGCTGGGCCGGGCCGCCGACGCCCTGCCGCTGGAGGAACGCGCGCTGGGGATCACCGAGGGCGCGCTGGGCGCCGACCATCCGCATGTCGCCACGGCCCTGGGAAATCTCGCTTCCACGTACGCACAGCTCGGCCGGGTCGCCGAGTCGCTGCCGCTGGAGGAGCGGGCGCTGGCGATCACCGAAGACGCGCTGGGACCGAACCATCCGCACGTCGCAACCGCCATGGGGAATCTGGCGCTGACCTGCAAGGCGCTGGATCTGGTCGGCGAGGCGCTGCCGCTGGAGGAGCGGGCGCTGGCGATCACCGAGGACGCCCTCGGCGCCGACCACCCCGACGTGGCCATTCGCCTCGGCAACCTCGCCGGGACGTATCGGATGCTGGGTTGGGCGGACGAGTCGCTGCCGTTGGAAAAGCAGGTGCTGGCGATCATCGAAGGCGCGCTCGGGGCGCACCATCCCGACGTGGCGACGGCCCTGGGGAACCTCGCCTCCAGCTATTCGGAGCTGGGGCTGGCCGGTGACGCGCTGCCGTTGGAGGAGCGGGCGTTGGCGATCACTGAGGGCGCGCTGGGCGCCGACCATCCCGACGTGGCGATCCGCCTCGGCAACCTCGCCTTCACCTATCACGCGCTCGGCCGCGTGACCGATGCTCAGGCGGGCGCCCGGCGCGCCTACATCTGCGCGCTGGCCAGCCTGGGCAGCGCCCATCCCACGACCGAATGGGCCGAGCGACTGTGCCGTGATCTCGGCGTGGCCCTGGAGCCCGACTGATAGTGAGGATGTAGGTGAGCGCCTCCCGATGGGTGTGGCCCATCGACGGACTGGCCCATGGTGTCCTCAACGGGATCCGCCGGCCCCGTTCGGGAGGCGCTCGTCTGCACTGTGGGGCCCCTGCGGCCGGCCCGCCCGTTGGCGTCCCAGGCCGAAGGGGCCGATGATCGTCAGCTGAGGCCGAGTTCGCTTTCGAAGTTGCCCTCTTCCAGCCGGTGCTTGACCGTGGCGAGGAAGCGGGCGGCGTCGGCGCCGTCGACCAGGCGGTGGTCGTAGGTGAGACACAGGTAGCACATCGACCGTACGGCGATGACCTCACCGAGGGCGGGGTCGTCCACGACCGCGGGACGCTTCACGACCGCGCCGGTGCCAAGCATGCCGACCTGTGGCTGGTTGAGAATGGGCGTGTCGATCAGCGCGCCGCGGCTGCCCGTGTTGGTGATCGTGAACGTGCCGCCGGCGATCTCGTCCGGGCTGACCTTGTTGGTGCGGGTGCGTTCGGCGAGGTCGGCGATCCTCTGGGCGAGGCCGCCGAGGTTAAGCTGGCCGGCGTTGTGGATCACCGGCACCATGAGGCCGCGGTCGGGCACGTCGACCGCGATGCCGAGATTTTCCGTGTCGTGGTAGGTGACCTCGCTGGTCTCGCTGTTGATCACGGCGTTGAGCTTCGGGTGGACCTTGAGCGCCTCGACCGCGGCCAACGCGAAGAACGGCAGGAACGACAGCTTGACGCCCTCGCGCCGCTGGAAGTCGGCCTTGGCCCGCTCCCGCAGCTTGGCGATCTTGGTGATGTCGACCTCGACCACGGTCGTGAGCTGGGCGGAGACCTGTAGGGACTCCACCATGCGGCGAGCGATGGTCTGCCTGATACGCGACATCTTCTCGGTGGTGCCGCGCACACGGGCCGCCTCCGGCGACGGGGCGACGGCCGCCGGGGCCGACGCTGCGGGTGCCTGAGCGGCCGGCGCGGCGGGCGCCTGGGCGGCGGGCGCGGCTGGCCCGGTGGGTGCCTGGGCGGCTGGCGCAGCCGGCGCGGCGCGTTCGGCCTGGGCGGCCTGTTCCGCCTGCCGCGCTCGGGCGGCCTCGAGCACATCCTGCTTGCGGATGCGGCCGCCGACGCCGGTGCCCTTGACCTGCGACAGATCGACGTTGTGCTCGGCCGCGAGCTTGCGGACCAGCGGCGTCACGTACGGACCCTCGCCGGGCGGGGCCGGCGGCGCGGCGGGCGCCTGGGCCGGAGCCTGGGCCGGAGCCTGCGCGGGTGCCGGTGCCGGCGGGGCCGGGGCGGCCGGCGGAGCCGGGGGAGGCGGGGGAGTCGGCGGCTCGGGCGCAGCCGGCGGCCACGGCCCGGGCTCGGGCGCCGCTTCCGCTTCTGGTGCCTGTGTCTCCGGCGCGGCCGGCGCCGCCGGTGGCTGGTCCCGCTGCTCGGCGGGTGCCGGGGCGGCCGGTTCGGCGGCCGCGGCCGGTGGGGCCTCGGCGGCCGGTGGCGCCGCCTCGGCCGTCGCCTCGTCCTCTTGGGCGATGACCGCGAGCTGGGCGCCGACCTCGACGGTCTCGTCCTCGGCGACGGTGATGCTGGTCAGCACGCCCGAGGCGGGCGAGGGGATTTCGGTGTCCACCTTGTCGGTGGACACTTCGAGGAGCGGCTCGTCGGTCTCGACGTGCTCACCCTCCTTCTTCAACCAGCGGGTGACGGTGCCCTCGGTGACGCTCTCGCCGAGCTGGGGCATGGTGACGGAGACCGGCATGGCTCTCAGCGACTCCTTTTGAAATGCGTACAGGCGGTTCAGCCGTGGACGTGCAGCGGCTTTCCGGCGAGGGCGAGGTGCGCCTCGCCGATGGCCTCGGACTGTGTCGGGTGCGGATGGATGAGCTGCGCGACCTCGGCGGGGAGCGCCTCCCAGTTGTAGATGAGCTGCCCCTCGGCGATCAGCTCGCCGACCCGGCTGCCCACCATGTGGATGCCGAGCACGGGGCCGTCCTTGGCCGCGATCACCTTGACCTCGCCCTGGGTCTGCAGGATCTTGCTTCGCGGGTTGCCCGCGAGATCGTAGGTGACCTCGGTGATCTCATGACCGCGCTCCTTGGCCACGGCGGAGGTGATGCCGACCGCGGCGACCTCGGGCTCGGAGTAGGTGATGCGCGGCACGCCGTCGTAGTCGATCGGAGCCGGGCTGAGGCCGCCTAGCCGCTCGGCCACCAAGATGCCCTCGGCGAAGCCGACATGCGCCAGCTGCGGGGTGGGGACGAGATCGCCCACGGCCGAGATGGTCGGCACGCTCGTACGGCAGTATTCGTCCACCTTGACGAAGCCGCGCTCCAGCTCGACGCCGGCCGCCTCGAACCCCAGGTCGGCGGAGACCGGGCCGCGGCCGACCGCCACGAGCAGCAGCTCGGCGTCGAGCTTCTTGCCGCCGTCGAGGGTGACGGCCACCCCGTTGTCGGTGTACTTGACGTTTTCGAACCGAGCGCCAAGCTCGGACTTGATGCCGCGCCGCCGGAAGGCCCGCTCGAGCCGCTTGGAGCTGGACTCCTCCTCCAGCGGGAGCAGATGGGGCAGCATCTCGACGATCGTCACCTCGGCGCCGAACGACCGCCATACGCTGGCGAACTCGACGCCGATCACGCCGCCGCCCAGCACCACCACCGACTCGGGAACATGGTCGAGCATCAGCGCGTGGTCGCTGGAGATGACGCGGTCGCCGTCGATGTCGAGGCCGGGCAGCGACCTCGGCTCCGAGCCCGTCGCCAGGACGATGTGGCCGGCCTCGAGCGTAGTGGTCGCGCCGGCCGCGTCGCTCACCTGGACCTGGGTGGGGCCGGTGAGCCGGCCCTCGCCTTCGATGATGGCGATGCCGCGGCCTTGGATCAGCCCGGTCAGGCCCTTCACCGTGGTGCTGACGACCTTATCCTTGTACGCGTTGACGCCGGCCACGTCCACGCCGTCGAACTGGGCCTTGACGCCGAAGCTCGCCGCGTCACGAGTCTGGTCGGCCACCTCGGCCGCATGCAGCAGCGCCTTGGTGGGAATGCAGCCGCGGTTCAGGCAGGTGCCACCGATCTTGTCGCGCTCGATCAGCGCGACGCGCTTGCCCAGCTCCGCCGCCCGCAACGCACACGCGTAGCCACCGCTGCCGCCGCCCAGGACGACGATGTCGAAGGGGCCG
>OBLR010000228.1_pt1 | contig 12526 bp, 10 predicted proteins | sample 1519891 | NCBI WGS metagenome assembly OBLR01 (sample SAMEA3113583, study PRJEB22503) | soil metagenome | reverse complement strand
CCAGCCCCTCGCGCACGAGCATCTCGACCGCGTCTGCGGACCGCCCGACAAGCTCGTCGACGTCCTCGTGGGCCTCGAAGCTCGAGAGCACGTAATCCGAGACGGAGCGTCTGTCGCCGCGACCGGGCCGGCCGACGCCGATCCGGAGGCGGAGGAAGTCCTGCGTCCCGAGCGCTTCCGCGATCGAGCGCAGTCCGTTGTGGCCGGCGAGTCCGCCTCCCCGCCGAGCCTGCAGACGGCCGGGCTCGAGGTCGACGTCGTCGTGGACGACGAGGAGCCCGTCGGGCTCGACCTTGAAGAAGCGGGACGCCGCCGCGAGCGAGCGCCCTGACTCGTTCATGTACGTCTCGGGCTTGAGCAGCGCCACCCGGCTCCCATCGACCCGCAGCTCGGCGAGGCGGCCCGAGAACTTCGAGCGAAAGGAGCCGCCGTGCCGCCGTGCCAGCTCATCCGCAACCAGCCAGCCCAGGTTGTGGCGGGTGCGCTCGTAGCCGCGGCCGGGATTGCCGAGGCCGGCGATGAGCAGGTCGAGGCTCGATTCGCGCTCGGCGGACGTCCGCCGGCGGAGCCTCAGCAGGCGCATCAAAGGCCTCTAGCCTTGTGAGGACTCTTGCTCGCCCTCGGCCGACTGGGCGCCTTCGCCCTCGGCAGGCGCCTCCTCGGCTGCTCCCTCCGGAGCCTCTTCGCCCTCGGGCAGCTCGCCCTCCTCGAGCTCCTCGACCTCTTCCGGCTCGGGCTCCACGATCCGCGTCGGCATCGTTACGGTCGCGAGCACGATCTCGGGATCGTCGAGGTAGCTGACGCCCTCGCGCGGCGGCAGGTCTTCGAGTCGCAGGGTGTCGCCCATCTCCATCGCACTCACGTCCAGCTCGATCCGCTCGGGGACTTCGAGCGGCAAAGCCTCGACCGTGATCTCACGCACGACCTGCGACAGGACGCCGCCTTCCGTCACCCCTTGCGCCTCGCCGACGAGCTCGATGACGACCTGCGCCTGGATCGGCTGGTCGAGCCGTACCTCCTGCAGGTCGACGTGCGCGAGGCGTCCGGTGAGGACGTCCTGTTGGTAGTCCTTCAAGATCGACGCGTGCGTCGTCGTCTGCCCGTCGAGGACGACGTCGAGGATCGCGTGCAGTCCTCCCTCGCCCGTCAGGACCCGCCGGAGCTCGCGCTCCGGCACACAGATCGCGTGGGGCGACTTCCCGCGTCCGTAGAGGACGCCGGGAATCAGCCCCTGTCGGCGCAGCCTGCGAGCGTCCGCTGATCCGCGGCCCTCGCGTTGCGCAACCTCGAGCTTGACTCGCTCTCCTGCCACGGCGCCAGAGTGTAGCCGGACAAACTAGCCGGGCGGCTTGTTTCTCTCTTCCTCCCCCCAAGAGCGCCGGCGAAGCCGCCCGGCGAAGCCGCAGGCATCGAGTGTGCCACGCTTTAGTCGCAAATACAACGTCTCGACTGACGCTGTGACGAGAACCGGAGGAGCCAGGGGTTCCCCCGGTTAAAAGAGCTGGTTCTCCCCGCCGAACAATGCGGAGACTGACTCGTCTCCGAAGACGTTCATCATCGTCTGCGCGAGCAGTCCCGACACCGTCAGGACAGTCACGTTGTCCGGTTTTTGCAATGGGTCGATCGGCACCGTGTCCGTGACCACGAGGCCGGTGATGTCCGCCTCTGCGACCTGCCGGAGCACGTCGGCGTCGAGCAGGCAGTGTGTGACGAACATCCAGACATCCGTGGCGCCGTGCTCGCGCAGGACCTTCGCGCCGGCGATCTGCGTGCCGCCGGTGGTCGTCACGTCGTCTCCGACGACCGCGATCTTCCCCCGCACACGCCCGGTCACCTCGACCATCTCGACCTTGTCGTGAGCCGGCCGCGTCTTGTGCATGATCGCGAAGTCCGCCTCGAGCATCTCGGCGAACCGGAGCGCCACTTTCGCGCGTCCGGCGTCGGGAGCAACCGAGACGACACGTTCGCCGAAGAGCCCGAGATCGCGGAAATGGCGCGCGAACAGGGGCAAAGCGGTCATGTGATCGACCGGGATCGTGAAGAAACCCTGGATCTGACCGGCGTGGAGATCCATCGTCAGAACACGATCCGCGCCGGCGAGCTGGAGCATGTCGGCGACGAGGCGTCCCGAGATCGGCTCCCGCGGCTTCGCCTTGCGATCCTGGCGTGAGTACGGAAACCAGGGAATGACGGCAGTGATGCGCTTCGCGGAGGCGAGCTTCGCCGCCTGGATCATGAACATCAGCTCCATCAGATGGCGGTCGACGGGCTCGCTTCCCGTCTGCACGAGGAAGACGTCCGCGCCGCGGATCGACTCTCGGTAGCGGCAGTACGTCTCACCGTTGGCGAAGGTCTTGAGCTCAACCTCTCCGAGCTCGACGCCGATCGCCTTCGCGATCCGCGCCGCAAGCTCGGGATGCGACCGGCCGGAGAAGACCATCAGCCGCTTCCAGGGGCCCCCCTCGATGTAGTGCTCGGGGCTCACGTCGGGCTTCGCTTCCTTGCCCTGCTCGGCGACTTCGAGCCCCGGCAGGCGGGTCAGCTCAGTCGTCTCGGTTCCGACGGACATAGCCCTCCTTCGTGACCTGTCGGGGCGGGAAGCCCGCGAGCGAATCGGGCGGGACGTCCTCGGTGATGACCGAGCCCGCCGCAGTCCAAGAATTGTCGCCAATCTCGACCGGAGCAATGAACGAAGTGTGAATGGAGGTCTTGACGTTGCGGCCGACCTTCGTGCGCTCTTTCTCTGATCCCGGATGGGGCGGGAGATTGGCGGTGATGTTGCCGGCGCCGATGTTCGTCTCGTCGCCGATCTCGGCGTCACCGATGTAGGAGAGATGCGGAACCTTCGCCCCTTCGCCGAGGCTCGAGTTCTTGACCTCGACGAACGTTCCCGCCTTCGAGTGAGCGCCGAGCACAGTGCCGGGGCGAAGGTAACAGAAGGGACCGACCAGCGCACCGGGCCCGATCGTGGAGTCCCAGGCGACGACATGCGGTCCGATCTCGGCGCCGCGGGCGACCGTCGTCGAGCCTCGGAGAACGGTGAAGGGATGGATGACGACGTCGGGCTCGAGCTCGACACCGGCGTCGATCCAGGTCGTCGCCGGATCCACGATCGTGGTACCCGCGAGCATGTGCCTCTCGTTGATCCGGTCCCGGAGAGCCGCAGCCGCCACCGCGAGCTCGACGCGGTTGTTGATGCCGAGGGGCGCGAGTGGATCCGATGAGCGGTGGGCCGCCGCTCGGCCCCCGGCGTCGACGATGTGCGCGATTGTGTCGGTCAGGTAGAGCTCGTCCTGTGCGTTCGCGGCTTCGAGTCCCGCGAGCGCGTTCCAGAGCGCGGCTGCGTCGAAGACGTAGATGGAGGTGTTCAGCTCGCGCACCTCTCGCTCTTCCGACGTGGCATCGCGCTCTTCCACAACCGCGCGCACGGCACCAGACTCGTCGCGAAGGATTCGTCCATACGGCAGCGGAAACTCCGGCTCGAACGTGAGGAGCGTGACCGCGGCGTCCTGGCGGCGATGCTCCTCGACGAGCTCACGCAGGAGCTCAGGCGTGAGTAGGGGCGCCGCGGCGTCCAGAACCAGGACCGGTCCCGCGAAGCCGTTCAGTGCTTGCCGCGCCGCGGCGACTGCGTCCCCCGTTCCCAGCGGCTGCTCCTGGATAGCAACCGTGGCTCCGTCGTACGCGTCCTTTGTCTCCGGCGACGCGACGACGACGAGCGGGTCGGATCCGGCCGCGGCGGCGGCGTCCAGCACCCAATCGACCACCCGCCGGCCGAGCAGACCGTGCTGGTGCTTCGGCGTCTCCGACTTCATGCGGGTGCCGAGGCCGCCGGCCATCACGACTGCTGCGAGCTCTGAGTTCATAGTCATGGCTGGGGCGCCAGGATTCGAACCTGGGATCGCGGGACCAAAACCCGCTGCCTTACCACTTGGCTACGCCCCACTGCAAAGGTCGGGGTCGATGATTTTACCGGCGGTCTGAGAACAAGAGGACGAGCGCGACCACGGCGATGACGGCGACGCCGATCAGCGCGAGCGTTCCGACGACGATGACCAGCACCGGGATGAGCGCGACCATCGCCTGCGAAGTGGCCGCGATCCAGCTGGCTTCTCGACCCCAGTCCCAGCGCAACCGGCGCCCGTAGGCGAAGTAGAAGAGGAGCAACAGAAGCGCGACGAGGAGAGCCGGGAGCCAGTCGATCACGTCGAAGACGACCAGCACGCCCTCCGCAACCGCGATCGCGAGCGCGAACCGAAGGCGATTCTCGCGCAGCCATCTTCCGCTCCGGCTCGTGCCGTGCTCGAGCACGGAATCGTGCCCGAGCTCGGGCCTCCCGGAGACCATGGCTCAACCGTACCACGCAGGTACCGAGACCCAGGTGCGCCCGTGGGCGCGCAGCGCCCGCTGCGCCGCGACCGCCGTCTTGCGGTGGGTGAAGAGCCCGTACACGGCCGGACCGGCGCCCGTCACGTCGGCGCGGAAGGCGCCCATGCGCTCGAGCTCGGAGGCGAGCGGACTGGAGGCAAGGTCGTTCGGCGGCAGCCGGGCGAGGTCCGCCGGACGCTGCACCTGCCCCAGCGCAGCGAGCAGCTCGCGGCGCCGGTTCTCGAACCCCTGCTCGCCGCCGCGGCGATCGAAGCGCTCGTAGACAGCCGCCGTCGACGGCTTCCGTGCTTCCGAGGGCAGCACGATCAGCACCCAGTAGTCCTGGGGCAGGTCGAGCTGCTCGAGACGCGTGCCGTCGCCCCTGCCCAGCTGCGGGCCCGAGGTGAGGAAGAACGGGGGGTCTGCGCCCACGCCGGCGGCGAGCTCCCGGAGGTCGTCGACGCCGAGCGGCTCGTCCAGAGTCTCGTTCGCGAGACGCAGTGCGGTCGCCGCGTCGGAGCTTCCCCCGCCGAGCCCGGCGGCGACCGGGATCCGCTTCGCGATTCGAACCGACCAGCGCGGCTCGACCCCGGCTCGCTCGGCGAGGCGCGTCAGCGCCCCACGAACGAGTGTGTCCTCCGCGAAGCCGCTGACACGCAGCGCTGTGGATGGCTCGAGTGCGATCCGGTCGGCGAGGTCGACGCGCTGCAGGACCGTGCAGACCTCGTGACGACCGTCGGAACCACGGGGCCCGACCACGAGCGCCAGGTTCACCTTCGCGGTCGCGGGTGCCCGCCTCACAGCGACTCGGCGAGCGTGACGAACTCGGCGGGTGCGAGCGCTTCGGCCCGCGCTCGGGCGGGGTGGCCGATATCGGCCAATGCCCCCGCGGCGCGGTCGCGATCGGCGACACCGGCGAGCTCGAGCGAGTTCGGCAGCGTCTTTCGCCGATGGGAGAACGCTGCCTCAACGACGCGCTTGACGTCGCTCCAGCGCTCGGGCTGTGGTCTTCGACGGAACGCTACGAGCGCCGAGTCGACGTTCGGCTGCGGGCGGAACACGGCGCGCGAGACGGGATGAAAGCCCGTCCGCTCGGTCGCGAGCTGGACGAGCACGGACACGGCGCCGTACGCCTTCGTCCCGGGGACCGCGACGAAGCGGTCCGCGACCTCGCGCTGCACCATCACACACCAATGACTGACCGTCGGCAGCCCGTCGAGGCTCTCGACGACGAGCGGAGTCGCAACGCTGTACGGCAGATTCGAGACCATCTTCGTCGGCTGGAGACGGGCGAGGTCGAGGGCGAGCGCGTCGCCAAACTCGAGCTCGACGTTCGAGGGCAGGTCGGTGAGCCGCGGAGCGAGCGAACGGTCGATCTCGACGGCATGGACACGTGCGACGCGTTCCGCTAGGTAGCGCGTGAGGACTCCCCGACCGGGCCCGACCTCGAGCACCACGTCGGCCGGGTCGAGGTCGGCGAGACGGTCGATGACGCCGAGGATGTTCTCGTCGACGAGGAAGTGCTGCCCGAGCGCCCTCTTCGGCACGTCGATCACGGGAGCCCGAAGGCCGCCGCCGCGTTCGCGTCGATGCGTGCTTCGAGCTCTCTCGGGTCTTCGCCGCGCGCCTCCGCCAGCGCGGCGACCGTGTGGACGACGTTCGCCGGCTCGTTCGACGTCCCGCGCCGCGGCTGCGGTGAGAGATACGGCGCGTCCGTCTCGGCGAGGATCCGATCGGCCGGAACGAGGCGCGCCGACCCTCTGAGGTCGTACGCCTTCGGGTACGTGACGTTGCCGGCGAACGAGACGTAGTAGCCGCGCTCGAGAGCAACCTCGAGGAGCCCCGGCGACGAGAAGCAGTGCAGGACGACCGTGCCCGGAAATCGAGCAAGTGCGGACGCCGTGTCGTGATCCGCCGCACGGCTGTGCACGACCACCGGTTTGCCGAGCTCGGCAGCGAGCGCGAGCTCGGCGTCGAACAGAGCTCGCTGCCGGTCGCGCGGCGCATAGTCGCGGTAGTAGTCGAGGCCCGTCTCCCCCACGGCGACCGCGCGCTGATGGCCGAGCAGACCCCGGAGCTCGTCCAGGCGGCCAGCCTCGGCGTTTCCGGCCTGGTGCGGATGGATGCCGAGCGCGGCGTAGACGCCGTTGTGGCGCTGCGCCGTCTCGACCGCGAAACGGCAGGACTCGACTCCGGAGCCGACGGCGACGATGCGGTTGACGCCCGCGGTGTGCGCGCGCTCGATCAGCGCCTCGGCCGGCTCCTCGCACGCGTCCAGGTGCGCGTGCGTATCGATCACGAAACTGGGGCTTTCTCCATGCGCGCCAACTCCTCGTCGACGACCTTCGGATCGAGCTTCGTGAAGAGAGGCCGCGGTTCCTGGAGCTTCTGGCCGGGAGAAAGGTCGCTCGGCTTCCACTCGCCGATCCAATTGGCGTAGCTCCCCGTCAGAACCTCGTGCGAGCGGCCGTCCTCGTCGACCGTCCGAAACTCGAGCTCTCCGGCGATCGTGCCGCCGTGGCCCAAGAGCTCGTGCAACCGCTGCGACGAGAAGGGCATGAACGGCGTGAACAGCACCTTGAGGCTGTCGACCGCACGGAGTGCGACGTAGAGAATCGTCCCGGCCCGCTCGCGGTCGCTCTCGATCAGCGCCCACGGCGCCTGCCGCGTGAGGTACTCGTTGACACCGCGGGCGGCGCCCATCACCACCGAGAGCGCGGCCCTGAAACGGGCGGCCTCGATCTCTCGACCTGCGTCGGGAAAGGCGGTCTCGACCATTCGCAGCAGCTCGCGGTCGTCCTGGGTCAGCTCGCCCGGTCGGGGCACAGCGCCGAAGTTGCGCTGGGCGTTCGTCAACGTCCTGTTCACGAGGTTGCCCCAGGTCGCCACGAGCTCGTCGTTGTTGCGGCGCACGAACTCGGACCAGGTGAAGTCGGTGTCCTGAGTCTCGGGACCGGCGGCGGTGAGGTAGAAGCGGAGCGGGTCAGGGTCGTAGCGCGAAAGGAAGTCGTTCACGTAGATGCCGACGCCACGGCTGGCCGAAAACCGCCGGCTCTCCATCATCAGGAATTCGCTCGCCACGACGTTGTCGGGAAGCTGAAGCGGCCGGCGCCCTCCTCCCAGCTCGCCGCCCGCCCCGTAACCGAGGAGCATGCTCGGCCAGATGATCGTGTGGAAGACGATGTTGTCCTTGCCCATGAAGTAGAAGTGGCGCGCGTCGGGGTTCTGCCACCACTCACGCCAGGCATCCGGCTCGCCGCGGTTCCGCGCCCACTCGACGGAGGCCGACAGGTATCCGATCACGGCGTCGAACCAGACGTAGATTCGCTTGCTCTCGTCGCTTGCGTAGGGCTCGACCGGGATCCGGACGCCCCAGTCGAGGTCGCGCGTGATCGGACGCGCCCGCAGCTCTTTGATGTAGCTGAGCGAGAAGTTGCGGACGTTCGGTCGCCAGTGCTCCTGCTTGCCGATCCAGTCGGCGAGCTGCTCGGCGAAGGCCGGCAGGTCGAGGAAGAGATGGTTGGCCTCGCGAAATTCCGGGGTGGTGCCGTCGACGCGGGAGCGCGGATCGATCAGGTCGATCGGGTCGAGCTGGTTGCCACAGTTGTCGCACTGGTCACCGCGCGCGGACTCGAAGCCGCAGATCGGGCACGTGCCCTCGATGTAGCGGTCCGGGAGCGTATTGCCGGTGGTGGCGGAGAACGCCACCAGCATCGATTGCTCGAAGATGAAGCCGCGCTCGTAGAGCGTGCGGAAGAGGTCCTGCGTGACATCCGCGTGGTTCGCCGTCGTCGTCCGAGTGAAGTTGTCGTACGCGAGGCCGAGCGCGCGCAGGTCTTCACGGATGGCCCGGTTGTACTTGTCGGCCGCCTCGGCCGGGCTGATGCCCTCGTTGTCGGCAGCGACCATCACCGGCGTCCCGTGCTCGTCCGTGCCGGACACCATCAGCACGTCGCTCCCCTTCAGCCGGTGGTACCGAGCGAAGATGTCGGCGGGCACGCCGAACCCGACCACGTGGCCGAGATGCCGCGGGCCGGCGGCGTACGGCCAGGCCGGTGCGACGAGGATGCGTTCGCGTTCGCTCGCGATGACGAAACATCTTACGAGTGCCCCTCGCCGCCTCCGCAGCCCGGCGGAGACGGCGAGGGTTCTACGCGTTTTCAGGCTCGGCTGCTCGCCGGCACACGTCGGCGGGGCCGCTGGAGCGGCCGCGCGGGTGACATGCGACGCGGGCGAACGGCGGGCGTGAACCCGAGCGCCGGTACCCGTGCGCAGCCATGAATCGGGCGCGGCGCATGCACCCGGCCGAGCGGGCACTCCACGGACTCGACCAGGAAGGACTCCTCGGCCGTGACCGCAGAGCGACGCACTCGGCGAATCGCGGTCGTACCGCCGACGATCAGCAACGCAAGCGCGACGAGCCCCACGAGGGCAGAGAGTGGGAGATCGAAGATCTCTCCATCCTCCGCCGCCCGCATTGCCCGAGTGGCGACCGCGGACCCGGGCTGCGGCTCAGTGCGCGGCGGTCGGCTCGAAACCCGCTTCAGACCCTTCTCCGGCAGCGCGGCGGGGACGACCTCCGGAGGTCGAATCCGAACGACAGTCGAGCTGAGCGGGTCCGACACACCCCGCGTCGATCCCGAAGCCGTCGCAGGCTCGGGCACCGTCGGCGCATTGCCGCGCTCCATCACGCGTGAGACCGGCCGTTCCACACCGACCTTGGCCGCGAGGGCGGAGGCTGCGAGCGTCGGCTCGACAAACGCAGCCGTCGCCGGCGTCGGCTGAGGCGTTGCCTCAGCCGCAGGCGGGGCGGGGACGGGGCTCGATGCGACGGGCCCGGAGCCTTGGTCTCGTTCTGAGACGTCGACCGCCGGAACCGCTCCGTGGTGGTCGGGCTCTTCGGAAGGCTGCCCGCCAGGAGCACTATCGACGGACGGGTTGGCCAACGGTACAGCCGGCGTCGAGTCCGCTGCGGGGCGTCCGTCCTGCTGCGCCTGGACCACTTCGGCCGGCGGGGCGACCGCCGCAGACCCCTGGGCCACGGGAACAGACTCCAGAATCGCCGGCGGTTCCGCCACCGGCTCGGTCGGTGCGACGTGGTGTTCGACCGGGGCCGCCACGACGACCGGAACCGGAGCAACGGTCTCCTCCGAAGAAGCCGCAGGCTCTGCCCCCGGCACGGATGCTCTTGCTTCCGCACTCGCCGGTGCGGCGGTCGGAGCGATCCCAGCTACTGGGGCGGGCTCGACCGCCGGTGATTGCTCGGCAATCGAATCGGGCTCTACGCCGCCCCGCTCGGCCGGATCGCGTGCGACAGCCGACGGAGCTTCAAGCGTCGCCGGCGCGTCGGCTACGGATTCTTCCTTCGGCTCGGCCGCAGGCTCCACTCGCGGCTCGGACGCGGCGGGTTCGAGCGGTACAGGTGCAAGTGTCGGAGACGGATCGGGCGCGGGAGCAGGATCGGGCGCGGGAGCAGGATCGGGCGCGGGAGCAGGCGCGGGAGCAGGCTCGGGCACCGGAACGGGCTCGAGCACCGGTGAGGGCTCGGGCACCGGATCCGGCTCCGAGACAGGCGTTTCCGACGAAGCGGGCTCTCCGACGGGGTTCTTCGACGAAGCGGGCTCGACGACCGGCGCCGGCGGAGCGACCTCAGCCGGCGGGTTGCCCACCGGACCAGCCTGCGGTTCGGAGGGGACCGGCTCTGCCGCCGGCTGCTCCGTCGCCAGAGGCGGATCGGGGGACGGGACGGGTTCGAGCGTCGGAGACGGCTCGGCCACGGGCTCAGGCTCGGCCCCGGTCGCAGGCGTCACGCGCGCGGGCAGGAACAGGAGCGGATCGAGATACCCCTGCGGATCAGCTGTCACTCGCACGCCGAAGTGGACGTGCCCCGCAGAGCCGATCGTGGCGATCTGATCTCCCTCCGCCACGTCCGCTCCTCGAGTGACGCTCGTCGCCCCGAGCTCGAGGTAGGTCACGGAGAGTCCGCCCGCCGTTTGCACCGTCACTGTGCGACCGCTGTTGGCGACGGTGCCCACGAACGAGACCGTTCCCGCAGTAGCCGACCGAACCGAGGTGCCCTCGGACGCGCCGATGTCGATACCTCGGTGCTGGCCGGCCGCGTACGGATCGTTCCCGAACACAAACGGACGGAGGACCGGGCCTTCAACAGGCCATGACCAGGCAGCCGCCGCCGGCACGTGAACCAGTGCCGCCACGGCCAGCACCGCCACAGTTCTTCGCATGCCATCACCTCCTCGTTGTCTGTTCTGTCAACGAGCGAGGCAGGGTATCCGAGCGATCGGCTGTTGTCAATACAGACTACAGCGACTCGCGATACAGCTGGTTGCGCGAAAGTCCCGTGAGGGCCGCCACGAGGTCGACCGCACGCCGTCGGGCGACACCGTCGGCGACCAGCTCCCTCACCGCCGAGACGGCGTCACCGAGCTCGACTTCCACGCTGGCCTCGCCGGGCCCGAGCACGAGCGCGATCTCGCCCTTCGGCGGCTCGGCGAAACGCGCAGCAAGCTCCTCGGGGCGCCCGACGACGACTTCTTCGAATCGCTTCGTCAGCTCACGGCAGACGGCGACACGACGGTCGGGCAGAGCGCTCGCGAGGCTGGTCAGACTCGCCGGCAGCCGCTTCGGCGACTCGAAGGCCACTGCCGTGTACGGCCAGCGAGCGAGCTCGGCCCAGAGTGCGCGGCGTGCGTTCTCGGCCCGAGGCAGGAAACCCACGAACTGGTACCGCTCGCTTGCGAGGCCGCTCGCCACGAGAGCGGTCGCCACTGCCGACGGGCCGGGAAGCACCGTGACGCTGACCCCGGTCTCGAGGGCCGCCGAGACGAGCCGCGTGCCGGGGTCGTTGACGGCGGGTAGGCCGGCGTCCGAGACGAGGGCGATACGTGTGCCTGCACGGAGCCGCTCCAGCACCTCGCCGGTCCGCCGCGCCTCGTTGTGCCGGTGGTAGCTGACCAGCTTGCGGGCTCGGATGCCGTGCCGGTCGAGCAGCACGCGCGTGTGCCGCGTGTCCTCGCAGAGCACGACCTCAGCCTCGGCAAGCTCGCGCAGGACACGGAGCGTGACGTCCTCGAGATTGCCGATCGGCGTCGCGCAGACGGCGAGAGGCACTATCGATCGAACGCCTCGAACGCGATCAGACCGGCCCCGACAAGGCCCGCTTCCGCGCCGAGCTCGGCCGGCACGATTCGCACGAGCTCGCGCCCAGGGCTGAGCGCCTCGCGGGCCACGACCTCGCGTGCCGGCGCGAAGAGAGGCTCCCCGGCTTTCCCGAAGCCGCCGCCGAGCACGATCAGCTCGGGATTGAAGACGTTGACGAGGCTGGCAATGCCTGCGCCGAGGATTCGGCCGAGTCCGTCAAGGGCCTCCCTCGCGCGCGCGTCACCGTCGGACGCACGCCGCACGAGGTCGTGTCCAGTCGCGTCCGGACCGAGCACAGAACGCGCAACCGCGTCCGCCGCAGTACCGGAGACGAGCGCCTCGAAATGGCCGCGGCCCGGGCAGTCGCCGACACACGTAGGGCCGTCGTACTTGAGCACCATGTGGCCCAGCTCCGCACCGGCGCCGACCGAGCCGCGATACGGCTTCCCGTCGAGGATCAGCCCGCCGCCGATCCCCGTCCCCAGCGTGAGCATGATCATGTCGCGGGTCCCGGCGCCGGCCCCGAGCTGCCACTCGGCGATCGCAGCCGCGTTTCCGTCGTTGTCGATCGCAACCGGAAGGCCGAAGCGCTCCTCCATCCGAGCGCGGAAATCGAGCTCGGCGAGCGGAATGTGTACGGAGCTGACTGCGCGCCCTGACCGTTGATCGATCGTGGACGGGATGCCAAAGCCGAGCGCGTGCACCCCGCCGACCTCGGCGGAGACCTGCTCGACGACCCCATCGAGGACCGACAGCAGCTCTTGCTGCGAGGAAGTAGGCGTCGGCCGTTCGCGCCGTGTCGTGATCGCGCCCCCCCGATCAACCGCGCCGGCGGCGATCTTCGTGCCGCCGAGGTCGACGCCGATGACCAGGTCCGCGGGCACTAGTGTCCCTTTAGGTAGCTGCCCCGGATAGCCTGGAGGGCCACTGAGGCTACGATAACCCGCCGGCCCGTGGTGGATTCGACACAGACCCGAAGGTTCCGGGACGGCAACCCCGT
>OBLR010000227.1_pt1 | contig 12526 bp, 10 predicted proteins | sample 1519891 | NCBI WGS metagenome assembly OBLR01 (sample SAMEA3113583, study PRJEB22503) | soil metagenome | reverse complement strand
TACAGCTTGCGTTAAATAGCTCAGAGAATCCTCTAGCTGCTACTATCGTTTATTATGGACGCCCGGTAACAGACACAGCTTCTCTTTCTAGCATCACTTGGCCAATACTTGGTATTTTCGGTGACCAAGATCAAGCGATTCCGGTCGAATCAGTAAAACAATTTGCATCAGCATTAAATGCATCGGGTGTTACAAACGATATATACCTGTATAAAGGCGTAGGACATGCATTTGCAAATCCATCAGGCGACAATTATGCTCCAAAAGAGACAGCTGATGCTTGGCAAAAGACAATTGGATTCCTCGAAAAGTATCTTTAGGAAATATTTATGATTTACTCCTCTTCACAAACTTTTCGATAGCTTTCACATTCAAAATACGAAGAACAAATGATACTGCTCTCTTCGTTTGTGCTGCTGCCAACAGTTAACAAGGCTTGTTTGACTTTGGACAAAATTGTCAGTATTTGACTTAAAGATGCGTTAGACTTGCACAAGTGAGGAATAGGTGGTCAATATTTGATTGGTCCTCCTGGCTTTCGGTCAAGCATGGCCAACCTTCCACTCAAATCAGTTAGTCAATTAGCTAATAAATTGTCTATCAGATTCTAAGTAGTAGTCATTTTAGAACAGTTTTTGTGCCTTTATCATCAAGTTTGCTGTAACGGTAGAGACTACCCCTGCCAGAAGAGTTGAAAGCATTGCAACTTGATACGGTGGGGCTACATTTGATTGTAATAAGAGGTAGATAGATGTGAATTTGCCTATCATGTATACCACTTCAGATACGCCTAAAGCGGTCACTATTTTCTTTGCATCTTGTTTAAACCTATTTGAATCTCTCATACCTGTAACTACGTCGATATACTTCTTTCTATTATCGATATAAAAAAGACCTGTAAAAGCAATAATATATACTCCTATATCTGTAATTATAGAGAAAATAGAAACAAGAACGTTATTAGTAATACTTTGTGCAGCATACTGAACAACTATCGCATCTGTAATAATTGCAGCTATAGCTGCAATCATGATATTTTTGTTGAAAAGGATGAGTTCTCGATATCTGCTGTAGAATTGTTTGAACGAATGTTGCAGTCGTCTATTCTTCTGTGTGGTATGGGGACGGTTTAAGAAGTCCACCTTCATATCATTTGTAAAACCATTAATATTAATCTAGCTCAACACCAAGTTTGACAATTTTCACTTTTGAGTGTAAGAAGATGATGAGTTATTATAGCTTATCTGGAAGGATAAAGTAGCTTTGATCTATTTATCTAACATGACACACTACCACTACCCTCCCCTAAAGGTGCTAGACTAGTTATAACTATCCATCTAGAGTTTAGTTACACTAGCCACAGAACATGGTCATAATAACCCTACAGCAGATAATTGACGAAAGAATATCTTTCCTAAAAGAGCAAATTAATCCAGAGAATAAACCACAAGTGAATAAAACCTTTCAGCTCCAGATAGATCCCATTAGATCTGCTGCCGACAATCTTGAAAAGGTTGAATCAATTATTTTGCAAAAGAAGATTCTCTTAAAGAACAGCAAAGATATTCAATGAATCTGATAGGTTATTTGCAGAGCTTGATGGTTTGGAATGGCTGCAGCGACAAATAGTAAGATATTTTTGAAAACAAAAAAGCAGCAGTTGGATAAAAGACACTGTTGTAGTATATGCGGCAAGAAGCTAAAGTTCAGTGGCGGAACGACCGAAAATCCATTGGCGTGATGGCATTGTATGATAATAATACTGATGGATGAAATATACACACACAACTTTCATGCTCCTTTTACTATTATTATTTAACGCTTCCAGTATTTCAGGTTTGTAATATTACGAATAATTATTATTCTTCTTCCTCTTGCTGCTGCAGTTGACTTAGCAGCTCCTTGCCTTTATCGCTAAGATAGTTGATTTTATTATGACCACGTTTGTTCTTACCGAACCGCTTTATGTAGCCATCATCATAAGCCCTGTTAATTGCACGCATGCCATAATTGCGAGTGTGAAAGGCTTGTTCACATAACTTTCTTGTAGAGATCCCATCCTTGTCAGCTTCCTGTATAATTTTAAGTAGTCTTACCAAGCCAGCATTATCTTTTTTGCGAGGGAAGTTACTAATAGAGTGTGAGGCTTCTTTAAGTCTTGTATCATTATTATTATTATTATTTATTCTGGTGAACATAGAGAATATGCCCAAAATTCTTAGTGCATACAAACCTTATACTACCATCTGATTATACAGCAACAACGCCAACAAAATCTCAGCTAACTTGGTGGGGTTATCTTTAGCTTACTGTACAAATGATCAGCCTTTTCTCCTAGCGAACTACCAGGCACATCAGCAAAATCAAAAAATGGTTTTAATCTTGATGGGTATTGTCTTTGTGAATCTAGAGAGGGAAGAGTAGATATCAGAGCATTTATTGCTGCGCATTCATATAGTTTAGAGGGATTTTCTTTTTCTTCTTCACTGCTGGATGATCTCATCAAAGACAGATAATATCTTAAGAAAAGGTAGATCTAAATAAACAGACAAGACAGTCCTTTATATCAATCAATAAGGGATGCAAGATTAATATCATCTTTGAGTGCTTCTTCGACAGTAGTTAAAGGTATCATCACTTTGATCTTCTGAGACCTACCATAGCGGCCTTGATTAACTATATCTGTTGAAACTAGACCGAGCAAATCCAGCTCGTTTACTATTTGAGTCATACGCCGCTGAGTAAGCGGTTTTTGTTCCGTCTGTTTGCATAATGATAAGTAAATATCATACACCTTACCAGTGGTTCCATTCATTGATTTTATGATAGCAAGAATAACAAGTTTATGATGAGCCGGTGAGTTCTTTAGTGCAATAAAAGGTGCATCCCTTTCAATCCTATCTTCTCCTGCGCGCACATGTTTTTCGTCGACTTTGGTAGTACCATCTCTTTCTGCAAGCTCGGCTGCAACCCTTAGCAAGTCTATTGCCTTTCTTGCATCACCATGCTCTCTTCCAGCTATTGCCGCACACAAGTTGACTGCAGCTTCAGAGATTGCGCCTTCATTGAATGATAGTTTGGCGCGCTCTTGTAATATCTGACGTAGTTGTTCTACGGTGTATGGATTGAAGACTATCTCCTCCTCACTGAGGCTACTTCTTACACGGGGATCAAGTTTATCCTTGAATGTGAGGCTGTTAGAGATTCCTATGAGTGTAATAAAGCCACCCTTCATTCTTTGGTTTGCCCTTGTAAAATTGTAAAGGATATCATCACCACTCCTGTCGACAAGTGAATCTATCTCATCTATCACCAAGACAAGGTTAAGTTTTTTCTTCTGTATGAAGTTCAAAACCCTATCTGTTGCTTCGCCCATTGACAGACCGGTAAAGTGCACTTGTTTTTCCTGCTCCTTATTGATTCCAAGCTCTTCTGCAATTTCAAAAATCACCTTATAGGCGCTACCTCCTGCAATCTTTGCATTTACAAAAAGAACGGTGACGTCGGTTTTGAGCTCACTTGCTTTCTTTGCTAGCCTATCTACAACGCTTCTTGCTGCTGCAGTTTTACCAGTACCAGGCTTTCCAAATAGAAGAAGGTTTGACGGCCTAGCACCTTTAAAAATTGTAGATAACACTTGGGCAAGCCCCCTGGTCTCGTCATCTCGGAAAGGTAATTTTTCAGGGACATAATCAATAGTCAAAGCTTGACGATTCTTAACAAGTGAGCTACCACTTGCCGCTTTGGCAAAGATGTTATCAATGTCAGAACTCAATGATTATCTAATCCTCCCCTATCTTCTACACACAATTTTAACCCGCCGCCCCCTGTTTTTCTTTTCCACAACAAAAGTTTGTTAACTTTCTCTTAACAGTGATGTTAACAAGTAGTTTTTAAACTACAAAATCAATTTTAATTAACTATTCTATCATCTTTAAAATAATAGTTAATGAAGATTAAGAGAAGGAGCTGCAGGAGAAAAGAAGGGGTGGCAGTCTGTAATCATATTTTTACTTGGTTAACTATGTTATCAGTATTAGAACATCAATATGGAAAAAGACCTGAAATCGACCCCTTTATTTCCACTGGAGCGTTAATGTCGACGTTGATGTCGTTAACAACACTTATTGAAACCCCTTTATTTCCACTGGAACGGATAACTTACTATTCTTTACTACAAGATTGGTTAACTACTGGCAATTGTTAACTAAAAATGGATTTCTCTCATACACAGTTAACATCAGCTAACACGTTTGTTATCAATTTTGGCATAGCTCATGTTAAGTGTTAAGACCTTAACATGTTAAGTTACCCTTACTCTATGAACTCTGGAAAGAAGCGATTCAAGATAGAACTGGAGGACGCGGAAGGAAGCAAGTATAACCTTTCACTAGAAGGCAATATATCGAAAGAAAAAATAATGAAAATCGTTGAGTTCATGGATCTCATAAATATTGAGCCAAACGAGAGTGAGGAAAGGGAGACATATAGGAGCAATAGATCAACTCCTGCTTCCGTTGGCGACAAGATATGGAGTCTTGTTGAGGGTAAGTTTCCATATGGAGGATTTACTTCTACTGATATCCTCGAACTATATGAGGATCAGTACAACGAGCCAATCAAACTAAGCATTATCTCAACCTATCTTTCAAGGTATGCCGAACGCGGCCGACTTATAAGAACCCGCCAGGGAAAAGAATGGATTTACAAGATAGCTAGACAACAACCGATGCAGCCCCAACCATCTTCTCCTTCTCCTTCCTCTTCAGCATCTCTCGACCTGCATCTGTGATGTTGTAGCGAAAGGGTTTGGTGTTAATATCCCTACTAACTAGGCCTAGGTCATGAAGTTTCTTCATGAGGCGAGCTGTGTGTTCTCTAGTCCTGCCTATGGCAAGTTGAACTTCCCTTGAAGATCTCGGCCTTTCTACTAGTAATTTGAATATATAATCAGTTGTACTGTTAACTTCACTCTCAATTTTTTGATGTTGCGTGATTGTTACAGGCTCACTCACAGGTGCCACGTGAGGCTGTAGTTGTGACGGTAGTTGTGATATTACCCTCTGCGGCTGGGCTCTATTTTCAAGTATGTCTATTCTTGCCCGAAGCTCTGAAATTATCTTATCATAATCACGTAATTTACGGGTGTAGTCAAGGACTATTGCTTCAACAACTGCTTCGTTAGTTTTATACCTGCGCTCTTCAAATATCGTCTTAAACTTGATATAGAATGTCATACCTGCCAGCCCTCCTAAAAAAGCAAAGATCCCTAATATCACGAGGTCACTGTCTGAGAAGGTCAGGCCAGGAATCATATCACGGTATTATTAGGAATACTGTGATTTAATATTTTGGGATAAGGCTATTTTACACCATTGATATCCTTTTTATCACTTCGTTTATCACGTACATCACATCCTCTTTCTTGGTTCTAAGCGCAACATCACTACCATCATCTGCAGAGAATATCACAGATAATTGCTCTGCTAGCTTACCTAATGCCACCAACGCTTCTGCTTTTACTATTCCTGTTGATTGTAGAAGCACCATACTAAACAGAAGTGAGTAAACCTTCTTTTTACACTGTTTAAGTTGTCTATAGTAGGCTCCTGAACTGATATCTTCGGGCTTACCGCGACCAGTCAGTTGATTCAGGATTATTGAAAGTTGTCGTGGTGTAAATATAGAATTTGCAACAATTTGTGTATAAAGCGCGCTAGAATTAGGGATTGAGTCGGCCATGGCAGCTATACAGATCTGTATACTTCGGCCTCTATTAGAATCTTAGGAGCATCAAACTTTAAAATGGCACCTTCCCTTTTAACAGGAAGTGATAGTAGGAAAGGTCGAAAAATATCTTCAAGATGAGATAAAGAATCATGGCACAATATGCCTTCCACTAATTGATTCTGAAAATTCCGCAGACGCCGCTTCAATTGCGAAAATAGTAGAGGAAAGAGGAGCCTCTGCAATTCTTGTCGGTGGGTCTTCTGCGGTTGATCAATTGGAGCTAGCTAGAATTGTTAGTGAAATAAAATCGACGATTAACGTGCCTGTGATATTGTTTCCAGGAAACGTCACAGGTGTATCACCAAAAGCTGATGCTATTTTATTTAGCTCACTTCTCAATTCAGAGAACACATATTTTGTTACTGAAGCCCAAGCATTGGGCGCGTTGACAGTCAAGAAATATGCAATAGAGCCCTTACCAACCGCCTATATTATTGTGGGTGAGGGAACGGCCGCTTGGTTTGTGGGTAGAGCTAGGGGAATCCCATTCCATAAACCCAATCTTGCTGTGATGTATTCCCTTGCGGCTCAGTATATGGGCATGCGGTTTGTGTATTTGGAAGCTGGTTCTGGTGCAGCTGAACATGTTCCACCAGAAATGGTGGCGATGGTAAGAAAGCACTACGACGGTACAATCATCGTCGGAGGCGGCATAAGGTCACCAGAAATTGCAGGTCAGGTAGCCAAGGCAGGAGCTGACATTATTGTTATCGGTACTATGATAGAAAAAGAGGGCAACTGGCAAGAAAAATTTTCCTCAATCGTCAAAGCAATTAGGGTACGATGAATTATGATAGAGGAAGCTGAAACTCATCTAAAGGATGTCCGCATGCCTGCATTTTATTGGCAGTATCAACAGGCTATCCTAAAGAGTGTTAACAAGGGCTATCAACATGCACTTAAGGCTCGACGACGAGGAATTGATGCGGCGGATATAATCGAGCCCAAGATTGCGTACGACTTAGCAGATAGAGTTGCAAAGATGCATAATATAGATATTGCAGATAGGTTGCGTGCTCTTCTATCACAGACGACCAAGGAAAAGGCAGCATTAAAAATAGCGGAAGAAATTGCAGCCGGCGAATATGGTTCAGGCGATCTAAAAACTCGGCTTGATAATGCCGTCAGGGTTTCTCTAGCTGTAGTCACGGAGGGGGTGACTGTTGCCCCACTGCAGGGTATATCAGATGTCACGATCAAGAGCAACGTCGACGGCTCTCAATACCTATCGGTGTCTTTTGCCGGCCCTATTAGATCTGCGGGTGGCACAGAAGCCGCACTAACTATGCTCATTGCTGATCATGCAAGAAAAGTCGCAGGTCTTGATAGGTATATAGCTAATTCATTTGATGATGAAACCGGCAGGTTTGTTGAAGAACTCAGGATCTATGAACGCGAAGTTATGGGCTTCCAGTTCAAGGTTCTTGACGAGGACGTAGTGAAATGTATTTCAAACTTGCCTGTAGAATTAGACGGCGTTGATACTGATCCTGTAGAAGTGGTTGGGCATAAAAACATGCGTCGGATCGCTACCGATAGAGTTCGCGGAGGCACGCTTAGAGTCATGAATGATGGACTCATTGGTAGAAGCAGGAAACTATTGAAGTTAGTTGAGACCTTAAATCTGGATGGCTGGAACTGGCTGAAAGAACTCAAAGGGGCAATCCAGACAGGAAATGATGATGCCGCCAATCATAGGATGTCCGAGGTCATTACAGGCAGGCCGGTACTTTCGATGGTAAAAAAAATAGGCGGGTTTCGCTTACGTTATGGTCGTTGCTACAACACTGGCTTTGCAACTGTAGGGATACACCCAGCAGTTCCAGCCCTACTTAACTATGCAATTGTAGTTGGTACTCAGATCAAAATGGATATGCCTGGCAAGGCATCTACTATAGCACTTGTTGATACTATTGAACCTCCGATAGTCAGGTTGGATGATGGCAAAGTGATACAAGTTACTACAGTCGAAGAGGCCGAAAGAATCCGTTCCCATGTCAGTAAGATCTTGTACCTTGGAGATATGCTGATAAGCTATGGGGACTTTCTTGAAAATAACGCCCAGTTACCACCTGCAAGCTTTGTAGAAGAAATATGGGTGCAGCAATTGCGCTCAAAACTGCTCACAATGGAGTCATCTGATCTTGATATGAAGAGGCTGATCCAGATGGCCGAAAACTCACTTGTTCTGCCGTCAGTTGACGAAGCATTTGAAATCAGCAAAAAACTTGGATTGGCATTGCATCCCAAGTATTCATTCTACTGGGACTCCTTAACGGTTGAGGAAGTACTGTACCTAAAAGACAGGCTATCTAGTGATATGCCTTTGTCTTTCGATACTAAGTTAAAGGATATCCTAGAGCGATTAGGTGTAATTCATTCTATAACACATGACCAAAAAAAAATCTGCATTGACGACAACAATCAAGCAACTTCGTTGAGTAGGATTCTAGACGGGCTTCCTACTGTTGAATCTGATAGTGCCATAGAATTTGTCAATAAGACATCTGGTATTCTCGTTATGTCTAAGTTTTCCTCTGCTATTGCTGTGAGAGTCGGCAGGCCAGAAAAGGCAGCTGAGCGCAAGATGAAGCCGCCAGTACATGTCCTCTTTCCAATTGGAGCGAAGGGTGGCTCAACTCGCGACATTCTGAAGGCCTGTAAAGAAGAGTCCTTCTATACTCAAATAGCGAACAGATATTGCGATAAATGTAGGTTGCCATCTATTGGCACGCATTGTAGAGCATGTGGCGCGTGGACCATGCTGCGCAACCTGTGCATAGTATGTAGAAAGGAAGTTGAAGAGGGTGAAAAATGCGCGCGTTGTGGAAAAGAGGGCCGAACTTACTCCTCAGTCAACTTTCCACTCAAGTTTGCCTTAGAGCAGGCAAGGAAAAAACTGGGCGTAGATCCGCAAGAACCTTTCAAAGGAGTCAAGTCGCTTATGAGCTCACATAGATCCGCAGAGCCCTTGGAAAAAGGGATTCTGCGCCAAAAATATGGACTCCATGCCTTCAAGGATGGCACTATTCGATTCGATGCAACCAATGAGCCACTAACTCACTTCAAGCCTGCGTGGATTTCTGTCAGCATCGACAAGTTAAGGGAGCTTGGATACACACATGATTATCTTGGGAGAGAATTAACTTCTCCAGATCAGATTGTGGAGTTGATGATGCAGGATGTAATAATACCTCGTGACTCTGCAAAGCACCTCGTGAATGCAGCGAAGTACATTGATGAAGAACTTGTTAAATTATATGATTTAGAGCCTTTTTACGGCTTGTCTTCCCTTGATGGCCTTGTCGGTCATTTGATTGTGGGTCTTGCACCACACACTTCAGTAGGCATTGTGGGAAGGATAATTGGCTTTGCTGATTCACAGGCTTGTTTGGCATCACCAATATGGCACTCTGCCAAGCGCCGCGACTGTGATGGCGATGCTGACTCTGTGATGCTTATAATGGATGCATTTTTGAACTTCTCTTATGACTTTTTACCGGACAAGATAGGTGGGCTGATGGACGCACCGTTACTTATACAGCCTATTGTACTACCACATGAGGTTCAGCGTCAAGCACACAACGTAGATATTGCAAACACATACTCGCTTGAATTCTATGAAGCTACATGGAAGCAGGCCAAGGCTGCCGACGTGGCTGGCATGATAGAGACCGTCAAGAATAGAATAGGTGATGTACGTCAGTTCTATGACTATGGCTTTACTCATTTAACCAATACACTCGTGACAAAGGCACAAAGAAGCGCCTACTCTACTCTTAACACTATGGAAGAGAAGCTGAAAATGCAATTTGATACTGCAAAATTAATAAACGCAGTAGACGCTAATGAAGTCGCCGCAATGGTGCTCACTACACACATTCTTCCGGATATAATCGGTAACATGAGATCCTATTCTTCGCAAACCTTCCGCTGTACGACTTGTGGTGCTAAGTTCCGTAGAATGCCGCTGATGGGTAAGTGCATTGAATGCGGCTCTGCATTAATCCAAACAGTGACGAGGGGATCTGTTGAAAAATATCTTGGCATTGCAATTGATATGTGCAAGCAATACAAAATTAACGATTATCTACGCAGCAGAGTTGAATCGATAGCCTTAGAACTAAAGTTGATCTTCAAGGAAGAAAAGAAGGTCCAGTCAAGCATGATGGAGTTTATGGGCGGCTAAGGGTGCTCTGTAAATGTCTTGTAGATCTTGACGACATCTTCTTTGTCCTTTGCGCCAACAATTGTAGCAGCGCCACTTGAGAGAAAACTTACAGACATCCTGCCTGAATTGACTGCAGTTATGCCTAGGTTCCCCCTTGTCTTAACGTTGTAGCCAAGTGATTCTGCGTTCTTGATCATTGAGTTCAGGTTGACGGGTGTAGGCTCTGTAGGGGTGACCGTCCATGTACGCTTGCCCCTATCTCTTCCGCATAACTCTTCAATTATCAACTCATTGTCTGCCATCTTATTTTCCTTCCGCTCAATTCCACATGATGGACACTCTTCTTGGCGGAACATTTGGATGCGCTCAAATGATAGCTCATTCAGATCAACGTAGAGTAGGTTGTTTGCCAGTGTCGGTTCTTTACCTGTGATTATCTTGACTGTCTCTGATACCTGTATGCCTGCAACTAGATATAGTATGGACGGGTGCACGCCTTCAGTGCTACACGCAGGCATTTCCTCTTCATTTAACTCCGGGAACATACAGCGTAGGCATGCAGTCTTGTTTGGGAGAATTGTGCATACGGATCCTAGCATGCCAAGCGCCCCTGCATAGATCAGTGGAATATTGTGCTTGATACATGCATCATTGAGAGCATATCTGGCGTCGACACTATCTAAGGCGTCAATGACAATATCAAAATCTTTGATGAGGCTTTCCGCAGTATATTTGGTTACAGATGTTGGAACTGGCTCCACTTTGACTGTTGGGTTTAGTTTGCCTAGACGCTCTGCGGCAGCCTCTACCTTGACGCGGCCAATGTCGTCGTCAGTGTATAGATGCTGTCTATGCAGATTAGTAACTTCAATAACATCCCTATCAATGATACGTACTTTACCAACCCCCATCGCCACTAGCTGTGTAGCGACGGGGTTTCCTATGCCGCCTGCTCCTACTACACATACCTTTGCATTCCTTATTTTTTCCATACCCTCAAAGCCGATCTCTTCAAGCATTACTTGCCTAGAGTAGCGTTGAAGCTCTTCACTTGTCAAGTCAGCGCCTCCTGCCACAGCTGGCAGGATGTATATAGAATCACCGTCCTTTAGTTGGGAAGATGTTGGGCCACTGAAGCGGATATTCTTGCCGTTAATGTAGATATTGATTAGTGATCTTGGTTTGCCATTATGATCAAACACTCTTCGCTTAAAGTCATCGCCCATTTGCTCTGAAACTTTTGCAAAGGCATCCTGCATGTCGGAAGCTTGAATCGAGATCTTTTTCTCTCCTTGTCCTTTGTTCAATACTGAAGGAACTACAAATTCAACTTGCGCCAATATTATCCCCTTATAATTGCTGAAACTTCTGTTGCATCAGGCTTGATGGCATTTAGTTTTGGCAGCAGACCTATAATCGCTTCTGTAGCTTTCAAACCATTGCCTGTCACATAGCAGACGATTCGTTCGTCCTTCTCTATTTTGTTTTCTTCCACTAACTTCCTCAGTACCGCAACCGACACGCCCCCTGCAGGTTCTGTAAAAATTCCTTCTGTCTGTGCAAGTAGCATAATGCTATCTGCGATCTCCTGATCGCTTGCCTCTTCTGCAAGGCCATTGTATTGCTTTAGCCTTTTTAAAACATACACGCCATCTCCTGGATCTCCTATTGCCAAACTTTTCGCAATCGTCTCTGGTCGCTCAACAGGGATCACCTCGTCACTGTTGTGTTTGAATGCAGTGACGATAGGAGCACAACCTCTAGGTTGTGCTGCCACCACTTTCATATTCTTGGGACTGTCGATCAGACCAAGCGAGTGAAGCTCTTCAAAACCTTTGCATATGGCGTTGAGCATCGCTCCACTCCCTACCGGGATTATTAGACTCTCTGGTACTTGCCAGTTCATCTGTTCTGCAACCTCATAGGCAAGCGTTTTTGATCCCTCTACATAGTATGGTCTCATGTTAATATTGACAACACCTATGCCTTTCTTATCTCCTACCATTGAAGCGATCCTATTGGCATCATCATAGGTACCTTCAACTGCAACAAATTCTGCGCCATATGAAAGCGCTTGAGCGATCTTGACATGTTCGATATCCGACGGTGCAAAGATATAGCATGGCAGGCCTGCCTTGGCTGCGTGAGCTGCGGTTGCAGCTGCCAAGTTGCCCGTAGACGCACAACCAACTGCCTTTAATCTTGTTTCCTTGGCTCTTGAAACTGCGACACCCGCAGGCCTATCCTTGAATGAAAACGTTGGGTTAACAGAGTCATTCTTAATATACAAACTTTTCAGCCCAAGCCTGTTACCTAGATTGTCTGCATACTGCAGCGGTGTTAGACCTGCATTCAGGCTCACAATATTGTTTTTGTTCGCAATCGGCAGGAGCTCAAAATAACGCCAGTATGTCTTTTCTCTTAATTCAAAAGTATCTTTGGTTATAGATAATTCGTTGTACATGACATCTAGAGGGCCAAAGCACTCTTCACATACATAACGAAATTGTGGCTCATATTCTTTGAGACATTCTCTGCACTTTAGCGATTTGATACTTCCCATGT
>OBLR010000226.1_pt1 | contig 12528 bp, 8 predicted proteins | sample 1519891 | NCBI WGS metagenome assembly OBLR01 (sample SAMEA3113583, study PRJEB22503) | soil metagenome | reverse complement strand
CGTTGCCCGCACGAGAGCAGCCTGGGGTTGGGTTGATTCGCCCCAAGTGGCAACCCCGTACTCCGGGAATGGCGGCTGGCTTGACTAACCCTGTCTGGACCTTCAGAGAACTACTGACGGCTAAATTTGAGCCAATCCTAAATCAAAGTATTAGCGGATGAGCACCATCGAGTAATACATTGATTTTAATTTTAATCGGAGCTCTTGAGCAAACTCTTTGGGCCAGCATTAACGGTAGTCGAGCAGTTTACGCGCTATATCCTTGGGGTATAGTTTTCTTCAAGCAACTAACTCCCCCCCAGCAATTCTAAATTTGGAATTTGGCTACCGCTATTGAAGAGATGGAGATAAGCTTCAGGCCTCAACCGTTTTATATTGAGGAGGTAGATAACGTGAACTCGACATAAGCACACGATACGCGTAAGGCGGAAATGAGGGCGGAAGCCCCGCAGGGGCGTTCCGCCGAATGAATTCCACACACGACGCCTCGGCAATGCCGCCGACTGACTCCACCATGCGGCGGATCGCCCTTCGGGCATCCGCCCTACGGCCCTATGAACCCATCGCCACCTTTCCCGTGCGGGTCGAAAACGACGTCGTGCAGGTCCGGGACAGCCGCTAGGACTGAGTTTACGCGCTCCGGCTCCGCTCCTCGAGCACCGCCTCGCGATAAGCCTCCGGCTCGAGCTGCGCTCGCTCAAATTCCCTCAGATCAGGCGTCACGACGTGCGGTGGCTGACCGACCTTGCGGCGAGCAGCATGCGAGGCGAAACCTGTACCGGCCGGTATGAGCCGGCCCATGATCACGTTCTCCTTTAATCCTCGCAGTTCATCCTTTTTACCCGTGACCGCAGCCTCCGTCAGCACCCGCGTGGTTTCCTGGAAGGAGGCGGCGGAGATGAACGATTCCGTAGCCAAGGAGGCCTTGGTGATACCCAACAGCAACTGCTGCCATTGCGCCGGCTGCTTACCTTCCTTCTCCATCTTTTCGTTCTGTTCCAAGACCCGCTCTCTATCGACCTGTTCGCCTTGCAGGAAGGAGGTATCGCCGGGATCGCCGATCTCGATCTTACGCAACATCTGCCGGATAATGACCTCGATGTGCTTATCGTTGATCTTGACCCCCTGTAAGCGGTAGACGTCCTGGACCTCATTGACAAAATAGTGCGTCAAGGCATGTACGCCCTTAAGACGCAGGATGTCATGGGGATCGGTGGCTCCATCGACGACCACCTCGCCGCGTTCCACATGCTCGCCCTCAAATACGGTGACTTGGCGCCATTTGGGGATCAATACCTCGAACTTATTATCATCTTTATCGCGGATGATGAGGCGTTGCTTGCCCTTGGTATCCTTACCAAAGCTCACCGAACCGCTCGCCTCCGCAAGGATCGCCGCATCCTTGGGCGTCCGCGCCTCGAACAACTCCGCCACCCGTGGCAAGCCCCCCGTAATATCGCGGGTTTTCAAGGATTCCTGCGGCATCCGCGCGATCACATCGCCGATCTTGACACTGTCATCCGCGGCGACATTGATAATGGCTTTGGGAGGAAGAAAATAATGGGCCGGAATATCCGTTCCCGGCAGGTGGAGTTCCTGCCCCTCTTCGTCGACCAGCCTCATGGTCGGACGGAGATCCTTGGCGGCTGCACCGCGTTGTTTTGGATCGGTGATCACTAGATCCGTGATCCCGGTGAAAGCATCCGTATGCCGATGCACCGTCACGCCTTCGACAATATCCGAAAAAGCCACTATACCGGCCACTTCGGTGATCACGGGATGGGTGTGGGGATCCCAATTGGCCACCACCTGTCCCGCTTGAATCTCATCCCCATCCGCCACCGACAGCACCGCGCCATAAGGGACCTTGTACCGCTCCCGCTCCCGCCCGGAGTCGTCTATAATCGCGAGTTCCCCGGAGCGGGACACAGCCACAAAGTGGCCGCTTTCTTGCCTCAACAGCTTCATATTATGGAGCTTGATCCGCCCCTTGGACTTGGTTTCAATGCTAGAGACCGCCACAGCTCGCGAGGCCGCACCGCCGATATGGAAGGTGCGCATGGTCAATTGGGTGCCGGGTTCTCCAATCGACTGGGCGGCCATGACCCCAACCCCCTCACCGACGTTCACCCGATGACCACGGGCCAGATCGCGGCCATAGCAGGCAACACAGATCCCGTACCGGATCTCGCAGGTGATCGGGGAGCGGACCCGCACTTGATCGACACCCAATTCATCGAGCCGCTGCACCCACTTCTCGTCTAATAAAGTGCCCGCTGGGATCAATACCTTATCCTCCACGGAGCGAATATCCTCCGCCAGCGTCCGGCCTAATACACGATCGGCCAGCGTTTCCACGACGGTGCCGCCCTCGATGATAGGGGTCATTACCAGCCCGTCCCGGGTGCCACACTCCTCCTCGGTGACGACCTGATCTTGCGCCACATCGACCAAGCGGCGTGTCAAATAGCCCGAATTGGCGGTCTTCAAGGCCGTGTCTGCAAGACCCTTGCGTGCACCATGGGTAGAGATAAAGTACTGCAACACATTAAGACCTTCACGGAAATTAGCGGTGATTGGGGTCTCGATGATCGACCCGTCGGGTTTGGCCATGAGTCCCCGCATGCCCGCCAATTGCCGGATCTGTGCCGCCGATCCCCTGGCCCCCGAATCCGCCATCATGAAGATGGAGTTAAAAGCGGCTTGCCGGGCCTCGTTGCCCTGCCTATCCTTGACGACCTCGGTGCCGAGCCGGTCCATCATGGCCTTGGCCACCTGATCGTTGGCATAAGACCAGATATCCACTACCTTGTTATAGCGCTCCCCTTTAGTGACGAGCCCCGAGGCATATTGCTCCTCGATCTCTTTGACACCCTCCTCGGCAGCAACAATGATCGCGCTCTTCTCCTTGGGTATCACCATGTTGTCTACGCCGATGGAAATACCGGCGCGGGTGGCTTGGTGGAACCCCATATACATTAATTTATCCGCGAATATGACCGTTTCCTTGAGCCCCATTTGGCGGTAACAGGCATTGATGAGGTTCGAGATCGCCTTCTTATTCATGATCCGATTGATGAGGTCAAAAGCCAGACCTTCAGGCAGCAGAGACGATAACAGCGCCCGCCCCACGGTCGTCTCCACCCGCTCCACAGTCTCTCGGCGTGCTCCCCCTTCATCGATAGAGACCATCTTCATGCGCACCTGGATCCGGGCATGGAGATCGACGGTGCGGGTCTCATAGGCCCGATGCACCTCATCCACATTGCTAAATATCATCCCTTCGCCACGCGCACCGATCTGCTCCCGGGTCATATAGTAAAGGCCGAGCACCACATCTTGGGTCGGGACGATGATCGGCTCGCCATCGGCCGGCGAGAGGATGTTATTGGTGGACATCATCAAGGTACGGGCCTCGATCTGTGCCTCGATCGACAAGGGCACATGCACGGCCATCTGGTCCCCGTCAAAATCGGCGTTGAAGGCTGTGCAAACGAGCGGATGGAGCTGGATCGCCTTGCCCTCGATGAGCACCGGCTCAAAGGCCTGGATCCCCAACCGATGCAGGGTAGGCGCACGGTTCAAGAGGACCGGATGTTGGCGGATGACGTCCTCGAGCACATCCCACACCTCAGCTCCTTCGCGTTCCACCATCTTCTTGGCGGCCTTGATCGTGGTGGCGGCCCCGGTCCGCTGCAATTTGCTAAAGATGAAGGGTTTGAACAGCTCAAGCGCCATCTTTTTCGGTAAACCGCATTGATGCAGCTTGAGCGTGGGCCCGACCACGATCACCGAACGTCCCGAGTAATCGACCCGCTTGCCCAATAGGTTCTGGCGGAACCGGCCTTGCTTGCCCTTGATCATATCGGCGAGCGATTTCAAGGGCAGTTTATTGGAACCGGTAATGGCTCGCCCCCGGCGGCCGTTGTCAAGGAGCGCATCCACGGCCTCCTGGAGCATACGTTTCTCGTTGCGGACGATGATATCCGGGGCGTTGAGGTCGAGCAGCCGTTTCAAACGATTGTTACGGTTGATGACCCGGCGATAAAGATCATTGAGATCCGAGGTCGCAAAGCGGCCGCCATCCAGCGGAACCAAGGGTCGAAGCTCGGGTGGTAGCACCGGCAAGACCTTGAGCACCATCCACTCGGGTTTATTACCCGAATGCAAAAAGGCCTCGATCAATTTGAGCCGCTTGGTCAGCTTCTTAAGTTTGGTCTCTGAGGCGGTCTTAGCGATCTCCTCTTGGATCCTCGCCGTCTCGCTCGCGAGATCGATGGTGCGAAGCAGCTCATACATAGCCTCCGCCCCCATCCGGGCATCAAAGTCATCGCCGTACTGTTCAACCGCATCGAGATAGGCCTCTTCCGAGAGCGACTGTCCCCGCTCCAAGGGCGTCATGCCTGGCTCGACGACGATGTAGGCTTCAAAATAGAGGATCTTCTCGATATCACGCAGGGTTAAATCAAGCAATAGCCCGATCCGGGACGGTAGGGACTTGAGAAACCAGATATGCGCGACCGGACTCGCCAGCTCGATATGTCCCATGCGCTCGCGCCGCGTTTTGGAGAGCGTCACCTCGACCCCGCATTTTTCACACACTACCCCCCGGTGCTTTAAGCGCTTGTATTTACCGCACAGACACTCATAATCCTTGATCGGTCCAAAGATCTTGGCGCAAAATAGACCGTCGCGCTCCGGTTTAAAGGTACGATAATTGATTGTCTCCGGCTTCTTGACCTCTCCGTAGGACCACGAGCGGATCTTTTCAGGCGAGGCAAGGCCGATGCTGATGGCATCGAAATCCTCGATATGCCCCTGGTATTTCAATAAGTTGAGTAGATCTTTCAAGACTATTCCCTCCTTCGAGACCCCCGCCCTACACCCTTCCCCTTGGGTAAAGGGGAGGGCAGGGGCCAGGGGATAATATGGACTTATCTCTGCTCGAGTTCGATATCAAGCCCGAGTGCCCGGATCTCCTTGAACAAGACGTTGAACGATTCGGGCATCCCCGCCTCCATACGTTGATCCCCTTCGACAATGTTCTTATAGATCCGGGTGCGGCCGGCAACATCGTCTGACTTGACGGTCAACATCTCTTGCAGGGTGTAAGCAGCGCCATAGGCCTCCAAGGCCCATACCTCCATCTCCCCAAAACGCTGACCGCCAAACTGGGCCTTACCACCCAAGGGCTGCTGGGTCACAAGACTGTAAGGCCCGGTCGAACGCGCATGCATCTTATCATCGACCAGATGATTCAATTTCAGCATATACATGTAACCCACCGTGACGGGACGATCGAAGGGTTCACCGGTGCGCCCATCGCGCAGTACCGCTTGGCCGGTGCGCGGGGATCCGGCGAGCTCCAAGAGGCTCTTGATCTCCTCCTCGGAGGCACCATCGAACACTGGGGTGGACACCGGCACGCCCTCACGCAGATTTTGAGCCAGCTCCAGGATCTCGGCATCACTGAGCGAAGCCAACCCTTCCCCCGTGCCAGGGCTGTTATAAATTCGATCCAGAAACGCTTTTAATTCCGTGATCTTGGCTTGGGCCTCCAACAGCCGCCCGATTCTCTCACCTAAACCTTTGGCAGCCCATCCCAGATGGGCCTCCAGCACCTGCCCCACGTTCATGCGCGAGGGGACCCCGAGGGGATTCAAGATCAGATCGACGGGGGTGCCATCTTCCATAAAGGGCATATCCTCGATCGGCACGATGGTAGAGACTACCCCCTTATTACCGTGTCTGCCTGCCATCTTGTCGCCCGGCTGGATCCGCCTTTTAACGGCAAGATGGACCTTGACCATCTTGAGGACACCCGGGGCCAGATCATCTCCGGAGGTGAGCTTTTGGCGCTTTTCCTCGAAACGTTTCTCAAAATCTCGTTTTTGTTGTTCCAACTGTTCGAGGGCGCGCTCGAGCTGGGCATTGATCTCATCATCCTGCAAGCGGATCTCAAACCACTTTTCACGCCTCAATCCGGCCAGATAAGCCTTGGATATCTCCATTCCAAAGCCAAGCCCTCCCGGCCCGCCCGCTGCGACTCTACCGAGCAGTGCTTTCTCGATACGCTGATAGATGTCACCCTCGAGGATACGCAATTGATCATCGAGATCTTTTTTGATCCGACTCAATTCAGCCTTTTCTATCGCCAGGGCGCGATCATCCTTGCTTATTCCATCCCGGGTAAACACATGGACGTCGATGACCGTACCGTTCATCCCTGAAGGGACCCGTAACGAGGTATCTTTCACATCCGAGGCCTTCTCTCCAAAGATCGCCCGCAACAATTTTTCTTCCGGGGTCAGCTGGGTCTCCCCTTTGGGGGTGACCTTGCCCGCCAGGATATCCCCCGGGTTGACCTCGGCCCCAATATAGACGATCCCGGATCCATCGAGTTTAGCCAAGGCGCTCTCACTGACATTGGGGATGTCGGCGGTGATCTCTTCCGGTCCTAGCTTCGTATCGCGGGCCATACAGGTAAGCTCTTCAATATGGATGCTGGTATATTTATCTTCCTGCACGACCCGCTCGGAGAGCAGGATCGAATCCTCGAAGTTGTAACCGTTCCAGGGCATGAACGCGACCAGCATGTTCTTGCCTAAGGCCAACTCCCCCATATCCGTGGAACTCCCATCGGCGAGCACATCGCCCCGGGTAATACGATCCCCCGGCTTGACCAGGGGCTTTTGGTTGATACAGGTGTTCTGATTGGAACGGGTGTACTTGGTAAGCGTGTAGATATCTACCCCCGGCTCATCGGGTTCAGTCTCCTCGTCGTTGACCCGCACCACGATCCGGCTCGCATCCACAGCGTCCACCACCCCGCCGCGCTTGGCCGCCACCGCAATCCCCGAGTCGATCGCCACCGGCCGTTCCATGCCTGTGCCGACTATAGGCTTTTCGGCCCGGAGCACCGGTACAGCTTGGCGTTGCATGTTGGAACCCATCAGCGCCCGGTTAGCGTCATCGTGCTCCAGAAAAGGGATGAGGGATGCCGCTACCGACACGATCTGCATCGGCGATACGTCCATATAGTGCACCTTATCCGGCGCAGACAAGGTAAACTCGTTCTGATGGCGGCAGGAAACCAGCTCATCCGTGAGCCTGCCTTCGGCATCCAGGCGCGCATTCGCCTGGGCAATCACATACTGGCCTTCTTCGATGGCCGACAGGTACTCGATCTCATCGGTCGCTCGGCCCTCCCTGACCTTGCGATAAGGGGTCTCGAGAAAGCCATGGGCATTGGTCCGCGCATACACCGCAAGCGAATTGATCAGGCCGATGTTCGGACCTTCGGGGGTCTCGATCGGGCAGACCCGGCCATAATGGGTCGGATGTACATCGCGGACCTCAAATCCGGCCCGCTCCCGCGTGAGCCCACCGGGCCCCAGGGCCGAGACACGGCGCTTATGGGTCACCTCCGAGAGGGGATTGTTCTGGTCCATAAACTGGGACAACTGGCTCGAACCAAAGAACTCCTTGATGACCGCAGACACCGGTTTGGCATTGATCAAGTCCTGGGGCATCACCCCCTCGGCCTCTGCCAGGCTCAAACGCTCCTTGACCGCACGCTCGATCCGCACCAAACCCACCCTGAACTGGTTTTCGACCATCTCGCCGACACTGCGCACCCGGCGGTTACCCAGATGATCGATGTCATCGACTGTGCCATTACCGTTACGAATGTTGATCAAGGTCCGCAAAACATCGACGATATCCTCTTTGGACAATACCGCCGGTCCTTCTGTTGCAGAACGGCCGATACGCCGGTTGAATTTCATGCGCCCCACCGGTGACAGATCATAGCGGTCAGGGCTGAAAAAAAGACTTTTGAAGAGATTCTCTGCGGCTTCCTTGGTAGGAGGCTCGCCCGGCCGCATCATCCGATAGATCTCGACTTGCGCTTCCAAAGGGGTGTGCGTGGGATCGATACGCAAGGTGTCGGAGATATATCGGCCATGATCGAACTCGTTCGCGTAGATGGTTCGGATCTCCTTGATGTTACTGCCCAACAACCGCTCTACTGCTTCGAGGCTAAGCTCGGCATTGGCTTCAATAATGATCTCCCCGGTCGAGGTATCGACGACCTCCTTCGCAACTATTTTACCGATCAGGTAATCTACCGGGATGGGGATGGCCTTCAAGCCCGCTTTTTCTATGGCCTTGATATGCCGAAGCGTAATACGCCGGTCCTTCTCCACCAGAACCTTGCCCTCCTTATCCTTGATCTGGAAAGCCAGGGTCTCGCCTCGCAGTCTGCTCGGGACCAGTTCCATCGTGATCCCCTCGCCCTTGGCGAGACGGAAGGTCGTGGTCTCAAAGAACAACCCCAGGATCTCCTCCGTGCCATACCCCAGGGCGCGCAATAAGATCGTCGCCGGGATCTTCCTGCGCCGGTCGATGCGGACATACGTATAATCTTTGGAGTCGAACTCGAAATCGAGCCACGATCCTCGGTAAGGAATGATCCGCGCCGAGAACAGCAATTTACCCGAAGAGTGCGTCTTGCCGCGGTCATGGTCGAAAAAGACCCCGGGTGAGCGGTGCAATTGAGAGACGATCACCCGTTCCGTGCCGTTGATGACAAATGTGCCATTATCGGTCATGAGCGGCAGTTCGCCCAGGTAGACTTCCTGTTCTTTAATATCCTTGATGGCCTTGCTCGAACCCGACTCCTTGTCGTAGATGACCAATTGTATCTTGACCCGTAGCGATGTCCCGTAGGTCAAGCCGCGCACTTGGCATTCCTTGACATCAAAGACAGGGACGCTGAGACGGTAATTGACGTATTTGAGGACCGCGTTTCCCGAATAGCTGGTGATAGGAAACACCGATTTCAATGCGGCATGCAACCCGACATTCTTGCGCTGCTCTGGAGCAACATCCGCTTGCAAGAATCCCCGGTAGGACTCAATCTGCATCGCGAGCAGATAAGGGACCTCCAGGATCGTCGGACGCTTACCAAAACTCTTACGGATCCGCTTCTTCTCTGCGTACGAATAGGCCATAATCATCGATTGCTCGTTGCGTTAATGCTGAAATAGAACAAAAAGGCTGGTGACTCACGCCACCAGCCGTGCGTTTGAAATAACTAACAGAGGGTTTGCCAAGCGAAGTAGTGGTAACTATTTGATCTCCACATTGGCACCGGCATCCACCAGTTTCTTCTTGATCGATTCGGACTCGTCTTTGGAGATCCCTTCCTTGACCGTAGCCGGGATCCCCTCCACCAGATCCTTGGCTTCCTTAAGCCCAAGCCCGGTGATCTCACGAATCACCTTGATCACACCTACCTTGTTACTGCCAAAACTGGTCATGACCACAGTAAATTCAGTCTGCTCTTCGACAGGGGGAGCAGCGGGTGCCGCCGCGGCACCCGCTGCAGGTGCCATCGCCACCGCTGCCGAAACGCCAAATCTCTGCTCCATGGCCTCGGTCAATTCGACAACATCAAGCACGGTCATCTTGGAGATTGCCTCGAGTATTTCTTCTTTAGATACAGCCATTGCTTTTACTCCCTAAATTAAATTCGTAACCATCAATATAGCGCTAAGCAGCCACCTGCTTCTGCTCGTGGATCGCAGCGAGGGTCCGGGCGAGCTTAGCAAGAGGTTCGGCAAGCGTGTGCACCAGCCGGCTGATCGGCGCCTTCATCACTGCTATAAGCAAGCCGATCGCCTGATCGCGGGTAGGTAGGTTAGCCAGTGACTTGATGCTACTCGGATCGAGCAGCTTGCCACCCATAGCCACCCCTTTGACTACCAGCTTATTATTAGACTTTGTAAAAGTCTCCACGATCCGCGCTGCCGCTCCTGGATCCTCCGGGGAGAACATCAACACTAAAGGCCCCACCAATCCCTCGCGCATGCATGCAAAGTGCGTGTTTTCCAAGGATCTTCGCGCTAAGGTATTACGAACCACACGCACATAAACGCCTGTTTCTCGGGCAGCCTTGCGTAACTCCGTCATTTCGGCTACGGTCAAGCCGCTATACTCGGCGGTGATGGCTGCCTGGGCTTGCTGTGCAACTTTAGCCACGTCCGCCACTATGGTTTGTTTCTGTTTGAGATTAAGACTCACACTGTCTTCTCCTGGTAAGCCATACGTAGATGGAGGTTATTACCTATACGGTGCCTTCACCCAGGATGCAAACGCCTCGGGCAACACCGTCTGCGCAGGCCAACCTCCTGATTAAGGGTGGGACTAAGTATACATCGCAAGCGTATACCGCTAAGCAAAAGCGGTACGATCCACCACGATCCCGGGCCCCATCGTTGTAGAAACCGTGATCTTCTCAAGATAAATACCTTTTGCCGTACTCGGCTTGGCCTTGACAAGATCCGCGATCAAGATCTCCAAATTTTCGCGCAAGGCGGCGATCTCAAACGACACCTTACCGATCGGACAATGGATGATCCCGGCCTTATCCGTTTTATAGCGTACCTGGCCCCCTTTAGCGTTGCGGACAGCTACGGCCACATCCGGTGTCACCGTACCGACCTTGGGATTGGGCATGAGCCCCCGGGGTCCCAAGATCGGCCCAAGCTGCCCTACCACAGCCATGGTATCAGGGGAAGCGATCACTACATCAAAATTGATCTGTCCGGCCTTCACTTCGGCCACCAGGTCTTCCAAACCTACCCTATCTGCCCCTGCCTCTCGTGCCGCCTCTGCTCGTGCCCCCTGGGCAAATACCGCGACCCGGACGGTCTTGCCGGTTCCACGCGGCAATACCGTCGAGCCTCTCACGGTCTGGTCCGACTTGCGCGGATCGACCCCCAGATTAACGGCCACATCCACCGATTCATCGAATTTCACCGTGGAAACCTCTTTAAGGAGCCGAAACGCCTCCTCCAACGGGTAATGTTTACTTGGCTCGAGCTTTCCCCTGATGACTTTGGCACGCTTGGTAAGTCTTGCCATCGCTATATCCCTCCTTCTGTCTCGATACCCATGCTTCGCGCTGTACCCGCGATCGTCTGCACCGCCGCCTCTAGATCGGCAGCCGTTAAATCAGGCGCCTTGGTCCGTGCGATCTCTTCAAGTTGAGCGCGGGTGATTCTGCCTACCTTGCTGGTATTCGGCGTGCTGCTACCCTTGGAGATCCCTAAAGACTTTCTCAATAACACCGAGGCCGGGGGAGTCTTAGTGACAAAGGTAAAGCTCCGGTCGGAATACACGGTAATAATAACCGGCGTGGGCAGACCCGGTTCGAGATTTTTGGTCTGCGCATTAAAGGTCTTACAGAATTCCATGATGTTCACGCCATGCTGCCCCAACGCAGGTCCAACCGGCGGACTTGGATTCGCCTGACCTGCGGGTACCTGCAACTTTACATAGGCTTGGACCTTCTTTGCCACGCGGAAATACTCCCTTACTGCTTTTCAACCTGACTAAACTCGAGATCGACCGGTGTAGACCGTCCAAAGATCAGTACTGCCAGACGCAGGCGATTCTTCTCGTAATTCACCTCTTCGACTACACCGTTAAAATCGGCAAACGGACCTTCTTTGACCCGCACGACCTCACCCACCTCGAAGAGGATCTTGGGACGTGGTTTATCGGTCCCTTCTTGGATGCGCTGCAGGATCTTCTCCGCCTCCTTATCACTGATAGGCGCAGGCCGGTCACCGCTACCCCCGACGAACCCCATCACCTTAGGGACATCTCTGACCAGATGCCAGGTCTCATCGTTCATCTCCATCTGCACCAGCACATACCCCGGGAAAAATTTGCGCTCACTCCTACGCCTCTGTTCCCCGCGCATCTCCATGACTTCTTCAGTAGGGACCAGGATCTCACCGAATTTATCCTGCAAGCCGCTCCGCTGGATCCGCTCTTGCAGGGAGCGTCTCACCTGAGTCTCGAATCCCGAGTAGGCATGCACCACATACCACTTGAATGCCATGTAAATAAACCCACCTCTCTACCCGGTGAGCATCCGCACCAACCAGCCCAACAAGAGGTCAAGCAACCATAAAAATATAGCCACCACAACCACCATCAGTACGACCAATAGTGTCGCCTTGAGGGTCTCCTCGCGCGTCGGCCATACCACCTTATGCACCTCAATCTGCGCATCTCGCAAGAATTCCCACAACTGGCGGCCCTGATCTGTCCTAAACCCGATAGCAACGGCAATACCGGCAGCAACGAGCAGCCCGATGACCCTCCCTAATAAGGATTGATCGGCATAGTAATAAAAACCGGCAATCGCTAGGGTGATAATTAAAAGGGCCGATATAAGCTTTAACGTGTCTGATCTCGACCCTTGAAATTCGGCTTTTGCATCCATCTACAAACGACTACCCCCATCCCCACTGTCTTGAAAATGTGTAGTTAATTATGCTGAATGGCAGGCCAGGAGGGTCTCGAACCCCCAACCTGCGGTTTTGGAGACCGCCGCTCTGCCAATTGAGCTACTGGCCTAAATTCTTGGTCTTGCAAATCACTCGATGATCCGCGCTACCACGCCGGCGCCCACCGTGCGGCCGCCTTCCCGGATCGCAAACCGCAAACCCT
>OBLR010000225.1_pt1 | contig 12534 bp, 11 predicted proteins | sample 1519891 | NCBI WGS metagenome assembly OBLR01 (sample SAMEA3113583, study PRJEB22503) | soil metagenome | reverse complement strand
ATAGGCGCGTTGTCCGCATCTCCCGGCTTCCTACCGTAGCTCGACCCAACTGCATTCGTCCGGAGCGGCAGCGAGCTCGCGCCTTCATGAGAGTGCCGCATTCAATGGGAGAGGGGGCAGTCTCAGTGGTTCGGGGTGCCCGGCGACTGGGGCGACTTGTCCGTCCGCAGAGGTGGGGACGATCACGGGAGGGCTGAGCAGTTCCTCCGTGAAAGGAGCACTCGCGGGCCGTTCGAGCAGGCTTCGGACGGCGGCGCAGAACTCGGCGGCCGCGTCGGCGGCGTGCTCGTCGCCGTGTGCCTCGGTCAGCGCGGTGTAGCCGGCCAGGTCGGCGAACAGGAAGGACTCGTCTCGCGGGGCTGCCGCTCCACGCCGCACCCAGGTTTGCACGATCGCGGAGATGAAGACCCCGAGCACGAGCGCCCACCACACTTCCCATGTCGGGAGGTGAGCCTCCGCGCCCGGCACTTGGCGTGCTCGCCGGGCGCGGGGCTTCTCACTTCCTTCGGACGACACCCTACGAGTGGGTCTGGGAGTAGTCCTCGTAGCGCCAGAGCATGACGGCGAGCATGGCCGGGATCATCACGACGTGCTGCAGGCCGAGCGCCCCCATGTCTCCGAGCACCTCGGCCCACGCGAGGATCGCCGCGAAGAGGCTGGGCACGATCATCGATGCCGCCATCTCCGCATTGCGGGCCCGGTTGTGACCGCGGTAGCTCATCCAGATGACCATGGGAACGGTCATGTTGAAGCCCATGAGCATCACCTGAAAGCCGCCGGACTGATCCGACAGGCTGCTGCCGAATACGGCGAAGACCAGCTGGGCCAGTCCGCCGAGAACAACCATGCCCAGGAACATCGCGAGGACCATCTCGCCGAAATGGCGGCCGAATGCACGTTTGCTGCCGGAGCCGGTTGATAGGCCGGCGTCCATGGTCAGTGTGGCTGAGTTGTGATTCATCGCTCCTCCAAGGGTCGGGGTCGACGAACTTATACCCCCCTGGGGTATGCGCCTCTGTGAGGTAGAGCACAGAGCCCGGCGGGCCGGCGCCTACGTGTGGGCCCTGTGTGTACGCCGCCGGGTCAGCGCGCGGCGAGCGCGTCCGAGGCGTTCGATTGCGGCGTGGCCATTCACCCGGGCCGCCATCTCAAACGGTCGGTCTCCGAGCAGGATCCGGAACGCGAGACGGAGGGTGCTTGCGTCGGCCTTGGGCGGCGAGCCGGTGCCGAACGGGGGCTGGGGGTCGTACTCGATGACCAGCTGCAGGGACTCGGCCAGCTTGCGGCCATGGACGCGTTCTGTGAGCGCGAGGGCCATGTCGATCCCGGCCGACACGCCCGCTCCGCTGATGTGGTTCCCCTCCCAGACGACACGATCGCCGACAACGTCGACGCCCATTGCGCGGAGGTTGTCGCGGAAGCCCCAGTGGGTCGTCGTCTTCTTTCCCTCAAGCAGGCCCGCGGCGGCGTAGAGGCCGGCGCCCGTGCAGACCGATGCCGTCCACCGGCAGCCCGGGGCTTCGGAGCGCAGCCAGTCGATTAGAACTTCGTCGCTGAGGACCGGTACCGGGTTCCCGCTTCCCGGGACGACGATCAGATCCGGGTCGCGGAGCGTTTCGGGCGTGTCGGTCGGGACGACCATCAATCCCGCATCGCAGCGGACTGGATCGAGCGACCTTGCAAGGAAGTGGACTTCGGCGTCGGGCCAGCGGCTGATGACCTCGTAGGGGCCGACCAGGTCCAGCGCGGTGAAGTCGGGATAGAGGACGTAGGCGATCCTCATCGCAGCTTCCTTACTCGGCCGGGTCGACCTGGAAGCTGAACATCATTCCGCTCTCGTGATGCTCAGCGATGTGGCAGTGAGCCATCCAGAGTCCGATGTTCGTCACGTCGAGCAGGATGTCGACGGTCTCACCGGTGCGGACAAGGACCGTGTCCTTCCAGACCAGGTTTGGCTCGACAGCGCCATCGCGGCTAAGGACGAGAAAGCGACCAGCGCCATGGACATGGAACGGATGGTGCATCGGATGGTCGCCGGCCATCTCGTTGAGCAGGCGGATCTTCACCCGGTCTCCGACCCGGAAACGCCAGTCGATCGCCGCGTTCTCAGCCCCGGTCTGGCGGTCGATCAGCTTCCAGCGCATGTTGGCCGGCGTCGTCAGCCGGTTGACCTCGACCATGTCGTCTTCCCACTCGATCCCGCCGGCCGCAGCGTGGTCATGAGCCCCATGGGCGTGGTGCTCCTGATCTCCGTGCGCATGCCCTCCATGTCCCTCGCCCGCGCCAGCAGCAGCGACGAGCTGCGAGGGCAGCAGTTTCATTCCGCAGTCCGGGCAATGACCGGGCTCGTCGCTGACGACCTCGGGGTGCATCGGGCAGGTGTATGTCGTCTCGACCGCTAGGAGCTTCATCCCGCACTGCGCGCAGTGGCCCGGCTCCTCGCTGACGACCTCGGGGTGCATCGGGCAGGCGTAGATAACCGGCCCATCGCCAGCGAGGTCACTCATGTCCATCTCGGCGATGAAGGCGAGGGTCTTGTCCGGCTCGGCGTCCAGATAGGGTGCGATCGCCTGCCGCTCAGCGACCATGTCGTCGCGGGTTCGCAATACCTCGAACTCGTTGGCCAACGAGGGTTCAGCGCGCTCGTCGGCGACGCTAATCGCGGCCAGTGGGTAGACGCGGTCAGGGGTCTCGTGCCGCAGGGTCAGATCCCCAGGCTCCTCGAAGAGGACGTCGACGACGACTCGCTCCGACGGCGCGAGGACAGCCTCGTCGACGAACTGCTCCCGCTCGACATGGCCGCTGTCGCCACCGACGAGCTTCATCCGCGCGCCCGGCAGAGCGACCTTGAAGACCCGCGTGTTGGCCGTGTTGGTCAGGTAGAAGCGGACGACCTCGCCGACTCGCGCGTCGAGCGACAGCTCGGTCTCGCCGGCGACGAGGAGCAGATCGCCAAAGCGGCCCATCGCCGCGTAGGTCGTTTCAGCCCGACTGAACGGGGCAACCTTCCCGTCTTCCAGCAGGATGTCATCGAGCGTCAGGAGCAGCTCGCGGTGGGCCGGCGGCCAGTAATCGGGGTCGGTTGGTTCAACGAGGACGTTGCCGTAGAGCCCCATCTCCTGGCCGTAGTCCTCACGGATGTGAGGGTGGTACCAGTAGAGCCCTGGATCCGGAAAGCTGACACGGGCGGTGAACTTCTCGCCGACTGCGACCGGCCGCTGGGTCTCGTGGGTCCCGTCGTACTCGTTCTCGAGTCGCAGCCCATGCCAGTGGACCGTGGCCTCCATGTCGCCCCGGTTCTCGACGTGGACGATGATCTCCGAGCCTCGTTCTCGAGTCGCAGCCCATGCCAGTGGACCGTGGCCTCCATGTCGCCCTGGTTCTCGACGTGGACGATGATCTCCGAGCCCTCCTTGACCTTGAGGGTCGGGCCCGGGATCGACCCGTTTTAGGCCAGCATCCGCACCGCGTCGCCGCCGAGGCGCTTGGCCACGGGGCTAATGACGAGGTCGAGCTCGTCGCCGTCCGCGAGCTCGACCGTCTCGTGCGGGCGCGCCTCAGGCAGGCCCTCGACCTTTGTCGGGAAGTGGTCTGAAGTCGTACTCATGTGGTTCTCCTTCTGGGGATGCGGCTGCGCGCTGACTCGGGCCGGTTCACGCGACCGGCTGAGGCGGCGCTGCCGTCGCCGCGACCTTGGATCGGAACGCGCTGATCCGCTCGGAGAGATGCTCAGCGTCGTCCTTGACCCAGCCGATCAGAGCGGAGCCGCGCGTGTGCTGCCAGCTCAAGCCGAGGAAGTACAGGCCTCCCGCGTCTGTGACGCCACGCTCGTGAACAACGCGGCCCTTCTCGTCGAAGACCCCCGCGCCGATCCAGGAGTAATCGGGACGGAAGCCCGTGGCCCAGAGCACCCCTTGAACATCGAGCCTGGTCCCGTCCTCAAAGGTCACCGTCGAGCCGGAGGCGTCGACGGCCCGAGGATGCAACTTGACGCCATGCCGGCGCCTGAGCGCGCTCGGCTTCGATCCGATCAGGGTCTCGCGGCCCTCCAGGCGTCGCCCGATCCGGGTCTCCCGCGACTTCCGGATCAGCCCCGTCGCTTCCAGGTACCAGAAGATGTCGCGGCCAAGGATCCGCTGAGGCAAAGGCTTCTGCCGCGAGCCGACCGATAGATGGACTTCGCGCGAGGTTGCGAGCTCCTCAGCGATCTGAAACCCGGTGTTGCCACCACCGACGACGAGGACGCGGCCCTGGGGGAGGTCCGCTGGCGAGCGGTAGGCGGTGCTGTGGAGCTGGGCAACCTCGGGCGCGAGCTGATCCGCGATCGGCGGCACGAACCGAGCCTGGAACGGCCCGGTCGCAACGACAACCTGCTCCGCCGCGTAGCTGCGGTCCTCGGTTTCAACGCGGTAGGCGCCGTTGGTCCTACGGATCGAGCGAACGCGACTGTCGAGCGCGACCGGCAGATCGAAGTGCTGGGCGTAGTTCGTCAGGTAGTCGACGACGTCGTCGCGGGTCGGGTAGCTGTCCGGGTCGCCGGGAAAGGCAAGCCCGGGGAGACTGCTGTAGCGAACGGGCGTAAAGAGCTTGAGCGAGTCCCAGCGCTCCCGCCACGCCGCCGCGGGCGCGGCCGCAGCCTCGAGGATCACGACCAGCGCTCCCGCCACGCCGCCGCGGGCGCGGCCGCAGCCTCGAGGATCACGAAGTCGCGCCCCTGCTCGGAGAGAAAGTAGCCGATCGCCAAGCCGGCCTGGCCACCACCGACAACGACCACCTCGCGTTGCTCGGTCGCGCCGTTATCGGTCGTTGTCTCTAGCGCGGAGGGTTCCATCTGTGCTCCTTCAAGCCCCCCAAGGGCAAGATCGTTCGTTTCGTTTATACGGCCTGACGACCGCGAGCTACTACAACTCCACATATGGGGTTCGACCGGCTGGCTGGGCCAACAGCGGCCGAGATTTTGGGGCGGGCGCCAGCACCTCAATGGGGACGACCTCGTCCCAGGGGCGACGGTAGCTCAGGTTTCCGGAATGCGTCCACAACTGCTGGCGCGAAGCTCGACACGGACCACAGCAGCGGACCCCCGACGGCCACGACCAAGGCAGCAACGCTCACGAGCCAACTCCCGGATAGTGCTGCTCTCCCAAGCAAGCGGTCGTGCCGGCACACCTCGCATGCGCTCCGCCATGGACGACCAAGAGAAGCGCACGGTGGGAGTGCTCCTTTTCGACGGATCCAGGCCTGACGCGTCGTCCTGCTAATGCACCGACTCAGCGCTGATCCCGCAGGCCGTTGCACGTTGCTGGCCGTGTCTTCGGCGCGCCGGAGCGCCATGTCGTCGGTTTCGGGGCGAGCGCAAAGTTTGGGGGGGTGTGCGGGGTTGACCCCGATGGTCAGGGCGCCTTGCTGGTCGAGGAGGGGTGGCGTGGACGGTCAGCCGATCGTCATTCGCCTCGAACTATGTCGCAAGGATGATTCTCTGACGGGCCACGCCAGCGACGGCGCCGGTGGGGCGAGGGCGGGAGATAGAGGAGCGGCCTCGTGAATCGTGCCGACCAGTGCGGCGACGGCCCCGACGTTCTCAAGGCCGCCTCTTTGGGCGTCGATAAACAGGAAGGGAGCAGCTCGCTCCTCCACGGCTCGCAAGGGAAAGGCTGAAAGCGAATGCGCACGCGAACCACGATCCTCGTCGCCGCGGTGACCGCGGCGCTGCTTGCTGGCGGTGTAGCGCCGGCGGCCGCCGTGTCGGAGCGATCGGCGGCGGCCAGGGCGGTCGCCGGGCGGCTGCTCGTGGTGCCGCGGGCGGAGGCGCTTGTCAAGCATGTCCCCGCGCGGGTACTCGTCCGGGTGCCTGCTAAGACGACTCGCCTTCGGGTGCGTGTGGGCCGGCGCGACGTCACCGGCCGCTTCCGCCGCACCCGCGGTTCGCGGCGGCTCGCCCACCTCACCTGGCGCGATGGGCTGCGCTACGGGGCCAATCATCTCTCCGTGCTGGCCGAACGCCGTGGCCGCCGGCCGGTGGCGGAGGCGCGCTCGTTCGTCCTCGCGCGCCGCCAAGACGGCCTCGTGCGCCTCCGGCTCCGGCCCGGGCCGGTGACATCGCTGAACGTGCGAGCGACAAGGGTGCCCGGCCTCGCGCCCGAGCATTTCCGCCAGCGCCGGGAAGTCGAAAGGCGTCTCTCCGTGATCCGCCGGGAGCGCACGGTTCGCGTCTGGCTCAACGGCCGGCGGGTCACCCTCGCCCTCGACAGGTCCCAGCCGACGCGCTGGATGGCGTCGCTGTCGGCCAGCCACGGCCTGCGCTACGGCGCCAACCGGCTGCGGATACTGGTCGCCGAGCCCGATCGAGGCCGCTACGCGCTGCTGCGCCGCCGCTTCGTCGTGCGGGGTGCGCCTCGACGGCCGCCGCTCCCGCGCGGCCCGCGGCGGGCGCCTTCGCCACAGCTGGAGGATTCTCTCGCGCCCGAGCGGCTCGCGCGCCAAGCTCCGCCGTGCCGGCTCGGCGCGGCCCCTGCTCACCCCCGACCGCCGGGGCCGCTACCTCGTCGGCCTGACGGTCAGAGCCCACACCAAGCGCGGGGCGGCGTCGCAGGCCGCTGCCGCGAGCACGGACACGGTGACGCTGACGGCTGCCCCCGCCTCGCCGCTGGTGGACTTCAAGGCCCTCACTGTCAAGGACGGGCGCCCCGGAATCCAGGTGGGAGACCAGTTCTACGCAAACCCGAGCCCGAACGCGAGCGCCATGCAGTGGCTGATGCTGGACCGCGCGACGCTCACCCCGTGCGATGACAAGTCGCGGCCATGCGGGCCCAACGTCACCACCGGGAACAGCTGGCTCAGCGGCGCGTGGGATGGCGCGAATGGATTGAACATGCTCGCGGCCGCGCTGTGCGGTCCCGATCCCGCGCACCCCAACTGCCAGGCGGACCTCGACCAGCTGGTGATCCTCTCCTACCCGAGCGGAGGTCCCGCGCCCCCGGTTCAGATCGGCCCGATCGATGCCTTCAACAACACACTGAAAGCGATCGGTGTGGGGCCCATTGACTCGGGCGTCCTCCAGAGCCGAAACAAGCTGGCCATCGTCGGCGTCCCGAGGGGCGGGGACGGCAGCGGCTGGTACACGCACGGAGCCGGCCCCCTCGACCCCCTCAGCGGCTGGCTGATGCCCGATGCGACCGGCGGCCGCTTCCGCTATCAGCCCGAGCGCCCCGCGTTCGACACCTCGTCGAGCTCCACTTTGTCGTCGAACACGATGTCGATCCGAGGCGACCATCCGACTGCTTCTCTTCCGGCCGGGGTCACAGGCGGCTTCCACGTCGTCGAGATCGACCCGTTCGACTTCCGGGTCGTGAGCAGCGAGCCGTACGGCAGCAACGGCTCGTGGGATGGGCTTGGCCCGATGGTCGACAAGCTGAGGCAGATCATCGCGGCAGGCAATTCCGTGGCCGTGCAGAGCATCGGCCACCCCACGCCCTCCTCCCCGACCTGGCCGCAGGTGGCCTTTTGGCTGAGCGAGTTCGGCGCCAATCCGGACACCTTCACCACGATCGACGGCCCCTACGCTTTCCTCGGCAATCCCGAGCTCGCGCTGACGGAGGTCGCCGAGTCGAGCCACACGATCGAGACCGACCCGACCCGCGGCGCGCGCGAGTCGGGGACGCTCCGCGGCCGGGCACGGATTCGTGCCGATGGCTACGTCATGCCGGTCGCCACCGACACCGCTGACGCGCTCGCCTTCCCGCTCTACGACATCGTCTTCCAGGACCCGACGCCCTGGCCCTACACGTGCAGCACCTGCGATCCGACCACACCCGGGGCTCCCGTCGACGTCGCCGCCTACACCCAGGCGCTCGCCGACATCACCGCGGACGTGCCCGATCTAAGAAGTTGGGGCCCAGACCTGCGGCGGGCCTACGTCGGCGACGACAACCTGGACTACAGCGACAGCAAGACCGACCTGCTCGCCATGCCCTATCGGGGGGACGGGCGGACCTGCGCCGAAGGCCCTGACCCCAATTCACCCGTGCTGGTCAAACTCCGCTACACGCGCGAGCAGTTCTGCAAGCTGAGTGCCGAGCTGCAGAAAGAGTTCGACTGGCTCGACGCCACCAAGACGCTGTTCGACAGCTACGACAAGGTCCTGGACCGCACCGGCAACCAGCAGCAGGTCGACCTGCAGACGATCGGCACGAACATCCGCAATGCCGTCGCGCCCCCGTCAGGCGCGGACATCTCGTCGCCCATCCTCCAGCTCATTCAGAGCATCTTCCGGCTCGGCGGGCCGGTTGGCGGGACCATCTCCGGGGCCATCGGGGTAGTCGCCTCCGGCTATGAGCTCGGCAGCGCAGTCACGAGCAACGCGAGTGGCGCGCCCGTCGGCGACCGGGTCGACACCACGGTGGAAGAGTTGGCCTCCGAGGTCGCCACCGACCTCTCCGGTACCGCGGACACGCTCGACAGCCTTCGCGACATCGTCATCTCGGACTACGGTCGTCTGATGGCGCTGGGATCCGTGGCCAGCAGTCCCGCCTGGAAGTTCAAGGTCGGCACGATGGCGAACAACCTCACCACCGCCGCCCAGGCCTACTTCTCCTCGGTGCTCGTACCGGCTGCGTATGACGTCTGGTACCTGATGCCGGGCGACCACAACCCGCACCCGACCGTTGACAACTGCTGGTACGACGGAGGGACCCACTTCAGCGGAGCGCCTGCCAGCGCGCAGCTCCAGTTCCACGGCCACTTCAACGAAGCCGACGACGACGAGCCCGTTCACCTGTTGGTGCTTGCCCACCAGCAAGGGCTCTTCAGCGGTACGCCGTGGTACCCGCCGGCGGCGGTGACCGACCCCATGTTCACCCCGATCGCGCAGAGCGGCTACGGCGTCTACGCCCCCGGGTTCTTCTGGTCGCAGTACCCGAACCTAACCCCCCAGGTGGCCGACTGCATAACCGAGTGATCACGCGCTATCCCGCCGCTCCGGTCGGCGGCGCGGCGGGGCCTCCTTATGCGCGGGATAGGGGCGGGCGTGGCGTTCACCTACTCGGAAAGGATGAGCAGGTGGCGTCAGACGGACATTCGGGAGTTGGTCGTGGGCACGCTTCTGCGGGGCCGACATTTCCGGTAACACCGCCTTCCTCCAGGCGGTCGCGGCCATGCCGCCGACATGGCGACCGGCACGTTCGTTCCCGAGGCGTATCCGCTGCTGACGAGCCTCCTCAACGGGATCGTCGCACGAGTTGCTCCACCGTTCGTTCTAGCGCTACTGCTTTCGGCTGGTACCGGCGGCGCGCGGGGTCCTGCCCGGCGCACGGCCGCTACGCCTCGGGACAGGAACAGCAGCCGAGGCTGGGAGTGCTCCCTTTCGACGGGAGGAGTACCGGGGACGGGCTGGCATTCGCTCCGGACCGGATGACGCGCACTCGACTGGATGGCACCCACCTCACCCCACGCTGGACCGGGCTTGTTGACGCCGGGGCGCGTGACGACGGCTGGATCGCCCCGGAGAAGCAGCTGTCCTGTGAGCGGCCCTTCAAGGTCTTGGTCCTCGTCCGACCCATCACTCTCGATCCCGGTCGGCGAACAATGCAGCCCCACGCCTCCTTTGTGGGCGCGGATCTCGTCGATCACCTGGCGTTGAACTCCGCGGGCGCCGCGGCTTTCCCGAGGCTTATCCGCGAGCGCATCACGGGCCTTTCCTACCGCAGGATTCGCGGCAGTCCGAAGAGCGGGTAGGCAGGCCGCGTGCTCAGTCGGCCCGCACCATCAGCAGGCTGGTTGGCGCGTGGTGGGAGAGCTTGGCCGCCACGCTGCCGAGCATGAAGCGGTGCAGCCCGGTGGTCCCGCGCGCACCGACCACGATCAGGTCGGCGTTCTGCTCGTCGGCGACGTCGAGGATGGTCTGCGCGGGATCGCCCTCGCGCGCTTGCTTCTCGACCGCGAACCCCGCCTCCCGGAGCTTGTACTCGCTGCGGCCGAGCACGTCCGCGGCCACGCCGCGCAGGTCGACCGGTTCCTGGCGGGCGCTTAAGCCGAGCCGCTCCAAGGTGGAGCGGCCGGGATAGGCGCACACGAGGTGGACCGTGATGCCGCTTCCGCGCATCAGCTCGATGACCTTCTCCACTGCCGCCTCGGCGTCCCGCGAGCCGTCAGTCCCTACGACGATCGCGCTCACGTGCGGAGCCTACCCGAGCGTGAGCGGCCCGGGCACGACGATCCAACAGCTCGCGGCCGCCTCTATCCGGGCGGGCGAGCACTGTCTGGCCGCTGGCTCAGCTTGCGGAAGGGCAACCGCCGCCGCCTCGGGCGAGCGCAGCGCCTGCCTTGCGACCAGCGCCTCGAGCGCGGCGATCTCCGAGTCGAGAAACTCGCCCTGGCGCAGGCACGCCGCGACCGTCTCCGCCTCCTCGACCGGCAGCTCGAGCGCCGCGAGCCACTCGCGCGCCTTGACGCCGAACAGGTCCGCGAACGGCGGCCTCTACGCGTTCATGCGCCGCGTGCTCTCGACCGAGCAAGGCAAGGCGCTCTACCGAAAGCGCCATTTGACGGTCGAGCCGCTATTCGGACATATGAAGGTCAACCGCCGCTTCGACCGCACGGGGCCAGCCACAACCTGCACAAGCTCCACAACCACCGGATAACCGCCACGACCTAACACCCGGAACGCGCGGGCATCCTTCCGCCCGAGCGACCGCGCCGGCGCACGCCCGCACGCGACCCAAACTCCCTTTTCCCGACAGCCTTCGACGGCAGCAAGAACGACGCGCCAGCGGATGGCGTGCCCGCGGAGATGCTTGCCTTTCCTCCGAGGCGCGCGTATGTAACGCCGGAACGCGCCGGTCCCTTGCCGCGCGCGAGGCGACAGCGACTCGCGTTCTCGGAGTCCGTCTTGCAGAGCGGGAAACGCGACGACCCGGCCAGACGACGAGCGGGTCTCCGGCTCGGTGCACTCGGCGGCGGTTAGGCTCCGAGTACGGTGACCCCCGTCCAACAGGTCGCGGACGGCGTCCACCGGCTCGGCACCGACTGGGTCGGCTGGTACTTGTACGACGCCGAGGGCGCTGTCACGGTCGTCGATTGCGGCTTCCCGGGCTACTTCGACCAGCTCCCCGCCGCGCTCTCGGACCTTGACCGATTGTTCGACGACGTGGCGGCGGTAGTCCTGACCCATTACCACCCCGACCACGTCGGCTGCGCGGAGCGGATCCGGGTCGAGGCCCATTACCACCCCGACCACGTCGGCTGCGCGGAGCGGATCCGGGTCGAGGTCGGCGCGACGGTGTTCGCGCCGGCGGGTGACGCGGCCGGGGTGCGGGGCGGCAGGGTGCCGCTGCCCGGCGGCATGCCGCAGAGCCTGTGGCGCCCGCGGATGGTGCGCTACATGGCGCACGCGGTCCGCAACGGCGGCGCGAGGGCGCCCCCCGTCGGGGAGCTCCAGACGTACGGCGACGGGGACGTCCTGGAGGTCCCGGGCCGACTGCGGGCGGTCGGCACCCCGGGACACACGGGCGGGCACTGCTCCCTGCTCGCCGAGGGCGCGGGCGTGCTCTTCGCCGGGGACGCCCTCGCCACGGTGAGCTTCCTGAGCGGAGAGACCGGGCCCCAGCTCGTTGCCTTCAACGAGGACGCCGAGCGGGCGCGGGACTCGCTCTCGCGGCTCGAGGGGCTCTCCGCCGACTTCGTGGTCGTTGGCCACGGCAGCCCCTTCGTGGGCACCCCGGCCGAGGCCGTCGAGCGCGCCCGCCGGACCTCCTGACCGGGCCGCGAGATCACGCCGAGGGCGGGATATCTACGACGAGGACGAGCACGGGTTGAGAGTGCTCCTCTTCGACGATTGCGGGTGCCGCACCGGAGCCGATCGCGTGGCATGTGGCATCTCTCTCGTCCGCGGCGGGCGCGTGCACTGGTACCTGCGGCGCTGCCGCAACCACGCGGAAGCGGAAGCGCCTTTAGAGGGCGGGTGGGGTCGGTTGGCGATGAGGCTCCGTGCCAGCATGTGACGGGAGACGTCGTGCCTTGTAGTTCCTAAAGCATGCGAATCGCCATCTCGCTAGCCGCCGTCCTCGTCGCTGGCTGCGGGTCGGCGGACGTGGCGCCCACGATCGTTGAGCGCGGTTCGTCGGCCACGCCGCCGTACGACGGCTCGGTGGGCGACCGTGCCGCCGTCGCGGCTCTGGAGTGCGACGGCAAGACGCCATACGAGCGCGGCGATGGCGTCTACGACGATGGGTTGGCCACCGTGCAGGAGAGCGCCGAAGCGGCGCTGGACGATTACATGCGCGAGGCCGGCCTGGGCTTGATCACCCCGTCCGAGGGCTACGCGCTCGAGCGTGAGCAGGCAGCGCGGGTGCTGTTCTCCTACGACGTGGACGGCCGCACGAAGGTGGCGTTGTTCGCCGCCGACGGCGTCCGCGACTGGAATGGCGGCGAAGGCTGGGGCGTCCGGGCCTGGGCGCAGTGCGACCCATCCGAGTTGCCCCGGGAGGTCACCGACGAGCTCAACATCGGCGTCTGGCAGGACGACTCGGGCCGGCGCGTGCC
>OBLR010000224.1_pt1 | contig 12544 bp, 10 predicted proteins | sample 1519891 | NCBI WGS metagenome assembly OBLR01 (sample SAMEA3113583, study PRJEB22503) | soil metagenome | reverse complement strand
GGCACGGACGTCGAGCAGGAGGGCACCGGTCAGGTCGGCATCGGACAGGTCGGCATACGACAGCCGCGCACCCGTCAGGTTGATCCCGGTCAGGTCCCGGCCGGACAGCGGGGCTCCCTCGAGGTCGGTCTCGAGCTCAAGCAGCGGCCGTTCACCGAGCACCGCCGCCCAGTCGCCGCCGGTCAGCGCCTCCTCAAGCGCCTCATCAAGCCGGTCGGCCATGAACGGCTCGGACCAGCGCTCCACGCGCCATACCGTGGCCGCCGCGTTGATCAGCCTCATCTCGCCGATTCTCCTATGCCCCCGGCGGCCACGTGTGCTGGGGAGCGCCCGGCGGGAACCCGATGCCGTGCAGGAAGTTGTTGACGTTGTGATACAGGCTCGTGGCGCGGGCGTGCGAGTCGAGGAGGTTGGTCAGCGAGTCGTAGGTGAGATCGTCGGGCATCCGCCGCTCGATCCGGGCGATCTCATCGTTCAGCGCCGGGATGATGTTGTTCCCCAGCGAGTTGCGCGCCTGCTGAAGGTCGCTGATGTGGCTGAACGGCCGGTTGTCGATCGGGCGGCGGGCGACGACCTCTCCGTTCGCCTCGCGCCTGGCGGCGGCGAAATGGTTGTGGTCCGTCTGCCGGTTGATGCTGCCCAGCGGGTCGTTGGCGACGTTGTTCAGCTTCTGCAGCGCGTTTTTGGCCCGCTCGCTCAGCCCGTCGTAGCTGGGCGCGAGACCGTACGGATCGATCCAGGCCAGCGGGTTGGGTACGTAGGCGTGCGGGTTGGCGCCGCCGGCGAGACCGAGCGGATCGGCGCTCAGGTAGCGCGCCGTCTCCGGTTCGTAGTAGCGGTGGTAGTTGTAGTGGAGGCCGGACTCCTCGTCGCGATACTGCCCAGGGAAGCGCAGCGGGCACGGCGAGTCGGCGCTCGCCGCCGGCCGCGACGACCTCGCCGCCCGGCGTCACCAGGTCGGCGGGCGCGCCGACGAGGTCGGTGATGATGGCGTAGAAGCCCGCCGCGTCACCGCCGGCCGCGTTGACCGTTTGGGCCAGCGGCGTGAAACCGCCGGGTCGATGGGCCCAAGTGGTGACCACCTCGCCGCGGTACTGCTCGGCGAGCACCGGCCCGTCCCAGGCGAACAGCGTCCGCTCGACCACGTTCCGCCCGTCCGGGGCGAGCCGCTCCTTGGCGATCCGGCGGCCGAGCGCGTCGTACAGATAGCGCCAGCGGTCGCCGGTGGGGCTGACCAGGCCGACGAGCCGGTCCTCGGCATCCCAGAGGTAGCGCCACTCGCGTCGGGTGCCGGACAGGGTGGTCTGCCGTCGGAGGACGAGACGCCCCTGCTCGTCGTGCTCGTAGTGGGTCCGCCCCGCCCGGCGCAGCAGCGTACCGGCGTACTCGCGCTCGCCCTGCTCCGTCTGCTCCATCCGCTGCGGGGCCGCCGGCCAGGTCGCGGCCCGGATGTTGCCGAATGGGTCGTACGCGTAGTGCTCGTCCGCGTAGTGCTCGTTTGCGTGGTGCTGGTCGCCGCCGGGCGTCCGTACCGCGGTGATCCGGCGGCGCCCGTCGAGCTCGAACAGCCGCCGGCCGCCGCGCCGGTCGCCGGCCTCGACCGGGATGCCGTCCTCGCGATAGGCGTACGTACGGTGCTGGAGCAGCCGCGGATCTGGTCCGGTCCGCGGCGTTGGGGCGCCCCACAGGGCCTGGGAGGTCAGCCGGCCGGCGGCGTCGTACTGCTGGTCCATCACGACGCGGTTGCCGAGTATGCGCCGGGTCTCCCTGCCCAGCGCGTCGTAGCTGAAGCCGAGCTGCCAGCCTCCGGACAGCAGGCCGGACAGCCGGCCCGCCGGATCATAGGCTCAGCCGGTCTCGGCGCCGGACGGCGTCCGCCGCCCCACCCTACGGCCGAGCGGGTCGTAGGAGGATCGCACCATGCGCCGATCGCACGTCTCGGCCACCACCCGGCCCAGGGCGTCGCGTTCGAGCCGCACCTCGCAGTGGCCGTTGGCGGCGCGGATCAGCCGTCCGTTGGCGTCATAGGCGTAGCCGCTCACGCCGGCCGCTGATCGCCTCGCGACCACCCGGCCAAGCGGATCGCGCTGGTACTCGATGACCTCGCCGGCGCCGTTGACGCGCTGGGCGAGCCGGCCGGCGGCATCGTGCGAATACCGCAGCGTGCGCCCGTTGAAGTCGGTCTCGGCCACGATGTCGCCGGCCGGGTCGTAGCTGTAGGTCCAGCGCGCGCCCGCCGGGTTGGTGACGGCGGTGACCTGGAGCTCGGTGTCGTAGGTCAGCTCGACCACGGACCCGTCGGGACCGGTCTGCCGGATCGGCCGGTCGAACGGGCCGTACTCGGTGCGGACGACCTGCCCGAGCTGGTCGGTGTAGGCGACCAGATTGCCCTCCGGGTCGTACTCCCAGAACTCGGCGAGCCCGAGCGGGCCGATCCGGGCGGTCGGCAGGCCCTCGAGGTTCCAGCCGTACTGGGTCCGGCCGCCGAGCGCGTCGAGGTGGACGACGACGCGGCCGAAGACGTCGCGCTGATAGCGGGTGCGGTCGCCGGCCGGGCCGATGATCTCGACGGGCAGGCCGGCAGCGTCGTTTTCGACCCGGGTGGTGACGCCGAGCGGGTCGGTGAGTGCGGTGAGCGCGCCGCGGACGTCATAGCTGTAGTGCGTGGCGGCGCCGGTCGGGTCGGTCTGGCGGACCAGGCGTCCCGCCTGGTCATAGTCGTGGGTCCAGGCGGCGCCGTCGGCGGTCACGACCCGTACGGGCAGGTGGAGCACGTCGTCGTACTCGATGGTGAGCTGGGTGCCGTCGGGACGCACGACGGCCGTCGTGTCACCGAACGTGTTGTAGCTGTAGCGGAAGGCGTGGCCGAGCGCGTTCGTGTGTGCGACCAGGTTGTCGCGCTCGTCCCACTCCAAGAGAGTCGTCCGCCCGAGCGGGTCGGTCTCGGCGATGATCCGGCCCCGCTCGTCCAGGCGATAGGTGGTCTGGTGACCCAGCGAGTCGGTGAGGACGGTCTCGTTCTCACCGTATTCCAGCCGGGTGTCGAGATGGCCGCCGGTGCCATGACCGCGGATGGCCCGGCCGGCGTCGTCGTACTCGTAGTGGTACTCAAAGCCGTTGCGGTCGCGCCATCCGGTCATCCGACCGGCGTCGTCATAGCTGAAGACCATCGGCACGTCGGCGGAGTTGACGACGTGGGTGAGATGGCCGGCCGCGTCGTACCCGTAGCCGACCAGCCGAAGATCGATGTCGCCCGAGCGCAGCCGCAGCGCGGTGACCCGCCGCTGCGCGCCGGCACCGTTCCCCTCGACCAGCAGCCGGTGACCACTCGAGTCGTGCAGCTCAACGAGATCTCCGGCCTCGTCGTAGCGGAAGTCGATCCGGTTGCCGCTCCGGTCGGTGATCGCGACAAGCGGGAGCCGTGCGCCGTGTACGCCGCCCGGCGCGAGGAAGTGCAGGAAGTGCCCAGACCTCGGGTCTTCGATCACATAGCTGCCGTCGGTGTTCCACGTCAGCGGGCGGACCGGGCCGGTCGACGGATCCAGCGACACCCCGGCCATCAGGAGGGGCGGGTAGGCGGCGATGGTGCCGTCGGCCGCGGTGAACCAGATGCCGTCGCCCTCCACCTCCAGGTGCTGGTCGAGCGTCGATGCCCAGGAGACGCCGAACAGCCGGCCCTGCCGATAGGTCGACAGGTGGATGCGCTCGATGACCAGCGGCAGGACGCCCGGCAGCGCGACGTCGGTCTGCGGCAGCAGCACCTCGCCGGTGGCGATGTCGATCGGGTCGCCGCCGACGCTCCGGTTGCCCGGCGACTGGCCCGGGATGCCGTTCCTGGCCGCCTGCGCCCCCTCGCGGCGGGCGACGCCGGCACCGGCATCCCTGCCGGCGGCCTCGGCTCCCTCGCGGGCGGCGGTCCGTTCCCCGCCCCTGGCCGCGGCCTCGGCTCCCTCCCTGGCCCCGCCTCGTGCCGCGGCCTGGGCGCCTTCCCTGGCCGCGGCCGCCGCGCCGCGTTCGGCGACGCCGATGGCCTGCTTGCCAAGAAGATGCTGGACGGCCTTGGTCAGGATGCTCGCCGCCGCCTTGCCCCCAGCAGCCATCCGCGCGGACCACCTTTTCGTGCGTCTCGTGCTTGCGTACGTGTCATGAGATCGCCGTCTTGGAGAGATTACAGGTGAAGCGCCGCTCGTGGCATCGTCTCGCCTGGGCCGACGGGCTCGCTCTTCCCCCGCACCACCGGCACCGCGCCCCGGTGAGCCGGCCCGCCGGAGATGACCGGCGGGCCGGTGCCGTCGGCGGCGGTGGCGACGCCGCGATCACTTCATGGCGAGGCGGCGTCACGGGGGAGCGGCCGGCGGCCGGCGAAGCCGAGCTCGCTGAGGTGATACCACGCCAGTTCGGCGTCGCCCTCCAGCCAGCACAGCCGTACGGACCGGCCCTCCAGCCGCGCCGGAAAGTCGAGCAGCAGCGGCGCCAGGCTCTTGATCTCGATGCCCTGGGCATCGAACCAGCGGACCACGTCGTCCAGCCGGGCCTCGTACGCCTTGACCTCGGGTACGCCGCCCAGCTCCGAGGAGCCGGCCGCCCGCAGCTCATGGGCGAGCTGCGTGAGATCGGCCCTGACCCGGACGAGTTCGGCGGCCCGCTCGCGTACCTCGGGCAGCAGAGCGCGCGCCTCGGCGACGGTGAACTCGCGCTCGGCCATGTGTCCGGCCACCCCTCTGCATCGCTCGCAGGCAGGTTATCGGATCATCGGATCTTGGGATCTGCGGCTGTCACCCGCCGGCGACCTGTCGGCCCCACGAGGTGGCCATCTCCCAGCCGCGACGCCGACGCGCCGGTCGGTCGAGCCGGGACTCCTCCATCTCCGGGCTCGGCGGCCGTGTGACCCGCGGAGACACCCGAGTCGCATCGATCCCGAAATACGGGGAACGGGTTCCCGAAGAAGGGAACCCGAACAGGGCGACCCGACAGGGGGATCTCATGGCGCGTTGTGATGTTTGCGGCAACGACTACGACAAGACGTTCACGGTCACCACACCGGAGGGCGCCACCCACGTCTTCGACAGCATCGAGTGCGCCGCGCACGCGATCGCGCCCACCTGTGCGCACTGCGGCTGCCGCATCCTCGGCCACGGAGTGGAAGCCGACGGCCAGATTTTCTGCTGCGCCGCGTGCGCCAGGCAGGTCGGCGTACAGAAGGTAAGGGCCTGAACGCCCACGACGGGCCCGACACCAACCGACGGACCGCGGCCCGCCGGCATCCGGGCGGCCCGGCGGATTCCTGAGCCCCTGAAACGCGATGGTCACCAGGCCGTCGGCTGGTGTCGGTCCCTTGTCGCCGCGCCGGCTCAGGGCTGGCGGGCCGCGGTCCTGATGCCGCGCCGGCTCAGGGTAAGTCCGAGCGTCACCATGCCGACGGCCAAGCCGAGGTGCAGCCAGTTGTCGGCGGTGTTGACCGGCACGAAGTTGGCCCCGGCGTCCTTGTCGATCAGCAGCCCGTAAAGCCACAGGACTAGGTAGATGATGCCGCCCCCGACCAGGTACAGCCGCGCGGTCCGCACCTGGCGCGCCATCGCCAGTCCGGCGACGCCGAACAGCAGGTGCACGATGTTGTGCAGGATCGACACTTGGAAGACGCCCAGCAGCTTGGCCTCCGACTCATGGCCGGCGAACTGCATGGTGTCGTAGTTCGTGGTGATCCCGGGAATGAAGCCGAGGATGCCCACGAGCAAGAAGACGGCCCCCACCGCCATCGCGGCCAGGCAGACCGGAGCACTTTGCATTCGGTTGACCGTTGAACCAGCCGGACGAGTCATGACAAGCCACCCCCCATTAGTACCGACTAAGCGGTCCCTACCCGCATCTGGCGAAAAATGCGGGCCGAGGCATCGGGTTTGTGACGTGCTATCGCCAAGCCGGGCCGGCTCTCACGAGGAACTCGGCACCGCCCGCGATCGGATCCCATCGGCGACCGAGCGTATGGCACGCTGCGCGGGCGGAACCCTGGAGATGGCCGGGGAACCGCCGGGCAGCTGGGTGCTCAGGAGAGGCTTTCGCATATCGCGTCGAGTAGGCGCCGCTCCGCCGCCTCCTCGGCGTCTCGCCCGCCCAGCATGTGGCCGCCGAACTTCATCTCACCTCGCCCCCGGCCTAAGGCGATGACGCCGCGCCCGATATCGTCGATGGCGGCTTCGACGTCGGCCAGTTCCACCTCGGTCGTCCTGCGGACGTAGAGCTCGGTGAGACGGCGGGCGGGCAGCGTCTCGCCATGCCACGTACGCACCTCTCGGTAGTCACTGAAGGCGTCCCAGTACATGCGTGAACCTGGGATGAGGCCCGGCGGCGCTATCGACACCGTGGTGATCAGGTCGCGGTACGTCTCGGCCATCTTGAGCCAGTCGTCGACCTCCTTGCGGAGCTTGGCCACGGTCGTACCCGGCAGCCCCAGGATCCCGGAGATGTAGAGGCGGTAATCGAGCGAGCGGGCCAGTTCGAGCGCCTCGTAGATGCGCTCGGCGTCGCGGTTGATCCCCTTGGAATCGTCCTTGAGGAGCCGGGGGTCGAACGCTTCAAGACCGACGTTCCATGTCCTTACGAACCCCTTGCAGAGCGGCGCGGTCTGCAGGAACTCATACACCAGCCCGTAGGCCAGCATGAACCGGTGCTTCGACAGGACCGGCGAGCGGGCGCATGCCTCGGCCATCTCGTTCAGGTAAGTCGAGGAGTCGCCCCACTGGCCCGTTGAGAAGCCGAGGGTGGAGTCACCGGCGGCGTACACGTTGGCGCCAAGCTCGCCGACGACCGTCTCGAGCACGGGGATCGCCGCCGCGACGTCGGTCGTCTTGGGGGTAAGGCCCTGGATCGCGCAGTGGCGGCACCGGCGTCCTGGTCTGCTGCCCCAGTTGCAGCCGCCGTCGAGCGGCATGGTGACCATCCGCTTCAGCCGGTAGTGGTGTGAGTACCACAGGTCGAACGCCCGGTCGTAGTGGCGCTCCAGATAGTCTTCGATCAGCCGGTAGTCGGGCAGAATCCGGCGGTTGAGCGGGAATGTGGGAGCCGGATTGTTCACCACTCTTCCGTTGCTCCGGTAGGCGAGCGAGGGAACCCTTTCCAGATCGAGCTGGCCGCGCAATGCGTGGAGCAGGCCCAGCATCGTGTAGGGGGCATTGTTCCCGGTACTCACGAAATCCACCAGGCGCCGCCCGTATTCGCCGGTGAGTATCTCCTGGTAAAGCACACCGGCGTGATCGTTGCCGAAAATGACGACCGCGTGTGGGTTGACCCGCTTTATCTCTGCCGCGACGATGAACGCCCACAAAGTGGTGACGGTGTAGACGGTGATCGCCGCGACGTCCGGCGGGTCGTCGGCGATGGCCGCCTTCACATCGTCCCACGTGGTGTGGCTCAGGTCGATGTACCGCCAGGCCACGTCTGGGAGGTAAGCCTCCTGATAGGTGAGCATCTCCACCAAGGCCGCATGCGGGTAGACGGTGCCCTCGTTGCGGTAGCGCTCCTGGCCGTGGACGCCTTCGAGCAGCGGACCGCCGCCGGAATGCCCGCCGCGATGCGCGGAGGTGAGTGGCAGCCCCAAATACCAGACGGACCGAATCTTTCGCGCCGGACGGCCAGAATTGGGGAGCGGGAATTCCCACTGATATCGTGGATCTACGCCGACTACCTCGGCCGTGGGTTTAAGGCTCATCTCCACGAAGGAATGCACCCCTCTTTCGAGGCCGAAACACCAAGAACGTTAAGAACCCTGATCCTACATTGATGGCCTTCGGGCCGACCGGGCCCGTTTCTCGGCGGCTGTTCGCAGATCATTGCCTCAGGATGTGGTCGGTACGATGATGAAATCCGAACGTGTTGTGGTTTTTGAGGTGGCTGAGGCCGTTGCCGTCGCGCTCGCCCCGACACAGGTCAGCCGGGAGTCGGGCGATCCTCCGGTTTGAGGAACTTCGGTGCCTCAGCACCGAGATTCTTGCGAACGATCCGCTCCCACCGGCCATCCTTGATTATCTGGATCAACACCGCATTGATCAGCGCGACGTCCGCCCGATTGCCCTTCGCGATACCGATGCCGTACTTTTCGCGATGGCTGGTGAACCGCTTGCCGAGCAGGCGTACCCGGCCTTTGTACTGCGGCTGGTTGGCGAAGCCGGCGAGGACCGAGTCATCGGTGGAGACCGCGTCGACGCTCTCGTCCACCACCAGCAGCCGGAGGCAGTCGCTGTAGCCGGGGACCAGCTTGAGATGCTTCCTGCCCCAGGCGTTGTCGACGTTCTCCGAGCCACCGAATCGCACGGCGAGCCGGGTGGGCGAGTTGGACCCCTTCGCGCCGCACGTGATCTTGTCCTTGAGATCGTCGACGTCGGTGATGGTCTTGTCGCCGGCCCGGATCAGGGTGTCCTGCCCGGCGATGAAGTACGGGCCGGCGAAGTCGACCCTCTTGAGCCGCTCCTCGCTGATGGAGTAGCTGGCGATGACCAGATCGACGGCGCCGGTCTCGAGCATCTGCTCCCGGTTCCCCGAGACGACCGGCTGGAAGACGGGCCTGTCGCGGAGCGCGTCGGCGATGATGTGGGCGATGTCGATATCCAGTCCGGAGAAGATCGTCACCGTGGGGTCGGCGTACCCGATTCCCGGCTGGTCGGTCTTGACGCCGATGCGCAGCGCGCGCTTCATCGCGAACAGCGGGCCGTGCGTGGCCGTGGGCTTGACGGAGGGCGTGTCCTGCTCGGGAGCGGCACACGCGGCCATCGTGGTGAGGACGAGGGCTGTGGTGACCCCCGCCAGCAAGCGGCGGCCGTGATGGTTGGTCATCGGCTCTCCTTCGGATCGGGGACGTCTCGTCTCAGCCGATCGCGGTTGCATGGGACCCCAAGGGGTCGAGGCGAAGCCGGCACTCGGGGTCGGTGTCCAGGCGCGTCACGACGAGGCGGAGGCTGCGATCGCCCTGATCGCCTAGGTGGATCACGCGTGTGATGGTGGTCTGCCCCCGGTCTGAAGTGAAGGGAGAAAGCGCGCGGCCGTCGACCTCGACGCGCGCGGTCATCCGCATCTCGAACGTGCATGCCGAGACCAGATCGGTGGGGATCACGCTCAGTTTGATGTTCAGAGTCCAGTTCTTGTTGCGTGGCAGCGGGGGTACGAAGGAGAACGCCACCTGTTGGGACTTGACCGCGCTGACCTCTTGGGCGGGTGCCGCCAGCTGCACCGTTTGGGCGGCGCGCCCGCCTCCGGGCGGACCGATGCCGAAGTACCACAGGGTAACGGCCACCACCGCGATGGCGGCGATGATCGAGCCGACGACCAACCGCAGCCGGGCCGTACGAGCGTTCCGCAGCGCCTCGTCCCGCTTGGCGCGAGCATCGACCTGCGCCACGAGTACCCGTTCCTCGGCCGCCTCGGCGCGTTCGGCCGCCGCCTGCGCGGCCCGCTCGGCGTCGTGGGCCGCGGCCAGCGCCTGGTCGCGCTCCGCCCGCGCGGTGGCGATCTGCGTGGCGCTGTCGTCCTCGGCCCGCTGTACGCGCCGGTCGGCCTCAGCGCGGTAGGCGGCGATCTGCGCGTCCCGCTCGGCCTCCGCCGTGGCGACCCGTTCCGCGGCCTCCCGGCGGACGCGATCGAGTACGGGGTCCGCGGCGAGCACCGCTAAGCCGTCGGCCGCCGCCGAGCCATCGGAGGGGCCCCCTGGCGCCGCGCCATCCGGAGCGCCCTGAACGCCAGGGGTTCCCGGGGCGCGGCGCTCGCCATGATCCGCGCCACCGCGACCAGTCGGTCCGTTCGCCGTCGACCAGGGCACCGCGGGCTCGGGCGCGGGCCGTTGCAGGGCCGCGGTCAGCTCCTCCAGCGCCTCGTCGAGATAGCCCCACACAGTGAGGCCCGGGTCACCGATCTCCGGCTCATGACCCTGATCCGCCTGCAACCACCACTGGCGCCAGGACTCCCGTGTCCCGTACATGCCGTTCGCGTAGCCGGTCGGATCGTTTTCTTCCAGGATCGCCAGGAACACATCGACGCAGACCTCGACCCGCCGCCGCGACGGCATCGATCCGCGCGGGAACCGTCCGGTCACCAACTCGCCGATCCGCTGGCCTCCCGCCCTGTCCCGGCGGCCGTCCATCCGCACCAGACCGCTCAGCTCCACCGCGGTCTTGCGGTTGATCAGCGTGGCCAGCCCTTCACGGTCGCCCTCCCGCGCGCCATTCCGCAGGGCCTCCTCGGCTCGGCGCCCCGCGGCCAGCCAGTCGCACAGCCGTCGCTCCACCTCCGCGTGGGAGACGTCGAACGAGCCCAGCGCCCGATCCAACGCCCGCAACATCGCGATGAACCGGACGGTCGACTGCTTGGGCACCCGCTTGACCCTGGGCATGTCGCCCGCACCCCTCCCGAGACCTCCCGGTCCCTGTAATAGGGGAGACATTGGGAGGTCTCCCCCTAAGGCAAGAGCATAACCGGGAATCGTCGGATAAGAGAGGGAGGAGGGCGTCACATTAATGCGACGAATATACGGCGGAGCTCGGGTTCATAAGGGAGCCTGCGGGACTGTGACGACGACCAGCCGCTATATGCGGATGAACCCGTCTAGATGCGTAAGAGTTAGACCACCCTGACGTGGGGATCGATCTACTAACCTCGCTGCCGGTGCCCGAACATGGTGCTGGACAGAGCATCGTACGGATCATGACCTGAGCCCGTACGGGGTTCTAGCCCCCGCATACCCAAGTCCAATACGGCTATCCCGGCAAAGGGTGAAAGCCACCAGAAGCAAACCTCCGATTGGTTGTCTCAGGAGGTCGACTCCCATGGAAAATCCGGCCGCGCATGTATTCGGTGGCATGCCAATAACGCGGTGGGACGGGACTTATCCTACCGCTGTGCCTATGATGGCGGCAGCTCTCCAGCTATCCGGAACGTACTGCCCCATCCTCTTTTTCGATATTGCCGCCTCGGCCGATCCCAGCCGCGACAACGACATCCAGCTGTTCATCCGCCGCGGGCTCTACGAGATCCTTCGGAGATCTTTCGAACAGGTCGGCATCGCGCAGGTCGCCTACTACCGCGAGGACTACGGCGATGGGGTCCTCGCCGTGATCCCGCCCACCACAGCCGTTGACGCCATCGTCGGCCTGCCGGCCTGGCTGCAGCAGGAGATCCAGCGGCACAACAAGTGCGCCAGCGCCGCCGCGCGCATCCAGCTTCGCGGTGCCCTGCATGTCGGTCCGATCTACTGGGACGAGCACGGTGTGTGCGGCGAGGCGATCAACCACACCGCCCGGCTCATCGAGGCCCAGCCGGTCAAGGACGAGCTGGTGTCGGCCGACGCCGACCTCGTGTTCGCGCTTTCTGAGCCCGTGTACAACGCGGTGGCACGACACAGCCCGCAGCCGGGAAACACCGTGTACCGAGAGATCAAGGCGCGGGTCAAAGAGTCGAAGTTCAGCGCCTGGATCACGGTGTCTGGTGCTCGGCCGCTCCCCGAGATGCCGTTCCATCAACCTCCTCTCAGCGCGGTACCCGACGTACCGTGACCCCCCCAGGGCCGGGCACGGACGAACCGCGGACTCGCCGGCGCCGTGGGCCCGCGGCCACGGTGCACGCGCTGTGCGGCCCCGGCGTGACGACGATGGTGCGGCGCGCCGTTTCCCGCGCTTGGCGCGCCGCCCGGTCGAAGCCGAGATTAGGCGCGCTGGACGCACCTGTTTGTGTCGTATGACGCGCGCCGCGATCGAGCTCACCGACTACCCGGGCGGGGTACGGGGTCGTGCCCCGGGTGCGGCGGATCGACGGCGGCCTCTTCAAGTCGCCCCGGAGCCTGGCTACGATGTCCGAGACATCCCGAATAGAGCGGTTTCGACGGGCATCCGCGACGCTCGACTCCGCGAGTTGATCTCGGATGCGGTGGTTCGATGCGACGCATGGTGTTACTCGCGGTGGCCGCCTTGGCCGGCGTGCTGGTGCTGGTCGACCCGGCCGCGGCTCAGACCGCGGCGGCCCCCCTTCCCGAGCCGAAGGTGCACGCGATCCAGGTGACCGGTCCGCCGGCGGAGCGGCTCAACCTGATCATTCTCGGCGACGGGTACCAAGCCGACCAGCAGAGCCTCTTCATCGCGGACGTGGACCGCAACCTGGCCGTCATGTGGGCCACCGAGCCGTTCCGGACGTACCGCAATTACATCAATGTCTACGCGGTCGAGATCGCGTCGATCGACTACGGCGTGCGGTGCGACCCCGACGGACGGGTTCGCCATCCGGACGGGACCATCCGCGATACGGGGCAGCGCGAGGGACCCGTCGATGGCAAGAACACCGCGCTGCGGCTGATCTTCCAGAACGGGTGCGCCGACCCGCTCGCCCGCGGCACCGTCTATGGTGGAGCGCCGGTCGACTGCGCGAGCTACGCCGATTACTACCCGCCCGGTGTGAACCCCTGTGAGACGGGGGTCCAGGCGCACAACCGCATTCTCGATTCGCATGTCATGCCGAGGCTGGGCATCCCGCGCACGTCGCAGAACGTGCAGACCCTTGCGATCTTCAACAC
>OBLR010000223.1_pt1 | contig 12563 bp, 12 predicted proteins | sample 1519891 | NCBI WGS metagenome assembly OBLR01 (sample SAMEA3113583, study PRJEB22503) | soil metagenome | reverse complement strand
TGCTCTTTTGCAAAGGATATTTCGAGGTCGCGTGTCAGGTTGAGGTCACGTATTGGAGCAATGATCTTAAGGTCTGGGTTAAGCGCATGCATTGTAACATCAAACCTAATTTGATCATTGCCTTTACCTGTGCAGCCATGAGCTATTGCAGTTGCGCCTTCCTTCTTGGCAACTTCGACTGCTTTTGCAGCAATCAGTGGACGGGCAAGTGCAGTCGCAAGCGGGTACTTGCCTTGATATAGACCATTAGCCTTGATGCTTGGCACTATATAATCGCCGGCAAACTCTTCGCGGGCATCAATGTAAACATGTTTTAGTGCACCTATTGCTCCAGCCTTCCTTTCAATCTCCTTAAAGTCGTCCTGCTGTCCACAGTCGACGGTGACTGTTATCACATCCAGCTTGTGCAATGTCTGAAGATATCTTATACAAACAGAAGTATCTAAGCCGCCCGAGTAAGCCAATACAACTTTGCTATTAGTGCTCAATTATACGCGTGTCCGTTTCAAGCATTACATTTATATTTTTTGGTCAGGAACGACCTAAATTAAGGTGATATTGACCCATGCTGGCCACTAATCAAAAATCGATAACTGAAGCCGTGAGAGAGACGATCAGCAGCGATCTCTCTTTTCAAGACTCCCTCCAGCGTGACTACTGCAATATCAGTGCTCTTGCGCGCATCCTTAAGCCGCAAATAGACCATATGCTTGGGAGAGATACCAGTATAGAAAGCATCATCACAGCATTAAAGCGGTCAAAACATGATTACAACGTACAGCAAAAACCTATTGCATCAATATTAGCAGCTAGCACTATAACTGTCAACACTGATGTAGCAAAGGTCTCAGCCAAGAAGAGCAAGAAGACAATCGAAAAAGTTGCTAAAGCCATGATCCAAAGTACAGGCAATTTTATCAGTATATCAGAAAGTATAATGTCAATCACGCTTGTCTTTGATGACCTTTTACTTCAAGATGTCAAAGGGATGTTTGTCTATGACGATATTCTTGAAATCGAAAATAGCCTGGCAGCTATCATTGTGCATAGTCCAGAAGAGATTATCAAGACTCCCGGATGCGCAATTGCTTTCTATAACCAGCTTGCCAGGAGACATATAAACATCGAAGATACAGTCAGTTGTTACACTGACACGATAGTGCTTGTAAAGATGGAACAAGTTGGAAAAGCATTCAATGCCCTTACTGATTTGATATCAAATTCGAGAAAAATGGCAAAGAAAAAGCATCGATAAAAAGGGTTTTATTTTGCATAAGATCAGATAAGTTATGTACCGGCGCTATACACTCGATGAGATAAAGCGCAAGATAATTGATGTTTTGCAAAGCGCTGGAGGCACAGGGCTATCAGGAGTTGAGGTTGCAGACAAGATTGGCATTAATAGAATGACAGTTACGAAGTATCTTGATGTCATGTATGCAATGGGTCTTCTCAAAAAGAAAAAGATAGGGAATGTGAACATATGGTTTCCACAAATCGGAGTTGCGGATATCGAATTTCCAATCAACTACATTCAGGTTCAACAAAAGCTGATCAGCTCAATTCTGGCTGGTGACGAGGATCATGCTCGAAGAATTTTGCTAAGCGTTATGAACTCAAGTGTCGACCAGGTAAGAGTGCTAGCAGATGTTATAGTGCCGGCGATCAACACGATAGGCGAGCTATACAGTAGAGGGAGACTCAATAAGACAGAAAGGGTATTTATGCTTAATTTGATGATGGAACTGATTGATCTGATCAAGTTCAACGTCAGGCCAGCAGAACAAAAGGCACACGCTCAAGTTATATGTGTAGCAGGCACGGAGGACAGAATCCATATAACTAAAAGTGCTGCTGTTGCGCTCTTGGCTCGCGGTTGGGATTCATCATATATCGGCGACGTGGGCGACCAAATTGACCCTTTCTTTGATATTGATTTTCAGCGTTATTTATTACGTACATGGGGTAGCAAACATGGTTTAATGCTTGTTTGTATTTTTTCGTCTGGCGAAGGTTCACTTCGATTCCTATCGTCCACTGCAAAACAGATGAAGGCTAAAATCAAGGGAGAGCTACGCGTTGGAGTACTCACTACTCAGGAGCTGCATCCTATTGCACAAGAGAGTTCAGACTATGTGGCCAAGGATTTGCTTGCCCTTGTCGAATGGGCCGAACGAGAATTCAATTACAGAATGGAGGTCTAAACCTGCTGGAGCGGGATGGGCGTTATTGGTGTTATAGGTGGTGCTTCAGGAACTACTAACTGTATTAAGAAACTGATTATTAGTCCAATTACTACAAAGACTATGATAGCTAGTATAGCTATTCCAAGCGCCCTTAGCCATCCGGTATCAAATCCTATCTTGAAGATGCCTATCCAAGCTACGAACGCGAAAATGAAACCTATGATAAGAGGGATGATAGCATCCCCAACTATCGCCGTGAGCAAAGCCGTAGAGATGAAGAATACGATTGCATATGTAATGGGACCGAGAGCTGTTACCAACATAGCGCGGGTAAACCTTACTCTTCCAGCTGTCAGGATCTTGGCTGCTATCCACACAGGTATTGAAACTATTATCCACAGGATGAGTAGACCAATTATCACAGAAGCAGCTATTACTGCTATTTCTGTCCCACCCTGAAGCAAGAATTGCTGAAGCAACGCTGTTACTATAATGCATCGGAATTTAAGAGCTGCCAATCAAAAAAGGCGGTTTATAGTCACGCTTTCGATATCCATGATATCTACATCTAGGGGAGAGACTATCTAGGGATTGCGTAGGTAAGTAAGTCCTGTGCTCTCCAACTGCAGGTTTTTAAATTTGTAGTCAATGGTACATTGTGCCTTCAAGTGAATTGATCAGGTGCAAGGAATGTGGTCAGTCCTTTGACACCGTCGAATCCCTAAGGGAGCATATGGAGTCGGAAAAAGATGAGATCAAAAACCGCGTCAGGGGATTGTCTGACGGTTAAAATTCCGTACAGGAAAGAGATTGTCTGGCGAATGATGAGGCCTCTTTGTTTTTAACCTACTATTCCCTTAATAAAATCAAGTCCAAATTTAGTCGCATGCTGATAATCTTTATCAGATATGTTAGGTTCAAAGCTGAGATATGCATCGTAGCCGATTTCGTTTAGACTTTCTACAATCGATGAAAAATCAATGTGAGCAAATCCTGGCATTTTACGATTGTTGTCAGCGAAATGGAGGTGCCGCAAGAACTTACTGGAGCTTTCAATTGCGGCTTTAAAAGAATCTTCTTCAATGTTCATGTGAAATGTGTCAAGCAATATGCCTAGCGAGTCCACCTGGTTCGCTATCGCAAGAGCATCTTTTGCACTAGCGCAATATGGAGTGCTATAGCGATTAAGAGGCTCAAGTAGTAGCTCGATTCCATAATCTGAAGCTTTTCTACTAAGACGATTCAATATTGGAACAGCCTTCGCTGCAAAGACATCCTTTTCATTTGCAGGAATAATCCTGTGAGTCCTGTCAACACCTCGTGTATCGTCAGCAAAAAGACAAACATTCATCTCGTGGCCTCCAAGAATGTTGCACAAGTGAAGACAATCAATAACATATTGTTCAGAAGCTTGCACTATAGCAGGATCACTGCTCAAAAGTCTGCGTTTCCAACCACTGCTACTTATCGAGCCCCACATGCCAGTCACGCCACAGATAGGTAATCCATAGGAATTGAGTGAATCAAGCAATTTCTTTGCATCTATTTCGCTGGGCTCTCCAAACATTTCCATTGCCTCATAACCCTGTCTTGCCAGAGTAGCCAATGTATCTTCTATCGGCTCTATATTTCTAAAAGACGCAAGTGTGATGGCATACTTCATTGCGCATCAACAAGGCATTTGATTATGTCAACGCATTTTGCGGAACCTGATTCAGATACAATGCCATGCTTCTTGCTTGAACCATAGAATGCATGTCCTTCATCTCTTTGTAAGTTAACGGGCCTTCCATGTGATCCTTTGACCAAGCTTGTATCAAATGGAATAGATTTTGTTTTTGGGTCGATAAACAATTCAACAGGGTCATATCCTGGCTTTCTGTGTATATCCACCTTGCGAGCAAAGTCCGGTGCCTTTCCTTCGTCATACCACCAATAGTAACTAAACCATTTGTCTTCTGAAGCGACAGCGATCAGCTCACCACTACGTTCATGGTCTATTCTTAAATCCTTCTTCCCGTTGCTATCCAATATCATGTCTACTCCCGAAGTAGTCTCCAACAGCGACCTCGTCTCTTTTTCGTAGCCTTTCTTAATGTATATGTGAGCTACCTGATGGTCGACCATCGCAAACGCCTTGCTGTATTCAAAATCAAGATACTCTTTTTCCTGAATGGTACGAATGGATAGCAATCCAGCGTCTCGAAGAACAAGGTTCAGAGGTACTGCACCGTTGACATCGTTAAATGCATATTCTGATAAAATAACAAATTGTGTTTCGTCCCGTATTCCGAGAGACGTTACCTTTTGCACAAGTCTGCCAACTATTTCATCAGCCTTTTTCAGATCATCTCGGACTTGTGCCCCTCCTTTCCCAAACCTCTGTGCAGAGTAATCTACATGCGGAATGTAAACAAAAAGAAAATTAGGTCTCTCGCTTTCTAAAGTATATTCAGCAGCATTTGCTATCCATTCGCTTGACTTAGGTGATGCAAGTGGTCCCCAGTAGCTTGCAAGGTTGAACTCACCAAACTTCTCCTTCAATTTCTCGTAATAGCCAACAGGCCTAGAATAACACCACATAACCATTTTATCATCTTGATGTATTGGCCGTGGTGTCACCACAATGTCTGAATTCGCATACATAGTGTTTTGCCAAAAGAGCACAGCAGTTTTCTTAGTATTTTCTTGCTTGACGCTATCCCATATTCTTTGAGTCTGGACAAGCGAGCTGGATTGCTCCCAGAACGAGACGTTGAAAGTGCTCCTGTCATACAATCCATTTGCGATTATCCCGTGCTCCCTAGGATATTTGCCTGAGAGTATACTGGACTGAACAGTCGATGTCACTGCAGGAAATGTAGGTTCAAGTTTTGCTACCTCCCCATTTTCAGTAACCTTGGCGATGTTTGGCACTAAGCCAGAGTCTAAGTGCTTTTGTTCGAGCCCGACAACATCCAATAATATGGAAAAGTTCATTTACTATTTTGCTCCTCGTTGTTACTCTTGTATCCCATAAATGCGTTGGTGTTACAGAGACAGTTTAAGAGACGTTAATGGAGAGTAATTTACTACGGGTACGCTCGATAATATGTCTAAGTGATTCCTCAGTCTCCATGCTAGAACGTTAGTGTCATCTAAAGGCAAATGCTCATGGCATTATCAAGATGCAGTTGTCCTCTTGAATGAATGTTTCTTCGGCGCGATTAACTATGCGTAATAAAGAGTGGAACTTCTGAAATCAATTATTGTAGCATCGTGCGTCTCCAACTTGCATTATACAGTTCTGAAAAAGCCTCCGCAAGACTTAAAATAGGATATCTCATGGTTGCGCTGCGATGCGATCATTGTTATTTCCCTCAGATTTCTCTAACAGGCTTCTTCTGGCAGGAATGGTTGTAATGTTGCTGTCCGTTCCATTGCTAACCACGTTTACACAAATTGTGTTTGCAGATCCAGACAAATTCGGAATAGAGCAACTTTATCCCACTACAGACGGGGGCCCGGTCTGGTTCTTAAATAATGAACAGCCAGAAGCAGACGACAATTTCTTAATGACATCAGCTAATGATATAGAGTTAGAAGAAGAAGGTTCAGATTCATTTGCGTTGGACGCAGAGACAGGCACCGAAAAACATGGAGTAAGGCTCCACGCAGATTCTCCAGACGGCGAATGGAAGAATGTTGAGATGACAGGTTACTTTAAGCTTCATGAGGGAAACGATCAGTTCACCTTAATTGCAAGACAGGGACCGACATACAATGATAACGGTGGATGCGGTGCCTATGGTTACTATGGAATGCTTAGTGCGACCGGTGATGCTTATTTTAAGAAAAAGCTATTCCATCATGGCGGCTATACGGATAGAACTGAAGTACGACAGGGTGTAGTAGGAGATCTTAATGATAGATGGGTAGGCATCAAGATGATTGCCTACAACCTGGATGGCGGGGACGTCAAACTAGAGCTATGGGTGGATGATGGAGATGAGACGAACAACTGGCAGAAAGCAACAGAGTATGTAGACGATGGCAACTGGCAGGTTGCTGGTAGCGACTGTGATAGATCAGATGATATAATTGACGAAGGTACTCGAGGGGGATTTAGAGTAGACGATTCACAATTTGAATTCAAAAAGTTATCGATAAGAGAGATAGTAGGATCAGGAGATTCAGCAGAGACAGCGCTAATGGATGAAGGAGGAGATTCAGCAGCAGAGGCAGATGATGAAGGAGGAGATTCAGCAGCAGAGGCAGATGATGAAGGAGGAGATTCAGCAGCAGAGGCAGCGGTAATGGATGAAGGGGAATCTAACGACCTTCCCACTGTTGAAATCGTTTCAAACGGTGTAGAAGGTGAAGCACCAGCCACGTTTGAATTTGGCGCACACATCACAGGTGGTACAGAGCCATATTCCATTAGCTGGGACTTTGGAGATGGGGCCGAAGGAAGTGAAGAGCAAAGCGTTATGCACACCTTTGATGAGGCTGGTACGTATAACGTAATTGCTACTGTGACAGATAGCGATGGTCAAACTGCATCTGACAGCCTAGAAATCAGGGTAGAAGAAACGCCAACGGGGGAAGAAGCAGAGTAATAATGCCTTCCTATACTTTTTAGTATAAAATCTAGATTAGCAGGTAACTTTGCGTTCCCTGTTGGGAACTCTCTTAAGGCGTATGTGTAAGGTAATTATGATGATGCCGTAAATGATGAATGATTATAGCTCTTCATATATGGAATATGCTGGCAGTAATAATTGGTGGTTAAAGGAGGTAAAGGGTGCCCGCGTCTTTGATAAATTTGTATTAGGTTTATTGAAGGCCATTTACAGAGGAACACGTTTTTCACTAAGGCTAATCCTAGGGAGAAAAAGAACAGACAGAATTTATCAAAAACGAAACATAAATTTTAAAGATTTCTTGTATTCCTCCACGAGAATCATGAGAGTAAGCAAGAAACTTCTTTTAGAGATACATGTCCCCAATCATGATTATCGTATACATTGTCCGCTCAATAAGGAGGATTTCATAGTAATGACTAAGCATGAAGAGGAAATAATAGGGATATTTCGTCCTAAAGAAGGCGATATAGTTGTAGATATTGGTGCACACATGGGACGATATACCATTCCCAGCGCAAAATCTGTCGGTGTATCAGGGAAGGTAATTGCTGTTGAGGCTCATCCATATAATTTTGGAATATTGCAACATAACCTAAAGTTGAACAAGTTGACAAATGTCAGTGCGCTAAATAGTGCAGTGTATTCGAAGAAAGCCAATTTAAAATTATACTTGCCAGACGAAGACCTAGGATATACTATGCACCATAGTGTTATGACAAATTATCTTTCTACAAAATATAACAATGAGATTGAACGGAAATTTGTCGAGGTAGAAGCTGACACCTTAGATAATTTATTGAAGAGCAGCGCAATAACGACCGTGAATTGGATTAAAATTGATGTCGAAGGCGCAGAATACGAAGTGCTTAAGGGAGCCAGAGAGATCCTATCTACAAACAAACCTATTTCGATTCTCGTAGAGGTGCACGGTAAAGAGACTTATGGTCCGACGATAGAATTACTCCAATCGAATAATTTTAACATAGAATTTGAAAGAACATATGACAACGGCGAAAAGCATGTGCTTGCAAGAAAATAATCCTTTGCAGTAAGAAAAGGGGAAAAATTTCTACGATTCTCTGGTCAACCTACAACCAATCTGATCCCACATAGTTAGATTGTAAACAGTAGAAGGCCATCAACTGCTCTCTTAACAGCTATTTATCATATCAACAGAAGTTCACGCCAAAAGATTACCCTGAAGCCATATTGGGGACAGTAAGTCTAAGTTTAGAAAAACTAGAGTTGTTGACTATTTGGTTTTCCATGAGTGGTGCTAATATATTTTCCTCATCTGCTATCTGCAGTTGTTCCATTACATATATTGCGTGCAAATAGTCCTGATTTGCCCTGTGACGGAGATAATCTTGAACTATATGGCCGTCAATTTTATGCCATAGTATTATCCCATCAACGGATCTTGTGGCTATTGAAAGAGTCGCCATCACCAGCCTGTCAGACGGCGGATCAAAACCTTGTCTTGTATAATTGTAAGTGATCGTGGGATAGACTATATATCGACTAGGTTTTCCTTGGAACATTTCCTTAAACTGCAACAGATTTGTTTCAAGGCTTGAAACATTGTAATAGCTTGCACTTACTAAAATAATGGTGTCTATATATTGGCCATATTCGTTGGCTACTATTTGATTCCCCAAACCTTCAAAGTATACAACCGGGGAAAATTTTACATCGTTTCTCTTTTCTTTTAGAGCATCAGTGAGATTGGAATCGAGCATGAAATCAATATTTCTCCAAAACTTTGTATCATTCCTTGTACTAATCCAATTAAAGTCATCTATTGTGAAACCTGTGAATGATGAAGGATGTCTAGCTTTAAGGTCATTAAAGTAGCTAATCCAACCCTTCCAGTTATAGCTGCTTGTAACACCGCCTTCAGAGGGCGGTAAAAGAATGATAACTATTTTCATTCCCGTATTATCTACAGCATCAAGCAATCTTTCCGTAGATTGTAATTCCTTAGGATCTTGGAAATTATCCATGACAAAATAATATTCACTGAATCCCCTTTCAAGGAAATCTAAAATGGCAAGTGTTTGGTCAATTCCATGCATGTCTTCTAAACGAACCGTATCTGGAATATATGCACCCACAATTTTCTTTTCTTCACTGTTTGCAAATGGTATATTTTGTATTGTCATATGAGAGGCACTTATTCTGTCCATTTCTTCTGAGTCATAGCTGTCATATGAGATAACCCCATTATCCACCGGTAATAGAGGATTTAATGGGACTAGAGAAAGTATCACGAGAAAATGAATTAACAAGTCTGGGTGATTATTCCTTCTCATTTCCTTACAGTAAGGATATTTGTTGTTCATAGCTTCAAGAAGTTCTAGTATAGCGCCTTTCGAATAATAATAAACAACTCTGTCAAAATTTGTGCTTCCCTCATACCCGGCAAATTCATACAGTTAGAATAGAGTTGGGATATATCAAGTTCACATGAATGCGAAATCATAGGTCGAGAATTACCCTTGCGTCCGCCTTTAAAGTTTTGCACTTCGCTTCGACGAATTTATGTCAGGGGTGCTTTCTAGGGCGTAGTCTAAGGTCTTAATTAATGTGGAATTTTAATATGTCATTCTAGCCACTAAACCCTCAGTATTAGATAGGACGGCCCTAGCATTGTTCAAAGAAAAACTGACCATTCTAGGTGCGACCGATCGTCTAACCTAGATATTCTCTGTTAAAGGAGACAACCCTGACAGGAGATTTGACATAGTTTTCAGTTTATTCGATGTATTCGTTGGCTGTCAATTTCTGATTACATATTGTGCAGGTAGTAAAAGAGATTGGATATCTCCTATCGCATTTTTTACAGTACATATGCGACATTGGATTAGAGTACGAAGCCACAAAAATAACAACTATTCAAGTTATATGAATATTCCTAACATGGTACCATATTTTGCTTTCAAGAAAAGCATACCAATTCAGCAATTTTGAACATTTTCCATAAATCTCACTCAACCACGTAAGTATTACGGTTTTCTGAGGATAAGTGAGTGGCGCAGAGTGAACCTCTCTTTACATAATCTGCACAGAAGTTATCGTAATTTTTGTATGGAGCTCTAATCGTCTTAAGTATTTAATTCTTACTTTGAACTATGGCAAAGGAATGCCTAAATTGTATAATATAAAGAATCCTCGCCATTTCAGGAGAACTAGGGGAGTTCAGAAGTCCAACCTACGAATCATGAATTGTCGTATCTAATTTTCCTTTATGGTCCAATCACGTTTGTATGTTTCATCTCTCAATTTCTGTCCGCCGAACATCTTAAAATAGGCTTGTCTTATGCTATTTTGTCTTTCAAGCTCTGCCTGTATCCACAAGTTCTCAAACATTGAATAATCAGTGAATACCGTGGATTCGCTATTAGAGTATGTCGCTAAACCTGTTGCTTCTGAGAAATTATCTTTGTTATCATCATTGACCTCTATGGTTAGGGAAAACGATTGGTCAACTATGAACGTAGTAATTTTGCTTCTTAGAGGTTGACGGATAAAATTCACACTGATAAGGTCATGTTTTTTCTTGATCATGTGTTTGGGGATGTCCTTCAGCGTGTCATCATCGATTTTAATTAAAACTCTAACGTTTATTCCTCGACTTCTTGCAGCTCCAAGCAGGTCAATTATTCCATCAGCTTCTGCCCTATAGAAAGAATTCATAGTTGCAAAAAGCGCTTGTATGTCAAATCCTGCTGTTTCGATACGCTCTCTTACAAGTTGGAGTATGGAAGTTGGATCTTGTATAGTCTTGATATATTCTCTTTGAATTCCACGCTGCAGTTCTTTGATTTTGTCCCGTGCAGGTATAGCATGATTCAGGAGATTCTCAAACAAATTTTGTTGCAGTTTCACAAAAGTGGGATTTTTAGAAAAGAGATGCCTATCATATCCTGCCATTTTACGATCAGGACTTTCGATGTCATAGATGTATGTGGTCCCGTCTATAATGCAAAAATTTCCGCCTGTTCCATCAGTGTGGTATACTGTTACTCTTCTTGCCAACTCTCTGGCTAGCTCTATATTTTCTGAACTGATTATCGTAAGAAGCCTCACTATTATCTTCTTTTCCTTATCGGCTGTTCTAAGAAATTCAAATAATGAGTTTGAGAGAGTTGATTCAAATTTTGAAAGGTGGCTTAAATAGCAATCTATAGTTGTTGTAGCCTTCAGAAGAAAATTAGAATTTTTGGGCTTTCCTGCTGATTTCCCATTAAATAATAACTGGAAATCATCCAAGTCCTCCATTATCGTGTCTCAATTTAGTAATATGATTCATGAATATAAAAACACACGCTGAAAGAAGAATAACGTCAAATAGCGGAGCTAATCCTGAGTTGGAGAGATCACTCTTATATATTTGCGGAAGAAATTCTTTCATAGATGCCAGTATTCTTAGATGTCCATAAAGTTCCCTTTAGCGAAGAAAATTTGAAGGAGTTATGCGCGTCTCCTACAGATGAATTTGGCGTTCGACATGTTAACCTCCTATATAACAAGGATGCAAGAATTTGCTTTTGTTTACTAGAAGGGCCTGATATTGACGCAATAGAGAAACATCATGCAAAGGTAAACATAAAATGCGAATGGATAACAGAGGTTTCGCTCGCACAATCCTTCCAACCTTCTGCTTGACTTTATAGCAAGAATGTAGTGATAGTAGCCCCCGCTTATCCCCATCATTTGTCGATGAAAGTTCGAGATACACTAGTGAAACGAGTAAGCAACAGAAACGTCACTATCGAGAGATTTTGTTACTACAATTAGATAGGTGATCGGTATCAGAGTGCAGCCTTGCATCATCAGAGCAACTTGGATTGAATATTCCGCATGAAGCATTCTCAAGAGGCACTTGGTGGTGCAAGTGGCCTTATATTCTAATCATGAATTAGATGGATGACAAAAGGTCTTGTTCCGCTGGAAAAAAGTATGTTTTTCGTTCCTAGACTTTCAAGTCAATCGTGGTCAGTGAGTGCTAGGTGGAGGTACTCATATGTCTTTCATTTGTCCATCGACGTGTTTGATATGTACATTTATTGATAATAGTAATAATGGTAACAGAGTCTGTAAGCTGTAAATATTTGTTTAACCGTAAATAGCGATTTAAATTACTTTCAACACATACTACTGTAAGGTGTTGATTTGTAACAATGGACAGTAATACAAAAAAGTTTTTGCTTGAAACATTACTCTGGATAGGTATCTACTTTGGGATAGCATTCATAGTGTCTAGATTTTTACCCTTTCCTTATTCTCTCATAGTGATAGTTGTTGCTGTCATAGCACTTGGCATCTATAGGAGAAGAAGACAGCTACGAAAAGCAGGTCAAGACTCTTCTCAGAGTTCTTCTTATTTTGGCAATACGTTCGGCTCTCAAAAAGGCATAAATTACTATTGCATAAACTGCGGAACGAAACATAATCAAGTGTCATGTCCAAATTGTGGATCAAAATTGAAGAAAGCTGGATTTTGAGGGAAGACCGTCATTTCCTGTAGATCGTAAACCTGTGGTCAAAACATGACTGTATCGCTCCATAACTATCCTCCCCATAATTTGAAGATACCGTAATTCTATGAGTTCATAATAACATCAGGATAAATGAAGGTGGAGTTGAGCATTTTTATTAGTACTTCTCAAATACGGGCCATCCTTACTGGGCATCCTTCTTTTATCGTAACGAATAGGCTAACATCACAATAGAAGGATACTACGTCTCT
>OBLR010000222.1_pt1 | contig 12606 bp, 16 predicted proteins | sample 1519891 | NCBI WGS metagenome assembly OBLR01 (sample SAMEA3113583, study PRJEB22503) | soil metagenome | reverse complement strand
CTCGTTCGAGCGGACCAGGCTCTTCGCCGTGCGGCAGTCCGACATCTGGCTGATGAACGCCGACGGAGCCGGCAAGCGGCGGATTACCGCGACGAGGGCCTACGAGACGAATCCCGCCTTCTCACCCGACGGCACGCGGATCGCCTTCACCAGCGACCGTGACAATCGACGGCTCTCGAAGGAGCGGCTCGGCAGAGGCTTCGAGCTCTACACGATGGGGCTCGATGGCCGCGGCATCGTCAGGGTTACCGCCAACCGCCGGCCGGACCTGTTCCCGGACTGGCAGCCGCTCCCCTAAGCAGGGCGGGGCGCCAGCTCAACAACCGCGGGCACGCGCAGCCCACGACGGATTAGGATCCGGCTGGGACGATGCAAATCGTTTCCCCGGACCGGGGCGGCAAACGAGCCTGGAGGGTCGGGCTCGCGAGTGCGCCCTGCTGAACGGGCTGGTCGCGGCAGTCCGCCAAGGCGAGAGCCGCTCGTTGGTTCTGCGGGGCGAGGCTGGGATCGGGAAGACGGCCCTGCTGGAGCACCTCATCGAGTCGGCGTCGGACCTCACGGTCGTCTGGGCGGTGGCCGTCTTCCCGTTGGCGTGGTGGTGGTGACACTCGACAAACCACCCACCGCCAGCACGTGCCACTCTGATGCGAGCATTGCGGCCATCGGTCGTTTGAGGCCATGCCACCACTCACGCTTGAAACCACCTCCTCCGTCGGAGTGCTCGCGAACCCGTCCGGCGACTGCGAGCCTCAGGTGCTTGCCATCGAGGCATGGGCGAACGACCGCGGGCTACGGGTTTCCGACCTCGGCACGACGGACCGAACGGACGAGCCGAACGAGGGGTACGGACTCGTGATAGCGCTCGGGGGTGACGGGACGATCCTGCGCGCGCTGCAACTCGCGTTGATGCACCACTCGCCCGTGCTCGGCGTCAACTTCGGGCACGTCGGGTTCCTTGCGGACATCGACGGCCACGAGCTCGGGTCGGCGCTCGATCGCATCGCCCGAGGCGAGGCGCGGGTCGACGAACGGACGGCGCTCGTCGCGACCACGCGGACACAGGAACGGCGTACCGTTGTCGCGTTCAACGACGTCGTGATCTCTCGGCGCGCGGGCTTCGGCACCGCCCGGCTGCACGTGGGGGTGAGCGGCGAGCCGGTCCTCGACGTCACCGGCGACGGGCTCGTCATATCGTCGCCCACCGGATCGACGGCCTACAACGTCGAGGCGGGCGGTCCGGCGGTGTCGCCGACCCTCGACGCCATCGTGCTCACGCCGCTGGCGGCGCAGGGCACCCCGCTGCGGTCGATGGTCCTCGACGGCGGCGACACGATCCGGATCGAGACCGCCGCGCGCAGCGCGCCGCTGGTCGTCGAGGTCGACGGGCGCACGACGCACGACATGCGCACGCCTGCCACCGTCGAAATCCGAACAGCGGCGGGCAAGGCCCGGCTGGTGCGGACGCGTCCGCGCACCTTCTACGGCGACCTCGCGAGACGTTGATGCTCCTCGCCGCCTCTGCATCACGAGAAACGCCCGCTGGCTAATGGGATCGACGGGCCCGGCAAGCAGTTCGACGGGCGGGTCGTCCGCACGAGCGCCGGTCCGTGGGGAGAGCGCCCCGAGGTCCTCCGCGCCGCTCATCGCGCGGCGCTTTCGACGTCTGGCCGCCGCGTGAGCGAGTCGACGACTGCGAGCAGCGTCCGCTTGAAGTCGTCGTACGTCGCGATTCCGTGCACCTCCGCCTGTCGACGCTCGATGTCGCGGATGATCTCGTCGGAGACGCGCATGACTTCGCGCCCGCGTTCCGTCGGGACGACAAGCTTGGCGCGACGGTCCGTGCGTTCCGGTCGGCGCTCGACGTAGCCCAGCTCTTCGAGCTCGTCGACGATCCGGCCGATGATCTGCTTGTGGCGCCCCGAGCGGCGCGCGAGCTCGGTGGCGCGCGTGCCCTCCTCGTCGAGGTGCGCGATCACGGCGCCGTGGAGCCGGGTCAGCTCTCCGTGCCCGGCCTGCTCGAGCCGACTGTAGAGCTCGTCCTGGATCGCGAACAGGAGGCGCGCGGCCAGGGTCCCGAGCCCCGACTCTCGCTCCCCGCTCCAGTAGCGGGAGTTGGCAGCGTTCATCCGCAGTATTGTACTGGTCTGATACAGTCACAGATGATGACGGTAAAGAAGTGTGACTGAGGAGGGAACCGATGGACGACCGGATACCACCGCGGCCGCATGAACCCATGAAAGAGGAGAGCACCATGCCAGCTGCAAGCCAGGGAATCCGTCTGTTCACGGCCGAGGACGTCGACACCTGGTACCGCTCGGGCGATCGCAAGATCTTCCTGAGCGACGCCCTCGACCCGAGCAACAGCGAGTCGATGAGCGTCGGCTTTGCCCGCTACGCAGCGGGCGAGTCGAACGAGTGGGTCGTGACCTACGACGAGGCGCTGATCGTGACCAGGGGCGCGTACACCGTCACGTCCGCGGACGGCGTCGAGACGACGGCACGCGCGGGCGAGGTCATCTTCCTGCGCAAGGGCACTCCCGTCGTCTACTCGGCGAAGGAGGAGGGAGCGGACGTCGTCTACGTCACCTACCCGCACTGGATGGACGCTCAGCGTCAGTCGGAGCACGCCGGCTTCCTCGAAACATTCCACCCAGTCGACGGGCCTCCTCCACGGCCGAGCGACGCCGCGACGGATGCCGTCGACCTGGTGCGGCGCATCTTTCGGCCGCTCGAGCGAGGCGAGTCGGACGATTTCCAGCCCTTCTACGATGCCCTCGCCGACGACGTCGAGCACAAGCTGGCCGTTGGGGAGCTGCGCGGCAAGCAGGCTGTCGTCGACTACTTCGAGGGTGGGGGCGAGACGGTCGAGTTCCGGCCCTTCGAGAAGCCGCTGGAGTACTACGGCGGCGGCGACCGGGTCGTGATCGTCGGCGACGAGACCGTCAAGGTCGAGAAGACCGGCGTCACCCACCGAGCGGAGTGGGCGTGGGTGGTCGACGTGCGCGACGGGCTCATCACGCGGATCGTCGAGATCCAGGACCTCTCGGGCGTCGCCGAGCCGATCCGAGCAATCGTCTCGAAGGCGCAGCCGGCCTCCGAGCACGCCGAGCCAGGCGACGCCGTCGCCTTGGTGCGGAGCATCTACGACCCGCTCGAGCGCGGCGAGGCGGGGGACTCCGGAGGGCTCTTCGACGCGCTCGCCGAGGACGCCGTGCTCACCACCCCGGTCGGCGAGGTCCGCGGCAAGCAAGCGGTGATCGGCTACTTCGCCAATGCGGCCGAAACGCTCGAGTACGACATCTTCGTGCGGCCGCTCGAGTACTACGGAAACAGCAAACGCGTCGTCCAGCTCGGCGGCGAGACGTTCCGCGTCAAGGCGACCGGCGCGACGCACGAGGCCGACTGGGCGTGGGTGTTCGACGTGGAGGACGGGCGCATCACGCAGATCCTCGCCATCATGGACCTCTCCGGGGTCGCGGCCGAGGTCGCGGAGGCGCTCGACAAGGCGCAGAAGAAAAGGGTCAGCTCCGGGCCGTGAGGATCTCGATGGCTCGCCGCTGGTACGCCGCGCGTTCCCTCGGCGTCGCGCGCTCCGAGCCCTCGACCAAGCGCTGCATGAACCAACCGAGGTAGAGACTGTAGGCCAGGCGCGCCCGGAGTCGCGACTCGGCCGGCGGGAACCCCGCGTCGCGGAAGACCTCGGCGAGGAAGTCGAGCCGCTTGCGCTGCACGCGCCTGACCACGTCGCCGACGACCGGGTCGGACGCCGAGGGGAGCAGACGCACGTCGGGGTGCTCCTCCTCCTCAAGCTCGGTCCCCGCGACCATCCCCGCTTGCAGGCGTTCGACGGGGTCGGCGACCTCCCGCAGCTCCTCGATCAGCGCGTCGGTCGCCTCCCGCTCCCAGGTCGCAAGCGCCTCGGAGATGAGCTCCTCCCGGTCCGCGAAGTGCCAATAGAAGCTGCCCTTGGTCGCCCCGAGCCGGGCGGCGAGTCGCTCGACCGCTACCTCCCGCGGCCCGCCGGCGGCGAGCGCCTGCAGCGCCGCCTCGATCCAGTCCTCCCGGCTTAGCCGCGTTCGTGATCTTGCGCGAGCCATGGTTGCCGACTATACGCCCCCGTATCGACAATACGGTACAGTATGGTCTGACCATACGGCTGGTGCGGCAGTTCGCTACCGATGACCCACGCGAGCTGGACCACAAGGAAGGTACCTCGGGGACGGGTCGCGCGGAATCGCCTGGTGTACCCGCGATGAGTTTTCGGCGGATTGACGGTCTAGGGTAGGCAAAGGCTTAGGTCATGATCACTCAGGGACAATCGAAGAGGCTTCCACGCAGACCAGGCATCGATCCTGCGGCGCTCGCTTCGCCCGGGCTGGATGAGCTCGCAGCCGCCGTCCGAATAGCGGTGGGCAAGCGCGCCGACTGGCAGCAGACGGCCCAACTCGTAGCGTCAGAGCTGGAGCGGCACCTCCCCGCGCCAAGCATCCTCACCGCCGAGCAACGGACCGGGGACCCCAAGACCTACCGGAGCCACGTGCTCTACTCGGAGGCCGACGGCAGCTTCTCGATCGTCGCACTGGTCTGGTGCCCGGGCCAAGTGACGCGCATCCATGATCACGTGACGTGGTGCGTGTTCGGAGTCATTCAGGGCATGGAGTACGAGGAGCTATTCACGCTGAACCGAGAGGGCGAGTGTCTCGTCGAAGCGGGGTACAGCGTGAACAGGACCGGCGACGTGAGCGGGTTCGCTCCACCCGGCGACATCCACCGCGTGCGCAACGCGGGCGACCGCACCGCGATCTCAATCCACATTTACGGGACCGACGTCTCCCGGATCGGCTCGAGCGTCCGGCGCGACTACGACCTGCCCGTGCAACCCGCCAGCTCGGCCGCGTAGGCCGGACGACCTGCCACGGGTAGTACGGCTAGGTCGAATCCTCGGCCAGCAGGGCGAGGATCGCGTCGATCTCGCCCCGCTCGAAGGCATCGGCGAAACGTTCGACGATCTCTCGCAGCCGCCGGTCGCCGAGCGTCCGCAGGGTCTCTTGCTGGCTGGGCTCTGGCAACCGCTCGGCGACCGCCCGGCGCGCGCGGAGGACCGCGCCGTTGACCGATGCGACCGTGGTCTCGAGCGAGTCCGCCACCTCCTTGGCGGAGAAGCCGAGCGCGTCGCGGAGGATGAGCACGACCCGCTGGCGGGCGGGGAGATGCTGCAGCGCGGCAACGAAGGCGAGCTCCAGCGCCTCGCGCCGCTCGTAGCGAGCCTCGGGCGCCCAGTCACCATCCGCGCTGCCGAGCATTTCGTCCGGGTAGGGCTCGATCCGCACAGCGGCCGACAGCGGCCTGTCGGGGGCGTCGCCGGGAGCCGCGGCCGGTCCGTGGTCGATCGGCAGCACGCGCTTGGGACGCCGGGCGATCGCGTCGAGGCAGACGTTGGTCGCGATCCGGTACAGCCACGGGCGAAGCGAGCTTCTGCCCCGGAACTTGGGTAACGCCCGCCAGGCCCGCAGGAGGGTGTTCTGGAGCGCATCCTCTGCATCGTGCAGCGAGCCGAGCATCCGGTAGCAATGCGCGTAAAGCGCCGGGCGGTGCGGCTCGACGAGGCCGCGGAAGGCGTCCTCATCGCCTCCGCAAGCTCGAGCAACCGCCGATCGCGTCCCTCGGACGTCGTCGAGCCGTCGCGCCTCGTCACGGCCGAAGCACGATGCCGCTGCCTGAGGACGACGGTACCTCCCAAGGACCTCGAAATGAACGACCGGCTGTCCCATCCGGGTCTGCCTTTCTCTCGCTTGGCCGTCACGGCGTGCTCGATCGGAACCACCTGAGGGTTCCACTTGTGTTCGCCACCACAAGGCGGCTAGCCGGCGTATTGCGAGTCGGTCTCCCGCCGACCGAGGTTCGGCTAGCCGTAACGAGAGCGATTGGGGAGTACGGCTAGCCGTACCCTCCTTTGGCCGCTGTCTGGCGGGCGTCGGGCTGGTACAGATCTCGCGCCAACGATGGAGACGTCAGCGCTTCTCCTCGAGGACCGAGCGTCGCTCGCGGTACTCCTCGAGACTCAGTTCGCCTTCGGCGAAGCGCCGCTCGAGTACGTCGATCCCGGTTTCGCGACCGCCGCCCGTCCAGGGCGAGCCTCCACTGCGGGCGCGTAGCAGGAACACGATGCCGACGATGAGCACGAGCCAGAACAGTGGCCCGGACAGGATCCACCACCCGCTCGAAAAAGCCGTCAGAGATGTCGAAAGTTCCGTCAGAATCATCCGCGGGTTCCTCCTTGTGGACGCAAGTGCTTCCACTGAGCTCTGGAAGGGCCCACCTTGACGCCCGGTGGCACCGGCGTCTATCCGGAATTCCCCTTACGGGCCCAAGGGCATCGGCGGAGGCGGGGCTCGTACCGGCCGAGAAACGGCGCTTTCAGGCTGGTCATGCGTCGTCTGAAGGATTCGGGGGTCTATGGACCCCCAAATCCTTCGAGGAACCCGAGCGCGCAACTCGACGCTGATCATCGCGGAGTCCTTTGCCGGGAGGCTGACCGCGTTCGACATCGCCGACGACGGAGGCCTCTCGAACCGGCGAGTCTGGGCCGACGGCGTTGGCCCCGACGGCATCTGCATGGACGCCGAAGGTGTGATCTGGACGGGTGTGGGCCAGATGGGGGACAACCTCGTCGGCAGGGTCCGTGAAGGCGGCGAGGTGCTCGAGCGGGTGCAGCTCGACATGCCCTGCTTCGCTTGCATGCTCGGGGGCGAGGACGGGAGGACGCTGTTCATGCTGGCCGCGGACTGGCGGATTTCGGACAGCGCGGCCGACAACATGGCGCGGCTGACCGGGGGCTCACGCACCGGCCAGCTGCTGACCGCCGCTGCTCCCGCACCCGGCGCCGGTTGGCCGTAGCCCGGAACGTCCGGCTCGCGACGCGTGGCTAGAACTGAGGCCCCGCCGGGCCATCTTCCCGCGGGGCCTCAGCGTTCCTGGAAGGAGAGGGAGGAACTACCCCTGTTATCGGTCGGTCGTGCCGGCGACTTGAGCCGGAACCCGGCGACGGCCCGGCGCCGGCTCTCCCGAAATGATCGCCGCCCGGCACGAAGCGCTCCTCCATGCCGCGAAAGCGAGTGACGCGGCCGGTTATCGTGCCACCCCTTGTGGCGATCCGTGTTGTCGTTGCCGAGGACAGCCTGCTCGTCCGCGAGGGGCTCCGGCAGCTCCTCGCGGCTTCACCGAGCGTCGACGTGGTCGCCTCCTACGGCGACGTCCAGGGAGTGCTGGACGCGGTGGAGAGGGATCGGCCCGACGTGGTCGTGACCGACATCCGCATGCCCCCTCGAACACCGATGAAGGCATCCGACTCGCGGACCACTTGCGTGAGAGCCGCCCGTCGACGGGAGTGGTCGTCGTGAGCCAGTACGCACAGCCGCCGTACGTCCTGGCGTTGCTCGAACACGGCTCGGATCGCCGTGGGTACCTGCTCAAGGAACGGATTCACGACCGCAGCCAGCTTGTCTCCGCGATCGACGCTGTCGCGCGCGGCGGTTCGGTGATCGACCCCAAGGTGGTCGAGGTGCTCGTGGAAGCGAGGGCCCGAGCCGACGACTCGCCGCTCGCAAAGCTCACCCCGCGTGAGCGCGATGTGCTCGCCGAGATGGCGGAGGGGAAGAGCAACGCGGCGATCGCCGAATCGCTCGTGCTGACCAAGCGGGCGGTCGAGAAGCACGTCAATTCCATCTTCACGAAGCTCGGGCTCGCGGCCTCCGAGGACGTGTCCAAGCGCGTAAAGGCGACCCTGATGTTCCTGGCCGACAGTTCACCCTGAACGGATGAGGTGGGCCGAGAGGGACCGTCTACAATCGCGTCGCCGCCCGACGCATTGGGGCTCGCCCGCCGACCACGGAGGTATGGATGGAATCGCACCAAGAGGAAATTGGCCCGATCGACATCGTCGTGATCGCCTATCCGGCGGACGCGCCGATGACCGGCGAGGCCGTCCCGCTCGTCTTGGACCTGGTCGAGCGCGGGATCATCCGCATTCTCGACGTCCTGTTCGTGATGAAGAACGAGGACGGCACGTTCTCGGGGTTCGAGGCACAGGACCTCGACGCCAAGGGCGTCGGCGATTTCAAGGAGTTCGAGGGAGCCTCGTCGGGCCTGCTCGGCGACGAGGACGCCGCGACGGCGGCGCAGGCGCTCGAGCCCGGTAGCGCCGCGGTGATGATCGTCTACGAGAACCGCTGGGCGGCTCCCTTCGCCGCCGCCGTGCGCCGCAATGGCGGTGTGGTAATCGACAACCAGCGCATCCCGGTCGAGGACGTGATCGACGCTCTTGACGCCGTCGAGGCGACGGCCTGACTGAAAGGACCATCCAATGCCAGGATTGCTCCGCGGCATGGCACGCACCGCCGTCGTCGCAGGTACCGCCACCGCCGTCTCCAACCGAGTAAGCCGGCGCCAGGCCGAACGCTGGGCCGGCCAGGAGGCTCCCGCCTACCCATCTCAGGGGTACGCAGAACCGCCGCCCCCCGCGCCAGCGGCTCCGGCTGCCGGCGGCCAGGACCGTGTCCAGCAGCTCAAGGATCTGGCCGCCTTGAAGGAACAGGGCGTCCTCTCCGACGAGGAGTTCGCGGCCGAGAAGGCTCGCATTCTCGGAGGGTAAGCGCGGCCTGCTAGTCGGAAGGCGGCGAGCCCTCCGCCAGGAACAGCAAGGTGGCCTTCACGCGCTTGCTGACCTCCGGCGAGTTCGCCAGCCCGAGCTTCCTGAAGATCGAGTGCGTGTGCTTCTCCACAGCGCGCTTTGACAAATGCAGGGAGTCGGCGATGGCGACGTTGCTCTTCCCCTGCGCGATCTCGGCCAGCACCCTGCGTTCGGCCTCGGTGAGATCGGCCATCGGTGTGCCGTCGCCGCGCGCCCTCGCAGCCACGAGCACCTCGACGATCTTTGGGTCGATCACCGACCCGCCTGCGGCTACCGCCTCGATGGCGGAGATCAGCTGGCCGAGGTCGTGGACCCGCTCCTTGAGCAGGTAGGCCCGGCCGTCCGAGCCCGACTCGAGAAGGGCGAGCACGTAACCAGGCTCCGAGTATGCGGATGCAGCGCTGCTCTAGCTCGGCGGTCTGCGGGTACTCGGCGTCGTCGATGAAGTTCCGGTGGAGGTTCCCCGCGATGATGCGCTGAGCCTCGGGCTCCATCCAGGTCGTCACGAAGGTCGCCAGATTGCGCATCGGGATCCCATCGAGCACGAGCTCCTCGCCAATCAGCCGCATGGCGTCGACGGCGCGCATGCCGTGCTCCGGCAGCTGGTTGTCGGGGGCGGCCTCCAGTAGGAAGCGGTTGCCGTACTGCCTGGCTAGGGCGTCGAGTCCCTCCGCGAGCTCGGTTTGGGACATGGTCATACCTCCTTGGCGATGATTGGGGGGCCGCCGAGCGCGCGCCGTCCGCGTGCCGACGGGGCAGGAGCAGGAGCGCACCGATGAAGATGCACAGAGCGCCGAGCGCGGTGCACCGCATCCCTATCACGGACCGACGGTACGGGGACTGGGGCCGCACGCGCATCACCCACAGGGGATGATCTTGCGATGACGGCCAGACCGAGAGTGGTCGTGGTTGGCGCGCTGCCCCCGGTGGGCATCGGCCTGCTGCGGCGCCGGTTCGTCGTCGAGGCCGGCGGCAGCCGACCCGAGCGGAGCTGGCTGCGTGAACACGTGCCAGGCGCCGTGGCGATCGTGGCCGATCCGAGCATCCGCATCGATGCCGATCTTCTCGAAGCCGCCGGCGATTCCCTGAAGGTCGTCGCCAACTTCGCGGTCGGCCACGACAACATCGACCTCAACGCGGCCCGCGAGCGAGGCGTTCGAGCCACCAACACACCGGACGTTCTCACGAACGCCACGGCGGAGCTCGCGGTCGCGCTGATGCTGGCCGCCGCGCGGCGAATCGCAGAGGCGGACGGGCTGACCCGCAGCGGCCGGTGGCAGCCGGAAGAGCAGATCCTCGGGCGCGAGCTCACCGGCTCGACAGTCGGCCTCGTGGGCTTCGGGCGCATTGCGCGGCGTGTCGCGAAGCTGCTTCGCGGCTTCGAGGTACGACTTCTGTTCACCTCGCGCTCGGATGCTCCCGCGCAACGCGGCGCCGAGCGCCGCGAGCTCCATGACCTCCTGGCCGCCGCGGACTTCGTAAGTCTTCACGTGCCCCTCACCACCGAGACACGACAGTTGATCGACGCGACGCGCCTGGCCCAAATGAAGCGCGGGGCGATCCTGGTGAACACCAGCCGCGGCGCCGTGATCGACACGACGGCGCTGATCGAAGCCCTGCGCTCCGCCCAACTGGGCGCGGCGGGCCTCGACGTCTACGAGGACGAGCCGCATGTGCCACAGGAGCTGCGCGAGCTGCCGAACACGGTTCTCCTGCCCCACCTCGGATCGGCGACCGGGGCCACGAGGGACGCGATGGCGCGCCTGTGCGCCGAGAACGTGAGTGCCGTCATCGAGGGGCGCGAGCCCCCGACGCCGGTGGCTTAGACCCCATGGGGGTTGACGGCCGGCGCTGCTGGTAGGCATGGCCGGATCCCCCACGCGGTCGTGGGGGTGTTCGAGCCGCGCGGATTAGGCCCGCGCGGCGGCCCACAACCACTTACCACGCCTGCCTGCGCGAGCTGCAGCCAAGGCCGAGGCGGTCGCCGCGGCCACGATCCCGCGCGGGGCGAGCCAGGCCATGAATACTCGCTCGGCGCGGGTGAGCTCGGATCGCCACGTTCCGACAGCGACGGTGAGGGGGCGGAGGACCAGCACCATCACCGCCACCAGCGTGAGCCCTTCGGGCACCAGATCCCAGACCTGCGAGGGCTCGACCGAGGCCGAGATCAATACGAAGAGGATCGCGATGAGAAGCTCGACCACTGAGCACTTGAACGCGAGGACCCGGGAGATGTCGAGCTGCGTCTGATTCGCCAGCACCATGCCCATGACGGTGGTGGCCAGGAAGCCGGAGTCCTGCCGCATCAGGTCGGCGCCCACGAGCGCGCCAACGACGACCATCAGCGCCGCTGCGACACCCTGAGCCGGAGCCGCCCGCTGGAGAGCCCGCAGGAGCACCCAGAGTATGACGGCGCCCACCGCACCGACCACCAGACCGGTGCCGATGCTCAGCGCCATCCCTCCGGGCTCATAGCCAGTCAGAACCGTTTGGAACGCGAGAACGCCGAGCAGGGCACCGATCGGGTCGATCAGCACGCCCTCCCACTTCAGAACCGACCGCACCCGGTCCGTGGGGCGCACGAACGCGAGCAGCGGGAGCACCACGGTCGGCCCCGAGACAACGAGGATCGCCCCGAGGACGGCCGAGATGCCCCACTCGAGGCCGAACAGGAGCTTGACCGCGAGCGCTACTCCGATCCCGGTGACGAGCGGCCCAACGACTACGAGCCGTCCGACGACGCCTCGAGTCCGGCCGCGCAGCTCGTCGAAGCGGAGCCTGAGGCCGGCCTCGAACAGGATCAGTCCGACGCCGAGCGACACCAGCGGCTGATAGGCGTTGCCCAACAGGGCGTCGGGGTGCACGTCGTCGGTCGCGGCGCCGGCCACGAAGCCGACCGGGAGGAGGAGGATGATCGCCGGCAGCCTCAGGCGCCCGGATACCAGCCGGCAGGCCAGAGCCAGCACGATCATCAGTCCGAGGCCCCCGAGTGTCTGGTCAGTCGACAGCATGCGCCTCGCGCCCGCTGGCGCCTGGGCTTAGTGTGCTCAGGTTGGCTGTGCCCTCCCCTCCCCGCCGTAGACAAAGATGCCGTAGACGACCCAAACGCACAGGGCGAAGATGCCCAGCGACCACCACGGGTAGTTGCCCCCGATCGACAGCAGGGCTCGATCGCTCCGAGGCTGCCGGCGAGGATGCCAATTACCCGGCCGTAGACGTTGCCGGACATCAGCGAGATGCCCCCGGTGAGCTGGATCACCCCGAGGACGATCAGGACCCAGCCCAGGGTGTTGAGGTTGCTGAGGATGTACCGTCGATCGCCGGTGAAGATATTCGCGTCGTCCAGCGCGCCGATGCCGTAGATGATGTTGAGCGTGCCGACGATCAACAGCAGCGTCGCTGCGAATACGACTCGACCCGTGCCTCGCCTTTCCGTACCTCCTTAAGCTGTTCGGCCAGTTGTCGCCGAACTAGACAGCACTGAAGAGTGGAGGGCATCACCCCGATCGCATGAACTGGCCGAGGCCTTCGAAGACCCCGCTCGAATCATCCGATCCGGGTGATGTGAGACGGTGACTGCGGCCGGACAATCCACCAGCTTCCCGACAGAAGGGCACGCGTATGAGCACGGCGGTACGACCGCGCCGACGGACCGGCGCGATCGAAGCCGACACGAACGGCGGTCAGCCTGCGGATGTGTTCGTCATCTTCGGCATCAGCGGAGACCTCGCCAAGGTCATGACGTTCCACTCGCTGTACCGGCTCGAGCGCCGCGGCCTACTGAACTGTCCGATCGTGGGAGTGGCGGGCGACGACTGGACCGTCGACCACCTGCGCGAACACGCTCGCCAGTGCATCGCGGATTGCGGTGAGACGATCGAGGACGAGGTCTTCGCTCGCCTCGCGGCAAGGTTCTC
>OBLR010000221.1_pt1 | contig 12639 bp, 11 predicted proteins | sample 1519891 | NCBI WGS metagenome assembly OBLR01 (sample SAMEA3113583, study PRJEB22503) | soil metagenome | reverse complement strand
TGCGCATGCGCACCACCTACGACATCGAGATGATGCGCCAGATCGGCACCTGCTCGGGCATCGAAAACTACTCGCGCCACATCGATGACCGCGGCCCGGGCACCCCGCCCAACACGTTGCTCGACTTCTTTCCCGAGGACTTCATGCTCGTCCTCGACGAGTCACACCAGACCGTGCCGCAGATCGGCGCCATGTACGAAGGTGACATGTCGCGCAAGCGCACCTTGGTCGAGCACGGCTTCCGGCTGCCGTCGGCGCGCGACAACCGGCCGCTGAAGTGGGAGGAGTTCCTGGAGCGGATCGGCCAGACCGTCTACCTGTCGGCGACGCCCGGCCCCTATGAGATGGGCCGGGTCAAGGGCGATGTGGTCGAGCAGGTGATCCGGCCGACCGGTCTGGTCGACCCCGAGGTGATCGTTAAGCCGACCAAGGGGCAGATCGACGACTTGATCGAGGAGATCCGGGTCCGCGCGGAGCGCGACGAGCGGGTCCTGGTCACCACGCTGACGAAGAAGATGGCCGAGGACCTCACCGACTACCTGCTCGAGCTGGGCATCCGGGTTCGCTACCTGCACAGCGAGGTCGACACGCTGCGCCGCATCGAGCTGCTGCGCGAGCTGCGCAGCGGCGAGTTCGACGTGCTGGTGGGCATCAACCTGCTGCGTGAGGGCCTCGACCTGCCCGAGGTATCGCTGGTGTCGATCCTCGACGCGGACAAAGAGGGCTTCCTGCGGTCCGAGACCTCGCTGATCCAGACGATCGGGCGGGCGGCGCGCAACGTCTCCGGCCAGGTGCACATGTACGCCGACCAGGTCACCCCGTCGATGGAGCGGGCGATCGACGAGACCAATCGGCGGCGTGCCAAGCAGGTCGCCTATAACACCGAGCGCGGCATCGAGCCGACCGCGCTGCGCAAGCGGATCGCCGACATCCTCGACTCGCTGGCCCGCGAAGACGCCGACACCGAAAAGCTCATCGGTGGCGCCGGCCGCCAGCAAAGCCGGGGCAAGACTCCGGTGCCCGGCCTGGCGTCCCGGCATCGGGGCGAGGCCGGCCGGCACGCGCACGACCTGGTGGGGGAGCGGCCCAGGGCGGAAATGGAGTCGCTCATCGACTCCCTCACCCAGCAGATGCACGCCGCGGCCAAGGACCTGCAGTTCGAGCTGGCCGCCCGGCTCCGCGACGAGATCAAAGAGCTCAAGCGCGAGCTTCGCGACATGAAGGAGGCCGGCGTCACGTGACACCGGCACCTCGGTGGTGCGCAGGGCCTGGCCGCAACCGGGCAGGTGGTGCCGGAAATCGGCTCCGTTAGACTGCCCGAAAGGGGGAGTCTTCCGGCAAATCGGAAGATCGCCGAACGGCAATCGGGGAGGAACTATGTCGTTCGTTCAGATCGTCGAGTTCAACACGTCCAGGTTCGACGAGATCAAGGCGCTCGAAGACGAGTGGCGCAACGAGACGGCCGGCAGCCGGCCGAGCGCGCGCATCACCACGTGTAAGGACCGCGATCGCGACGGCCACTACTTCGTGATCGCCGAGTTCCCCTCGTACGAAGAGGCGATGCGGAACAGCAACCTGCCGGAGACCGACCGGACGTCCCGCAAGATGGCCGAACTCGCCGACGGACCGGTCGGCTTCACCAACCTCGACGTCCTCAGCGTCGACGCCGACTGAGCCACGCCCGGCGCGCGGCCCGGAAACATCCAGGGCCAGGAGCCGGTCGTACCCGAACGGCGGCTCCTGGCCCGCTTGGTTCGCCAGTGACCCTGGGCAGGCCATGATGATCGGGATGCCTTCGGTGCGTGTTGCCACGTTCGCGGACCTGCCCCTACTCCCGGCCATCGAGCAGGCGGCGGACCGGATGTTCGCTGCCGTGGGCATCCACTTTCCGCCAGGTCCGGCCGTGGTCGAGGAGGCGGCCGGAGCCGGCGCCGAGGTCTATGTCGTGGGCGAGCCGCCGGTGGGCTTCGCCGCCGTACGCGAACGCGACGGCTATACCCATCTGGAGCAGATCGCCGTCCGGCCCGAGCAGACACGACGAGGGATCGGCGGCCTGCTGCTCAAGCAGGTGGTCGGGCACGCCGCGGCCAGGGGAGCGGCGGGGGTGACCTTGCTGACGTTTCGCGATGTGCCATGGAACGGGCCCTGGTATGTCCGGCACGGCTTCAGCGAGCTGCCGGAGGACCGCTGGGGCCCGCAGATCCGCATGCTGTGGGAGGCGGAGATCGCGGCCGGCCTGCACGCGCTCGGACCGCGTCTCGTCATGGCGCGTGGCCTGCCGGCCCCCGCGAGCCGTGGACGACGACGTCGTCGGGCGCGATCGCGTCCCGGCCCGGCCGGGGGACCGGTGCTCAGATGAGACCGCGCATCTCGTCCATGGAAAAGCAGCGCAATGTCTCCGACACCACATTGCCCCTGCCGGCGATCATGACGGCGAACCGGGCGATCGTCTCGTCATCCGGCGCCTCGACAATGACGATCTGGTCAAATCGCCCCATGGTGAGGTAATGGCCGATCTCTTTGCCTCCCAGCTCCCGAAACCGCTCGAAGACCTCCTGAGCGCGATCTGGCAAGGTGGCCGCGTTCCGCCGACCTTGATCGGTCCACGTCAGCAGCAGCGCATACGTAGGCATGAGTCCCCCTCTCGCTCATCGGCTGGCATTCCCGCCTGGCGCCAGGCAAATCCATAACCGCAGGTGGGAGAGGGTCTCGCCCGGGCAAAGGTCGGAGCGCAGGCCGACAGCGGGAGTCGTGGCGGCCGCGGGGGCTTGGTGATGCACCCACTCTCAGTCGCCGACGGATACCGAAACACACAGCAGGACGGCGTTCACGCGCACGGTCAGCGGGTTCAACGCGATCGTGGTGGTGCAGCGCGGGCTGGCCGGAGGCGAGGTGGCGGGCGGCGCCGTCGTCTCGGGCGGCGAGGTCGGTGTCGTCGTTGTGGGCGGAGCCGGCGTCCCGGTCCGTGGTGGCGTGCTCGGCCGCGATGGGATCCTTGGGGCGGAGCCGCCACCGGGGCCGGTGTCGGTGGGGGGCGGTCGCTCGATGTCAGGGGAAGGCGGCGGCGGAGGCGGCTCCGGCGCCGGGGTGGGCGGGGTCGGCGGCGGCGTCGGGGTGGGGGCGCGTGGCGGCGGCGGGGTCGGCACGGGCGGCAGGGCCCCGATGTCCACGTTGTCGCCGAGGCGTGGGACCGAGTCGCTGGTGGCCGGGAGCGCGACCATCGCGACCACGGCGGCCGCGGCCAGCAGGCGGGTACCCCGCCGGCGCCGATTCATGTAGTCGGCAAGCTCCGCGATGCCGGGGCCGAGCGCCCACTGGCCGCGGTCGCGCGCCATCCGGGCCTGCTGGCCACAAATCTCGCACTGGGCGATATGCCGATGGACGCTGCGGCGTTGATCCGGCCTGAGCCGCGACACCCGGCCCGGTCTGATCCGCTGCCGGGCGCACACCTTGTTCAGGTCGGCGCAGGCATCACGTCCGGTCCGCACCACCACGAGGGTCTCGAGCGCGTCGAAGAGCCCGCTGCGCGCTCGGTTGAGCTCGTGGTCGGCCTTCTTGGCGTCCCAGCCGAATCGGGGCGCCAACTCCGAGCCGCGCAGGCCCCCGCCGCCGATGAACGCCTTGAGCACCGCGTCGAGCGGCGGCGGCAGGCTGTCGATCGCGTCGGAGATGGTGCCGAGAAGCTCACGCATGCGCACGTCGCGCTCGACATCGGTGACCGGGTCGGGCAGATCGGGGATGTCGCCCGCGTCGGCTCTCGGCGGCTCCGCGGCCCCCCGCCGGCTGTTGTGGCCGGCGACTTTTCTTCGGGCGATCGTGAACACCCAGGCTTCGAAGCCCTGTGGTTCGCGCAGCGATTCGATGCCGGCGAACACGTCCTGAAAGACGTCCTGCACGCAGTCTTCCGCGTCGTTGGGATCGGTCAGCCTGGCGCGGCAGAACCCGATCAGGCGGGCGCGGTAGATCTCATGCAGCTCCAGCTGGGCCGCCTCGTCGTCGGGGTCGGCCCGCAGCCGCCGGATGAGGTCGATTCGGCGCTCGTCCATCTCCGCCATCACGGCCTCCGTAGCCGGGCCGAGATGCCGGCGGTGATGCGGCGGGCGTCTCCCAGCAGCCGGACCACGAAGGCGATGAAGGGTCGCCGAGTGGTCTCCCAAGTCGCGAAGCTTCCGTAAACGATTTCTAAGTCAGCGGCCGCCACCCGGGAACCACTGTGCGGTCGCAATCCGGGCGAGCGTGGAGCGAAGGCGCGATCTGGATCGGCGATGAGGTGCACGAAATATCCTCCCGAAGGGCAGGCGGGGAGACCATGACGGGAGATAGGCGGGGGCCGGCGAAACTCCTTCACTTCAAGCCAAGATCATTTCGGGTTTTCTTACAAACACCCCGATCCTTACCCGCCCGCCCCGCGGCATCTGTGTCACACGACACTGACGGCAAGTTTCATGGCGCTCCCACATCGCCGGTTCGGCGCGACGAGATTTTTTGGTCCGAGTTGGGGAGGAACGCCGGGCGCGGCTCCACCTACTAGTCGTACGGGTTCATCACCATCCGGGAGCGGCAATGTTCAATCCCCTGCTCAGCACACAGGACGTGGGCTTCGGGCGGTACGGCGGGTGGCCACAAGCGGGCCTTGCGACACTTCCCGCTTCGATGCACCGGACCATCATCTACGTCGACGTCGAGGGTTTCGCCAGCCCCGAACGCACCAACGCCGACCAGAACGCGGTTCGCGCCGGCCTCTACCACGCGCTGGTCGAGGCGTTCACCTCGGCGGGGGTGCCGTGGCGCGAGTGTTACCACGAAGACCGGGGCGACGGCGCGCTGATCTTGATCCCGCCGGAGGTGCCGAAGCACATCCTGGTCACCGGCGTTCCCGGTGCTCTCGCCGCGGCGCTGCACGACCACAACAGGACCTACCACCGCCAGGCCCGGATCCGGTTGCGCATGGCCATCCACGCCGGTGAGGTGCTCCCCGACGAGCACGGCGTGGCCGGCGCCGCCATCAACCTCACCGCCCGGCTGCTGGATGCAAAGCCGCTCAAGCGCACGCTGCGCCGCTCCGCCGGCACGATCGCCTTGATCGCCTCGGATTGGTTCTTCGACGAGGTCATCCGCCACCACCCCGCCGGCTTCCCCGGCTCTTACCGGCGGGTCCGGGTCTCGGTGAAGCGGACGAAGGCGGTCGGCTGGATCCGCCGGCCCGATGTGCCGTTCGCCCAGCCGGTCACCCGGATGACGCCGCACAACGGCGACCTGCTTACCGGCGCCACGCCCGCGTCCGCCTACGTCAGTCAGCCTTTCGCCGGCCGGACTCGCACGCCGCGCCGCGGAGGGAAGAGATGATCAAAAACGTCCGGCTCTCCGCCCCGGCCCCCGGCGAACCGCGGTCCCGCCCGGTGCGCCGAGATCCACGCATCCTGGCGGGTGCTATCGCCGGGGAACCCGTGCGACGATCCGTACGTCCGTAGTACCGCGAGAGTCGGATCGGGAAGGCGGCGATGACGGATTCGGGGACGGGCCGGCACCGGACGCGCGGCCTCCTCAGGCGGCTCCGGACGCTTGGGCGAGCCGGCCGAGCCGGCCGAGCCGGGCGCACCGGGCGACGCAGGATCATCGCGATCATCATCGGCTGCGCCGTCCTGCTGACCGTCCTCGCCGGTCCGCTCGGCGGGTTCCACGATCTGCGCTGTGGCGTCTTCGCCACCGACGGCTGCCGCCCGGCCGTGACGCCGGTGCTCGAGCCGCCGCGGTTGCGGCCGCTCAGCGCGCTCCACATCGCCACCCAGGGCAGGTACGTGGCGCTCGGCGACTCCTATTCGGCGGGGGAGGGGGCCTACCAGGTCCAGGCCGACCTGGCCCCGGACAATCGGTGCCGCCGCACCTCCCAGGCGTACTTCCACGCGATCGTCAACACCTTCCGCTTCCGCAAGGGCTCGGCGTTTTGGGCGTGTTCCGGCGCCACCACCAACGACGTGCTGAGCGGCGGCGGCGGCGGACAGCCGCCGCAGGTCAGCCGGGTGACCGCGGATACGAGCCTGGTCACGCTCAGCATCGGGGGCAATGATGTCGGCTTCGCGCACGTCCTCGCCGGCTGCGTCGTACGGTTCCCCTGGAGCGAGGGCTGCCGGCAGCAGGGGCCGCAGATCGACGCGCGGATGCAGAAGCTCCGCGTGGCGTTGCGGGACGTGCTCAGCAAGATCACCACAACGGCGCCGCTGGCCAGGGTGATCGTGGTGGGCTATCCGCGGATCTTCTCCGAGACCTCCGGGCAGGGCTTCGACAACATCGGCGTCGGCGACCAGCATTGGCTCAACCTGCGCGCCAAGGAGCTCAACGACCTCATCCGCGAGGTCGCCCGGGCCGCCGACCAGCGCATCGTCGCCGCGCACGGCGCCGGCTCCGTGGAGTACGTCGATGCCCTCTACGCCTTCGCCGGCCACGAGATCGGCACCAAGCACCCGTTCGTCAACGGCCTCGAGGTCAACCTGTCCGCGCTGAGCGCCGAGGCGCGCAGCTTCCACCCGAATCGCGACGGCTACCGGCGGCTGGCCCGGCTGGTCAGCCACCAGATCACCGCCGGCCCTCGCCGCACCATCCTGCAGTTTCGCTGATCCTCCGGCGGCGGCGTGGAACCGAGCGGCTCCGGCGTGGAACACAAAGCACCGGACCTGCGTTGTCGGGTTGGCGTACGGATCCGTCGACTCCAGGGAGAGCCGAATGTCGCTGACGCACAGCCCGGGGCCGCTCGCGGGAAGTCCGCCCGCCACCGTCAACTACACCATCGACGGGCCGAAGCATCGGCTGCTGTTGCACGACTTTCCGCGCCGCGTCCGCGCCGTCTTCGCCGGCGAGACTGTGCTGGACACCGAGCGCGGCGCGCTCCTGCACGAGACCGCGCTGCTCCCCGTGCTGTACGTGCCGATGGAGGACGTACGTCAAGACCTGCTGACCCCGACGGACCATTCGACCCACTGCCCGTTCAAGGGCGACGCCTCGTACTGGTCGGTGCGGGTCGGCGACCGGATCGCCGAGAACGCGGTGTGGGGCTACCCGGAGCCGCTCGAACGCGCGCCGTGGCTGGCCGGGCGGGTGGCGTTCTACTGGGACTCCATGGACGCCTGGTACGACGAGGACGAGCAGGTGGCGGGCGGGCTGCGCAACCCCTACCACCGGGTCGACGTGCGGGCGTCGAGCCGCAAGGTCCGCGTGCTGGTCGACGGCACGGCGATCGCGGAGACCAGCCGCCCGCTGCTGCTGTCGGAGACCGGCCTGCCCAACCGGTTCTACGTTCCGCGCGAGGACGTCCGCCACGACGTCCTGCGGCCGAGCGAGACCCGCACCGTCTGCCCGTACAAGGGCACGGCCGCGTACTGGTCGGTGCGCGTCGGCGACACCGACCTGGCGGACGCCGCGTGGTCCTATCCGGACGCCGTCGACGACGCGATCCGGATCAAGGGATACCTGTCCTTCGACCACGACGGCCTGACGGTCGAGGTCAGTCCCGGGTGATCTTGTTGAGCCGGTCGATCGCGTCGGCGAACTCCTCGATCATGTCGTAGACGACCTGACGGGCGGGCTTGACGGTGTTCATGAGCCCCACGACCTGGCCGACGAAGTAGTTCGCCAGCTGCCGGGCGCCCTCGTTGCCGCGTTCGGCCGCCTTGTCGATCGGCCGCATCGCGCCCTCGGCCACGATCATCTGGAGCGGCATCGGCAACGCGCCGGGACTGTCCGGGCCGTCCCACTCCTCGGTCCACGCAGAGCGCAGCTGGCGGGCCGGCTTGCCGGTACGACTGCGGGACCGCACCGTGTCCCGGGAGGTCGCGGCGAGCATCTTCTGTTTGACCGTCGGTGCGGTCTCGGCCTCCTCGGTGGTCAGCCAGACCGAGCCGCACCAAACGCCGGCCGCGCCCAGCGCCATCGCCGCCGCCATCTGCCGGCCGGTGGCGATCCCGCCGGCGGCCAGGACCGGCAGCGGCGCGACCGCGTCGACGACCTCGGGCACGAGCACCATCGTGGAGATCTCGCCGGTGTGCCCGCCGGCCTCCCCGCCCTGGGCGACGATGATGTCCGCGCCGGCGGTGACCTGACGCCGCGCATGCTCCACGGTCCCGACGAGCGCGGCGACGGCGATGCCGGCGGCGCGCGCCTTTTCGACCATGATCGGCGGTGGCGGGCCGAGTGCGCTGGCGATCAGCCGGATCGGATGGGCCAGCGCCACGTCGATCAACTCGGTGGCGCCTTCGGCGGTGACCTGCCGGCCGACGCCTCCTGGCGAACCCGCCGCGGTCAGATCGGGCGCCGGCACTCCGTACTTGGTGAACAGATGGGCGAGGAAGTCCCAGTGCTCCTTGGGCACCGCCGCGAGCATCCTGGCCGCGCCGCCGTGCTCGTCCCGGCCCGCCTCGGCGGCCACATTCGCGAGCTTGCCGGGGACCAGCACGTCCACGCCGTACGGGCGGCCGCCGACGTGGTCGTCGAGCCAGCGCAGCTCCTCCTCCAGCCGTTCGGGCGTGTAGGCCACGGCGCCGAGCACGCCAAGGCCGCCGGCGGCCGTGACCGCGGCCACGACGTCGCGGCAATGGCTGAACGCGAACAGCGGGAACTCGATGCCGAACGTCTCGCAGACCTCGGTTCTCATGACCGGGGCTCCTCTCTTGGGCGGTCTCCGGAAAAGTGATCGGTCCGTCCGGATGACTCCGGGCGGAAGACGAGGTAGGACTCGCCCTCTTCAGGGTGTTCGAAATGGGCGCGCAGCGGCAGGCCCTCGCGCAGGTCGGCGCGGTCGGCCCCGATCAGCCGGGAGTGCAGCCACGGGCCCTCGCGGAGTTCGACCAGCGCCAGTACAGGCGGCGGCACGGGGCCGTCCCCGGGCGGACGGCCGTGCGAGATCGCCCAGCTGATCAAAGTGGCGCGCCCGGACGCCGTGGCCCAGCCGAGCTCACCTCCGCAAGCCGGGCATTCGTTCGCATCGGGGGCGTACCAGCTCGCGCAGCCGCCACATCGTTTGATCACCAGCCGGTCGGCCGCCGCCCCGTCGAAGAACGCGTCGCCGCGCCCGTCCCGCCGCACTACTCCGATCTCCATCGCCGCTCCCTCACCCGGCCCTCGTCACCCTCTCCGCACCTTGTCCCCGGCTTGTTCGCGTCCGCTCCCCGCCGGCCGGGGTCAGCTCCTCGGATGGGGGCTGAGGATCATGGTCGAGTGGTGGTCTAGGATGCCGCCGTTGCCGCTGACGAGGATGACGTCGTTCGTCTCGACCTGCCGCTCGCCGCCGTCGCCGCGGGCCTGGATGACCCCCTCGGACAGCGGGGTCATGCCCCACATGTAGTACCCCGACAGCTGTCCGCCGCCGGTGTTGGTCGGCAGCGCGCCGCCCGGCCCGAGCGCGCCGGACGCGGCGAAGGCGCCGCCCTCGCCTTTGGCGCAAAACCCGTAGTCCTCAAGCGACACCAGGACCGTGTAGGTGTAGCAGTCGTAGAGCTGGCAGATGGAGATGTCCTCCGTCGTCACCCCGGCCATCTTCATCGCGACCTGCCCCGAGGCGACCGCGCCCGTCGTCAGCCCCCACTCGCCGGCCTCGTCATGCGCGCCGCCTGCGCGGCGATGGCCGGGGTGGCCCTGCCCCCAGCCCCAGATGTACACGGGCGGCCGGGCCAGGTCGCGGGCCCGGCCGGCGCCGGTGACGACGACGGCGATGGCGCCGTTGGAGACGAGGCAGCAGTCGAGCAGATGCAGCGGCTCGACCACCCACCGGGAGCGCTGATGGTCGTCGATGGTGATCGGGTCGCGCAGCTGTGCGCGCGGGTTGCCGGCGGCCCACCGTCGCGTGGCCACCGCGATGGCGCCCAGCTGCTCGCTCGTCGTGCCGTAGCGCGCCATGTGCCGCTGGGCCGCCAGTGCGTAGAAGGTGTTGACGCTGCGGAATCCGAGCGCCGCCGTCATTCCCTGGAACCCGTGGTACTCGGGGGCGTCGCGGTGGTACGCGGCGCCCGCGGGCCGCTCCGGCCGCAGCGGCGCGTCGGCGAACACGCACGCGACCGTGGCGGCCGCCCCGCTGAGCACGGACATGGCCGCGTACGAGATCATCGCCCCGGCGGTGGCTCCCAGCGCGGACATCTGGGTGAGCAGCCGCAGATCGCCGAGCCCGAGCGCGGCGGCCAGCTCTATGCCGGGGGACCCCGACATGCCGTGGCTCACCAGCAGACCGTCGAGGTCGGCCAGGGCGAGGCCGGCGTCGGCGACGGCGAGCCGCACCGCGTCCGCGGCGAGCCGGCGCGGGCTGCGCCCGAACACCTTGCCTAGCTCGGTCATGCCGAGCCCGGCGATCGCCGCCGGGCCCTCGGGCTCCCTCATCACACTCTCCGCGCTCACTACAGCGCCACCGTACCGAACCGGATTCGGTGTGGCCATCGCCGGTCTCGGAGCCGCGCCGGACCGCGCGTGATGAAAACCGGGTCATTCGAACTGGTCGATGGCCTATTCCGGTCATTGACACAGGGCCCGCCGACTGCCGATGCTCATACCCGGAACGGGGGTCTCTGGGCGCGCGCGCCGACCGGCGCGTCGTGTCGGTCCGGCGCCGTCGCTTGACCGAGGAGGCCCTCGTGAAGAGATCCTTATTAGTATTCGCCACCGCGACCGCGCTCGTGGCGCTGCCATCGTCCACCGCCTGGGCCGGAGCGCTCACCGTGGGTCCGGTCGTCCAGGTGAGTCCGACGGGCAGCCCCTTCCCCGGCGCGGACGCCGACGGACCGCCCTGCAACGGTGTGCCCGGCACCGCCCAGACCGGTCAGAACTTCCCCGGCACCGAGGTCGAGCCCTGGATCGCGGTGAACCCGGCCAACACCGCCAACCTGATCGGCGGCTGGCAGCAGGACCGCTGGTCCAACGGCGGCGCCAACGGCCTGTTCTACGCCTACTCGACCGACGCGGGCGCGTCCTGGCGCCTGTCGGCGACGCAGCCCCCGTTCAGCCGGTGCGCCGGCGGCACCGCGGCGAACGGCGGCGACTACGAGCGGGCGAGCGACCCGTGGGTGACCATCTCGCCCGACGGCACCGCCTACGCGATGTCCCTGTCGTTCGACGTCGCGCTCAGCAACAACAACGCCATGCTGATCAGCAGGTCGACCGACGGCGGACGGACCTGGGGGCCGGCCACCACGCTGCGGCGGGACACATCCTTCAACACGCTCAACGACAAGAACTCCGCCACCGCCGACCGCCTGGATTCCAGATTCGCCTACGCCGTCTGGGATCGGCTGGAGTTCCCCAACGACGCCGCCGCGCCGACCGCCGGCGAGCGCGCCGTCGGCTTCCGCGGCCCCACGTGGTTCGCCCGTACGACGAGCGGCGGGGCGAGCTGGGAGCCGGCCCGCATGATCTATGACCCGGGCGAGGTCAACCAGACCCTCGGCAACCAGATCGTGCAGACCGCGGCCGGCGACCTCGTCAACGGGTTCAACCTGATCTTCAACTTCAAGAACTCACACAAGGTGCGCGGACAGAACGTGGCCGTACTGCGGTCCACCGACCGCGGGGCCACCTGGGACACGACGGCGACGATCATCGACAGGCTGCTGACGGCGGGGGTGCGCGACCCGTCCACCGGTGCCGCCGTCCGTACCGGCGACATCATTCCCGAGATCGCGGCCGACCCGCGCAACGAGACCGTGTACGTGGTCTGGCAGGACGCCAGGTCAACCGGCGGGGCGCGCGACCAGATCGCGCTGGCCAGGTCGGCCGACGGCGGCCGGACCTGGACCACCCTGTCCCACGCGATCAACAAGGTGCCCGGCACGCAGGCGTTCAACCCCGCCGTGAGCGTGCTGCCCGACGGCACCCTCGGCGTCCTCTACCAGGACTTCCGCAACGACGACGCCGCAGCGCCGCTGGTCACGAGCACGTGGCTGCTGCACTCCCACGACGGTGGCCAGACCTTCGACGAGGTCAAGGTCGGCGCCGACTTCGACATGACGGGAGCCCCCAACGCCGGCGGCCTGTTCGTGGGCGACTACATGGGGCTCGGTGCCGCACCCGGCACGTTCCACCCGTTCTTCGGGCGGGCGACCGGCACCCCGGACGCGCCGGCCAGCGACATCTACGCCGCGCGGGCCGACTGACGGCGGAACGATCGATAAACGATTGATAGACGTGGGCGGCGGGCCTGGCGGGGTCCCGCCGCCCGCCCTTTTCCCGGGGCGAACTAGAGTCGGAACCGGCAGGCTGGACGACGGAGGGGTTGATCGGCTTGCGCGTGACGATCGTGGAGGTCGGTCCGCGGGACGGGCTGCAGAACGAAAAGACGATCTTGTCGGCGAGCGACAAGGTGGCGCTCATCCGGCGCTGCGTCGACGCCGGCGCCCGCCGGATCGAGGCGGTCAGCTTCGTCAATCCGAGGCGGGTGCCGCAGATGGCCGACGCCGAGGCGGTCATGGCCGCGGTGCCGCGCCGCCCCGACGTCTCCTACATCGGCCTGGTGCTCAACCGGCGCGGCCTGACCCGCGCCCTGGACACCGGAGTCGACGAGGTCAACGTGGTCGTGCCGGCCACCGATGCCTTCTGCACTCAAAATCAGGGCTTTTCGACCGCCGAGATGCTCGACGCCTGGGACGACATCGCCGGCGCCGCCGCCAG
>OBLR010000220.1_pt1 | contig 12666 bp, 8 predicted proteins | sample 1519891 | NCBI WGS metagenome assembly OBLR01 (sample SAMEA3113583, study PRJEB22503) | soil metagenome | reverse complement strand
ACGTCAACCGGACCCTGGACGAGGATCTGAGTTGGGGCACTCCCTTCCCGCTCCCCGTCGCCGGAAGCGGGGTCACGGTTGACGACAACTCGGCGCTCGTCGCGTTCGGGAACCGCATCGGGGTCATGTGGAGCAATCAGACGAGCGCCAACTTGGGGTTCTGGTTTGCCACGCACGAGGACGGCAGACCGGACACCGAGTGGGAGGCGAGCAGCCCGGCCCTCCAGGGCCCCGGCGTCGCCGACGATCACGTGAACCTGCACACGGACCGGGACGGTCGCGTCTACGCCGCGGTCAAGACCAACCATCTGTCGGCGACAGCGCCTCTTTTCGCGCTGCTCGTCCGGGATCCCGCCACGGGCGCTTGGAGCAGCCACACGGTCGCCACGGTCGCGGACTGCCCGACGCGGCCGATGGTCGTCATCGACGAAGAGAACCGCGTGGTCCACGCCTACGCGACCTATCCGGGCCCACCGACGTTCGAGTGCAGCACGGCGGGCGCGATACACGAGAAGACGGCACCGCTCGACGGGCTCGCCTTCCCGCCGGGCGCCGGCACGCCCGTGATCGAGGACTCGGACAGCCCGCGCGTCAACAATGTCAGCGCCTCGAAGCAGAACGTGAGCAGCGCGACGGGCATTGCGTTGCTCGCCGTGAACACTACGACCCGGACGTACTGGCACAACTTCTTCAACCTGCTCCCGCCTCCACCGACCGCCGACTTCAGCGCCAGTCCCACATCCGGAACCGCGCCGCTCTCGGTGACCTTCACGGATGGTTCCACTGGCTCAGCGACGAGCTGGAGCTGGGACTTCGGGGATGGAGGATCCTCCGCAGAGCGCAATCCGACGCACACCTACAGCGCTCCAGGGACCTACACGGTGACGCTGACGGTTGCAAACGCAGGCGGAGCCGACACCGAGACGAAGGTTGAATACATCACGGTTGCCGAGCCCCGGGACTTCTCGCTGACGGCGTCGCCGCTGAGTCGGGTCGTCGTCTTGGGTGCCGGCACGAGTTACTCCGTCACGCTGGCCCGGACCGGCGGCTTCAGCGACCCGGTCGAGCTCAAGGTCAGCGGTCTCGTCTCGGGCGCCAGCGCAAGCTTCAGTCCGAACACGGTCGTCGCGCCGGGAACCACGTCCACGATGACCGTGACCACGACGCCGAAGGCCAAGCTCGGCTCCCACCCCCTGACGATCACCGGGACCAGCGGCTCACTGAGCCGGAGTACGACGGTCACGCTCCAGATCAAGAAGAAGTAGCCGAGCACCGGCACCGCCGTGATCAGTCCGTTTTTCATCCGTCCTTGAATCGCGATTGCGCAAGTTCTCGGCTGGGTGCGCGTAATTCGGTTGTAGGTCAAGGACGCCATACCCGGCTGCCGAAGGGAGTTGGTGTGCGGTCGAGCGCACGACTCTTGACGTTGATCTCGTCTGTCGCGACGGCCCTGCTGTTCTCCGTCACGGCAGCCGACGCGTCAGAAGGGTGCACCAAGGTTGCGAGCCCGGTGGGCAGTGATCTTGGGGCGGGTTCGGAGGAGAGTCCTTATCGCACGGTTCAGCGGTTGGTGGATTCGCTTGCCGCGGGGCAGGTTGGCTGTTTGCGGGGCGGGGAGTACGGCGGGGGTGAGGTCACCTTGGCCAGCCCGGACACGCGGTTGACGAGCTACCCGGGCGAGCGCGCCAGGCTGCTGGGTCGGCTGCGGGTGAGCGCCGATCGCGTTACGGTGGACCGCCTGGAGCTGGACGGGCGCAACTGGCTCAACTTGCCGAGCCCGACGATCAACGCCGACGACGTGGTGTTCCGCGACAACGACGTCTCGAGCGGCGGGATCTGCTTCCTGCTGGGCGGCACCACAGAGGTGCGGCGGCCTGTGATCGAGGGCAACCGCATCCACGACTGCGGGGAGCCGCTCAGCGTTTATCACCACGGCATCTACATGCAGGACGTCGAGTCCGCCCGGATCGTGGCCAACACGATCTACGACAACGCCAGCCGCGGCATCAAGGTCGGCCCAGACGCGCAGCGCTCGCTGATCCGCGGCAACGTGATCGACGGCAACGCGATCGGGCTCAACTTCTCCGGCAACGGCGAGCAGGCCTCGTCCGACAACGTGGTCGAGTACAACGTGATCGCCAACTCCACGCGCTGGTGGAACGTGCAGTCCTACTGGCCGCTCGATTCGGTCGGCGCCAACAACGAGCTGCGCCACAACTGTGTCTACGGCTCCAACCCCGACCCCCGCTACAACAGCAACGGCGGCGTCAGCGACGGAGACGGCTTCAACAGCTACGACAACCTCGTCGCCGAACCGCGCTACCGCGACCGCCCCAACAAAGACTTCCAGCTCACCGCCGACAGCCCCTGCCGGCCTTTCTAGCGGAGGGAGGAGGATTCGAACCTCCGAGGGAGCGTGGCGCCCCCCAAGCGCCGTTAGGCGCTGCATTCAACCGCTCTGCCATCCCTCCTTGGTTACCTCGCCAAAACAACGAGGGCCTCGGAACGGAACTTTCGCGACTCACAGGGCCGTCAGGTCGGGAAACGGCTCCGCCACCTCACGGGGCGCGATCGGGTACCACCACCACCACCACAGCCGGCGCCTCATCCGGCCGACCCAGGGTCGCAGCGGTCGGCGTGGGTCCGGCCGCGCCAGGGCGGTCGCCCTGGCGTCGCAGTCGCGCATCCGGGCTCTCGCGTGCTCTCGGACGTGTTCAGGGACCGGGTACTCCTCCGCCACGAGGCGATAGACCTCGCGCCGGTACTTCGCGAGCCGGAGCGCACTCGAAGACACCGAGTCCGAGCGGTCGCGCCAGACGAAGAGAAGCCCGGGCGCTCGAACCGCTCGATGCCCGTGAGCGACTATCCGCAGCCATAGCTCCCAGTCCTGGGCCGCCCGGAGATCGGGGTTGTAGCCGCCCAGCTCCGTCAGAAGCGCTCGCCGAACGGTTACCGCGTTTGCCACGAAGTTCCGCTCGAGCAGCATGAGGAAGAACTCCCGCGGGTCGTTGGGAGGCGGCATCGGGGGTGCCGCCTTAGACATCGCGGTCGTTCTCCTGATCCGCCTGATCCTGTCGTCCAGAACCCAGCCATCCGTGTACGCGAACCCCGCGTCGGCGTCGCGCGCGAGAGACTCGTGCATCACCTCCAGGTAGCGCGGGAGCCACAGGTCATCGCTGTCGAGGAAGCTGACGTAGCGCCCGCGCGCATGGCGGATCCCGGCGTTGCGAGCTGCCCCGGGGCCCTCGTTCGCCCGCCTCAAGAGGTGCAGCCTCGGGTCCGCTTCGTACGCGCGAATCCGCTCGAGCGTGCCGTCGCGGGAGCCGTCGTCGACGACGATCAGCTCGAAATCTCCCCGCGTCTGCGCGAAGACCGAGCGTATGGCCGAATCGATCGTCCGCTCGGCGTTATAGGCCGGCATCACCACTGAGAACGTGGGACCGTCGCCACGCGCCGCCACGCTCACGCCCCCGTGCCTCCGGCGATGGCGCCTGCCTCGGCGGGCGCCGGGGCGGATTGCCGCCGACGCGACCGCCGTCGGGCGAGACGCGGAAGCGCTCGTAGCTCACGTGCCGTCGAGGGCGCCAGCGCCATCAGTGCGCCGAGGTATACCGCGACGGCGAGCAAGGCCTCCGCAGCAAGCAAGGCGAGCCCCACCGCGGCGGAGTGACCGTCGGCGTCGACAACGAGCCGCTCCAAGGGAAAGACGACCGCCGCCATCACCACCGCGGCAGCGCCCGGCGCCCAGACCTGAGCCAGGATCGCGCGGGGAGGAAGCTCCAGCACCTTCCCCGTCGTCCACATGGCATAGACCGCGGTGCCCGCGGCGCGCAGCGAAACCGCCGCGGCCACGCCGATCAGCCCGAACGGCAGCAGCGCCAGCATCAGGATGGCGGTCAGGCCCGCCGAAAGCCCGTGCATTCGCGGAAGCAGCTGAGGCCGGCCCGCCGCCTTGAATGTCTCGGCGCCCAACGACACGAAGGCATGACCGGCCGTGTAGCCGCACATCGCGGTCAAGGCGGCGCCGGCTTGCTGCCACTGGTCTCCGAACAGGAGCACGACCCCCGGCTCCCCGAGCGGAAAGAGGATCAAGCTGGCGGGGAAGGAGACGATGCAGACCCCGCGCAGCGCGCGCAGGAAGGCTTGGCGGAAACGGGCGCGGTCGTCACTGATGCGTGCGAACGCGGGGAACAGCACGTAGGAGGTGGACGACACGAGGGTGGCCAGGGGCCGCCCTGCCACGCGGTAGGCGTACTGGTACTGCCCGAGCGCAGCCGCGCCGACGAACCGGCCCACCAAGACGGTCGGCAGCTCGGCCGTCACGCGCCGGATGACCTCGGCGAGGATCACATGCCTGCCGTATCCGACGAGCTCCCGCCACATCGCGACGGACGCCAGGCGTGCCTTCGGCCGCCAGCGTATGAGGGCCCACGACAACATGGCCTGTGCTCCGACCGACGCGTACGTGCCCGCCACGAGCCCCCACACGCCCATCCCATTGGAGCAGGTGACGATCGCGGTGACCCCAAACGCTATGGCGCCGGCCGGCTCGAGCACCAGTCGCCGCAAGAACGAGAAGCGCCGCTGCATAAGCGCATTCGGCACGATCATCAGCTCGCGCAGCAGGACGTATCCCGACATTGCGGCCGCCACGAGCCCGATCTCGTGGCTGTTGAACAACAGCCCGACGAGTGGCGACAGCGCGAGCGCCAGCAGCCCCAACCCGACACCCGCGATCAGCGTGGAGAAGAACGCCGTGCTCGCGGCCTCCTCGACGCGGTCGCGACGGTGGATGACCGCGGCCATCATGCCCGATTCCGCGAACAGCATCGCGACCCCCACGAGGATCATCCCGGCGGCCAGCTCTCCGAAGTCCGCCGGACTGGCAAGGCGGGCCAGCACGATGTAGAAGCCGAACCGCAGCAGCTGCGTGAGGAGGTAGCCGCTGCCCGAGAGGCTGACACCGCGGATCACCGTTTGTCGGAGGCTGCCGGGCATGGGCGTCTCGCTCGCCTCCGCGCTCCCGTCCGCCTCCGCCGGCTTGCGGAAGGGTTTCACAGCGAGAGGCGCCGCTTGAGCGGGGCGCCGACCGCCTTCAAGGTGTCGCAGCGCCGCGCCAGGCGACGCCCGCCGAGCGCTGCGCCGGCACGAACCCCGCGTGTCAACACGACGGTTTCGAGGCCCGGATCGCCGTTCGCCATTCGCCGCTTGTACTGCTCGTCGCCGCGCAGGAACCGGTACTCGCGCACTCCGTCCTCCACCGCCCGGCGCATCGCATGGGCCAGGAGCACGAGCCCGACCGATGAGCGCTGCCAGCGCGGGTCGCGCCCCGTCTGGTAGCTGCACTCCACGTCGCCGTAGCGGAAGCCGTACCAAGTGGCGACCGGATCGCCGTCGATCTCCAGGAACCAGAGCCGCAGCCAGCCTTTCTCCAGCGCACAGCGGGCGAAGTCACGGTGGAACGACCGGCGGGAGCCGCTGAATGGCGAGTTACCGTCGTTCCAGCGCGCGGCGTGCAGCCGGAACAGGGCGTCGAGATCGTCGTCCAGGCGAGCGGGATCGTCCGCCAGTCGATAGCCGACCTCGTATTCGGAGGAGAGCTTGCGCGCGTCATGACGAATCTCGTAGCGGAGGCGTGAGCTGAGCGTGCCGAGGTAGCTCTCCCATCCGCCATCCGGGAAGCGCACGAGCGGCGACGCCTGGCGATCGAGCACATCGGCACCAAGCAGCCCGGCCCAGCCCTCGTCAGCAGGAAGCTCGTCGCCCCGGAAGACGTCCCAGCGCGCCCGCTGGTCGGCAAGCCACCGACGTAGCGCCCGAGCGGTCGGGATCAGGTCGGCGGGGTCGCAGATCGGCCCGAGCTGGTCCCCCGGGCCGTGTCCGATGAAGCGCACGACGCGCAGAGGGCGCGACGACGACAGGTAGAGCGGGAGCAGCGCGACCAGACGGTCGCCGCGGTAACAGCCCGCCGTGAGCAGAGGGCGCCGCTCGCCGAAGTGGCGCCACCAGATCGATGCCCACTCCCAGCTCGAGAAGACGTTTCGGCTGCGCTCGGCGAGCCGCGACCAGTCCTCGCGCAACGGCTCGAGCCCATCCAGCCGCTCCACCCGAAGCGGCGCCGCTCGCCGGGATGGTGGTCGTGCCGCGTCGGCCTCGCGCTCGAGGTCTTTCGGACCGAGCTCCTGGTGCACCGGAAGGGCGACGAGCCGCTCCCTCCACGCCGCGGCGTTTGGAAACCGGGAGACGTCAAGCGCTGGATGCGGGACCTGCCAGAACGGGCGGGCCGCGACGCCCTGCTCATCGAGCCGCCGGACGAGCGCGTCACGCCGGTCTGCCCATACCGGGAAGATGAGCGGCGACGCCCCGTTCCGGATCGGCGCGATGTCCGGCGGCATCAGGCCCCTGAGATCCTCCTCCAGCAGGCGATAGTTGGCGCAGCGGCGGCCGGCAGCGCCGTGGTCGGCTACGCGTGCAAGCAACGTGAGCGTCACCGGCGACGGCGGTCGCGGCTCCTGGTCCTGCGCGAAGTTGACGTGCTCGCTGCCGCCGAACCGGCGCGAGCGCGCCAGCGCACCCGTGCGGCGAGCGACAGCGAGGCGATGCCTCGCCAAGGGCAGGACGACGCTGCCGTTCCCGACCGTCGGCGCGTCCGGAGGCGAAGCCGAGACGACCGCTCCCCCGTCGGGAAGCGCAAACGTCTTGTACACGCAGAAGATCGCGAGGCTTCCGAACGAACCGACCGGACGTCCGTCCACGGACGCCAGCCACGATTGGGCAGCGTCCTCGATGAGCAACAGGTTGCGCTCGTCGCACCACGACCGCCACCTCGCGGCGTCCTGCGGGAGGCCGAAGTAGTGGATGAGGTGCAGCGCGCGCGTCCGCTCGGTGACGAGGGAGTCCAGTTCCTCCGCTCGGGGCTCGAGCCCGGCGCCGAGGTCATAGAACCGACAGGTCAAACCCGCTCGCATGAGCGCCTCGATCTCCGAGCCATGGTGATAGGCCGGCGCGAGGACCTCGTCGCCCGGCGCGAGGCCGAGCTGCTGGACGCCCAGCCGCAGCCCGTGCCGAGCTCGCGCGAAGAGCCGGTATCCCGGCTCCTCCAGCGGGAAGGGAAGCCGTTCCGCTCGACTGCGCGTGTAGACGTCGAGCGGAAGACCTGGACCCAACGTGAGACGGGAAGCTGAGGCCCTCATCGCCACGGCCTCCCCCGGAAGCGGCGGCCATCGACGACTTCGTAGGCGGAGTCGCGGTTGTAGGTATGGGTTCCGCGATTGCGCTTCAGCCATCCCGGGTCTATTCGCGAGACGTCTCGCTCGCGGTAGCTCTCAGCGCTCAGTTCCTCGATCTCTCGGAAAACCACGGCTGATCCGTACGCGCCCGAGCAGTCCTGCGCGGGTCGGACGATGCGGCCGTTCTCGGACAGGAGCGCGCCGGCCGGCCGAGCACAGCGTGCGTCCGAGACCACGGGGTTACTCGGGTGCGGTGTCCACTCGCCAAGTGGGGAGTCCGACCAGAAGACGTGGAGCTCGTCCGCGAGCCGGGCGCCGGGCGCCGGGATGTTCGTGAACATCCAGTACAGCCCCTTGTGTTCGAGCAGGGTGGAGTCGACCGCGACGACGTCCTCCATGAGGGTCCCTTCCAGGACCCACTTCCGCGGATACTCGTCGGCTCGGTAGAGCTCGATCGTCCGGTTTGCGGAGGTCTCCGGAAGCATGTAGGTCTCGCCGTTCCAGCGGAACACGACGGGGTAGGAGAGGTGGTAGTCGGCCTCCAGCGCCACCTCGGGCTCCGAAGTGCCGTCCGGCCCGATCTCGCAGTAGGAGATGCGCCCCTTGCGGTCGGTCAGCGCGTAGTCCTCGAAGAAGACCAGGTGCCTCCCGTCGACGTCGGCAAGGAACGGGTCGACGTGGCAGCGGCCCGCGGGGCGCGGGATGATCCGAAAGCCGTCCATGTCGGTCGGGGGATCCTGGTCCGCACGGCGGGAGCGGTACGCGATGAACCAGTCCTCGTACCGGATGCGATGCCTCACCTGGCGCCCGAGCGCCCGCGTCCCGACCATGCCGATGTGCCGGACCATCTGGGGATTCGTGGGAAGGCCGTCGGCGTCGCCGTCGGTCGGACGCTCGGGCGCCCCGCCGGCGACGTCCAGCCCGCGATGCAGGTCGCGAAGGCATCGAAGCGGGAACCGCGACGCCTTCGAGTAGACGGCGGCGCGCGTCCTCTGCAGCGAGATGGGATCCGTGGCGGAGTACGACCTGTAGATGACCCGCGGGCGCTGTGAGGGCTCGAAGACCGCCTCGAGCAGTGCTCCGGCCACAGGCGCGCCGTCGTACATCTCCCAGAACTGCGGCGGATCGCGCCGGTAGTCCATGCCGTCGCCATGCAGGAACGACCAGGCACCGTGGCGCGCGAGCGGCGCGAGCGTGGCGCTCGCGACCGACGAGCAGAGCCGCAGAACGACATCGAGCTCGTCCGCGGCGTTCGCCTGCCGGGCAAGTTCGTCGGGCATGAGCTCGAGCGGCGGCTCGGCGAGAAGCGAGTCCAGCTGAACGAGCGAGAACGGATCGGGGGCGCGGTCGAAGAGCCTCCGGTCGGCGGAGCGGTAGAGGGTGTACAGGAGCCGGCGCGACCGACGGAATGCCATACGCGCGCGGCCGGTCCTGGGGCCGGGCGGGCGCCTTACAAGGAGCACCACGGGCTCGACGAAGTCCGCGCCGGCCACGTCCGAGACCACGTCGGCGACCCACCGCGGGACCGCGGTCGAATCGACCACCATGCCCACCCGGAGCTTTCCGCGCGGCTCCGACCCGTTGGTCATGCGCGCCCGCGCCAGCGAAGTGGCCGGCATCCCCACGGCTATTCCCCTTCCTCGAGTTGACGTCGGCATTGACTGCCCGCAGGCGGCGAAAGTCGTCCCCATCGCGATCCGCGTACCTGGGTTCGGCGACGACGTTGTCCGCGACGCTGAAGCCATCCGGACTCTCGACGCCGCCGCCGCCCCGGTAGTAGTCCCTCGGGTTGCTGGCCCAGACGCAGTTCCCCACTGCGAGGTTGCCGCTGCCGGTCGTGGACGGGAAGTAGCTCTCGACATTCCAGCGCGTCTGCGAATTGGCGATGACGTTGTGCTCGACGATGTTGTCGCTCGATGCCGAGCCTTCGTCGCCGGAGAACGTGATGCCGGTTCCGTTTCCGTCGATGATGTTGCGCCGCACGAGGGTGCGCTGAGCGTCGGGCCCGAGCTTGATGCCGCGATCTGCGTTGTCGTAGATCAGGTTTCCCACGATGCGTGCGCCCTCCGTGCGCGCGGCGTAGATCCCGTGGTCGAGGTTGGTTGGGGGGAGCTCGCCGCAGTCGTGGATACGGCTTTGGACGATCGCGGTGCGATATGCCCGCCCGCGCTCGCTGCTACCGAGGAGGAAGCAGATCTCCGTGCCGGTTCGTGACGTCCACGCGGCGGAAGAGGGCATCGTCTCCGTAGACGCTGGGGCTCGGAAGGCCGCCGGAGTTGCGGCCGTCCAGCCGGAGCCGGGTCACCGTCACGAAGTTGGCCGAGTCCTCGATCCGCAGGCGGCCGACGATCGTCGCTCGCTCGCCCGGCTGGCTCCTCAAGGTGACGTGGGACCTCGACATCGTCACGTCGCCCACGTAGACGCCCCGCCGCAGGCATCCGACCCGATTCCTCTGACCCAGCGCCCTCACGAGCCGCTGAGTGCTGCGATAGGGGCGCCGTGCGCTGCCCACGTGGGAGTCGCGTCCCCACGGGGCGGCGAACTTGTCGCAGGGAGCCAGCCGGCGGGGCGTGGGGTCGTCGATCAAGCCGGCCCCCGTAAGCGCGGCGATGATGGCGGCCAGGCTGATTCCCGCGAGCGTGATCGCTCCGTTCACCGCGGACTCCTGGCGGCGTGAAGCTCGAGATAGAGGTCCTCGAGCCGGTTGATCATCCCGCCCAGGTCGAACTCGCGCCGGCGGCGCTCCTGCGCACGCGCGCCCATGGCGGCCGAACCGGCAGGATCCCGCAGCATGCTCGTCACCGCGTCCGCGAGGCGAGCGGGGTCGTCAGGCGGTACGAGCCTTCCGTGAACGCCGTCGTGGATCACCTCGGGGATACCCCCGACCCGCGAGGCCACGATCGGGATCCCGGCCTCCATGTACTCCATCACCGAGAGGGGACTCCCCTCACGGAACGATGGGCAGACCGCGACGTCGCAGGCGGCGAGCACGTCCGGGATATCGCTGCGGAAGCCGAGCGGTACCAGGACGTCGTCGAGGCCGAGGGGGCCGCCCGGTTCGAGCAGAGAGCGATCGCCCTCGCCGGCGATCAGCACCTTGAGGCCCGGATGTCGGGGGGCCAGAACCGCCGCCGCCTCGAGCAGCGCCGATATCCCCTTCTCGGGGCGAAGCCCCCCGATCATGCCGATCACGGGGGCATGCGGAGGTATGCCCATCTCCGACCGGAGGTCCCGGCCCGGTGTGGGATCCCGGCCGACGATCCCGTTGTGCAGCACGGTCACGCACCGCGGATCGATCCCCTCGGTCTCGATCATGCGTCGCCGGTCCTGCTCCGACACCGCGATCATCACGCTGCTGTTGCGCGCGATCACCTCGCGGTCGATGAACCGGCGCACAGGGCGGCCCTCGAACGCCCAGCTGTGCTCGTGCGCCACGAGCACGGGCACCCGGGCCAACCGTCCGAGCACGGCCGCCCAGAAGTTCGACGGGTACTGGTGGGCATGGATCACGTCCACACGCGCGCGCCGCAGGAATGTCACCAAGCCTGACCAGCGCCACAGGTCGTAGCGGCGGCGGCGTTTCAGATGGAGATAGCGAACGCCTCCGTTGGCGAGCTCGCCGGTCACGCGCGCCACGTCGACGCTGTTGTAGCGCGGAAGATGCACCCGGCTCACGCACAAGGTGCTGTCGAAGCGCTCTCGATCAAGGCCGAGCGCGATCTGGCGAGCCACGGCTTGCGCGCCGCCGCCCGCCGCGCCCAGGCGGGCGACGAGCTGGACGACACGGAGCTTCCGATCAGGCCGCATTCGAGGCTCCGCGGCGATGGCGCCTAGGATGGCGCGGACCATGAAGGACCGTTTGGTGCTCTGCTACCACGCCGTGAGCGACCGGTGGCCCAGCGGCCTTGCCGTCGCCCCGGGCGAGCTCGAGCGTCAGATGCAGCTCCTCGTCGACCGCGGCTACCGCGGCGTCACCTTCCTGGACGCGGTGGTGGGGGTCTCGGATGACCGCGTCGTCGCCGTGACGTTCGATGACGCCTATCGATCCGTGCTCGAGCAGGCGTTTCCGATCCTGTCCGAGCACGGGCTGCCCGGCACGGTGTTCGTTCCCACGGCCCATGTCGGCAGCGGCAGTCCGATGAGCTGGCCCGGCATCGACCGGTGGATCGGCACCGAGTACGAGCGCGAGCTCACAGGGCTCACCTGGGACGAGCTCACGCATCTCGCCGAGGCAGGCTGGGAGATCGGATCCCACACCGCGACGCACGCGCGGCTCACCGAGCTCGACGACGCTGCGCTGGGGGAGGAGATGGGCACCTCGCGTGCAGAGTGCGAGCGTCGCCTGGGCCGTCCCTGCGTCACCATCGCATATCCCTACGGCGCGACGGACGAACGCGTCGCCGCGGCTGCCGGGGCCGCCGGCTACGTGGCCGGAGCGGCCGAGGACCCGCTTCGGGGTGCCTCCGGGAACACCCTGCACCGTTCGCGCGTGAGCGTCTACCGCAAGGACGCGCCCTGGCGTTTTCGCCTGAAGGTCTCTCGGGCTGTACGCGGCATCCGGGGCACACGCTGAAGAGCCGCGCATCAGAGGACCTCCTCCCCTTCGGCCACGTTTAGCCCGTCCCCCCGTCCGGGCTTCCACTGTTCGAAGCGGACCCCGCGCAGGAGCGAGATGACCGCGAGCGCGGCAGCGAGGTTAGCCAGGCAGAAGTACGCCGGAATCGAGAACAGCCGCTTGCGAGCCCACGCGCGGCCTTGTCCCGCCGCGCCCGCGGCGGCCAGACCGTAGAACGCAAGCTGCGGACCCGCGGCCAGCCACCAGCGGCGGTCCCGGCGCGCAAGGTCGGCGCTCGAGGCGAAGAGCGCCACCAGGAAGAACGGGACGAAGCGCCGCAGGATCTTGTGCGAGAGCACCTGAAGCGAGTACAGGCCGCCGCGCGTCGGGAGGAGCAGCCCGCCCAGCGAGAACGCCGCCCGCATGCCGCGATTCATCACCCGGACCTTTCGACGGAGCTCCGCGCCCCCACGCGCCGGGACCCCGACGACGACCCGAGCCGCCGGGTCGAAGGCGAGGCGCTTGCCCGCGGCAACGACCTGCGTCGAGATGACGAAGTCATCCGTGCCGGCGAAGACGGGGGGCGGATGGAAGAGCTCCCGCCGGATCGCGTACAGCCGGCCGCTCGCCGAGACAGCGCTTCCGGTTCGGTCCTCGAGGCGCTTGATCCATTGCTCGTAGCGCCAGTAGGCGCCTTCTCCCCGGGCGACTCCCGGCGCTGCGGCGGATCGAGTGACCTCGTTCGACGCGACGCCCCCTACGGTGGGATCCGCGAAGTTCGCGGTCAGCTCGCGGAGCGTGGCGGGCTCGAGCTTCGAGTCGGCGTCGGTGAATACGAGAATCTGGCCCGACGCGTGCTCGACGGCCTTCATTAGGGCCGAG
>OBLR010000219.1_pt1 | contig 12671 bp, 9 predicted proteins | sample 1519891 | NCBI WGS metagenome assembly OBLR01 (sample SAMEA3113583, study PRJEB22503) | soil metagenome | reverse complement strand
CCCGTCGTCTAGTGGAAAACAATTGATGAGCGCCGACAGCCAGATCACCCTGAGCGTGGTCGTGCCCGTGCACCGGGTCCAGGGTTACCTCCGAGAATGCCTGCACTCGATTCTCGATGAGGCCGGCTCGAACCTCGAGGTCATCGCCATCGACGACAAGTCGCCCGACGGGTGCGGCGAGATCCTCGACGAGTTCGCCGAACGGGACCCGCGGGTCCGGGTCAAGCATCTGGAGCAGAACGTCGGCCTCGGCGAGGCGCGCAACATCGGCCTGGAGCTGGCGACCGGGGGGTACGTCTGGTTCGTCGACAGCGACGACTCGCTGCCCGAGGGCACCATTCCCGCAGTACTCGAGCGGCAGGCCTACGGGCTGATCGCCAAGGTCATGGTCGACTACGCCCGCACGTACTGGAACGGCCGGGCCAACCGCAACGTACTGCACGAGTTGTTCCGGGACCCGGACTCCCCCGAGGTCTTCACCCTGCGCGAGCGTCCCGACCTGCTGCAGATCCTGCCGTTCGCGTGGAACCGGGTGCTGCGCCGGGAGTTCATGCTCACCCAGGGGCTGCGGTTCACCAAGGGCTTCTACGAGGACTCGCCGGTCTCCTATCCGGTGCTGCTGGCCGCCAAGCGGATCAGCATGCTGGACCGCGTCTGCTACCACTACCGGCAGCGGCGCAGCGGGCATTCGATCACCAAGACGCGCAACGCCAAGCACCTCGACGTCTTCGGGCAGTACGAGAAGATCTGGGCCTTCATCGACGGCCTGGGCCCGGCCGGCGACGACTTCCGGGCGATCATGTTCGACCGGATGATGTGGCACCTGCTCATCGTGTTCGCCAAGAAGGACCGCGTCCCGAGCCACCTGCGCCGGGAGTTCTTCGCCGGCATGCACGGGCTCTACCGGCACCGGCCGGCCGACCACGTCGTGCCGGCCGGTCTGCAGGGCATCAAGTACCGTCTCGTCGAGCGCGACGCGTACCGGCTGTTCAGCCTCCTCAAGGTGGCCAACCTCGGCCGGATCTTGGTGCACGGCCGGTTCCGCGGCGTGCGCAGGGTGTCGCGGCGGGTGGCGCGGGTGGCCAGGCGGCAGGTCAAGCGGGCCTACTACCGCATCCAGCTGCGGCTGCCGATGGACGACAAGCTCGCGGTGTACGCCTCGTACTGGTACCGCGGCTATTCGTGCAACCCTCAGGCGATCTACGAGCGGGCCGTCGAGCTGGCGCCGCACGTCAAAGGCGTGTGGGTGGTGCGCAAGAGCGCGCGCGCACAGCTGCCGGACGGCGTGCCGTGCGTCGTGGACGGCACCTGGGCGTACTACCGGCTGCTGGCGCGGGCGAAGTACCTCATCAACAACGTCAACTTCCCTGACGAGATCATCAAGCGGCGCGGCTCGGTGCACCTGCAGACGCAGCACGGCACGCCGCTGAAGACCATGGGCCTCGACCAAATGAACTTCCCGGTCGGCGCGGCCGACATGGACTTCGACGAGCTGCTGCGCCGCTCCGACCGGTGGGATTATCTGCTGTCGGCCAACCCGCTGACCACCGAGGTGTGGAACCGCGTCTTCCCGTGCCGGTACGAGATGCTGGAGTACGGCTATCCGCGCAACGACCGCTTCTTCACGGTGACGAACGACGAGGTCGCCCGGCTGCGGGCCGAGTTCGGCATCCCCGAGGGCAAGACAGCGATCTTGTACGCCCCGACGCACCGCGACTACACGGCGAAGTTTGAGCCGATGTTCGACATCGGGCGGTTCGTGCGGGAGGTCGGCGACGACTACGTGCTGCTGCTCCGCGCGCACTACTTCTACTCGCGCAAGGACCTGGCGCGGATCCAGGGGTGGCCGGAGGATCGGGTGATCGACGTGTCCGCGTACCCGTCGATCGAAGACCTGTGCGTGGCCTCCGACGCGTTGCTCACCGACTATTCGTCGATCATGTTCGACTACGCGAACCTCGACAAGCCGATCGTGATCTACGCCAATGACTGGGACGCCTACAAGCGGACCCGCGGCGTGTACTTCGAGCTGCCCGAGGAGTCCCCCGGCACGGTGGCCATGACCGAAGACGAGCTCATCGAGGCCTTCCGCGGCGGCGCCTACCGGGGCGACATCGCGGCCAAGGCGCGCGCGGAGTTCCGCCGCCGGTTCTGCCGCTACGACGACGGCCGCGCCGCCGAACGGGTCGTCCGCAAGGTCTTCCTCGGCACGCAGCCGCCGCATCCCGACCGCCTGCCGGCGGGCGACGAGGGTCAGAAATAGTCCCATGCCCGACCTCATCAGCGTCATCATCGTGCCCGCGGGCGATCCCGAGCAGGTCTCGGCGACCCTCGATTCGCTCGCCGCCCAGACTCATCGCGACCTCGAGGTCCTGGTGGTCGGCAGGTCAGGACCCGACGACCATCTGCCGGCCATCGAGCTGCCCGACGAGCGGTTCCGGCTGCTTGAGGCCGGGCCCATAACCCGGGGCGCCGCCCGCAATCTGGGCGCGGCCGCGGCGAGCGGCGACTACCTCGCCTTCGCCGACGCCGGTGACGTGCTGCCCGCCGAGGCCTACCAACTGCTCGTGGAGTCACTGGCGCGGACCGGATCGCGATTCGCCGCCGGCAACGTACGGGTGCGCGGCGAGTCCGCCACCACGCAGTCCTGGCTGCACCGCGACGCCTTCCGCACCTCGCGCCGGGGCGTCCACATCCGGCGGTTCCCGCCGCTCTGGAACGACCGGTACGTCACCAACAAGGTCTTCCGGCGGTCGTTTTGGACCGAGTGCGCCTTGGCCTTCCCCGACTCCGGGCGCTATGACGACCTGGCCGTCGCGATCGAGGCGCACTTTTTGGCCGACGCCGTCGACCTGGTGGGACGGGCCGTCGTGCACCGGCGTGACCCCGTGTCGGTGCCGCCGACCACCGACCTCCGGGAGATCACCGACGGGTTCGCCGCCGTCGCGTCGGTCGCGACGCGGCTGGACGGCCGCTGGCGGGCCAAGGAGCGGCGGCGCTTCACCGAAACGGTGCTCGACCGCGAGCTACGCGCCTTCCTCGACGCGCTGCCCGACTCGGCCGACGAGGTGCGGGCGCACGTCATCGCGCTGGCCGCCCCGTACGCCAACCGCGTCGAGCCGCGGGTCCTCCGCCGGCTCCCGGCGCTGACCCGGCTGAAGTGGCATCTGGCGGGGCGCGAGCGGACGACCGAACTGGTCAAGGTCGTCCGGTTCGAGCGCGGCAAGACCACGGCGTCGATCGTCCGCAAAGGCCTGCACCGCTACGTCGTCTACCCGTACTGGAAGGACGAGAAGCTGGCGATCCCGCCGGCGGTCTACCGGGCACGGCACGAGGTGGCGCTGCGCAGCAAGGTGCACGAGGTCGCCTGGAAAGACGGCAAACTGCTCATCACCGGCGAGGCGTACATCAACTCGGTGAGCATGCGGCGCCGCTGGACATCGGCCAAGGCGATCGCGCTGCGCGCCGGCAAGCGCACGCTCGTGGTGCGGGCCAGGCAGCGGACGGCGACGACCGGCGGCGGCACGTCGGGGGGGTGGACGTGGTTCAGCGCCACGATCGACCCCAAACGGTTGCGCGGGCGCGGCGGTTGGACCGACGAGACCTGGAAGGCGCGGGCCGCGGTGTTCAACACCGGGGTGTTCCGGCATGGCCCGCTGCGCGGCGGCGGCTCTGGCAGCGGCGCCCACCCCCCGTACCACTACCTGGCCGACGACGTACGGATCGTGCCGGTCATCGAAGACGGCGTCTTCCAGATCAAGGTCGAGCGGGTCCGCGCCAAGGTCACCGGTCTTCGCTGGATGGGCGAAGAACTCGAGGTCAGCGGGGTCGTGGCCGACGGCACTCCGACCGGGCTGCGGTTCGCGCGCGGCGAGGACGCCGAGACGGTGCCGGCCGCCGAGGTCGACGGCGGGCGGTTCCGCGTTACCGTGCCGCTCTCCCTGTTCAGGGCCGACGGCCCGGACCCGGCGGCGATCGACGACACCCGGACCTGGACGGTGTCGGTGTCGGTCAAGGGCCGCCGCTCGATCCCGCTGGTGATGGGCGCCGACGAGAGCGGCGCGGTGCGCACGCTGAAGGGCGACGTCGAGGCGATCGCCGAGCCGAACGCCGGCGGCTACCTGCGCGTGCGGGTCCGCACCGCACGGCTGCTCGTGACCGGCCTGTCCTGGGCCGCCGACGGCACGCTGACCGTGACCGGCGCGCACCCGTCGCACGCGCGCGGCGAGATCGTGCTGCGCGGGCGCGGCCGACGCCGGGAACTCGCGTACGCCTTCACCGACGGGTCGGCCGCCCTGCCCGCCGCGAGCGTGACCACGCTCGCCGGCGTGCTGCCGCTGCGCGCGGGAAAGTGGGACGTCTTGTTTCGGCCGGCCGCCGGCGACCGTGCCCTCGCGGTGTCCCTGGACCCCGGCGCGGCCGCGGCGCTGCCGCTGTCGGCCGAGGTGGCCCGGCGCGGCTACACGGCGGAAAACCACCGCGGCCGGCTCGTGCTCGCCGTGACCGGCGACGTGCGCGCCGAAGAGCGCGCCGCGGAGCCGAAGCTGCGCGAGCAGGCCTATCGCAAGGTGGCGCGCACGGGCCTGAAGGATCAGGTCCTCTACTCGTGCTTCGGCGGCCGCCAGTACTCCTGCAACCCGCGCGCCATCCACGAGGAGATGGCGCGGCAGCACGTCGACATCCCGCAGCTATGGGTGGTGGGCGACCAGCAGGCCGCGCTGCCGGAGACCGTGACGCCGGTCCGGCTGCACGGCCAGGAATGGCACGAGGCGATGGCCGCCAGCCGTTACATCGTGACAAACCATCGCATCGGCGACTGGTTCCAGCGCCACCCTGACCAGATCGTCCTGCAGACTTGGCACGGCACCCCGCTGAAAAAGATCGGCCGGGATGTCAAGGAGGTCCACTTCGCGTACGCCCCGGGCATGAAGCAGGCGCTGCAGGGCGCGGCGAACTACCCCAAGCTGCCGGAGTGGAGCCACCTGCTGTCCCCCAACCCGTTCAGCACCGAGATCATGCGGCGGGCGTTCGCGTTCAAGGGTGAGATCATCGAGTCCGGCTACCCGCGCAACGACGTGCTGTACAGCGCCGACGCCAAGGTGATCGCCGCCTCGGTGCGCGCCCGCATCGGCCTGCCGGCCGGCAAGCGGGTGGTGCTGTATGCCCCGACCTGGCGGGACGACCAGTTCTACGGCCGGGGCCGCTACAAGTTCGAGATGCCGATCGACCTCGATCGGGCCAGGGCCGCGCTGGGCGACGACCATGTCCTGCTCGTCCGCCTGCACTCCAACATCGTGGACGGAGTGCCGAACGCGGGCGACGGGTTCGTCTACGACGTCTCGCTCTATCCGGAGATCGCCGAGCTCTATCTGATCTCCGACGTGCTGGTGACGGACTACTCGTCGGCGATGTTCGACTACGCCAACACCCGCCGGCCGATGCTGTTCTTCACCTACGACCTGGCCGACTACCGCGACCGGTTGCGCGGCTTTTACTTCGACTTCGCCGCCGAGGCCCCGGGGCCGCTGCTGGAGACCTCCGCCGACCTCGTCGATGCGCTGCGCGCCACCGACGCCGCCACCGCCCCGTACGCCGCCGCCTACGACGCCTTCGTGGAACGGTTCTGCTCACTCGAAGACGGCAAGGCCGCCGCCCGCGTCATCGACCGCATCCTCCGCCCCCGCTGATGAGTGCTCGACGACGTCATGCTCTAGGTCGTAGAACGTGACGTTCTATGTTGAGCCCATGGAGCGCATCCCTGTTCGCGAGCTGAACCAGCACACCAGCGCCGTGATCGCGCGAGTCGAGCACGGGGAGACGCTGGAGGTCACGGTGAGCGGCCGTCCCGTGGCCCGGTTGATTCCGATCCAAGGCGGTCACTCATTGCTGGATCGTCTTGTGGCCGAAGGAAAAGCGGTCCCGCCGACTGCCACAGGCCCGGTGCCCATGCCGCCGCGACTGGGTGACCCGGCGATCAATGTCGCCGAGGAACTCGCCGTGTCCCGGAACACCTAGCCAGGAGACACGTCCGGACTGGATCCACCGGTCGAGTCGGGTGAGCGGCGTCCCGATCACGTGAAATCTGCGGTGTCGAGCTCGAAGGAGAAAGGTGCCGGCAGCTGGATCGGTTTACCGAAAGCGGCGCTGTGGCTTTCGGCATAGTCGTCGCCTGAGGGCTCGCTGAACAGAGTCACCGTACGCCTGTCGCGGTCTACCAGAACATAGAGCGGGATCCCGCCTCGCGCATAGCAGTGCCGCTTGGCGCCTCGGTCGTTGTCCGGACGCGTCGACGTCACCTCTACGACGAGCGCCACGCCGTGCGGTGGCATGTAAGCATCGTCGTCCGCGAGCACGTCGAGCTCCACGGGCGCGAAGACGACATCAGGGATCGCATGATCCGTGGGGCAACGATCGCCACGGGGCAGGGCGAGGCCACGGTTGCCAGAGACGTCCATGTCAGTACTGGATCTCTGGATCACCTGTCGGATCAGTCGGCTAATCGCCCGATCATGCTGTCCCCCTGGGGGCGGTGACACGATGCTGTCGCCGTCGATCAGCTCGGCTTTAAAGCCCTCAGGGGTACGCAGCGCCAGAAAGCCATCGAGAAGGACATCCTCGGGCGGATACGGCTCATGCACAGCTCCGCCCGCCCCTCGCCCACGGACCATCGAGCCCGGACGGCTCCGGTCGTTGCTACTTGTCGTAGTTTCCGCGCTTGATTTCCGCCAAGAATGCTGCGAATGCGGGAGGGTTGAACCGCAGCATGCCGTCATTCGGGGCTTTGGAATCGCGGGTGGCGATATCACCGGTTGAGGTGCGCGCCAATTCGACGCAGTCCGCTCCACCGTTGCCACTGTGGGAGGATTTACGCCAGTTCATGATTTCCATCGTTCCGCTGCCTTTGCTATGAGCTCGATCGACTGCCTGCCAGGAAGCGCCTCATTGTGCAGCATAACCCAAAGGCGCTTGATAAGGGCGACGTCATCGGGCTGGTCCAAAACCTCCCCTCTGAACACATCATCCACATAGGCATACTCCTGTCCGTCCATGGCGGCGATGCCGAGGCCACCTGCCAGGCCGGAGTAGCCGCCCACCTCGATGGGGACAATCTGGACGATGATGTTCGGCTGCTCGGTAAGCTCCAGCAGCCTCATGAGCTGCTCGTGCAGCACCTTTGGCCCGCCAAGCGGCCGGTAGAGCACGCCCTCGTCGATGACGGCCACGACCATGACCCCGTTGTTGGGCTCCAGGATGTGCTGCCTCGCCAGCCGGGCCTGGACCTGTTCTTCGAGGTTGTCGACCAGTCGGCCCGAGGTCGAGATGACGGCGCCGGCGTACTCCGGCGTTTGGAAGATCCCGGGGACCAGCAACGGATGGAACCACCACAGCGTGTTGCAGCGGCCTTCGATGTCCAGCCAGGTGCCCATCCATTCGGGGGCCGGGTCGTTGGTGATGAGCTCTTCGCGCAGCCGGCACAGGACGCCTCTCGCGCTTTCCGGGCCGACGAAGTCTTCCACCTGCTTGAGGTGATCCGGCTGGATTAAGCGCGTGGCGCGCTCCCAGCCTCGGACGAGGGATTCGCTGACAAAGATCGCTTTGGCGAGCGTCTCCCGACTTATCCCTTTTGCCTCGCGAACGGAAGAGACCGAGATACGCGACCCCGGGCTCTACCATTCGGTGCTCGCAGCGGTGGCGGCGGGAAATCGAACATGGAGCGGGATCGCCGGCTACGTTGGCCGCAAGTCGCCGGAGATCGCGCATCCGCTCAACGTCTTGGAGGACTGCGGTCTGCTCGCCAAGGAGCCGGACGCGTTCCGCCAGGGCAAGTCGACGTATCGCATCGTGGAGCCGCTGATCACCTTCTACCAGGCGATTATGCGACCGGACTGGAGCAGGCTCGAACTCGGTGAAGCGGCGGCGGTCTGGCGGGACCAGCGCGCCGTGTTCGGATCCCAGGTCGTCGGTCCCCACTTCGAAAGCCTCTGCCGTGACTTCGCGTTGCGAGCCGCCCCCGCGACATTCGGCGGATCGCCCGGTGAGGTGCTCTCCGGCGTGGTCAACGACCCGGCGAACCGTACCCAGATCGAGGTCGACGTCGTCGTCTTCGCGCCCGCTTCCGCCGGGCGGCCGAGACGGATCCTCTCCTTGGGGGAGGCGAAGTGGGGGCAGGTCATGGGTCCGAGCCATGTCGCACGGCTGGCCAGGGCTCGTGACCTCTTGGCGGTGAAAGGATTCGACGTCGCGGAGACGGCGCTGGCCTGCTACTCAGGTGCGGGTTTCGCCGACGAAGTGCGCGCCACCGCGCGCGACGGCGAGATCGCCTTGATCGACGTGGCGCGCCTTTACACCGATTGAGCCGCCATCCCCACGACCCACGCCGTAACCGTGGAATCACCGAGGGTGGCCGTCTTCGGACATGCACGGTGATTGCCCGGTCGCCGCCCGGCGGGCGATGCTTTGCTGGTTCGCTTTCCCGCAGCAATGCCCAGGTGAGGCCATTCATGACCATGTACAGTGCCCGGCGCGCGTACGTCGTCCTCGGCGCCGCGCTCGGCCTCACGCTGTCCGCCGGCCCGTGGGCGGCGCTTCCCACGCCACCGGCCGCGGCGGACGCGGCGGCGGACGCGGTCCGGCTCGCGGACTTGCCGGCCCGGCCGTTCACCGGGCACCGCGGCGCCGGGGCTTACCTCGCGCCGGAGAACACTGAGCAGGCCTTCGCCGCAGGGGTCGCCGACCCGGCCGCTGACATGCTGGAGTTCGACGTCCAGGTGCTCGCCGACGGCGCCGGTGCGATCTTCCACGATCTGACCGTGGATCGGATCACCACGTCATCCGGGCGCGTCGCCGACCTGGACAGCGCGGCGTTCAAGGCGCTCACCATCGACGCGCGTTCGTGGTTCGGCGGCACGGCGGCGAACACCCGTCCGTTGCTGCTGGATGAGTTCCTCGACGAGTTCGCCGGGCGAAAGGCGCTGCTGGCCCATCCCAAGGACACGGCGGCCACGCGGCTCGTGATCAGTGAGATCACCCGGCGCGGGCTCGGCGATCAGGTGCGGATCCAGACCTTTTCCAGGTCCGACGCCGTCCTGGCCAAAAACGCCGGGATGCAGGCTCAGGTGCTGGTCGGCGGCACCACCCAGGCGACCACCGACACGCCGGCCGCCATCAAGGCCGACGGACTAAAGTACGTGTCGCTGTGGCAGGGTTTGCCGGACGCGACCATCAGGTCCTATGTCGCCGCCGGCCTGACCGTCAGCTGCTATGACGTCGACCGTCAATATCGCCGCGACCAGCTCTACCGGCTCGGCGTGGCCGGCATCGACGGCAACGACCCCGTCTACTCGCGTGGCGCCACCGCCGCCTATCGGCGCACCGGCGACCCGTTCGCCACTATGAAGTACTGGTACGGGCACATGTCCCAGACCCAGAACGCCGCCAACGTGTCGGCGGCCCACCGCGGTTCGTTCACCGCGCCCGGCTGGTGGTCCATCCCCCGGGGCACCAGCCCGCTGTTCGTCCGCCAGGGCTGGGCCGTGCCGCCCGATCCGAAGAATTACGTCCTGCACGCCTGGATCCGGTACGACGCCCTCGGCTCCGACGCCACGCGCTGGGCCGGGGTGTACTTCTCCGGCCGGTACGACCACGCGTTCAATGACGCCGCAAACGCCCGCAACAGCGGATATACCGCGATCTTGCGACAGAACGGCAGCCTGGAGCTCTACCGCAAGAGCCCCACCGCGACCGTGCTGCTCAAGAAGGTCGCCACCCCCGCGCTCAAGGCCGGCACCATCGCCAAGATCAGCATCCGGGTGACCGCCACCACCGTGTACGCCCGCCGCTACGACGTCAACGGCGCGTCGGTCGCGGCGACCGACGGCACGTATCGCGGCGCCTACATCTACCTCGGCCGCGCCGCCGCGGCCACCGCCCAAGGGCCCGGCGTCTCGTTCGACAACGTCGCCTTCTCCTGACTCAGATTCAAGCGATCAGGCTCCGGACGGGCGGGCGCCGGTGAGCAGGCCGGTGAAAAGGGCGCAGACCTTGTCGAGGGAGTAGGCGTCCTTGACCTGGGCGTGGGCGAGGCCGCGCTCATCGTCCCAGCGGCCCTCGCGTACGGTCGCGGCGATCGAGGCGGCCATCGCGCCCGGGTTGGCGTGGATCCAATGCTGGTCGTAGATCGTCTCGGCGCCCGGCCAGTTGAGCAGCGCGGGCACCGCGCCGGAGGCCATGGCCTCGGCCGGCGCGAGGTGGAAGCTCTCATCGTCGCTGGTCGACAGCATGAACCCGATGCGCCGCAGCCAGGCGCCGACGTCCCTGCCGTACGGGTCGAAGACCACGGCCCCGGCCAGCGCCGGCGACCGGCGCACGCGCCGGAAGACCTCCTCGTAGTGGACCCGTTCCTCGTCCTTCTGCCAGATCCACCAGTAGTCCCAGGGCAGCTTGGACTTGACGAAGAGAGTGAAGCGCGGGTCGTCTCGGCGCAACTCCTCGAGCACGTCGAGCGCCACGTCGAACCGCTTGCGGGAGGGCGCCATGCCGATGAAGCCCACATGGTGCCGGGCGCCCTCCAGCTTGGGCCGGTGCAACTGGTCGATGTCGACCCAGTTGGGCACAACGACGATCTTGCTTTCCGGCCAGCCCGTGAGCTTGCGGGTCAACTCGGCGTAGTGCGGGCTGACGCAGATGACCGCGTCGACGGCGTCGATGTCCAGCCGCGCCGGCCAGGCCGCGTACAGCTCGAAGCGGTGCAGCCGGACGACCAGCCGCTGCCCGGGCCGCTTGTGCTTGGCGTACCACAGCGCGTTGGGCCCGCACCACTCGCAGACGACGACGTCGGCCCAGTTGAGAAGCTCCTCGCTCCGCTGCGGGTCGTGGACCTTGAGCGCCGCCCAGTGGTCGACGCGAACCTCCATGTCCGAGCGCGATTTGAGGTAGTCGAGCAGCGCGCTGAAGAACTTCAGGTCGTGACCGGCCACCACGACCTTGAGCCGCGGCGCGGTCGACTCCGTGGTCGCCGTGGTCGCCGCCGTCTCGTGCCAGGTGGCCGGGAAGGCGCGGCGCAGGTAGCGCGTCAGCCGGTCGGCGGCGGCGTCGAGAGTGAAGTCGGCGGCCGCGGCCAGACACCGCTCGCGGGCCAGCGCGTAGGTCTCCGGGTCGGCGCCGGCCGCGGCGAGCACGTCGACGACATCGTCCTCGGTGGCGGCGAACAGCGGATAGTCGGCGCCGAGTAGCCGTTCGTGCATGGGCGTGCGGTTGAGGACGACCGGGACGCCGAGCGCACCGCACTCCAGCACCTTGGTGGACAGCTCAAGGCTGGTGTCGAGATCGGCGTCCCGCCAGGACAGGGCGATGTCGCATTCGGCCGACAGCCGCATCGCCTCGGCCCGCGGGTGACCGCCGTGCCAGATGACCCCGCGCGTCGTCTCGAGCGCGGTACGCATGCGCTTGGTGAACGCCGGGTCCAGCGGATCCTTGTGGATCTTATCGCCGATCATGTGCAGTTCGGCGGCGATGCCGGCGGCGGCCAGCCGGCGCGGCAGCCCGGTCATCTCGTAGGTGTTCCAGCGCGGCGCGAACTTGCCCGTGTAGACGAGCTTCAGCGGCGCGGCCGGCACCGTGCCCCCCGGGTGCGGCGGGGCCGCCGGGGTCGCCATGCCGTCGGGCAGCACGACGACCGGCGGGAACAGCACGCACTTGCCCGCCGTCGCCGGCACCGCGCCCTCCAAGAAGCAGCGCAGCTCTTCGGTCTGGCAGAGCAGGAACCTGGACGCCTGGGCGATGCGCTTGAGCTCCCCACGGCGCGGGCCGGTGAACTCGGCGGCCGACTGCGGCACATCGGTGAGGTAGGTCCACAGCCGCCCGGCGAGCGGGCTGTGCGCCAGCAGGTGCGCGAGCTGGCGGCCCCTGACCACGACCAGGTCGTACGGCTGCTCCGCGTCCACGGCGGTGAGAGCGGCGACCGCCTGCCGCGGCGACATCGACCGGTCGGGCTCGGTGAGGCCCTCCAGGTGCGGTTTGCGGACGGTCACCCCGTCCAGCTCTGCGAGCGGACCGACCAGCCGGTCCGTACGGACGGGGGCCTTGAGGACGAGCGTCACCGCGCACCCGGCCCGGACCAGCGCCTGCACCATCGCCTGGGCCCAGATCGCCGAGCCGTCGATCAGGTTGAGATCGACGTCGCCGTACACGAGTGCGCGATGTCGCACGTGCGTTCCTTTCACATCGTCGGGGCGCTCCCGTAGGCCGCCCGGGTCAAACTGTTAGGTCAAAGTGACAGCAGGCGGGCACCTTGAGCGGCCCATTGCGCGGGGGACCCGCCCAAGCCGTACCACTCGCGGCGCACCAGCGCGGGCTCGATGTCGGTGACAAAGGTGTACGGGGCGGCAGCGCCGCCGCCGGTGCCGCCCACGGCGTCGGCGCCCGAGCATTCGGCCGCGCAGACGAGATCGACCAGATGGGTGGCGGGGATCTCGTCGCGGGTCGGCCACGGCGCGATCCAGGCCGAGCGGGCCGCCTCGGCCGAGCTGTGGGCGACGATGCCGCGCTCGGCGAGCTCACCGGCGGCGATGGCCGCGCCCGGCCCGGTCATGACGGCCTCGGACGGCCGGTGGATCTGCGCCTGCAGCCCGGCCACCAGCAGCAGCGCCGCGGCGGCGTCGGCGACGTCGGCG
>OBLR010000218.1_pt1 | contig 12685 bp, 14 predicted proteins | sample 1519891 | NCBI WGS metagenome assembly OBLR01 (sample SAMEA3113583, study PRJEB22503) | soil metagenome | reverse complement strand
TGCCACTTGTAGTATCGATAATGGAGACATCATTTCCCCTCGTGTTACTAACATAGGCCAAATCGCCGCCGTCTGCACTAAATGCAATTCCATAAGGTCCGCTGCCGACAGGAATTTCATTTACTACTTTATCTGCATCCACTATTGATACTGTGTTGGAGTCCATATTTGTTACATAAACAAGCGTCTCATCAGGATTTAATGCAACATATCCTGGACTATCGCCAACCGGGATAGTTTTGATTACTTCGTGTTTATCTGAGTCGATGACTGACAGAGTATCGCTTTCTGCGTTTACAACGAATAGTACTTCACCCCCATTAGTAAAAGAAAGACGATGAGGCATATCCCCAGAATCTATTTCCTTTATCACTATTTTTTGTTCCAAATCAACTACAGAGATAGGACCTCCTAGCCTGGTGACATATAGCACCTGTCCATCAGGTCTCACTTCCAAATATTGAGGTCTAGAGCCAACATCGATTTCATCTACTAGAGTTCCGTTTAAGTTCATCACTAGTACTTTTCCTCCACGCACATCGCTAGCATACATAGTACCATTAAAGATTGCAATATCTTGGACAGAAACTTCCGTAGGTATCTCATTCATTAGCTCGTTGCTTGTAGTATTCAGCATAAAGATGGTTCCAGAGTCCCTGTCTGATGTGAGGATATAAAGGGTCAGTTGATCTTCTGAGAGCTTGATATTGTGAGGGGTACCATCAACTGTGATATTCCTCAAAATTGCATTTGTAGCCAGATCTACGATAGAGATGCTGTTAGAATTTGAGTTTTGTACATACATTACTCCCGCCAAGGAATCAGCCGTCAAGCTGCTGCCAGATGAAGCAAAAGCACTGATACCAGGTAATAAAGAATAGGCTTGCAGCAAAGTTGAGCTATTAACCATTGGTACTGCTGTTGCTGTTACTACTATTGTTAATATAATACAAATCGCTTCAATCAATACCAGAACCTCTCTCATACGCTACTGTCATCGACCAACACATTATGGCCGTAATTTCTAGTTTCTTATAATTGCTGGCTAGTGAGTATTCTAATAGCCTGCTTGAATTCTTCGTCTGAAAGAGGCGGCATATTTGCAGTCTTTAGGTTTTCTTCAACGTGCTCAGGCTTTTTCTGTCCAATAAGAGGTGCAATGACTGATGGACTTGATCGAATTATCTGAAGCAGTTTGGCTACAGGGTCAGTAACATTTCCATAATTAGGGATCTGGCTAGAAAGGAGCCTACCTTGAAAGAAAGGTATGCTAGTAAATATGCCAATATTGAGTTTTGCAGCCGCTTGCAGAATTGTGAGATTCTCTTCAGAACGTACTGACTGGTTCCTAAGCAAAAGTGCTTCGCTGTATGCAAGGTTGTATGGAAGCTGGATAAACTTAAAGCCATGATCTTTGCCTCCGGCGCTCTCAGCGCACTTGACTGCCTGCTCTAGCGAAAGGTATTCTGGACTTTTAGAAGGAACCCTGAAGCACGTCCAAGTTGCCATGCCATAATAACGAATCTTCTTTTCAGACCTATATTTTTCGTACATTTCAAATGCTTTGGTAAGCATTTCCATAAACTGCTCCCGGCTTATATCCTGGTACCAGCTCTCAAAGGCATTGTGAATATAAACCAGATCGATTGTGGAAAGGTGCATATTTGTGAGCGATTTGTCAATGCACTTAGCAAGATAGCTAGGCTTGATGACATTGTAGCCGCTGCTGATGTCATCAGCAGTTATCACCTCACTCTGGATATACATCCTATGCATGTATTCCATTACATCGATGTTTGGATAGTCACCGTCATTTGTGATATAGCCATTCTTGGTAGACACAAAAACCTGATCCCTAGAAATTACACTGTCGTTTACTAGGCGTAAAAGCCCTTTACCTATACTTTTTTCAGACTTCATAGCACGGTAATTTATTGCAGTATCTATGACATTGATTGCGCCTGACCTGACTGACTGGTAAACTGCATTTTCAACAGCCTGATCATCTTCCTCACTCAGCTGGCCTAAGTATGTCCCCATGCCTAGGCTTGATAGGTTAAGATTATCAAAGGATTTAAAGTGACTTCTGGGCTTTCCTTGTGAGATGGCATAATCTGTATATTTCCTTGTACCATCAGGTGTCGCATATCCTTCAAGGATTTCATATGGAGGTGGTGATGATGATGACGAGGTCAATAGTTTTCATATGCTTGCATGTAAATAATAAGGAATCGAATCTTATTACGCACTACGACTAGACTATCCTCTTGGCACCATATCTCTAAGATATTAAATTTATTATTATTGAAAACCAGCGGACAAAAGTTGAAGATATTTTCTTTCCATCTATATTTAATGAGATACTAGATATAATATCCGTATAGAACCTCAGATATTGTCGCCCTCTCACTATCTATCTGGAAGGATAGATAGTCTTCGATCAACCCTGGGCGCAATATCCTCAATAGGCACAAGCAGTCAGTTTTAAGGCTCAAAAGGAACAACAACCCTTCTGTTCCCAGATACCTAAAAAGCCTATGTTGAAGGTTTAGAGCCGACAGCTATCATGACATTATGGAGACACTTTACAAGATGAATGGATCATGGAGTGATGGATTTTTTGACTCTTGCTTCCAAGATGCGTGGAGAAAATTCAAGAAAAGATGAGCAGCAGCGGCAGCAGCACCACCAACAATATTCGCGACGATGACCGTAATACTAGGAATTCTAGTAATAGTAGCAGGAGCTTAAAACGAGAGGCCGACGAGCTAGCAAAAAGCAGGAAATGGACCAAAGACTTTGCATTGTATGTCATGTTTTGCAGAGCGATGGCTAAAGGAGATAAGATAAGGGCTGAAAGTTGCATGAAGTTGTTAGAGCAAGAATTTAAGAACTCATTTAGTAACAGAGAATAAGGCAATGAGGAGGATGACTCAATCTTTTATTTGAAGGGCAAAAGAAGCCAATTCCTTACGATATAGGTCTTATGTTATTATATATTCTATCCATCTACAGAATATAACTCATAGCCAGCAAAAAGCCAGTAATCCTTGAGTATGTTACAGCTGAAGCCATAGCAGGGACTATATTATCAATGCTCTGCGGATCTTTTCTCAACGATAAGGCTGATTTTATGGCAAGAGGCATCGATATAAAACAGATTAGACAATAAACTTTAGTTAAGCCAAAAAAGATACCTCCTGCAATCAAAGCATATGCCGCAATTATAAACATAGGAAATGTAGTTGAAGCTACCTTCCTACCAAGTATTATCACCAGAGTACGGCGGCCTTTTGACTTATCTGCCTCATAGTCGGGAAATGAATTAATAAAGAGGACTGTTGCAGACAGGAGGCCGACTATTGCTCCGCCATACATAGCCGCTGGCTCTAACGTGGCGTTTTGGACGTAAAGCGATCCAAGCACAATCATCGCCCCCTTGATAGCTACAAAGAGCTCACCTAAACCCGCATTTACAATTGTTGTTGAATAAAAGTAGATGGCAATGACTGCAAAGCCAAGTATTATTGCTATAGTTACCCCGCGTATTGCAATGAAATATGTCCCTATGGATGCGCCTAAGATCAGAAACACTAGTCCAGCTATGTATACAGTCCGCGGCTTCAATAAATTTTCTGGAAGGACTCCTGTCCCTCCACTGAACTTAGTCCTTTTCGTTGCGATGTCGATTCCTCGCTTATAATCCCAATAATCATTGAGTAGATCTACGCTTGCATGCAAAAAAACCACACCGACGTATGTTAGGATAGCGTAAACTGGATCTATAGTAGAATATTTCCAGTAAGTAATTGCAAGACCGTTGCTGACTGCAATTACCGACGCTAGGAGAAATCGGATCCGAATAATTCGTAGCCATGTAGAGAGCACGCGCTTATCTCTTGCAATATGCAAATGATCTTATTACTATATTTTTTGAATTCATTGAGGGACGCACCTATAGTAGGTTATACCATTTACCGTGACATCTTCTATCCGAAACTTTTTCTTCTTACCTGCTATTGCGCTTGCAAGATCAGATAATCCTAGCTTTAGCATAGAACTATTCACATTAGCCTCTGAAATACCGGTTGCATGGGCTATCTCTTTTGCAGAATAGCCTTTGTCTGAGTTTCTGCATAAGAATTGCGCAATGATTGTTCCAACATCTTTGTATGCGTCAAATTCAGCAGCATCTATGGGCATATTATTCCGACAACAAGAGATTCTATAAAGTTAAGGCTCTATTACACCTGTGCTTTCAAGTGGCTTGCGGCCCATAAAACCCTCCTCCTTTCCATGCCAGAACTTGACCTTGGTTTCCCCTACTTTCCAACACAGCCAGACTTCTTCATCGAACCTCCTTGAAGGGAAGTCAAGCAATCCTTCATCCACACTTTTTATTATTACCCCTATCGCCTCAAGCTGCTCTATTGCCTTGTACAAATTGGTGACTGCAGTGTTAAGCTCTTGTTTTTTCTTTATAAATCCTTCAAAAGGATTACCCGAGTCAATTATTGTCTGGATCTCCTCTTGCACGGCAACAACATGGTTCTTTTGCACTATGATGTCCTCAAATAAACGCTTGACTTCAGGCAGCGCCTTGTCCGCAGTCTGTGGCGTATACAGCGTAAACATTAACGAGATTTTGTTCATTTTTGAGATAATTTATGCTTTTAGCACGCGATGATACAACAGCCTACAATCTTACAATGAATCTATCACTTTTTTAAAGATATGTATAAGAGTTGCTCTCTTGTTTTTTGACGATAGCAAGAGGAATGACTATGCATGAGTCATAACTTCCCAGACGAAAAGCGTCGAAATTAGCTGTGAGAAACGCAAAAAATCAGAACTAAATCGTAGACGAATCATGCTGATATCTATCCAGCAGAGCGCCTTGGATCATGTCGGGGTCATGAGAGCTATTGTAAAACGTATGTTTATAGGATACCTCATAGAGATACCCTCTCCCTCTCTTCAAGGTGTTGCAGTCATTAAAAAGGAGGATAAATTAGTTCATTCCATGATAGAACCGACGCTTGAAACCGAGAAGGTTATGCCACTGAACGTGGATGTCACAGAAGAGCAGGAAAATCATGTTCCATTCTTGGAGGAGGAAATAGAATGTCCCCGTTGCCATGATAGCATGATGCTGTGTTCTGACTTTGACAATCTGTATTATGTCTGCCAAGAATGTGATTTTTGCCTCTATACGATAAAGAAAGCTGCATCATAAAAAAAATTATTAGGTGTTGTAGCTACTATTTGATGGTTGATTGTAAACCGTCATGAATTGGAGAGATTCCATGGGACTAAATCTTCCAAGTTAGTTCTTTCTACATTGTCAGCTGCAGTTGATAGTGTAAGGCCTGATTCACTCATAAAACGTGCTGTCAAATTCAGCAACAATGAACTAACAGCACGTGATATTTATGGAAATGTCGCAAGGCTTGCAGAATTTGAGCATGTCTACATTGTTGGTGCTGGTAAGGCAGCATCCGGCATGGCCTTTGCTATGTGCTCTATCCTGGATGACAAGGTTGCCGCTGGTGCAATCACTGTCCCATATGGGATCAAATCCAAGACGAATCTTAAGAGGGTTTTAGTGACTGAAGCCTCGCATCCCATTCCAGACAATGCAGGGATAGAAGGCACGAAAAAAATTCTATCAGTCTTGGAAAAAGCCAGTGAAAATGATCTTGTAGTTTTCTTAATTTCCGGAGGTGGCTCGGCATTAATGCCGATGCCGGCATCTGACATCTGTTTGGCTGACAAGCAGAAAATCACAGCGTCTCTCCTTCGCTCAGGAGCATCAATTCATGAGATAAATGCCGTACGAAAACATCTATCCGCTGTCAAAGGAGGCCAACTCCTGCGACACGTAAACCGATCATGCACACTACTGTCGCTGATCCTCTCAGATGTAATAGGAGATGACCTCGGAATAATTGCTTCAGGCCCAACCTATCCTGATAGCTCGACTTTTAGTGACGCCTTAAATATCTTGAGAAAGTATCGCATAAAACGCCCAGTTGCTGCTATTGAATATCTTAGGAAAGGTGCCAGGGGCAAGATACATGAAACGCCGAAGCCGCAAGAAGAAGTCTTTTCCCGTATCCACAATATGCTTATTGGAAATAATGCTGTTGCATGCAAAGCAGCCGAAGACTATCTCAAAAAACACGGCATGCAAGCAGTAAATCTTGGATCGGAATTTAATGGTGAGGCTAAAGAGTTTGGATTATTTTTGGCACGACTTACGTTAGATCTCGGCTGCAAGCGTCTAGCAATAGTAGCCGGCGGAGAAACTACTGTCAGGCTGGGTAAAAGCAAAAGTGGTCTTGGTGGGAGAAATCAAGAAGCGGCACTTACATGTTTGGCTGAGGTTAATCGAGACGATGTTGTAATAGCATGCATGGGAACTGATGGAATAGACGGAAACTCTGATGCCGCCGGCGCAATCGTGTCGTCACAGACAAGATTGCTTGCCAAAAAGATGGATCTAAAGAAATATCTTAATAGACATAATAGTTATCATGCTTTCAAAAAGTTAAATTCACTCATCTTCACCGGCTTTACTGGAACCAATGTAAACGATATTGCCATTGTCTGTGTTGATCCTAAATAAGGGATTCGTTATCTCTTACTATATTTGCAGTAACAATAGCGATAGTAGCAACAGATGCCATCACTTTACCTTATTTTACAAGAAAGCTAGTTTGGGGAGCTTATTGACGACCACTGTATAGGTGTCACTTGTTTACGAATCCATGAAATAAAGGAAGAGTCAAAAGCCCTGAAATGTGAGAGTGAGTTTTGAAGATAGTGAAAGCGGCAGAGCTGACAATATTTCTATTGTGTCAAATAAAACTTTTAGAAAGAAAAAATTGTGTCAAGTTAGGCTCAGAACAGACGTGAATTGGTAAGCAAGTGTCCAAGTACAGAGAAGAAATATGTGTCTAGATCCCAATAACTTGTACAACGTAAATTCTTGAAACGCTGTTAATATCTTACACGTACGTCGCTTTCTACCACTTTGATATTGTTGCAGAGGTCAGTTCTAACTAAAAGTGATCCATCATTATTCAAATCTACAACTACGCCTTCAATGGTCCAATCGTTGTGTATCACCTCAACTTTTCGATTAAATATGTCTGAGCTCCTCTTCCATTGCTCTATTATTGTGTGAGGGGCGTCATCCTTCAGCTGAACATGATAATATTCAAGTCGTTCAAGTATCTCCTTTGTCAAACCAAGTATGCTCATTTTGTGCCCGAGTTCATCGCTCAGGGAGGTGACCTTGATGTGTCTTTCAAGATTCGAGGAGATTGCTGACGAGTCAACATTAACATTAATTCCGATACCCACAACAGCATAGTTGATCCGCTCTCCCTCCATGCTGATGTCGATGAGAATGCCAGCCACCTTTTTGCCCTCTATCATGATATCATTTGGCCATCTTAGCTTAGGATTAAGGCGAGTAGCTTTTTTGATTGAGTCACAAATTGCCAGAGCGGCCGCAAACGGAAGTAAGGTGATCTTGGAAGCGGAAACTATTGGTCTTAAGATTACCGATAACCATATTCCTCCCTTAGGCGATAGCCAGTTTCTGTTTACTCTGCCTCGTCCGCTCGTTTGCTGCTCTGCAATAATTACCGCACCATCTGAGTTGGGGTCATTCTCGGCAAGCGAAATAGCAAGGTTCTGAGTCGATTCGGCAGTATGCCGATAAATTATTTTATCCTTACCTATAACTAAGGTGTCGAGCACTTTTGCCAGCTCCCATGGCAGGGGAAGATCCGTCTCACCAGACAGCCTATAACCCATCTTGGGGTTCGACTCAATACAATATCCATATTGGCGTAGGAGCCTTATCCGCTTTGAAACTCCATTTTTTGAAATACCTGTCTCCTGTGCTAGGGTTCTCCCCGAAATGTATCCCTTTTGCGTTCTGAGTACTGATAGCAGGAGCTCCTCTTCGGGCATTTGGCATTAGAGCGCATTATCAGATATAATTACCGTATGGCGATTGTCTGATTCATTGCAACTCTTAGCTCCAGATGTCGTCCTTTGATCAAATTCTGAGGCCTATGTCAATAGTCCTATCCAAGACGCTACAGTGTAATGAGAACTAGGAAAACTATGGAAGGTTCTACATACCTCACAGGTACATCCTTCAGTACAGTCTCATTTGAATTTTTCATCCATAGTTTTATGTGCATAAGATTTGCAATCTCTTTCTTCTTTCTTTCCTCCTACTCTTCCACTTTAAGTTGTATATTTTCTATTCCGTCTTAGGCCTTTGAACCTGTTGCAAAAGTATCAATTGGAGTCTTGTTTCTTTTTTTGTCTTGGTACAAGCATATGTTAACAGGAGCTCGATAATGATGTAAGATAATGATGTAACATAAGTTATCTTGTTGTGCAACAAGATTCAAAAAAATTAGAGAGAACTTCATTCCAGAGCTATACCACTAATTTGCAGAAATGAAGGAACCTATAATGAAAAACTAAGGAAGAGAATAGAGAGGGAACAGGGAGTAAGATTCATCTCTCGTCGCCACGACATGTATCTCTGTTCTTCTGGATCTCTTTCTTTTCTCTTCCTGATCTTTTATTATTATTGGAGGTGTATTCGCATAAAGTCTCTATGGTTAATTTCTTTGTTCTGAGGTCCGGCTAACTCGACCGTTGGTAATTCCTATTTTCCTGATTTTCCTTTGATTGACCAGCCTAAATGTCCAATCAATGTCACCGTTGGTATATCGAATACGTCTGAAAAACGCATCTCAACATCTATGGCAGTGCATATGACGTGTAAATTGCCAAATGCTCTTAGTTGAATTATTTACTATGTGCGCTTTATTGATCTTTATTTGTATTCCAATACCGTCATTTTACTCTATATCTTAGATGGCAGCTAGCTTGTATGCTTCCAATAGTCCTTTAGCCAATTCTTTAGTGAGTTTATTATAGTTAAATCAAACCTATTCTGGTGTATAGTCTGTTAAGTCGATTCTCTTATGATTTATGCGATCTGAATATCTCTTTTCTATTCGAAAAATCGTAACAGACACCTGACATCATGGCATTTATTCTATAGAGTCTGCTAATGGTGGGATAACAAAGACAAAGCTATTCGCTCTTACTAACCTTACAAGTGAACAGCTTAGACAATATCTCGATATTCTTCTCACAAAAAAAGCTGATCGTATAACTTGCTGACGCAGAAAGAAGACATATGGCTTTACCAGACCACCTAAAAGGGGATAGCGCATCTCTCACTTTACTTGAAGCCAAAGAGCATTGCAGTCTTACAACAGGACAAATGCTAGCCAGCTTTATTGTTGTTGTTCCATTTGTAATAGACGGTGCCGCCACGACACATGGAATAAACATTCGATTTATCTTGGCTGAGTGAACTGGTGACTTCAAGCTCCGCTAGCAGTCGTTCAATTTCGTAATCCTTCTTTATTGGAGCGAGGAGATTCAAGATCTCTTCTCTCGAGTACATTCTTGAAGGTTCCTGACGAAGTATGTTCTGTATTTCCTCCATCAGCTCTGTTGATGTCATGAAGCTCACTTTTTCTTCGTTCTTGCCGAGACTATAGATAGTACATCGCGGTCCTTTAGCTGGTAATTGACAGGCAACCTGATTCCGTCCCTGCCATCAAGAGCATATAATAGACCCTTTGCGAGCTCTGTATGGACTTCCTTTGCCAGATCCTCTACAGTTGATCCTGACCGCATGAGGTACACGTCTGGGAGTACGTTTCCATGCTTGTCTGAGAATTTTTGGATGTCTGCAACTGGGTATACGGCGTTCATCTTGAGCATCTTGAATACTGCCACATTTATTGCAAACTGCACGCCTGTTCGCATGTATTCGCCCAAGATATCTTTGCGAATGAAGTTGAGTGCCCATTTCTGTTTGTCATTCAACTTTGTCTGATCATTTATTTCGAATCGCTCATCTCCAGGAATGTATCGAATGATGCCTTTACTCTCTGCACGTCTGAGTGTAAGCTCTGCGTCAGCACTAGCGGGTATTATAATAACGTCACGATACTCTTCGCGCAAACGCCTAAAGTTTTCTGTTGCTGTAGGAAGGTCGACCTTGTTTGCCACTATCAGGGTAGGCTTTGAAATTTCGCGCAGGCTCCAGCAAAAGTCTTTGCTCTGTTCTATCCCGAAGTTATCAAATACAGTCTCGGCAAGATTGTTCTGTGCAAGCGCAAGCTTGACGTGATCTTCCTTTACACCAATGCCGCGGAAAACTTCTGTTATAGCAACCCCTGTATTCATCCCTGAGTCAATGGCGCGAGATATCTTGTCCCTGTTTGCCTCAAGAAGCTTTAGGTACCACATGACAAGCTCTTCTTCAATATCTGCGACATCTGCAACAGGGTCTCCAGTACCTGGCTCTGCAATCTTGCCCGATGCATCAATGCTACCTGATGCGTCAACTATGTGCAACAAGGCGTCCGATTGTGCTGCTATTGTTAAGAATTGGTTGCCAAGTCCCTTGCCTTCCCATGCGCCTTTAATGAGGCCGGGTAGGTCGACCAGCTCAACTGGAATAAATCTCCAGCCGTCTATACAACCAGAGTTCTTGGGATTATCCCGTAGATTAAACTCCTTATGAACACAATGAGTTATTGCATGAGCGTTGCCAATTGCAGGCTTCTTAGTGGTGAACGGATAATTCGATACCTCTGCAGACATCAGTGTAGCCGAATTAAAGAAAGTCGTTTTGCCCGTGTTTGTCTTTCCAATCAGCCCTATCTTGATCATGGTTTTTCACTCTATTTTTTCGTTTATATACACTCTGCTAATGGACGTGTCGACAGACCATTGCAACGTATCCAACTAAACCCAGAAACCCTCCAAGCAATGATAGGTGAATAACTAAATCCCTTTTCTGCGCTAATGAAAATTTTCTCCGACTATAGAGTGGAATTGAGACCTCCATCTATACCGTATTATTATGGCATTGCTAACGGATAAGACTTGCTGCTCCTTCATCCAGTAAGTATATTTTTCTGGTTTCTACTCTCTTATTTTACTTGATTGTAATAAAACTTTGTCTCTCACCGACATAGTCAACTCTAATTTCTATAGAGTATGTACTTCTTGACAACCTTTCATCGCATGCAATCTACGTTTATCTTACCGTTAAACTCGTATTATTTGGTTCTTGACAAAATTAGAAAATAGAATAGCTTCTTCGCATTCTGAAGCACCTGGATGGCTGTTATATGGTATTTGTGTGAAGAAGCACAGTATAATTTTGCAGCTCCACCCCTTTTTAGCCTCTATAAAATCGATCGTTGGATAAACACGCTCTTTTCATTGTTTCTTTTTTTGGGAAAGTAGATAGAGATATTGTATTAATTTTCCAAGTGGTCTTACTATCATCACCTTTTTATTTCTCTAACCTTTCCAGTGCCATTTTAATCTCATCGCAGCGCCAGGACATCTCACTTATCTGATCCGCAGTCAGTTCTGACTCCCATTCATCCAAAACCGTCTTGCAGATTCCTGTAGCATTATACAATAGTGCCCAGTACGGGTGATGTTCTGCCGTTGTGTATGCCAGCTCCATAACCTCTCCTAGACCCGAAGATGCCCGTTTGATATGGTGAGATCCTTCACCATAGATTCTGACAATGCTGGCATCTTTATCCACGCTTACTTTGAAAAATATATTTTGCTTTTGAAGTTCTTCTAGAACGGCCTTTGTGGCGTCCAAAACCTTGTCTATATTTGACATGAGATAATAATAATAATAAGACTATTTGTATAATTTAACTCAGTCACTGAACAGGCGCCTGTGCTCTGCCATCATGCATCTATTGTAAACTGCAGAGATATCTTTTTCCTTGGCCATGTTCTCAGCTTCTCTGCTATAGATACCTTCTTGCATCCAGATCACTTTGATGCCTTCTTTTTTTAGAGTATCTTCAACGACAGCAGGAACGTCTTCTGAACGTCTGAAAATATCGACAACGTCTACTCTATCTGGTATACTACTGACTGTAGGATATGATTTGCGTCCCAAGATTTCCGTCGCCGTAGGGTTAACAGGGATAACATTGTATCCGTGATCAATAAGATACTTGGGTACATAATGGGCTGCCTTGCCTTCATTTTTTGACATTCCTACGACTGCGACATTTTTGAGTGTGTAGAAATTCCTTATTTCGTCATCTGTGTGAGAGTCTCTTTCCATATTATTAATTTCATTTACACATTATTTAAACAGACTATGAACCGATCATACCCGGTAATTTCCATGGAGTTCGATAGGACTGTACTATCTCAATGCTTGGATCTGCTGTGACCGTCACATGGTCAAGCTGTACCCCTTCAGGGGGCGAAAGGTTCAGAGTGTCGCCAGGCTGAAGGACATCTATTGGAGGCTCTCTGTTGCTTCCATAATCAACAAGTATATTTGTAAGAGGCAGCCTGCCCGTATTCTTTATGACTACCCTTGCGTTTGTGAAGAGTGATTGTTCATCCTTGAGAGCATCTACACTCAGGTCATAATCTTCTGTGGGCAGGGTAGAAGCAAACATTGCGACAAGGGCGACACCAATTATGCCAGCCGCTATTATCACAATAAATGCCATACGCATCAGAAAAGATTAAGTTTGAAAATATTTAAGCTCTTATTCGCCCTTCA
>OBLR010000217.1_pt1 | contig 12686 bp, 12 predicted proteins | sample 1519891 | NCBI WGS metagenome assembly OBLR01 (sample SAMEA3113583, study PRJEB22503) | soil metagenome | reverse complement strand
AGGAGGAGCTCTCCGAGACCTCCGAGCTGAAGCTGGAGGAGCTCCCCAAGCCCCGTGAGATCTACGAGTTCCTGAACGACTACGTCATCGGGCAGGAGACCGGAAAGAAGGTCCTGGCCGTGGCGGTATACAACCACTACAAGCGGATCCAGGTCGGGGCCACCGAGGACGTCGAGCTCCAGAAGTCGAACATCCTGCTGCTCGGACCCACTGGATGCGGCAAGACCCTCCTGGCCCAGACCCTGGCCCGGATGCTGAACGTTCCGTTCGCCATCGCCGACGCCACCGCGCTGACCGAAGCGGGGTACGTCGGTGAGGATGTGGAGAACATCCTGCTGAAGCTGATCCAGGCCGCCGACTACGACGTCAAACGAGCCGAGACCGGGATCATCTACATCGACGAGGTCGACAAGATCGCTCGCAAATCGGAGAACCCCTCCATCACTCGGGACGTGTCCGGCGAGGGAGTGCAGCAGGCGTTGCTCAAGATCTTGGAGGGGACCACCGCCTCGGTGCCGCCCCAGGGGGGCCGCAAGCACCCGCACCAGGAGTTCATCCAGATCGACACCACGAACGTGCTGTTCATCTGCGGCGGGTCGTTCGCCGGTCTGGACAAGATCATCGAGAGCCGCGTCGGGACGAAGGGCGTCGGATTCGGAGCGGACGTTCGGAAGTCGGACGAGAAGGACCTGGGCGAGGTCCTGGGCAAGGTCCTCCCCGAGGACCTCCTGAAATACGGCCTGATCCCCGAGTTCGTCGGCCGGCTCCCGGTGATCACCCACGTCCACAACCTCGACAAGAGCGCGCTGGTCGACATCCTCACCAAGCCCAAGAACGCCCTTGTCAAGCAGTACAAGAAGTTCTTCGACTTCGACGGGGTGGAGCTGACGTTCAAGGATGAGGCCTTGGAGGCCATCTCCGACCAGGCCATGCTTCGGGGAACCGGCGCCCGGGGCCTCCGGGCGATCATGGAGGAGGTCCTCCTCGGGGTGATGTATGACCTGCCGTCCCGGAAGGACGTCCACAAGTGCGTCATCGATCGTGAGGTCGTCCTGGACGGCGTCAACCCCACCCTGGTTCCCAAGTCGGACCAGGCTCCTCGCCAGACCCGGCCCCGCCGGGAACGGACCGCCTGACCTCTTCTCCCATTCACCGGGTCCGTTGCGGCCGGACACGGCGAACCGCGACGTGCTGGTGTCATCGTGGGCGCGCCGGCGGCACGAACGCGGTCGAGCTGTCTCGTGGGCTCGGTCGTGCCCCGGCTAGACTGCGCTCGTGCGGCCGAGGACGACGGACGGGGAGGTCCACGTCCTGTTCGAGGGGTACGTGGGCGAGCACACCGCCTCGACCGTGGCGCTGATCCTGGATCACGACGCGGCGATCGTGTGGGACCCGGGTATGGTGCCGTCCCAGGCTGTCATCCTGGAGCCGCTCCGCCGCCACGGGCTCGACCCCGACGAGGTCACCGACGTGGTCCTGTCGCACCACCACCCCGACCACTCGATGAACGTGGGGCTGTTCCCGAACGCCCGGGTCCACGACCACTGGGCGTGGTACCGGGCCGACCTGTGGGTCGATCGTGAGGCCGAGGGGTTCGAGGTCTCTCCCTCGGTGCGACTCACCCGGTCGCCCGGGCACACGCCCGAATGCCTGACGGTGCTGGCCGGGACGGCGGAGGGGATCGTGGCCCTGACCCACCTGTGGTGGTCCGAGGGTGGCCCCGATGAGGACCCCCGGGCCACCGACCCGGAGGCCCTTCGCCGTTCCCGAGCCCGGATCCTCGACATCGCCGACCTGGTGGTGCCGGGGCACGGGGCGCCGTTCCGACCCGACCGGTCCGGACCCGCCCGGGGGTCCTAGCAGGGACTCATCGCCGCGGAGCGCGGTTCCAACGACTGGGGGCGGGTGCTCCGGATGGCCTCGACGATCGCCGTCGCAGCCGCGGCGGCGTGGGTCGATTCCGTTGCCGGCACCGGCGCGACCAGGGTGGGGGCTCTTGGCGGGACGGCCGGCATCCTTCTCGCCCTGGGCTACCTGGCGCTCTTCTCGATCGGGCTGATCCTGATCGTGACCGGCCTGATCGCCGCCGGCGCCGCGGCCCCGGAAGCCGTTCGGTGGCGACGGTGGGCCAATGCGATCCTCGGGCTCGTCGTGGGGATCGCCGCCGTGCTCGGCCCGTTCTTCTTCTCGGGCTAGGCCGGCCGGTCGGGTCGTCCTGCGGTGGTGGGGAGGCCGGTACACTCGTTCCCCACATGAGCGAGACCCGCCAGCGCATGGCGACGGTGTACGAGCCGGCCGAGGTCGAGGAGCGTTGGTACGCGACGTGGAAGGAGCGAGGCTACTTCCGGGCCACCCCGACCGAGGGGAAGAAGCCGTTCTGCATCGTTCTTCCTCCCCCGAATGTCACCGGCGCGTTGCACATGGGGCATGCCCTGGACCACACCCTTCAGGACGCTATCGTTCGGCGGAAGAGGATGGAGGGGTTCGAGGCACTGTGGCTTCCCGGCACCGACCACGCGGGCATCGCTACCGAGGTTCTGGTTCGGCGCCAGCTGCGCGATGAGGGGATCGATCCCGAACAACTCGGCCGGGAGGGGTTCGTCGAGCGCGTCTGGCGATGGAAGGAGGAATTCGGTGGCCGGATCGTCGAGCAGATGCAGCGGCTCGGCAACTCCTGCGACTGGGACCGGCTCCGGTTCACCATGGACGATGGCCTTCGCCGAGCGGTCCGGGTGGCCTTCGTCCGGTTGTACCAAGACGGCCTGATCTACCGGGGCGAGCGGATCATCAACTGGTGCCCGCGGGATCAGACCGCCCTGTCCGACTCCGAGCTCGAGCACGACGAGGTCCAGGGAGAGCTGATCACCTTTCGGTACGAGCGCTCCGACGGAGAGGGGCACATCGACGTGGCCACAGCCCGGGTCGAGACGATGCTGGCGGATACGGGGGTGGCGGTGCATCCGGGGGACGACCGGTACCGGGACATGGTCGGGAAGACCGTGCGCCATCCGTTCACCGGGGCCGATCTGCCGATTGTGGCCGACGCTGCGGTGGACCCGGAGTTCGAGACGGGGGCGGTCAAGGTCACGCCGGCCCACGATCCCACGGACTTCGAGATCGCCGAGCGAGCCGGCCTTCCCCGAATCAACATGTTCGAACCGGACGCCACCCTCACACCGGCGGTGCCCGAGGAGTTCCGGGGCCTCGATCGGTACGAGGCTCGGAGGCGCGTCCTGGAAGCGCTCCGAGCCCGAGGGCTCGTGGTGAAGGAGGAGCGCCCCTATCTCCACGCCGTGGCGCATTGCTACCGGTGCCACTCGGAGGTGGAGCCGTGGCTGTCCGGCAAGCAGTGGTTCGTGGCCGTCGATCGGCTGACCCTGCCGGCGAACGAGGCCGCTCGGAACGGCCGGATCCGGTTCTTCCCCGAGCGGTGGCACGGGCCGTACGCCTCCTGGCTGGGGAACCTCCGGGACTGGAACATCTCCCGGCAGCTGTGGTGGGGGCACCGGATTCCGGTGTGGTACTGCCCGAACGGCCATGAGTTCGCCGCCGAGGAGGATCCGGAGGCCTGCCGGGAATGCGGCTCGGCCGAGATCGAGCAGGACCCCGACGTCCTCGACACGTGGTTCTCGTCCCAGCTGTGGCCGTTCTCCACGCTCGGCTGGCCCGACGACACCGAGGATCTCCGGTTCTTCTACCCGACCTCGGTGCTGGTGACGGGCTACGAGATCCTCTACCTGTGGGTGGCTCGGATGATCATGTCCGGCCTGTACCTGGCGGGCGACATCCCTTTCCACCACGTGCTGATCCACGGTCTGGTTCGGGACGAGCGGAACCGGAAGATGTCCAAGTCGCTGGGGAACGTGATCGATCCTCTCGACGTCATCGCTCGGTATGGGGCCGACGCCCTCCGGTACGCCCTCTCCCGGCTGGCCAGCCCGGATCAGCAGAACATCCCGATGGGTGTGCGTGACGCCGAGGCAGGGCGGAACTTCGCCAACAAGGTCTGGAACGCCGCCCGGCTGGTCCTCGGCGCCTGGGGTGGCGCCGGGGGGCCGGTACTTCCGCCGGAGGAGCAGCGCTCGCCGGTGGACCGGTGGCTGCTGTCCAGGCACGAGACGTGCCGCCGGGAGGTCGACGTGGCGTTCGAGGACTACCGGTTCGACGACGCCGCTCGGGCGCTCCATCGGTTCGTCTGGTCGGAGATGGCCGACTGGGCGCTGGAGATGGCCAAGCCCCGGCTGTACGGGGGCTCGGTCGAGGATCGCCATTCCGCGGCCGAGGTCCTGGCCTGGGTGATGGAGCGGACGCTTCGGCTCCTCCATCCGATCATGCCGTTCGTCACCGAGGAGGCGTGGCAACGCTTTGGGGTCGGCGACTCGATCGTGGTGGCGCCGTGGCCCGAGCCGCATCCCGAGCTTCGCGACGAGGAGGCCGAGGAGCGATTCGCTTTCGCCGAGGACCTGGTGGACGCGGTCCGATCGTTTCGAAGCGGTCACGGCCTGGCTCCGGGGGCGCCGCTGACCGTTCGCGTCCGAGCCGACACGGACCACCGCCAGATCCTGGGCGCCCTCGACGACGAGATCCGTCGGGTGGCCCGGATCGACCGCCTGGAGCTGCTGGACGGAGCGATCGACGGCGGGGGGCACGCCCGGTTGGTCGTCCAGGGGGCGGACGTCCTCATCCCGTTGGCCGGCGTCCTCGACGCCGAGACCGAATGCGCCCGGATCCGGAAGCGGCTGCAGGCCATCGCCGATGACGCCGAGCGGGCGGCCCGCAAGCTCGACGACCCGGGGTTTACCGGCAAGGCTCCTCCCGAGGTGGTGGAGAAGGAGCGGCGGAAGCTGGTGTCCCTGGAGGAGGAGCGGGCCCTCCTCGAGGCGCAGCTGAACGAGCTGGGCTGCTGACCCCGATGCGGTTCGGCGACGCGGTGGCCGATCTGGACGGCCGCGAGCCGGGGCGGATGGTTCCCGACCTCGATCGGATCAGGGCCCTGGCCGATCTCCTCAACCATCCCGAGCGAACGTATCCGTCCGTCCACGTCACCGGGACGAACGGGAAGACCACCACGGCGCGGCTCATCGGCAGAATCCTCTGCGCGCACGGGCTCTCCACGGGCGTCTACACGTCGCCCCACCTCGCCTCCGTCACCGAGCGGGTGACGCTGTGCGACGACGACATCCCCGAGACCGAGTTTGCCGAGACATACGACCATCTCAGGCCGTACCTGGATGAGGTCGACCGCCGCGGGCAGGAGCCGGTCACGTACTTTGAGACCCTCACCGCATTGGCCTATCTGTGGTTCGCCGACAAGCCGGTCGAGGCCGCGGTGTTCGAGGTGGGCATGGGGGGGACGTGGGACGCCACGAATCTGATCCCGGCCAGGATCGCGGTGTTCTGTTCGATCGCTCTGGACCACCCTGAGCTCGGGCCGACGGTGCGGGACGTGGCGACCGAGAAGGCGGGGATCATCAAGGAAGGGGCCACGGCGGTGATCCAGGAGCCGGGCCCGGATGCCCTCCCCGCGATCGAGGGGCGGGCCCGCGACGTCGGCGCGACCCTGATCCTCCGGGGCCGGGAGTACAGCCTGGTGGAGCGGACCCCGGCGGTGGGAGGGCAGCGGATCACCGTCGCCGGGCTGCACGCCGCCTACGAGGGGTACGTCCTCCCGCTTCACGGAGCCCACCAGGCCGAGAACGCGGCCACGGCCATCGTCGCCGCGGAGGCGTTCCTCGCTCGGGCCCTGTCCGAGGAAGCCCTCCGAGAGGCTCTCCACGGCCTGACTGCTCCGGGCCGCCTGGAGGTGGTCGCCCGGCACCCCCTGGTCGTCCTGGACGGCGCTCACAATCCCGAAGCCGCCCGGGCGCTGGCCACCGCTCTCTCCGAGGCGTTCACCTGGGAACGGCTCCATCTCGTGGTCGGCGTCCTGAACACGAAGGACGTCGACGGCATCCTGACGCCCCTGGTCTCGGTGTCCACGCGCGCGTACGCCTGCGCGAATCAGAACCCGAAGTCCGTGTCGCCGGAACGGCTGGCGGATGCTTGCCGGGCCGCCGGGATCGCCGACGTGGAGGTGCGCCCGTCGGTGGCGGGCGCCCTCGACGCCGCGCACGCCGCAGCCGAAGAGAACGACCTGATCCTGGCAACGGGCTCTCTATACACTGTGGCCGACGCCCGCCCACGGTACGTTCGATCGGAAGGAAGCCATGGCTCGTGAGGAAACCTTGGTCATCGTCAAGCCGGACGCGGTGCGACGAGGGTTGATCGGGGAAGTGATCGGCCGGATCGAGCGCAAGGGCCTGGTGATCGACGAGATGCGGCAGCTCCAGATCGAACGTGACCTCGCCGAACGCCATTACGAGGAGCATCGGGAGAAGCCGTTCTACGCGGAGCTGGTCGATTTCATCACCGGGGGCGAGGTGGTCGTGGCCCGGGTGAGCGGGGAGCAGGCCGTGTCCGTCGTCCGCGCCCTGATGGGCCCGACCGATCCGGCGGCGGCTCCTCCGGGGACGATCCGGGGTGACTTCGGCACAGTCATCACCGAGAACCTGGTGCACGGCTCGGACTCGCCGGAGTCGGCCAAGCGCGAGCTCGACCTCTTTTTCTGAGCCGGGCCCGGTCGAGGGCTCCCGGCACCCGGGGTGGGCACCCGACCCGGCGACCGGCCGATGGGGGGACTGGACGGCGGCGGTATCATCGCCCTGGGGGGAAGGCGCCGAAGGTCGGGTGATATGGCGCTGCGCGCTCCGCGGGACAGCATCGGCGATCGGCTCCGGCGGGCTCGGGAGGAGCGGGGGATCGATCTCGACCGCGCCGCCGAGGATACCCGGATCGAGCGGGGTCACCTGGAGGCGCTCGAGGCCGACGTCCCTCTCGACGAGCACCATGCCGGCCTGTACGCCCGTATCTTCCTCCGAGAATACGCCCGTTACCTCGGTCTCGATCCCCGTCCCCTGGTCGGCGCGTACCGGGCCACGCACCCGTCTCCCGATCGCCCCCTCATCGGCGGTCCTCCTCCGGTGGAGCGCCGTCCCGCTCGGTGGTTCGCCCCGGCACTCGTGGTTCTGTCCGCCATCGTCCTGATCTCGCTGGCCGTGCTGGGCGGGCTCCGGCGCTCACCGGACGTCGCCGTCCCGCCGGAGACCATGGGCCCCCAGCCGGCCTCGCCTCCGCCGACGGAGGTCGAGGCAGAGCCGGAACCGTCGCCCACCCCCGCGCCGGATCGGTTGGTGGTCCGGGTGGTCGAGGGGGAGAGCTGGCTCCGGATCTCCCGCGACGGCGAGGTCCTCCTGGAGGGGACCCAGGCGCCGGGCTTCGCTCGGGGGTTCCCCATTCGGGAGGGCCTCGACCTGGTGGTGGGAAACGCGGCTGCCGTTCGCCTGGTGGCCGGAGGGGAGCGGCTCGGTCCCCTCGGCGATACGGGCGCGGTCTATGCCGGAAGCGTGGTGATCGACGAGGGTGAAGCCCGCCTGCTCGGATAGGTGCGGCTAGGCCCTGGCCAGGGCCAGCACCGCGTTCTGGCCTCCGAAGCCGAACGCGTTCGTCATCGCCAGATCGACCTGGGCCTGGCGGGCTTCGTTGGGGACGTAGTCCAGGTCGCAGTCCGGGTCCGGCGTGTCGTAGTTGATCGTCGGAGGAAGCGTCCCGGTGTGGAGCGCTATGGCGGTGGCGGCGGCCTCGATGGCGCCGGCCGCACCCAGGAGATGCCCAGTCATCGACTTCGTGGACGAGACGGCCATGTCGGCAGCGTGGTCGCCGAACACCTTTCGGATGGCCCGGGTCTCGGCGGCGTCGTTGAGCTTCGTCGAGGTCCCGTGGGCATTGATGTACCCGACGTCCTCGGCCGGGCGGCCCGTCTCGGCGAGAGCCATCTCCATGGCCAAGACGGCCCCGGAGCCGCTCGGCTCGGGTTGAGTGATGTGGAAGGCGTCGGCGGAAGCACCGTAGCCGGCGATCCGGGCGTAGATCGTGGCCCCCCGACCACGGGCCCGCTCCTCGTCCTCCAGGACCAGGATGCATGAGCCCTCTGACAGGACGAAGCCGTCCCGGTTCGCGTCGAACGGTCGGCTGGCCTTCGCCGGCTCAGTGTTTCGAGATAGGGCCTGCATCTGGGCGAACCCGGCCACGGCGACCTCGTTGATCACGCACTCCGTCCCGCCGGCCAGGGCCACGTCCGCCAGACCGTCGAGGATGAACCGGTAGGCCTCGCCGATCCCGTGGGCGCCGGCGGCACAGGCCGTGGTGATGCAGGTGTTCGGCCCGGTGAACCCGAGGTCCATGGCGACCTGGCCCGCTGCGGCGTTCGGCATCATCGACGGCACCATGAACGGCGAGACGCGGTCGGGCCCCCGGTCGAACAGGATCCGGGCCTGCTTGACCAAGGTCGTCAAGCCACCGATCCCGGTCGAGACGACGACGGCGGTCCGGGCCGGATCGCCTTTGGGCTCGCCGGCGTCCTGCCACGCCTCGCGGGCGGCGGCCACTGCGAGCTGGACGGTCCGGTCGGTTCGCCGCGCCTCCTTCCGGTCCATGTGCTCGACCGGATCGAAGTCCTTGACCTCCCCGGCGATCTTGACCGGGTATCCGGACGCGTCGAACAGGGTGATCGGGCCGATCCCCGAGCGGCCGGAGACCAGGGCGTCCCAGAACGACTCCCGGCCGATCCCGACCGGGGTGACGGCGCCGATGCCGGTGACGACGACGGTGCGAGCGGCCATCCGTTCCACCGTTCCCCTCAGGCGTTGGCTCCGAGCTTCTCGGCCACGAGGTCGACGGCCTGGCCCACCGTCTTGACCCCTTCCATCTCCTCCTCGGGGATGTTGACGCCGAGCTCCTCCTCCAGAGCCAGGACCACTTCGACCAGGTCGAGGGAGTCGGCGTCGAGATCCTCCTCGAAGCGGGCCTCCGTGGTCACGTCGGATTCGTCCCGGGCCAGCTGTTCGACGAGCACCTTGCGCACCCGGTCCTCGATCTCCTGCTTCGTCATGTCGATCCCTCCTCCTACGCGGCCAGGCCGCCGTCGACGACCAGCACAGCCCCATTGACGTACGACGCTTCCTCGGACGCGAGGAAGCGGATCGGCGCGGCGACCTCCTCCGGTGCTCCGGTCCGGCCGGCCGGGATGTCCTCGGTCAGGGCGGACCGGGCCTTGTCGGCCAGGCCCGACGTCATGTCGGTGTGGATGAGCCCGGGCACGACCGCGTTCGCGGTGATCCCCCGGCCCCCGTACTCCTTGGCCATGCTCCGGATCATGCCCAGCAGGCCGGCCTTCGAAGCGGCATAGGCCACCTGGCCGGCGTTCCCTCGAATGGCCACCACCGAGGACACCGCCACGATCCGGCCCCACCGGGCCTTCATCATGTGAGGGAGCGCGGCCTGGATCGTGGCAAAGGCCCCGGTGAGGTTTACCGCCACGACCCGTTCCCAGTCGGCCCGGGCGTACCGGACGGCCAGGCCGTCCCGGTTCGTCCCCGCGTTGGCCACCACGATGACCGGGGGTCCGAGGTCGGCCGTGACGGCCTCGACCAGATCCGTGACGGCATCGGGCTCGGTTACGTCAACCTGGAAGGGCGCCGCTCGGCCGCCCCCCTCCTCGATCAGACGCACCGTATCCTTCGCCCCCCCGTCGTCCGAGGCGTACGCGCAGGCCACCGTCCGCTTGTCTCCGGCCAGGGCCACGGCCGTGGCCCGGCCGATCCCTTTCGACGCCCCCGTCACCAGCGCCACCCGGGCCTTCACGACGGCGCCTCCGCCGTCCATCGGGTCAGGTTGGCCCCGTAGGCCAGGCCCGCCCCAAACGCCACGGTGAGGACGAGATCGCCCGGGCCAAGCCGTCCTCGGCGCCAGGCGTGGTCCAGGGCGATCGGCACCGATGCCGCCGAGGTGTTGCCCACCGTCTCCAAGTCGACGAAGACCCGGTCCATCGGGAAGGAGAGGCGCTGGGCCACCGACGCGATGATCCGGCCGTTGGCCTGATGCGGCACCAGGAGCGACACATCGTCCGGGGTGTACCCCGACTTCTCGAGTAGCCGGGCACAGGCATCGGCCATCCCGACCACGGCCCGTTTGAACACCTCGCGACCGTCCTTCATCCGGATCTTGTGATCCTGCCGGGCCACCGTGTCCGAAGTGGCGGGCTCGCGGGAGCCTCCGGCCGGGATCTCCAGGAGGTGGGCATGACGGCCCTGGTTCTCCAGGACCGATCCGATCACCCCGGGCTCCTCGCTGGGCAGGAGGACGGCCGCCCCCGCGCCGTCGCCGAACAGGACGCACGTGGTCCGGTCGGTGAAGTCCAGGAACCGGGACAGGACCTCCGTTCCCGCGACCAGCACGGTCTCGGCGCCGCCAGTGGCGATCTGGGCCGCCCCTATCTGGGTGGCATAGATGAACCCGGCGCACGCGGCGGCCAGGTCGAAGGCCGCGCCGGTGATCCCCAGCCGGTCCTGGACGAACGATGCCGTCGAGGGCAGAGGCTGGTCACCGCTCACCGTGGCCACCACCGTCATGTCGACGGAGGCGGGGTCGATGCCGGCCGACTCGAGCGCCCGGGCCCCCGCATCGGCGGCCAGCGATGCGGCGGTGTCGTCCTCGCCGGCGAAGTGCCGGGCCCCGATCCCGGTCCGGGATCGGATCCACTCGTCGCTGGTGTCGACGAGCTGCGCCAGTTCCTCGTTGGGGACGATCCGCTCGGGAAGCGCGGAGCCCACCGCGGCGATCCGGGCGTGCGTCATCTCGTGTGCCGCTCCTCGATGGCCATCACCGGCTGGCCGGCCACGACCGGCTCGCCTTCCACGGCCAGCACGGAAGTCACCCGGCCCTCGACCGGGGAGACCACCTCGGTGCTCTCTGCCCCGTGCTCGACCCGAGCCACCGGCTGTCCCCGGTGCACCCACTCGTGCCCGTCGTGGAACCGCACCGGCGGCAGGAGTCGGACCCGTCCGGGCCTCGGGGCCACGATCACCCGAAGCCAGACCGGCCGATGACCGATCGGCGGTTCTCTGGTCTGCATCACTCGCTCCTCACGTCTCGTTACGCCCTCGCGCCGATCTCTTCGGCCAGAGCCCGCGCCTGGCCGGGTGTGCCAACGGACGTCGCCCGGGAACCGGGCACGCATCGCTTGGCCAGCTTGGCCAGGACGTCGCCCGGTCCCGCCTCGACGAACAGCTCCACGCCGAGTTCCTCTCCGGCCGCCCGCATCGACCGCTCCCACTTGACCGGCGACACCAGATGCCGGGACAGGAGGTCCCGGAGGGCCGACGGCTGGCTCGTTGGACGTCCGCTGGCGTTGGGGATCACTGGGAACCGGGGGGCTCGGAACTCGAGCCGGGCGATGGCCGCCCGAACCCGGTCCAGGGCCGGCCGCATCAACGGAGAGTGGAACGCCCCCGCCACCTTGAGCCGGACCACCCGGCACTTGCGGCTCCGGGCCAGGTCCTCGGCCCGCTCGATGGCCGGCACGCTCCCCGAGAGGACGGTCTGCTTCGGGCTGTTCTCGTTGGCCACCATCAGGACGTCCCCCCGGCCGGCCACCCGGCAGATATCGGCCGCCTCGTCCGGAGACAGCCCGACCAGCGCCGTCATCGCTCCCGGGTTCGCCTGGCCGGCCTCGTGCATGGCTCGGCCGCGCTCGGCGACCGCCTCCAGCGTGGGCCCAAGGTCGGTGGCGCCGGTGGCCACCAGGGCCACGAACTCGCCCAGGGAGTGGCCCGCGGCGGCGTTCCAGCGGAGTCCCTCCTCTTCGAGAACCCGGAAGGCGGCCAGATCGCAGGCGAACAGGGCCGGCTGGACGACGGCGGTGTCGGCCAGCCGTTCGTCGCTCCTGGCGGCCTCGGCCACGTCGTAGCCCAGGACCTCGGAGGATCGCTCCACGATCGTGTGGGCCTCGGGATGGTCTAACCAGGGGTCGGCCATCCCCGCATACTGCGATCCCTGGCCGGGAAAGAGGACAGCAGACTTCACCGCCGGCCTCCTCGGGGCAGGCGGCAACAGGCGGGCACGGACGGGTGGACGGGAACGGGATGCATCCGGTTGTATTGACCATACGGGACGGCGGGTGGTTACGTCCATGCCCAAACCTAACGTGCGGTAGGTTCGCGGACGGCCAGGTAACGATTGGGCTAACCTTGCCGCGGTCCATTGCGCTGGCCGGGGGTCTCCTGTAGAAAGGGGCGATGCCCGGCCCGGACGGGCCTGAACACGACATGAGTCCCCAGTTGAACAACAACGACCGACACGAGCGTGCCGAGGGCCTGACCGGCCTCCTCGGCCGAGACATGGCCGTCGACCTCGGCACGGCGAACACCCTGGTCTACGTGCGCGGCCGGGGCGTGGTGCTCAACGAGCCCTCGGTCGTGGCCATCAACCAGGAGACGAAGCAGGTCCTGTCGGTCGGGACCGAAGCCAAGCGGATGATCGGTCGGACCCCGGCGCATATCCAGGCCGTCCGCCCGCTGAAGGACGGGGTGATCGCCGATTTCGACGTCACCGAGAAGATGCTCCGCTACTTCATCCAGAAGGTCCACACCCGTCGGTTCCTGGCCAAGCCCAGGGTGGTGGTGTGCGTTCCTTCCGGCATCACCGGGGTGGAGCAGCGGGCCGTCGAGGAAGCGACGATCTCCGCCGGGGCCCGGGCCGCGTACATCATCGAGGAGCCGATGGCCGCGGCCATCGGCGCCGGCATGCCGATT
>OBLR010000216.1_pt1 | contig 12713 bp, 9 predicted proteins | sample 1519891 | NCBI WGS metagenome assembly OBLR01 (sample SAMEA3113583, study PRJEB22503) | soil metagenome | reverse complement strand
GAGTCGACATGGAAGGACGTGCGCCACCGCAGCAAGTGCGGCGCCACCCGAGAGCGGCGGTCGACGGTGTGGACTGGAAGCCGTTTCAGGCGGCCGTCTTCCTCGCCGAGGCGGCCGCCGTCGTGCCAGCGCGACACGGGTGCCTTGGGAGCATCGGTTTGCGCGGCGAGGCTGCCCGATACGGAGCTGAAGATCGCCAGCAGAGCCGCCGCGGCGAGCGCCTTCCCTCCGACCCGCATACGGCTTGGATCGACCCACCGGCCTGGGCGCTAGTACCCCGAACGGGTGATATTGACGGCGGAGGAACGGCCGTCCGCTCAGCGAAAGGGCGGCCCGTGGCCGCCGTTCCCGATCACCTCGTTCTCAAGCGCCATCGCGACCTCGTGGGCCGCGAGCGACAGCCCTGGACGCGTCGAGTGCTGCTTGCTCTGCTGACCCTCGTGCTCGCGCTCGGTGCGGCAAACCTCTTCGGACAGCGGCCGTTCACGTCAACCGCGACAGCGCCTGCTGGGACGCTGGAGCTCTACGCCCCGACCAGGCTGCGCGCAGGCGTGTTCTGGATGGCCCGGTTCCACGTTCGCGCCGCGCGTGAGATCGAGCAGGCAACCATCGTCCTCGACCCCGGCTGGCTCGAGCAGATGCACCTGAACACCCTTGAGCCTGCACCGATCGGCGAGGCGAGCCGCGACGGCCGAATCGCACTCGATTTCGGCCGCGTTCCCCCCGGAGACTCACTGCTCGTGTTCATGCAGTTCCAGGTCAACCCGACGAACGGCGGCCGCCACTCACACGACGTCGAGCTGTACGACGGCGAGGCCCTGCTGGCCCGCATCGACCGCACCGTGACGATCTTTCCCTAGATGGACATCGTCCTCCGGGCCATCGTCGTCTTCGTCTTTCTCCTCGTTCTCATGCGCATCGTCGGCCGGCGCGAGCTCTCTTCGCTGGAGCCGTTCGACCTCGTCCTGCTGATCGTGATCGGCGACCTCGTCCAGCAGGGAGTCACGCAGAGCGACCACTCGCTGACCGGGGCGATTCTGTCCGCGGGCACGTTCGGCGTCCTGGTCGTCGCGGTCTCGTACGCCAGCTTCCGGTTCCGGCGCCTGCGACCGGTGGTCGAGGGGGAGCCGATGATCGTCATGCAGGACGGCAAGCCGATCGAGCGCAACCTGCGGCGCGAGCGCATCACGCTCGAGGAGCTCGCGGCCTCGGCGAGGAAGCAGCAGATCGCTTCCCTCGAGGAGGTGGAATGGGCCGTGCTCGAGACGAGCGGTCAGGTCAGCTTCATCCGCAAGGCCCGAACCGGGCCCTAGAGCGGGGCCGGTCGCTCGGCGCCTCGCTCGCGCCTGATCTCGAGCCAGGCCAGGAGGAGCACCTGGATCGTGCCCGCAACGGGAATCGCCGCGAGCGCGCCCAGGATGCCGGCAAGCTTTGCCCCGATCAGCACAGCGATGAGGATCGCGAGCGGCGACAACTGCACCGTGCGGCTGTAGACGACGGGCTGGATCAAGTGGTTCTCGGCCTGCTGGTAGACGATGAAAAAGGCGAGCACGACGATCCCGGCCGGGAGTGAGTCCAGGAACGCGACCGTGCTCACGATGATGGCGGCGAGCGTGGCCCCCGCAAGCGGAACCAGGTCGAGAATCGCGACGAGCAGACCGAGCGCAACGGCGTAAGGAACGCCCATGACGAGGAGGACGAGAGTCGAAGTGACGCCGGCGATCAGGCTGATGAACAGGTTCCCGGTCACGTACCCGCCGATCGTGCGGTGGATGTCGGTGGCGATCTGCTCCGCCCGCGGCCGCGACTCCTCCGGTAAGAGCGCGTAGAAGCGCCGCATCCAGTTCGGGCCCTCGAGCAGCATGAAGAAGGTGAGGAAGGCAATCGTCACGACCGCCACGATCGCCGTCAGGATGCTCCTGGTGAGGGAAACCGCGGTGCCCGATAGACCGAGGAGACTCGAGGCTCCGCCCTCGCTCACCTGGTCGCGCACGCGGTCGACGATGTTGTACTCGCGCTCCAGTCGGCCGAAGGGTCCTCGTCCCTCGCTCAGGTCCTCGACGTAGCTCGGCAGCTCGCGCGCGAACGAGTTTGCCTCGTCGACGACCGTCGGGATGAACAGCGCGCCGACCCCGACCAGGGTAGCCAGCGTTCCGAGATAGGCTCCAGCGGCGGCGAGGCCTCTCCTCCGAAGCCCGTGCTCCTGCAGCCAGTTGACGGCGGGGTTGAGTGCGAGCGCAAGGAAGAGCGAGATCAGAATCCAAGTGATCACCTGGCGGGCCAGCCAGATCACCTGCAGCGCAATCGCAACGGCGAGGACGATCCCGAGGATGGCCAGAATCGTCCGCGCCCGGAACCGCACGAGGCGCTCGGGCACCACGGCCGCAGGATCGCTCAGCGGGCGGACGGCGAAGCGGGTGGCGGGAATCGAACCCGCGTAACCAGCTTGGAAGGCTGGGGCTCTACCACTGAGCTACACCCGCGCGCGCGGAAGTAGCGTAGCGTCGGTGCCACCCGATCCGTATGCGTGGTCGATCCACCCGGAGGCGACCGTCGCCACTGCTGCACTTGCCGTCGGCTACGTCCTCGCCGTTCGACGCCGGCCGCCCTCGTGGCGCCGGATCGTCGCCTTCGCAGCGGGCATCGTATTGCTCGCCGCGACCGCCGTGACACCGCTTGACGCGCTCTCCTTTCACCTCCTGTCGGCACACCTGCTGCAGAACGTGGTGCTCGCCGAGTGGGCGCCCGCGCTCCTCGTCCTCGGTCTTCCGCCCTACCTGGCCGCGCGGATCGGCGACAACCGAGTGATGCGCGTGCTCACCTATCCACCGGTCGCGCTCTCGGTCTGGCTGGCGACGTACTTCCTCTGGCACCTGCCGGGGGCCTATGACGCGGCGCTCGAGCATCCCGCGCTCCTGTTACACCTCGAGCACGCCTGCTACCTCGCGGCCGGATGCCTCCTCTGGTGGCCGGTGTTCCAGGACCACCCGCGCTCCCTCCATGATGCTGCCCGGGCCGGGTACGTGTTCGCCGCCTTCATCCTCGCGAGCCCGATCGGGCTCCTGCTCGCGTTCCTCCCGAACCCCGTCTACGACTTCTACGACGACTCGACCGAGCTGTGGGGCCTGTCGCCCCTCACAGACCAGCAGATCGCGGGCGTGACGATGGCCGCGGAGCAGGCCGTCGTCTTCTTTGCTGCCTTCACGTTCTTCTTCTTTCGCTTCCTGGCCCGCGAGGAGGACGCACTGCCGGGCACCGGCTGAGTGTTAAGAGCGTGTTAGGTCTCGCCGGCTGACCGCAGGTTCGCGCCCGTGTTGGCATCTGCAAAAAGGCCGGGCGGCGCAGTCGGGGGAGACCCGTGTCGCCCGGCGTAGCACGATTTCCGCCCGAGTTGCGGAATCGCGGAAGATAGCGCCCCGGCTGGGGTAACCGGGGCGCTGTCCCCGTGGGAGGGACTGCGGCGGCCCTCCACGGGGCACCCAGACGGCGAATGGTGGGGGCACCGCCCGGGTGTCGGTCAGTCTCGCTGCGCCCCCGGACGGAGGCCCTGAAACGGCAGTGTTAGCCTCGTTTCTGCTCATGCAGCTCGACCGGTCGCTACAACGGAGCGCGAGCAAAGCCCGCGCCCCTCACGGTCGGCGCCGCCGATGAGCGATCTCATCCGCGGGAGCGACGGCGTCGTTCGATGCCGATGGGCGGGCTCGGATCCGCTCTACCTCGCCTACCACGACGAGGAGTGGGGCCGGCCTCTCCGCGGCGACGACGCCCTCTTCGAGATGCTCACGCTCGAAGGCTTCCAGGCCGGACTGTCCTGGCTGACGATCCTGCGCAAGCGCGAGTCGTTTCGGCGCGCCTTCGCCGACTTTCGTATCGACGCAGTCGCGCAGTTCGGACCGGGCGACGTCAGGCGGCTGCTCGGCGACGCCGGCATCGTCCGCAACCGGGCGAAGATCGACGCGACGATCGGCAACGCCCGCGCCGCGCTCGAGCTCGGGCCGGACGGATTGACCGACCTGCTCTGGTCGTATTGCCCGCCGCGGCGTGAACACCGGCTCGAGTCGTTCGCCGAGATGCCGGCGAAGACCGAGCAGTCCGAGGCTCTTTCGAAGGAGCTGCGTCGGCGCGGCTTCCGCTTCGTGGGCCCGACGATCGTCTACGCCTTCATGCAGGCGGTCGGCATGGTCGACGACCACCTCGCCGGCTGCGAAATCGTCTAGTCAGTCCGGTGCCGGCCGGGTCCGGCTCCGGCGCACCTTCATCGGGGCGGCCGGACTCGAACCGGCGACCTCGTGCTCCCAAAGCACGCGCGCTACCAGGCTGCGCCACGCCCCGCGCTCGGTCAGTGTAGTCGCGTGCAGCGCTGCTAGCTTCGCGGCGTGAGGCGACCCGCGCTCGGCTACGCGATGGTGCTCGGCGCGGCCACCCTCTGGGCCGCAAACGGGACCGTCTCGAAGGTGATCCTCGAGTCCGGCGATTTCTCGTCCCAGCGACTGGCCGAGGTGCGCTCGACCGGCGCTTTCGTCGGACTTGCCCTCGCGTTGGCCCTGCTGCGACCGGGCGCCCTGCGGTTCAGTCGCCGGGAGCTTCCGTTTCTGGCCGCGTTCGGCGTCCTCGGCCTCGCGATGGTGCAGTGGACCTACTTCGCGGCGATCGAGCGCCTCGACATCGGCATCGCCCTCCTGATCCAGTACACCGCTCCGCTGATGATCGCCGTCTGGGCCCGCTTCGTCATGCACGAGCACGTCCGCGCGCGAATCTGGGCGGCGCTCGGCTTGTCGCTGTTCGGCCTCGGGCTCGTCGTCGACCTCTGGCGCGGCTTGTCGCTCGACGGAATCGGCGTCGTGTTCGCGTTCGGCGCCGCGCTCTCGTTCGCGTTCTACATCCTCATGGCCGAGCGAGGCGTCGCGAGACGGGATCCGATCTCACTTCTCTGCCTCGGAATGCTCTTCTCGGGCGTGTTCTGGGCGATCGTCGAGCCGTGGTGGAGCTTCCCCGCGGACGTCGTGGACGACGACGTCTCACTTCTCGGCAACTTGGCCGACTACAGCCTGCCGGTGTGGCTGCTCATGCTCTCGATGCTCGTGCTCGGGACGATCGTCCCGTTTGCTCTGCTCGTCGGCGCCTTGCGGCACCTGCCCGCGACGCGAGTCGGAATCGCGGCGATGTTCGAGCCCGTGGCTGCGACGATCGTCGCCTACCTGTGGTTGGACGAGGCACTCAGCGGCCTACAGCTCACGGGAGCCGCGCTTGTCCTGGCGGGCATCCTGCTCGCGCAGACCGCTCGGGAGGTGCAGACCTTAGCCGGCTCGACGCGACCGGTCCGCGTCGGGTCGGCGGCCCTCGACGAGCGCACGTAGCGCGGCGATTCGCTCCTCGCGCACGGCCTTGGCCTCGCCCCGTGCGACGCGCTTGACGAGGTCCTCGACGAGGACGGCCAGCTCGAGCGGGTTGAACGGCTTCGTCACGTAGGCGATCCCGCCGGCCTCGAGTCCTCGCTCGCGGTCGCGAAGCTCGGCCCGCGCCGTCAAGAAGATGATCGGGATCTCCTTCGTGCGGTCGTCATCGAGCAGCTTCTCGGCCACTTGCCACCCGTCGAGGACGGGCATCATCACGTCGAGCAGAACCACATCCGGCCGTTCCGAGCGTGCCAGCTCGAGGCCGGCTTCTCCGTCGGCCGCCTCGATGACCTGCATTCCCTCCGCCTCGAGGTTGACGCGGCAGAGGAGGCGGATCGGGGCCTCGTCGTCGATTACCAGGGCCTTTGTCACGGCTCCTCCTTATACCCGCTCCGGCTCGAGCTCAGTCCGGCGGGTGAGCGTCGAGGGCAACTCGAACACGAAGCTCGAGCCCTTGCCTTCTCCCGAGTCGACCCAGATTCTGCCGCCCATGGCGGACACCAGGCCTCGTGCGAGGAAGAGCCCGAGCCCGATTCCACCGCCTGTCTCCCTACCCGATTCGAACTTCCGGAAGATGCGCTCCCGATCGACCGCCGGGATTCCGATTCCCTCATCGACGATCCGCACCTCGACCGCACCTCGCCGCTCGCGTGCGACCACGGTCACGGTGCCGCCCTCGGGGGAGTACCGGACGGCATTGTCGAGCAGGTGAGCGAGCACCTGCTTCAGCTTCTCCGGATCAGCCTCTGCGTCGAGTGGCTCCTCGGGAAGATCGAGGACGAAGCGGTGTCCGTTCAGCCCGTCCGACCGTTCGGCGTGAGCGACCGCCTCGCTCACGACCGCTCGCACGTCGAGGGCGGCGAGCTGAACCTCGAGATCGCCGGCGTCGAGGCGAGCCACGTTCAGGAGGCGGTCGACGATCGCCGTCAACCGCTCGGTCTCGGACGCGATGTAGCCGAGAAAGGTCGTGCGCTGCTCATCATCGAACATGGCGCCGCGCCGAAGAAGTGTCTCTGCGAACCCGTAGATCGACGTGAGCGGGCGGCGCAGCTCCTGCGAGACCATCGAGACGAAGCCCGACTTCATCTGCTCGACGGCCCGATCGGCAGAGACATCGCGAAAAGCGAAGATTCGGCCTGCCTCGGCTCCGGTCGGGTCACGCATGATCGCCTCTGTGAGCGACAGCCACACCTCCTCCGCCCCGCGCCGGATGGCGACGAGCCGGTCACCGGTGGTGGCACCGGACGAGGCGATGTTCCGCTGCAGCACCTGCGCGGGAGTCCGACCCATCGCTTCCGTGCGGGGTAGGCCGGTGATCCGCTCGGCCGCGTCGTTCCAGAGCACCACCCGGCCCTCGCGATCGGTGGCGACGATTCCGTCCGCGACGTTCTCGAGGATCGCGAGACTTCGCTCGCGCTCGATTGCCACGTGCTGGTAGAGCTCGGCGTTGGCGAGCACCGCGGAGGCAGTGCCGGCCAGCGCGACCAGGGCCTCGATCTCCTCTTCTCGCCAAGCACGCGGCCGGCGCGAGTACAGCGAGAGAACGCCGTGCGGGCTTCCCTCCGAGGCGAAGAGCGGCACACCGAGGTAGGCGCGATATCCCTCGGCAAGGAGAGGATCGGCGTCGAGGACGCGCTCGTCGTCCGAGACATCGGTGACCGCCAGAGGCGACAGCGTCTGCAGGACGTCTCCGGCGAGGCGGGACGTGGCCGGTGCACGCGTCCCGAGCGTGTCCTCCGTCCCCGGCCCGGCGGTGGCTCGAACGACGAGCTCGCCGCCTTCGAAGACGCGGATCGAGCAGGCTTCGACGCCGAGCAGGCGGGGGGCCTGGCCCACGAGCTCTTCCAGCACTGCGGCGGGGTCGAGCTCCGCTGCGAGCAGCCGCCCCATGCGTGTCAGCTGCTGCGAGAGCCCGCGCGAGGTTCGCTCGCTCTCGTAGAGCTCGCTGCGCTCGAGGGCCCCGCGTGCCGCACGGGAGAGATGGCGGGCGAGCTCGAGGTCGTCGTCGTCGAACCTCCGCTCGTCCGAGAAGAAGACGACTGCCAGACCGGTCGACTGTCCGGCGTCGACTGGAATCACGAGGAGCGATCGGAACCCGTTAGCCTCGGCACGCTCGCGCCAGCTCGCCGAGAACCGCTCGTCACGCAGCACCGCTCCCGCCGAGAGGACGCGCCGAGAGCGGGCCGAGGCACAGATCGGACTGGCGGGCTCGCCGAGCTCCGCCGCCAGGAACTCCTCGAGTCCGGCGGGTAGATTGTGGCCCCCCGCCGGCTCGAGGCCGGATCGCCCCGACATGAGCACGGCAGAGAAGGAGCCCCCGAAGGCCTCGGACGCCGCTTGGGCGAGCGCAGCGTGCGTCCTCGTCCTGGAGATCGGTTCGCCGAGCACTGCAGCGATGCGGTAGAAGCTCCGCTGCACACGCGCCTGACGCTCCGTCTGCTCGAAGCTCGCCGCGTTTCGGAGTGCGAGCGAGGCGAGACTCGCAAACGCCTCGATGATCTCGGCGTCCATCTCGCTGAACTCCCGGGTCTCGCCGCGGAGCCCGACGCCGAACACTCCGCGCACCTCGCCTGACCAGATCATGGGCGCGACGATCGCCGCCTTGAAGCCCTCGTACGCCGGATGCGGGACCTTGTTGGACAGCTCCGTGTAGTCGGCCGACCGAGCCGGCCGGCCGGTGCGGAGCGCTTCCGCGGCAAGGCCGCGATCGTCGGGGAACTCGAACTCGAGCAGGTCGCCGCTGAACCCGTAGACGGCGGCGCAACGGAACATCCGCCGCTGCGCGTCGTAGAGGTGGCAGTCGGCGGCATCCGCCTCGAGGAGGTGCGTGACCTCGACCACGAGCCGCTGCAATACGGCCTCGAGGCGCAGCTCACTCGTCAGGGCCTGCGCCGCGTTGAGGAGCGCCGACTGACCCTCGAGCCTGCGCCGGTTCTCGTCGATCAGTCGCGCTGCATGAATCGCAAGTCCGACTTCACGGGCAACCGCTTCGGCGAGTGCGATCTCGGAGTCCGACCACACGCACGGCTCTGGGCGGTGCAATCCGAAGACGCCGATCATGCGCCCGAACACCACGATCGGCGTCGCCAGCACGGCGCGCGTGCCGAGCTCGAGGAGCACCTGTGGGTCACCGAGCGTCGGGTCCTGGAGCTCCGGCGCATTGAGAACGTCCCCAACCGCTGCCGTCCGGCGCTCGCGGGCGGCCAGGTTCGACACCGGAAGCTGGGGTGCTTTCTCAGGGCCGATCGGGTCGTACTCGGGTGCGTCCCACTCGGCCACGATGGGCATCGGCTCGCCGGCCTCGCCCAAGCGAACGAAGCAGCGTGCGCCGCCGATCGCGCGTCCGATCTCCTCCACTGCGACCCGAAGGACCGCGTCCAGGTCGATCTCCGACCGCACCCTGCGCGCGATGCCCGCCACGAGCCGCTCCCGCTGGAGCGCCTCGGCGAGCTCCTCGGCCGAGCGAGCACGTTCGAGGGCGGGAGCCCCTTCGGCGGCGAGCCTCTGCAGCGCCGCGATGTCTTCGCCGTCGAAGTGCCGGAGCTCCTCGACGGTCGCGCCGACGACGACGGCCTGGACGCGATCGCCGCTGATGAGGGGCATGAAGACCGCGCTCTTCGCCCCGACTCGGTCAGCGAGCCCGCGGTGGACGCGCGGGGAAGATGCGACGTCGTAGACCTGCAGCGGAGCTGCCTCGGACGCGGCGCTCGCGATCATGCTGGGCTCGTTCCGGAGGTCGAGGAGTACCTCGCGCCACCACGGCACGTCCCCTTCAGGGCCTCGGGCGACCAGCCCCCTCGCCTCGTCGCCGTCCTCGCTGAGCACGGCCAACAAGGCCAAGTCCACGCCGAGCAAGGCGCGCACGTGATCGAGGATCAACCTGCCAACGGACTCGACGTCGCGGACGGCGAGCAGTGCCGTCGAGAGCGACCCGAGGGCGCGTGGCTCGGGTGTCTCCGCATGCCCTTCGTGATCGAGTCGAGAGCTCCGAAAAAACCTGCCCAAGGCCCCTCTGATGATAGGGAGCAGTGCAGCCCGACGTACAATCCTCGCCGTGCCGAAGAAGGTACTCCTGGCGTCGCCGCGAGGTTACTGCGCGGGCGTGGAGCGGGCGGTCGAGACGGTCGAGCACGCGCTCGCGCTCTACGGGCCCCCGGTCTACGTGCGCAAGCAGATCGTCCACAACGCGCACGTCGTCCGCGACCTCGAGGAGCGAGGTGCGATCTTCGTCGACGAGGAAACGGAAGTACCGGAAGGCGAAACGGTCGTGCTCTCCGCTCACGGAGTGGCGCCCTCGGTCTACGCGAACGCCGCGCTGCGGGAGCTGAACGCGATCGACGCGACCTGCCCGCTCGTTACCAAGGTGCACGTCGAGGCCCGGCGCTACGCGGCCGAGGGGTACACGATCGTCCTCATCGGCCACGAGGGACACGAGGAGGTCGTCGGCACGACAGGAGAGGCGCCCGAAGCGACCGTCCTCGTGCAATCCGTCGAGGACGCCGAGCGACTCGAGCTGCCGGCGGAGGCGAAGGTCGCGTACATCACGCAGACGACTCTGTCAGTGGACGAGACCGCGGAGATCATCGGCGTCCTGAGGCGGCGGTTTCCGGAGATCCGGGCACCGAAGCAGGAGGACATCTGCTACGCGACCTCCAACCGCCAATGGGCGGTGAAGGAGATGCTGCCGGAGATCGATCTGCTGCTCGTGATCGGCTCGCGCAACAGCTCGAACTCGAATCGCCTCGTGGAGGTGGCTCGCGCCGGGGGCGTGGACGCGCGTTTGATCGACGACGAGACCGACATCGACGCGGCGTGGCTCGAGAGCGTCGAGACCGTCGGCGTCACCTCGGGCGCCTCCGCGCCGGAGAAGCTCGTCACCCGAGTCTGCGACTGGTTCCGGGCGCGTGGGGTCACAGACGTCTCGGAGTTCCGCTCCGCGCACGAGGACGTCGTCTTCAAGTTGCCCGTCGAGCTGCGCCGCGAGCTCGCGCTCGCGGAGCGCCAGCCGTAGCCCCTGGGGTCAGACCCCGTTACGAACCGTCCACAGCGCCAGGAGCTAGGGCGTGTCCTCGACGAAGGCGCGGAGTCGGCGCCGCGCGCTCTTTCGATCCCGTCCGAAGAGCTCGAGCAACCATCCGGGCGCCAGAAACGGAGGCGGCGGGCACAGGCCCAAAAGAGCCGGGTAGCTGCTCCACAGCCAGTCTTCGGGCCTGGCGCAGACGCCCGCCCGCACCGGGTTCCTCGGGACGTACCGGCCGAGCTCTAGAAGGTGCGCTTCGCGTTCGATCGGGACCGAGTAGTAGCGGCGGAAGAAGACGTGCCCCTAGAGGCCGTGTCGGCGATTGAACCCCCTGGCCGTAGCAGCCGTTGAGGAGTTGGATCCCACGAGCGAGATCGGCTTCGGGAGTGCGAATCACGAGGTGATAGTGCGTCGGCATCAAGCAGTAGAAGCCGCATACCCAGTCGTGTCGATCGATCACCCTGTCCAGCAGCGCGAGGAAGTGGCGCCCGTCGGCCGCTTCGCGAAAGAGCGAGCGGCCGCAGACTGCGCGCGCCGTGACGTGATAGGCCGCGCCTGGGATCTGAAGTCGAGGTGGGCGGGGCACGGAGTGGACGATAGGGCCGCCGCTCCGCCGAAAGAGCTGCCGAGCGCGTTTCGACGCGAAGGCGCGCGTGATTCGTCACGGGGTCTGACCCCAGTTCGAAGCGCCTAGACCTTCGCGATCTGCGGCTCGCTCGCGCTGCCATCGGCGCGGATCTCGACGGCGAGGACTTCCTCCTTGATCCGGTCGGCGTGCGCGAGCAGATCCGCCTGGCTCTCCGGAAGCGTCACGACGATCCGGTCCGTGAGCTCGAGGCCCGCGTCTTTGCGCATCGAATTGAGCCGGTGAATCAGGTCGAGCACGCGTCCTTCGAGCTCGAGCTCCGGGTCGAGCGCGGTATCCAGGGCCACGGTGACTCCATCCTGCGAGGCGACCGTCCAGCCCTTCTTGCCGCGCCGCTCGACGAGCACCTCGTCGGGTCCGAGCTCGTGCCCTCCGGCCCGAAATCCGCCGCCGGGTAGCTCCTCGAAGTCGCCGGCCTCGAGCGCCGCTCGGACCGCGCCGAGCTCTCGTCCGAGCTTCGGCCCCAGCACGGGCAGGTTGGGCTTCACGGCGAGCTCGGTCGCCTCGACGTCTCCAAACTCGACCTCCTTGACACGCAGCTCCTCTCGAATCTCGTCCACGTGCCTGTCGGCGCCCACCGTCCCCTCGACGACGAGCCGCCGTAGCGGCTGGCGCAGCTTGACCCCCGCATCGCCGCGCGCTTGGCGGCCGAGGTCGACCACCCGCCGCACCTCGGCGATCTCCGCCAGGAGCTGCTCGTCCACAGGAGTCGCCGTGATCTCCGGCCAACCGGCGATGAAGACCGAGCTCGGCGCGCCCTCGCAGGCGTCGGCGACGAGATCGCGCCACAGGCGCTCGGCGAGAAACGGCATCACCGGCGCGATGACGCGCACGCCCTGAGCGAGCGCGTACCAAAGCGTTCGAAACGCAGGCTCGTCGTACGAGTAGAAGCGGCGGCGCGAGCGGCGGATGTACCAGTTCGACAGCTCGTCCACGAACCGCTCGAAGGCACCGACGATCGCCGGCGTCCAGAAGCGCTCGTACGCCTCCTCGGTCTCGCGGGTGAGCTGCTGCGTCCGAGCCACGAGCCAACGATCGAGCGAGCTCAGCTCGCCGGAGGGCCCCTCGAGATCCTCGTACCGGGGGCGGAAGCCCTCGATGTTCGCGTAGTCGACGAAGAACTTGATCGAGTTCCACAGCGTCAGCAGCCGGCGCTTGACCTCGTTCGCCGGTCCGTAGCCGAACCTGATGTTCTGGCTCGGATTCGACTCGCAGTACAGCCAGCGCATGACGTCCGCGCCCATCGAGTCGAGGGCCTCGTCTGCCTCGATCGCATTTCCCCACGAGCGGTGCATCTCACGCCCGGTCTCGTCGAGCAGCTTCTCGTAGGTCAAGACGGCCCGGTACGGCGAGCGGCCGACGAGCGTCACGGACATGAACGAGATCGCGTAGAACCAGAGCCGGATCTGCTCGCGCATCTCCGAGACCCAGTCGGCGGGAAACCACTGCTCCCAGTACGGATGGTCGGGAAGGTCCGCTCCGGACAGACCCGCCGCAGCCCCGTTGGCGTAACCGCCCTCGACCCACTCCGAGTTCTCCCAGCCGAGCGTGGATAACGGCACGATCCCCGCGTCGAGCCAGGCGTCGCCGACCTCGGGGATGCGTCGCACCTCGGCGTCGCACGAGTCGCATCTGATCACGACGTCGTCGA
>OBLR010000215.1_pt1 | contig 12719 bp, 9 predicted proteins | sample 1519891 | NCBI WGS metagenome assembly OBLR01 (sample SAMEA3113583, study PRJEB22503) | soil metagenome | reverse complement strand
CACGTCACGGGATCGGTCCCCGCCTCGCTCCTCGGCGGCTACCTGTTCGGCTTCTCTCCCTACATGCTCTACCAGCTGCGCGGGGCGCCCCAGCTGGCGCTGATGGCGCTGGTGCCCGTGCTCGTGCTGCTCACCGTCCGCCATGTGGAGGGCTCGCTGTCCGGGCGCGCGTTCGTGGCGGCGATGACGGCAGCCTTCACCGCCCAGATCCTCACCTCCACCGAGGTGTTCGCCACGGCGGTCCTGTTCGGCGGCCTCACGCTCGTGGCCGCGTACCTCCTGTACGCCGAGCGGCGGGAGGCGCTGCGACGCACGGCCGTGCTCGCAGGCGCCGCCCTCGCCGGCACGGCACTGCTCGCCGGCCCGCTGCTCTACAACGTCTTCTTCCGCGACCGCACGCTGCCCGAGCAGGCCCTTGCCGACTTCCCCGCCGACCTGCTGTCCTTCGCCGTGCCCGGCGAGTTGCTGGCCGCCGCCCCGGAGCGGGTGGGGGCCACCCAGCCGAGCTGGGCGACCGGGGCCGCCTACCTCGGGCTGCCGCTGCTGGCGCTCCTCGCGGCCTTCGCCGTGCGGTACCGGCGCGACCGCCGCGCCGTGCTGGTGCTCGTCGCCTTCGCGGTGCCCGCGGTCGCGGCCCTCGGCACCTACCTGCACGTGGGCGGCACCGACACGGGCATCCCCATGCCGTGGCTGGCGGTGGACGGTCTCCCGCTGCTCCGCTACGCGATCCCCCTGCGCTTTCCGGCATTCGCCTTCCTGGCGGCCGGGGTGGCGGCGGCCATCTGGCTCGCCCGGAGGCCCTCTCGCGCGCGCTGGTCGCTCGCGCTCGTCGCTGTCGCCTGCCTGCTGCCCGCCGTCGGCAACGACGACTGGCACACACGGCTCGACGAGGTGCCCTTCTTCTCCGACGGCGGCTACGAGGACCGCCTGAGCGAGGAGGACACCGTGCTGACGGTCCCAACCTGGGGACGCAACATGTACTGGCACGTGAAGGCCGACTTCTCCTTCCGGCTTGCCGCCGGCTACGTCGGGGCGTTCCCGGAGAGCTACATGCGGTACGCCGCCTGGAGGGACCTCCTCAGGGTGCCGCTCGGCGGGGAGGGAGTCCCATCCCTTCCCGAGCTGCGCCGGTTCGTGGCCGACAAGGGAGTGACCGTCCTGGTGGTGGAGCGCGACCACCCCGAGCCGGGCAGGCGGGTGTTCCGCAGCCTCGCGGGGCCGCCGGTCGTGACCGGCGGGGTCCTGCTGTACCGGCTCGCGCCCCCCGCCGGCTGAGCCCGCGCTATGTTCACGCGGATGCGCCAGCCGTGGATGTCGGTGATCGTGCCGGCCTACAACGAGGAGCAGGCCATCGCCGGCACCCTCGTGGCGCTGCGCGAGCGCCTGGACGAAAGCGGCCGGCCCTACGAGATCCTGGTGGTCGACAACGCTTCCACCGATCGCACTGTCGAACGCGCCGAGGCGGTCGGGGGGTCCGTGCGGGTCCTCCGCAATGACATGAACCGCGGCAAGGGCTACTCCGTCCGGCGCGGGATGCTGGAGGCGGACGGCGCGCTGCGACTGCTCTGCGACGCCGACTGCGCCACTTCGCTGGCGTCCCTGCCGCGCATGCTCGAGGCGATCGAGGGAGCCGACGTGGCGGTGGGCTCGCGGCTCGCTCAGGGGGCCGACGTGGGCAAGCACCAGCCCTTTCGCCGGCGCCTGGTGGGGTGGCCGTTCATCGCGCTCACCCGCCTGCTGATGGCAGAGCCCACCCGCGACGTGTATTGCGGTTTCAAGCTCTGGCGCGGCGTGGCGGCCCAGGCCGTGTTCTCGCGCCAGCGCCTCGACGGCTGGGTCTACGACGCCGAGTCGCTCGCCATGGCGCGCCGGCTCGGCTACCGGGTCCGCGAGGTGGGCATCGTGTGGGTGAACCGCGAGGCCTCCAAGCTATCGATCGCGCGCACGCTCGCGCCCGCCGTACGGGAGCTGCTGCTCGCCCGCCGCAACGTGCGCGTTCAGGCCCGCGCGCACGGCCCGGTGGCCGCCGAGGCCGTGGCCGACCCTCCAGAGTCACGCGCCTGACGTCGATGGACCCGGCCGCGGTGACCGAGCCCGCCGTGGCGCGCCCGGGGCACTCGCCGCGCTGGCTCGCCCGGGCGTGGAGGTGGTGGGCGGCCCGCCCGGTGCTGAGCGCCGCCGCCATCTACGCACTCGTGTCGGTGGTCTTCGTGGGGCAGGGCCTGCTGCCCGGCCGCACGCTGTCGAGCTCCGACATGCTGTGGAGCACGGCGCCCTGGACGGCCGGGGCGCCGCCGGAGGTGCGGTGGGGAGGCGCCAACTTCGAGCTGGCCGACGCGGTCACGGTCTTCCACCCGTTCTTCCAGCACGCCCGCGACGCCCTGCCGGACGTGCCGCTCTGGAACCCGCACGTGATGGGTGGCCGGCCGTTCCTCGCAAACGCCCAGTCGGCGGTCTTCTCGCCCTTCACCTGGCCGGCGTTCGTGCTGCCGTTCTGGAAGTCCCTCGCCGTGATGGCGCTCCTCAAGCTCTTCGTCGCCGCGCTCGGGACATTCGTGCTGGGCCGAGCGCTGGGCATGCGCTTCGCCGGCGCCCTCCTGGCCGGCCTGGTCTTCGCCTTCGGCACCTTCTTCGTCGTCTGGCTGGCCTGGCCGCTCACGAACATCTTTCCGCTGCTGCCCTGGCTCCTGCTCCTCACCGAGCTGATCGTCCGCCGCCCGGCGGCGGTGCCGGCCGCCGGGCTCGCGGGGCTCGTGGCGCTGGCGTTCTTCGGCGGCCACCCCGAGACGAGCTTCCACGTGCTGGTCGCCACAGTTGTGTTCTTCGCCTTTCGCGTGCTGCTTGCGTGGAGGCGCTCCGGCCGTGACCGGGCGGCGGTAACGCGGCCGGCGCTGGCGTTCGGTCTCGCGCTGGCCGGCGGGACCGCGATCGCCGCCGCGACGCTCGTGCCTCTGCTCGAGTTCTTCTTTCAATCGGGCGACTACGAGCGCCGACTGGGGTGGGAGCCGGGACATGCCGACGCGCGTTATCTCCCCACGTTCCTGCTGTTCGACTACTGGGGGCGCCCGACCCAGACCCCGCTCGCCGGCATCGTGAGCAACCGTGGCTGGTACGCCGGCGGCATCACGCTCATGCTGGCGTCGGCCGCGCTCATCCTGCGCCCGACCGTCACCCGGCTGGCGTTCGCGGGCTTCGGCCTGCTGGCGCTTCTCGTCGTGCTGGGGGCGGACCCGTTCTTCTCGGCCGTGACGTCGCTTCCCGGCTTCCGGACCGCCCACAACGGCCGGATGGTCATCTTCGTCCTGTTCGCCCTGGCGATGCTGGCGGGCTGGGGGCTCGACGAGCTGACCCGCCCGCAGCCGCGGCCGCGGCTGCGCCGGCTGGTGGCCGCCGGGGTCGCCGCCCTCATCTTCCTCGTGCCGTTCGTCGCCCTCCCGGCGGCCGGCGCGATCGAGCCGAGCCGGTTCGGCGAGGCGCTCGGCGTCGCGTGGGGCTTCGAGGACCCGCCGCCACCGCCCGCCGGGCGGGCCCGCGACGCGGACGTCCTGCGCGCCGCCGGCGACCCGCTGCCGCAGTCGACCTACGACATCGTCCGCCTCAGCGCGCTGCTCCAGTGGCTCGTGCTCGCCGGGGCGGGGCTCGTCGTGGTGCTGCTCGCCATGCTCGGCCGCGGACGGCGCCTCGGGCGCGTGCTCCCCGCGGCGGCGCTGGCAGGCCTGGCGGCCGCCGTGCTCGTGGCCGACCTGTTCCGAGCGAACATGGGATTCAACCCGGCGATCCCGATCGAGCACGCCGAGCAGCCCTCGACGGGCGCGCTGCGATACCTCGAGTCGCGCCGGCCGAACCGGTTCGCCGGGTTCAACCGGCCCGGCATCGGGCAACCGCTCCAGCCGAACCTCGCCATGCGGTACGACCTCTACGACGCGCGCGGCTACGACTACCCGGTGATCCGCCGCTACGACGACTTCTGGAGGGCGACGGCGGCGCCACCTGGAGAATTCATCCCGCCGACGGGCCGCGCCGAGCCAACCGAGCGGTCCGTCCGGGGCATGAGCCTCCTGAGCGTGACCGACATCGTGCAGGACCCGCACGACCCGCCGATCGACCTGCCCGGGCTGCGGATCGCGTACGACGGGCCGGACGCCCGCGTCTACCGCAACCGCGACGCGCTGCCGCGCGTGTTCCTTGTCGGCAGCCAGCGCGTGGTGCGGGGAGAGGAAGCCACCCTCGCCGCGACCACCGACCCCGCCTTCGACGCCCGCCGGGTCGCCATCACCGAGGAGCCGCTTCCGGGGCTGGAGCGCGGCGGCGCTCGCGCCTCGGGGAGCGCGGCGGCGCTCGCGCCTCGGCCCCCCCGGGCGACACCCGCCTCGTCCGTTACGAGGACGAGCGCGTGGTGGCGGTCGCGTCGGCGCGCCGGCCGAGCCTGCTCGTCCTCACCGACGTGCACTACCCGGGGTGGAAGGCGACCGTGGATGGCCGGCCGGCCGAGGTGGAGCGCGTGAACCACCTGCTGCGCGGGGTCGCCGTGCCGGCCGGCACGCATCGCGTGGAGCTCCGCTACGAGCCGCTCAGCTGGAGGATCGGCTGGATCGTGTCCTGCCTGGGCCTCCTAGCGGTGGCCGCCGTGGCGGTCGCCGGCCTGCGCCGCCGGCGGCTTCGGGGGGCGGGCCCCTGATCGCGGGTCTGCGCCGGCGCCCGCATCTGGGCGCGGCCCTGCTCTACCTCGCGCTGGCGCTCGTCTTCCTCGGCCCCGCCCTCCTGCCCGGACGGACCCTCTCGAACTCGGACGCGCTCTGGTTCGAGCCGCCCTGGGTCGGCGTCAAGCCGGCCGAGCTCGAACGGCCCAGCAACCCTGAGCTCGGCGACGCCCCGCGGCACCTGCAGCTCTTCCTCCATGAGGCCGCGCGCGAGGCCCCGGACGTGCCGCTGTGGAACCCGTCGATCGTCGCCGGGCGGCCCTTCCACGCCAACGCCCAGTCGGCCGTGTTCAGCCCGTACACGTTCCCCGCCTACGTGCTTCCCTTCTGGACCGCGCTCGGCTGGATCGGCGTCCTCAAGCTGTGGGTGGCCGCATTCGGGACCTACCTGCTGGGCCGCTCGCTGGGCATTGGGTTCGCCGGTGCCCTGCTGGCCGGGATCGTGTTCGCGTTCAGCCTGCGGATGGTCACATGGCTCAGCTATCCGGCGATGAGCGTCTGGACGCTGATCCCGTGGCTGCTGGTGGCGACCGATCGGCTGGTCCGCCGGCCCGACCTGCTGGCCGGCGCGGGCCTCGCCACGGTGGTGGGCCTCCAGTTCCTGTGCGGCCACCCCGAGTCGAGCTTCCACGCGCTGCTGGCGGCCGTGGCCTTCCTGGCGCTGCGGGTGTGGCAGGCCCGCCGCAGGCCGGTCGGCGTGCCCGCCACGCGAGCACTGGTCGCCTTCGGGGCGGGCGTGGCGGGCGGCGCCGCGCTCGCGGCCGTCCTGCTCGTGCCCTTCGGAGAGCTGCTCTGGCTGTCGGCCGACCTCCGTGAGCGGGCCGACCAGTCGGTCGACGTGCACCTACCGGTCCGTGATGCGCTCGGGATCTTCCTGTACGACTGGTGGGGCCGCCCGACCCAGACGCCGCTGCGGCCGTTCCTGCTCGACCGCGCGCTGTACGCCGGCGCGCTCCCGCTCGCGCTGGCGGCGGCCGCGCTCGCGCTGCGGCCGACGGTCACGCGCGTGGCCGTGGCGCTGTTCGGGGCGCTGTGGCTCGCCGTCGCCCTCGGCGTGCCGCCCTTCCTCCAGATCGTGACCCGGCTGCCGGTCTTCAGCTCGGGCCACAACACGCGCCTCGTCGTTCTGTCGATGCTGGCCGTGGCGCTCCTGGCGGGCTGGGGGCTCGGCGAGCTCCTCTCCCGTGGAGCCTCGCCCGGGCGGGCGCGCGTCGTGGCGGGGATCGCGGCCGCCCTGCTGCTGGTGCCGCCGGCGGTCGCGATCGCCGCCACCGGGCTCCACGCCGGCGAGATGGCAGACGCGTTCCGCGTCGCGTGGCTGTTCGCGGACGCGCCGACGCTCGTCACCAGCCCGGGCCACGAGGCGGTGATCCGGCAGTCCTCGCTGATCCTGTGGATCACGCTCGCGGGCGCTGCCCTGGCCCTGGTGCTGCTGCGCGTGAGTGGCCGGCTGGGCGCGGGCGCCTTCGTGGCGCTCGCCCTGGCGCTGGTATGCGTCGACCTGTTCCGCGCGGGCATGGGCTACAACCCGGCGATCGAGCGCCGCTGGGCGAGCGTGCCGGCCACCCCCGCGATTCGCGCGGTCCAGCGCGAGCGCCCGGCGCGCTTCGTCAGCACCGAGGAGATCCCCCAGAACGTCATCCCCATGCGCTTCGGTCCGCACGAGGCGCGCGGCTACGACGTGCCGATCGTCCGGCGCTTGGACGGCTTCTGGCGCAGCGAGGTCGATCCGCGCTCGCTGGGGGTCGCGGCGGGCCTGCTCGACATCCCGCTCGAGCTGCGGGACGTGACCCCGCGCGCCCTGCGCGCGCTTCGCCTGCTCGGCGTGACCCATGTCCTGCAGGGCGCCACCGGGCGCGCCGCGAGGCCGCCCTACGAGCCGACGCCCGCCCCCGCGCCGCTGCGCGACCAGGGCCTGCGCGAGGTCTACAGCGGGCCGGACGCCCGCCTCTACCGCCTCGAAGGCGCGCTGCCGCGCACGTGGTTCGTGCCGGCCCAGCGCGTGGTGGAGGACGGCGACGCCGCCCTCGACGCGATCGGCCGCCCGGGCTTCGAGCCGCGCCTCACCGGGGTGACGGAGCGACGCGTGCCGGGAGTGCCCGAACGAGCCCCGGGTGGCGCGGGGGGTTCCGCCCGCCTCGTGGCGTACGAGCGCGAGCGCGTGGTGATCCGCTCCCGGGCCGACCGTGCGGGTCTGGTGGTCCTCTCCGACACGCACTACCCCGGCTGGAAGGCGGAGGTCGACGGGGAGGAGGTGCCGGTCGAGCGGGTCGACTACTTGCTCCGCGGCGTGCCGGTGCCGGCCGGCGCCCACACGGTCGTCTTCCGCTACGCGCCGCTGAGCTGGACGATCGGGTGGGCGGTGAGCCTCGTCGCGCTGCTCGGGCTGGCCGTCGCGCTGGTGGCCGGGGGGCGCCGGCGGCGGCCTACCGCTCGGCCGGCGGCGGACTGAGACGGCGGATCTCCGCGCCCGCCTGCGCCGCCCGGCGCGGGTCGATCTCGCGCGTGGCCTCGCGGAGGACGATCCACGCCTCGACGTTCTCGGGCTCACGGTCGAGCACGGACTCCGTCACGCGCGCGGCGTCGCGCGGGCGGTCGCGCAGCAGATACGCCTGTGCCCGGGCCAGCGGCCACCTGGTGCTGGGGTCGAGCAGCTCGGCGTCGCGCAGCCGCTCGACCTCGCGGGCCCACTCGGCGTCGCTCAGCTGTTTGCTCATGAGGAGCCGGTTCGACGCCTCGGACCCGATGCGGTCGTCGCGCCAGAGCACCGCCGACCAGGCCACCACGAGCAGCGCCAGCACGGCGATGCCGATGCGGGGGAGGAGCGCGGGCACGGGTGGCACCGTACCCTGCCGCCGCATGCGTCGAGCGGTCCCTGTCATCGCCATCGTGGTGCTGCTCGCCGGCCCTACGATCATCGCCTTCGAGACGGGCGGCTACTTCGACGGCCCGCGGGCCGCCGCGACGGCCGTGGCGTGGGCGCTCGTCCTCCTGCTCGCCGTCGCCGGGCCCCTTCCGCTGCCGCGCAGCGCGCCCGGCTGGGTCGCGACGGCCGGGCTCGCGGGCCTCGCCGCCTGGACGGCCATCTCGGTGGCGTGGGCGCCGCTCGCCGGACCGGCGGTCGACAGCGCCCAGCGGCTGCTGCTCTACCTCGGCGTGCTGCTGGCGTCGGTCGCCGTGCTGCGCGACCGGCGCCTCACGCGGGCGGTGGAGCCGGCGCTCGCGGCGGGCGCGCTCATCGTGATCGGCTACGGGCTCGCCGGTCGTCTCCTGCCCGGAATCCTCGAGCTGGACCGCTCGTTCGTGGCGGGCGGGCGGCTCGAGCAGCCGCTCACCTACTGGAACGCCGAAGGCCTGCTGGCTGCGATGGGGCTGGTGCTCTGCGTCCGCCTGGCGGGCGATCCGACCCGGTCGCACAACCTCCGAGCCGCTGCGGCCGCCGCCTGCGCGCCGCTCGGGGCCGGGGTCTACCTGTCCTACTCGCGCGGCGCCGTAGTGGTAGCGCTGCTCGGCCTGATCTTCCTGCTGGCCGCGGTGCCGTCGCGGCCGCAACTGCGTGCGGCGCTGATCGGCCTCGCGGCGGCCGTGCTCGCGTCGGCCTTCTCTGCGATCTTCCGCGGGGTGGCCGCGCTGGAGGGCAGCGACGCCGCGCAGAAGCGCGACGGCGCCATCGTGCTGCTGCTGATGCTCGGGCTGATGCTGCTCACGGCGCTCGTGACGCGCCGGGCCGCGACCGCCGAGGCCACGCGGCCGGAGCGCGTCGGCAGAGCGGCGTTTGCGTCCCGGTTCCCCGCGCTCGCGAAGGCGGCCACCCTGCTGTGCGTGGTGGGCCTGATCGCGGGCGGGCTGGTCGAGACCGCCGGGCGCCGCTCCGAGTCGGCCGAGGCCAGGCCGTCGCGCTTCGTGACGGTGAGCTCGCTGCGTTACGAGTACTGGCGAGTCGGCGGAGAGGCCTTCCTCGAGGAGCCGCTGATCGGCAACGGCGCCGGCAGCTTCCGCGTGATCTGGCGCCGCGAGCGGGAGGTGGATGCCGGCGCGGTCGAGGTCCACTCGCTAGCGCTCGAGATGGCGACGGAGCTGGGGCTCCCGGGGCTGATCCTGCTCGGCCTGTTCGTGGGCGGCGTGGCGGTGGCGGGCCGGCGCGCGCTGCGAGGGGAGGCGCCGCTGGGGCCGGCGGCGTGCGCGGTCTGCGGCATGTGGCTGACGCACGCCCTGATCGACTGGGACTGGCAGATGCCCGCGGTGACACTGCCCGCCCTGGTGCTCGCCGGCGCGCTGCTGGCGGAGGCCGAGGGCGCTCAGCGCGCGGTGAGCCGGCAGCGGACCAGCTCGCCGACCACCCGCACGCCGTCCATCGCGGTGAGCTTCTTGCCGGCCTCGGACGGCCGCGCGTTGTAGTGCACCGGCACCTCGAAGATCCGCTCCCCGCGCTGGAGCAGGCGGGCGGCGATCTCGGGCTCGATCGTGAAGCCCGACGCGCGCAGCGGGAGGCTGCGGAAGAGATCCGTCCGCATCGCCTTGTGGCAGGTCATCAGGTCGCGCAGGTAGACGTTGAAGAGCAGGTTCGCGGCCAGAGTGACCGCCTTGTTGCCCATCACGTAGAGGAACGAGTGGCTCGTGTAGCCGTCGAAGGCGCGCACGCCGAAGACCGCGTTGGTGCGGCCTTCCACGAGCGGGGGAAGGAGCGCGGCGAGGTCGGACGGCTCGTACTCGAGGTCGGCGTCGAAGATCGTCGCGAACTCGCCCCGGGCGGCGCCGAGCGCGGTGCGCACGGCCGCGCCCTTCCCGCGGTTGCGGTCGTGGTGCAGGATGCGGACCCGCTCCGGCCAGCCGCCTGAATCGAGCAGCTCGCGGGTGCCGTCGGTGGAGCCGTCGTCCACCACGATCAGCTCGAGGTCCATCCCGATTTCCGCCGCGAGCACGTCCTCGATCGCCCGCCGCACAGTGGGCGCCTCGTTGTACACGGGCATCAGCACGGAGAGCACGGCTCAGCGCAGGGCGGCGCTCGGGAGCAGGGTCACGGCGACCATCCTGCTCGCCGGGGCAGTCGAGAACGGGTTGTTTGGATCGGCGCTGGGCACACGGAGACGAGCGATCGGGCGTCCTCGGTCGACCGGCTGCGGGTCGACCTCCACCCGGACCCGCGCCACCGGACCGCTCTCGTCGTCGGTGCCGTAGCGCGAGCCGAGGTCCGTGAGCGAGGGTGCCGTGACGGTCCTTCCCTCCCGCAGGAGCGCGTAGACGATACCCAACTGGAAGCCCCCGGCCACGAAGACCGTGTCGGAGTTCCAGGTTCCCTCCACGCGAACGGCGAGGCCGTCCGGGAGCTCCGCTTCCAGCCGGTCGGTGACGGTTCGGAGCTGCTGGAACGGCTCCTCCGGCGGGTCGGCCGCGGCGGCCACCGCGATCCCGGCGGCCGCGCTCGCGCCGAGGCCGGCGGCCAGGAGGAGCGCGGGCCGGCGCACGAGCGCAACCCGGGCCGGGCCGGCGAGCACTGCCGCCGACCAGCCGAGGGCCAGCCAGATCCACATCCCGGCGGCCGAGGCCCACCAGAGGGCGTAGCCGGTCGAGGCGTAGGACGCGCTCGGCACCGACGCTGTCGCGAGCGCGATGGCGGCGCAGATGGCCAGCCCCAACGTGCCGGCGGCGAGCACGTCGCGCTTCCGGCGCCGCCAGCCCGCGACGGCGACGGCCGCCAGCCCCGCCAGCACCAGCACGGACGAAGCGATCGCCAGAGGTCCAGGGGACGTGTCGAGGTCGGCGATCCGGTCGAGCGCCCCACGCGGTGGCCGCAGCCACCAGGGCGGGACGCCCGTGGCGCGGACCACCGCCCGCGCGCCGATGCCCGGGCCCAGGGTCGGGTCGTCGGACTGCGCCGCGCGAGCTAGCTGGATCAGGTTGCCGGGTCGGTTGACGGTCTGGTCGATCAGCGGGCCGCTCCAGCACACGAGCCCGACCACGACGGCCGCGACGGCCCAGCCCCGCATCTTCTCCCGGCGCGGCCGCGGACGGAGCACGAGTAGTCCCGCCAGACCCACGGCCACGGCGCCCAGCGCGGGGAGCAGGTAGATCAGGTGGCACTGGACGACGAAGCTCGCCACCATCACGGTCAGGGGCAGCAGGCGATACTCGCCGCAGGCGAGCGACCAGGCGAGGAACAGGAGCAGGGTGAACGGCAGCACCGCCACCGCCGGGTTCCAGACGTCGCTGTAGTTCTCCGCCGGCAGCGAGGCGAGCGTGACCGGCAGCGCGACGGCGGTCGCGAACATGAGCGGCCGGCCGCCGCGCCGGTGAGCCAGGCCGACGCTGCCCATGACGCACACGACGTTCACGAGCCCGGCAGTAACCGCCAGCGAGCTCGGACCGAGGAAGTGGGCGGGCAGCGCGAGCAGCCAGAACAGCAGGGGCCCGAGGTGGAAGGTCTGCTCGTCGAGCACCCCGGTCGGCCCCGTGGAGGGCATCCCGAGTAGCGGTGGATGCGCGGTCAGCACCTCGTACGAGCGCACCGCGATGAGCGCGTCGTCGCCCAGCGGGACCCAGCCGTCGACGACCGCCCGGACCGTCGAGACGACGACCGGCAGCGCCGCGGCGAGGCCGGTCGCGAGCACCACCCGGCGATCGAGGACGAAGCGGCGCGCTCGGCGGGTCCAGGACACCGGCGGTGATTCCACCAGATCGGCGTGGCAGACTCTCGATGGTGAAGCTCAGCGTTGTGGTTCCGGCCTACAACGAGGAGGGAGCGCTCCCGGAGCTGACGGCGCGCCTGCGGCAGGTGCTCGAATCCGTGCCCGTGGACTGGGAGGCCATCGTCGTCGACGACGGGTCCTCGGACGCCACCTGGGCGGTGATCGAGGAGGCCGTCCGCGGCGACCCGCGCGTACGCGGGATCCGGCTCTCGCGCAACTTCGGGCACCAGGTGGCGCTGACCGCGGGGCTGTCTGCCTCGACGGGAGACGCCGTCGTGACGATGGACGGCGACCTCCAGCATCCCCCGGAGGCCATCCCGGCGCTTCTGGAGAAGGCGGACGAGGGCTTCGACGTGGTCTACGCCGTGCGCCACCCGTCGGCCGGCGAGCCGAGGTTCAAGGTCCTGTCCTCTCGTCTCTTCTACCGCTCCGTGAACGCATTGACTTCGCTCGACCTGCCGATCGGCGGCGCCGACTTCCGCCTGATGTCGCGCCGCGTGGTGGACGCGCTGCTGGTCATGCCCGAGCGTCACCGATTCCTGCGCGGCATGACCCGCTGGGTGGGGTTTCCCCAGGGGACGGTGGAGTACGAGCAGGACGCCCGTTTCGACGGCCAGACCAAGTACACGCTCCGGGCCATGGTCAGGCTCGCCGTCGACGCGATTGCGGGCTTCTCGGCCTTGCCGCTCCGCCTGGCCAGCATGCTGGGCCTGTTCCTCTCGTTCCTCGGCGCCCTCTACTTCCTGTACGTGATCGGCGTGCGGCTGTTCACGGACTCGGCCGTGGAGGGCTGGACGTCGGTGATCGGCGTCACCCTCGTGCTCGGCGGCGTTCAGCTCGCCTGCATCGGGATCATCGGCCACTACCTCGGGCGCATCTACGACGAGATCAAGAACCGGCCGCTGTTCGTCGTGCAGGAGGACACGCACACCGCGGGGGCGGTTCCGCGGGACCCGGACCGGCCGCTTCCGCAGCCCGCCGCCCCGGCGTCCGAGGCCTAGGCCGCGCGGCGCCGGCCGCGCAGCGCCACGGCGACGGCGCCGCCCAGTGCCGCGAGGGCGACCAGACTGACGATCCAGCCGAGGCGCCAGGTCGCGGGCTCATAGAGGAACTCAACCCGGTGCCGTCCAGCGGGCAGGCTGGTCCCACGCAGCAGGTAGTTCACGCGGTGCAGGGGCGCGCTCTCGCCGTCCAGCTCCACCTTCCACCCCGGGTAGTGGAGGTCCGTCAGCACGAGCTCCCCGGGCCGTCGGGCGGTCGCCTCCACCACCACTCGCTCGGGCTCGTAGGCGACGATGCGGGCGCTGCCGGCTGGCCCGCCCGGCGGGCCCGT
>OBLR010000214.1_pt1 | contig 12726 bp, 8 predicted proteins | sample 1519891 | NCBI WGS metagenome assembly OBLR01 (sample SAMEA3113583, study PRJEB22503) | soil metagenome | reverse complement strand
ATCGGGCCCCTGGACCACGTGTACTACTGGACCACGGACCTGGACCGTGCGGTGAAGTTCTACCAGGAGGTCCTGGGGCTCGAGGTCGCGTTCCGCGAGGGCTCGAAGTGGGCCGAGCTGGACGCCGGCTCCATCCGGCTGGCCCTCCACGGCGCGGTGGAGGGGCGACCCATCGAGACCGGCGGTGCCGCCGCGGCCTTCCGGGTCGACGACCTGGACGAGGCCCGGCTGGCCCTTGAGGCGCGAGGGGTCGAGTTCGACCACCAGGGTGAGGTGGAGGGCTACGGGCGGTTCGCGCTGTTCCGCGACCCCGACGGGAACATCGTGTCGCTCGTGGAGCGGTCGGACGGGAGGCCGGCCTGATGGGCCAGCGGGTCGCCGTGGTCGGTGCGGGCATGACGAAGTTCGTGCGCCGGGCCCAGGAGACCGGCAAGGAGCTGGCATGGCAGGCCGCCCGGGCGGCCCTGGACTCGTGCGAGATGAAGCTGGAGGACATCGACTGCGTGGCCATGGGCACGGCGCCCGACGCCTTCGACGGCGTCCACATGAAGGGCGAGTACCTCTCCGACGGCGCCGGCGGGTGGGGCAAGCCGTATTTCCGAACCTACGTCGGTGGCGGGACCGGGGTCTTCGTCACGATCCAGGGCTGGTACCACGTGTCCTCGGGGATGTTCGACACATGCCTGGTGGTGGCGGAGGAGAAGATGTCGTCCACCCAGCCCCACGCCCAGGGGGCGTTCATCACGATCTTCGACAACATCCTGGAGCGGCCGCTCGGACCGAACCTCCTGTGGATCTTCGCCCTGGAGATGAACCGGTACATGAGCGTGCACGGTCTTGAGAAGCGGGACATCGCCGAGGTGGCGGTGAAGAACAAGCGGAACGCGGCCGATCACCCCGCGGCCCTCCTGGGCCAGGCCGACATCACCGTCGACGACGTCCTGAACTCCGAGGTCCTGGCCTGGCCGGTCCAGCGCCTGGACGTCTCGCCCGTATCCGATGGAGCGGTGGCCGTCGTCCTGGCCGCGGAACACGTGGCCAAGAGAGTGAGCGACCGGCCGGTGTGGGTGGACGGCGTGGGCTGGCACCTGGACACCACGTACTGGACGAACCGGGATCTCTACTACCCCCGCTACGTCGAATACGCCGCCCGGATGGCGTACGACATGGCAGACATCCGGGAGCCCCGGAAGGAGATCAACATCGTCGAGCCATACGATCCGTTCGACTACAAGGAGCTCCACCATCTCGAGGGGCTCCAGCTGTTCGACAAGGGAAAGGCCCCCGAGGCCATGAAGGACGGCGTGCTGAACCGCGACGGAGACCTCCCCTCGACCCCCTCGGGCGGGCTCCTGGGAGTGGGAAACCCGATCGCCGCGGCGGGCCTGATGAAGGTCGCGGAACTGTACTGGCAGCTCTCCGGCCAGGCCGGGTCGCGACAGGTCCCCGGCGACCCGCGGAAGGGCGTGGCTCAGGCGTGGGGTGACCTGATGCAGGTCGGGACGGTGGTGGTGATGGGCCGATGACCGATCGGCCCCCGCCGCTGTCGACGCTCGGCCCCACGCCCCTCACGGAAGCGGCGTTCCGTCGGGCGATCGGTGCGGTCGACTTCGAGGTCGACGCCCGGTATGCGTGGGACACCGGGATCGCGGTGAGCGAGTTCCTGCGGGGGCTCCGCCGAGGGGTGATCCTGGCCCGGGAGTGCCGGAAATGTCGACGGGTGCTGGTGCCCCCCCGGATGTTCTGCGAGCAGTGCTTCCGGCCGACCGACCGGTGGGTCGAGGTCGCCGACACCGGAACGGTGAACACGTACTCGATCTGCCACATCCGGTGGGACATGGAGCCTCTGTCCGAGCCGGAGCTCCCGGCGGTGATCGAGATCGACGGTGCATCTCGAGGCATCGGCATCATGCACAAGCTGGGCCAGGTCGACCCGGACGACCTCGCCGTGGGCATGGCCGTTGAGGCGGTGTGGGCTCGGGAGGAGGAGCGGACGGGCTCCATCCTGGACATCCGCTACTTCCGGCCCCGCCAGGCCCGACTCCGATCCGGACCGAAGCGACCGGGTGGCCGAAAACGGTCGGGGCAGAGCCGGAAGAAGCCGGTGGGAGGGAGCGTCTAGGTGTTCGACAAGCTGTCCGATCCCCGCGACGTGATCCTCCACGAGGGTCGGGTTCCGATCCGTCACCGGTACACGGCGGGGGTGGCCGGGGAGGCGTTCTTCCGGGCGCTCAAGGATCGGGGTGAGTTCCTGGCCTCCCGCTGTGAGTCTTGCGGGATCACCTACTGCCCCGCCCGGCTGTTCTGCGAGCGCTGCTTCGCCGGGCCCCTACAGGCGAACGTCACGGTCGGCCCCCAGGGCACGGTGTTGTCGTTCACCGTCGGCTGGACGGGAGTCGAGGGAGAGCGGCTAGACGAGCCGCTCGCCATCGGCCTGATCCGGCTGGACGGCGCCGACACCGTGCTGGTCCACTTCCTGGTGGAAGCCGAAGAGCTGGTCACGGGTCTGCGGGTGGAGCCTCGGTTTCTGCCCCGAGCGAAGCGCACCGGCTCCATGCTCGACCTCCAGGGGTTCCGGCCCCTCCGGACCTGATCCCTGCCGCCTCATCGGTCAGTCAACCGGTACGAACGCGACAGAGGTTACGAGCGTGACGCGGAGGGTACATCCGAGCCACAAGGGTCGAGCTCGTCGTCATCGACAGAGAGGAGCGCGTCATGATCGTGGCTCAGATCAACGTTCGGGAGGGCGTAGAGAGCGCCTGGGAGAGCGTGATCACGTTCGTTCCCAAGCTGCTGGCGTTCCTGGTCATCCTCCTGGTCGGCATCCTCATCGCCAAGGTGGTCGAGAGGCTGCTCAACGCGATCCTCGAACGGGTCGGGTTCGATCGGCTGGTCGAGCGGGGAGGGGTGAAACGGGCCCTGGCGAGGTCCAAGTTCGACGCCAGCGACATCCTGGCCAAGATCGTTTTCTACATGCTGGTGCTGGTCACGCTTCAGCTGGCCTTCGGCGTCTTCGGGCCGAACCCGATCAGCAACCTGCTCCAGGGGTTGATCGCGTTCCTGCCGAAGCTCCTCGTGGCGCTGCTGATCATCGTCATCACCGCCGCTATCGCCACGGCCGTCAAGTCCATCGTCGAGAACACGCTGGGCGGGCTCTCCTACGGACGGATCCTGGCCATGGTGGCCAGTGTGGCCATCTGGGTGGTCGGGATCGCCGCGGCGCTCAACCAGATCGAGATCGCGCCCGAGATCGTGAACGGCCTGTTCTACGCGCTGCTGGCCCTCGTGGTGGGCGTGGCCATCGTGGCCATCGGCGGCGGTGGCATCCAGCCGATGCGTGAGCGGTGGCAGCGGGCGCTGACCAAGATGGATCAGGAGGCCCCGAGGATCAAGCAGGAGGCCCGGGTCGGTCAGCAGACACCCACCGAGGTCCGGCGAGAGGTCTCGGCCGAGCCCCGACCACCGGTCGGCCCCGAAACCACTCAGCCCCAGACCCGGCCGTCCACGCCGTAGTCGTCCGCGTCAGGGTGCACGCGGAAGGGGGGTGGGGATGTTCCCCGCCCCCCTTCGCCTCGGAGGTCCCCAACACACGCCGCGTCGAGGAGATCGGGGTCCTGCGGATCCGGGAGGTCCGAGGGCGATCCGGCGAGCCAAAGGACCGTCACCGGACTTTCGTATCCTTGATCCGTGAGCCAGCGCACGTGCGAGCGATGCGGGACGCTGCTTCCCGACGACGCCCGGTTTTGCCCCCGGTGCGGGGCCTGGGTGGCCGACGAGGAGGCCGGCCAGGAGCGGCGGATCGTGACGGTGCTGTTCGCCGACATCGCCGGGTCGACCCGGTTGGCCGCTCGGTTGGACCCGGAGCGGTTCCGGGAGGTGCTCGGGGCGTTCTATCGCATGGCCTCCGATGAGCTGTCGTCGCTCCGGGGCCGGGCCGAGAAGTTCGTGGGCGACGCGGTGATGGCCGTGTTCGGCTTGCCCTACGCCCACGACGACGATGCCCTCCGCGCGGTGCGAGCAGGGCTGTCGGTCCTCGACCGGGTCGAGCGACTCGGCCAGGAGTTCGGTCTCGACGCGCCCCTTCGGCTCCGGGTCGGCATCAACACCGGCCGCGTCGTGGCCAGCACCGCACCGGCCGACGACTTCATGGTGTCGGGCGCGGCGGTGAACCTGGCGGCCCGACTGCAGCAGGCCGCCGAGCCCGGTGAGGTCCTGGTGGGCACGACGACGTGGCTGCTGACCCGGGACGCGGCCGAGTTCGGCGAACCCCGGTCACTGGAGGCGAAAGGGTTCGCCGAGGCCGTGCAGGCCCGGCCGGTCCTCTCGCTGAACCCTCGCTCCACCCGCCGGACGATCCCCCTGGTCGGCCGGCGACGCGATCTCGACCTCCTTCGGTGGACCGTGGAGCGGTCGGCCGACACGCGGCGGGCCCACCTGGTCACGGTGGTCGGTGAACCCGGGATCGGGAAGAGCCGCCTGGTCCAGGAGCTTTTGGCCGGCCTCCCCGGGGAGACCGAGGTTCTGGTCGGCCGGGCCAGCGAGTTCGGGGAGGACGTCACCTTCGCCCCACTGGTCGACCTGGTCCGGCGCCGACTCGGTGTGTCGGGCGAGACGGAGCCGGCCGAGGTCGCCCACCGGCTCGAGGACGTGGTGAACGGCTGTTGCGATCCTTCCGACGCGGAGCGGGTCACCGCCCAGTTGGGCCTCCTGCTCGGCCTGGCCGAGGACGGCCGGGACCAGCGTCCGTACCGGGGCGCGGAGATCCGGGCCGGGTTCCTCTCCTTCCTGGAGGGGCTGGCTCGTACCTCTCCGGTGGTGGTGGTGTTCGAGGATCTGCACCTGGCTCGACCGCCCCTCCTCGATCTGGTCGAGGAGATCCTCCGGAGCGGTCGCCGGCTTCCCCTGGCGGTGGTGGCGGTGGCCCGGGAAGACCTGCTCCGGCACCGCTCGTCCTGGGGGGCCGGCCTCTCCGATGCGGTGATCCTTCGGCTCGAGTCCCTGACCCACGAGGAGTCGCGAGAGCTCGCCTCCGCCGCGGCCGGAAAGCTCGAGGAGACCACCGCGGACCGCATCGCCAGGCAGGCCGGCGGCAATCCATTCTTCATCGTGGAGACCACCGGGATGCTGCTTCATGAGGCCGACCAGCATCACCACGGCGGCGCCGGCCGGCCCAGGACGGTCGCGCCGCCGACCGTTCAGGCGGTGGTGGCCTCCCGCATCGACCACCTTCCGGAGGCGGCCCGGAACCTGCTCCGGGTGGCTTCCATCTTCCCCGGCGGGGCGTTCCACGAGGAGAAGCTGGCCCTGGTCACGACGGCCGACCCCGAGCTGCTGTCGACGCTCGAGTCCGATGAGCTTCTGGTCCGGGACGAGGACGATCCCGGCCGGTGGCGGTTCCGCCACGAGCTCCTTCGCGAGGTCGCCTACGACAGCCTGCCGAAGCGGGAGCGACGACGGCTCCACGAGCAGGTCGCCGCGGGGATCGACCGGATGGAGCCTTCAGACAAGCACGCCCAGCAGACGGCGTTCCACCTGGAGCAGGCGGCCCTGGCCGCGGGAGACCTCGATCCGTCGGACCGGGAGCCGGCCCGGCGGGCGGCCGCAGCCCTCTCCCGGGCGGGGGACCTGGCCCGGTGGCGGATGGAATCCCGGGCGGCCATCGACCTGTACGAGCGGGCGTTGGCCCTCGCCGAGGGGGATCGGGGACGGGCCTGGCCCCTGGCCGGCCTCGGCGAGGCCCGGTACTGGCTGGGGGAGTACGAGGCCGCAGAGCGAAGCCTGTCGGATGCCCTGCAGGCAGGGGACGGCATCCCCGACGTTCGGGCCCTGGCGGCCCGGTTCCTGGGAGACATCGCCCTCAACATCCACGGCGACCCCGACCGGGCGGAGCGGCTGTTCACCGACTCGGAGGCCGCCGCCCGGGAGGAGGACAACCGGTGGGCACTCTCCCGGACCCTCCTGATGGCGGGATGGGTGCCGTACTGGCGGGGAGATTTCGAGGCCGCCCGGGAGCGGTTCAACCAGGCCCTGGAGATCGCCCGGAGCAATCCCGAGGTGGACCGGTGGGGCGAGGCCCGAGCCCTGATCTCGCTGGCCGGCATCGCCTCGGCCCTGGGCGACCCGGGCCAGACCCTGGAGATCGCCGATCGGGCCCTGACCCTGGGCCGGGAGATCAGCGACCCGTTCACCGTGGCCACGGCCCAGGAGCGCCGGAGCAACAGCTTCCGGACGGGCTGGCAGCTGGAGGACGCCCTGGCGTGCTCGAACGAGGCCGTCCGGATCTATCGCGATCTGGGGGCCCGGTGGGAGCTGGCCTCCGCACTCGGGGACCGGGGGACCGTCCATCGGCTGCTCGACCGGTACGAGGAGGCGGAGAGAGATCTCCGCGAGGCGTGGGCGCTATGCGTGGAGCTCCGGGACCGGGTCCTGATCGCCTGGACGGTCTCGGAGCTGGCCATCGTCCTCGCCCTCGACGGACGGGTCGAGGAGGCCACGGAGGTCCTCGATGCGGGCGGCGAACCGGAGTCGCTCGACGCTCCCAGCGATCGGACGGCTCGATTGTGGGCTCGGACGTTCATCGACCTGGCGGGAGGCGACGAGGACGCCGCTCGACGCCACGCGGTGGACGCGCTGGAGATCGAGCGGCTGCGGGGCCGGGAGGTCTTCGTGGCCGTGGCCACCTGGTGGGTGGGAAGCTTGTTCGGTGCCGAGGCCGCCGGGGGCGAGGACCAGGTCGAGCGAGCCAGAAGGCGCATCGAGGCGGCGGGATGGGTGCGAGCGTTCCGCGAGGTCGAGCGGGTCCGAGGAACCCTCGCGGCCGTGCGTTAACCTACCCGCCGAGTGGACTTCGACCTCACCCCTGAGCAGGAGGAGTTCCGCCAGTCCGTCCGGGCGTTCTCCGAGGACGTCATACGTCCGCGCGCGGAGGAAATGGATCGCGCCGAGGAGCTCCCCATGGACATCGTCAAGCAGATGGCGGAGCTGGGGCTCTTCGGCCTGCCGTTCCCCGAGGAGTACGGCGGGCAGGGCGCCGACTTCCTGACGCTCTGCCTGGCCATCGAGGAGATCGCCCGCGTCGACTCGTCCATCGCCATCACCCTCGAGGCCGCGGTGGGCCTGGGGGCGAACCCCATCCTCCACTTCGGTACGGAGGAGCAGAAGCAGCGGTGGCTGGTCCCCATGGCCCAGGGCGAGATCTTCGGCGCGTTCGGACTGACCGAGCCGGGAGGCGGTACGGATGCGGAGGCCACCAAGACGACGGCCACGCTCGAGGGCGGCCAGTGGGTGATCAACGGCTCGAAAGCGTTCATCACCAACTCGGGGACGCCGATCACGGGGCTGGTCACGATCACGGCCACCACCGGCAGGCGTTCGGACGGTTCGAAGGAGATCTCCGGGATCATCGTTCCCACCGACTCCCAGGGGTTCGAGGTCGGCCCGCCCTACCGCAAGCTCGGCTGGCGGGCATCCGACACGCATGAGCTCGCCTTCAACGACGTCCGCGTGCCGGAAGGGAACCTCCTGGGGAAGCGGGGTCGCGGGTTCGCCCAGTTCCTGCAGATCCTCGACGACGGCCGGATCGCCATTGCGGCCCTCGGGGTGGGACTGGCCCAGGGCTGTCTCGAGGAGAGTGTCCGGTACGCCAACGAGCGGGAGGCGTTCGGCCGGCCGATCGGCGCGTTCCAGGGCCTCCAGTTCAAGGTGGCCGACATGCAGATTCGGGTCGAGACCGCACGCCTGGCCGTGTACAAGGCCGCCTGGCTCAAGGAACAGGGCCGGCCGTACAAGGCCGCCGCGTCGTTGGCCAAGGTTCACGCCACGGACATCGCCGTGACCTGTGCGCGGGAGGCGGTGCAGATCCACGGCGGGTACGGATACATGGAGGAGTTTCCGGTGGCCCGGTACTATCGGGACGCCAAGGTGCTGGAGATCGGCGAAGGGACGAATGAGATCCAGCGGATCCTCATCGCCCGGGACCTGGGGATGCCCGGCACCGAGCTGTAGGGCAGCAGCCAGGAGGAAGGGCCTCAAGTCCCTCCCCTGACGGTGCCGATGCTTGAACGACGCGGGTATAAGCGTCACCCTCGTCAGTTGGCCGTCCAGCATCCATGGGGAGCGAATGAGAACAGCGAGCCGGGGATCGCCTGCCCGCCGGCTCCGGCACATCGCCGGAGCCCTGATGGTCCTGCTCGCCCTGGCGCCCGCCACGGCGGTGGGGGCCCCGGACACGCAGCAGGAGCTGAACCGGGCCAAGAAGGAGCTGGAGGGCCTCCGGAAGGAGCACAGGGCCGCGCAGGGCCGGATGGACGACCTCCGGGCCCAGATCGCCAGCCTCAACAACCAGGTCTCCCAGGTGACCGTGCATATCGAGGCGTTGCACGCGGCCATCGAGGAGGCCAGGACGGCCATCCGACGGTCGAGGAACGCGACCGAACGGCTCCAGTCGACGCTGGACGAGCGAGCCCGGGACGTGTACATCCGGGGGCCGGCCGGGGCCATCGAGCTGGTGCTGGAGGCCGAGTCGCTGAACGACCTCTCCGACCGATTCAACTTCCTGGACGTCCTCAGCGGAAACGATGCCGATCTGGCCGAAGGTCTTTCCGTGGAGCGAGCCCTGCTCAACGACTCGCGGGCGAACTTCCGCGAGTACCTCGTGGAGAAGGAGCAGCTCCAGGCCCAGCTGGTCGGAAAGCGGGGCGAGCTGAGCGCGCTGTTCGACGAGCAGCAGGTCGTGGCGGCCGAGCTCGAAGAGGCGGTGAAGGAGCAGGAAGAGATCGTCGAGGATCTCGAGAAGAAGCTCCAGCGCGAGCTCCTGGCCCAGTACGGGATCCAGGGAGGAGGCACCTCGGGCCCGCCGGTCGGCGCCGACGGGCCGTTCTACTGGTGCCCGGTCGACCCGCCCCGATCGTACATCGACGACTTCGGCTTCCCCCGGGTGGGACACACCCATCAGGGCAACGACATCTTCGCTCCCGAGGGAACCATCATCAGGGCACCGTTCGAGGGCACGGCGGAGGAGGGCTACGACGGCCTGGGCGGAACCGTGGTCCACGTCTATGCCAGCGCCAGCGCCGACTACGTGTACAACGCTCACCTGTCCCGGCACGCCGGCGTGGACGGCCAGCAGGTCGTGCCGGGCCAGATCATCGGCTACGTCGGCAACACGGGGAACGCCGCGGGCACGCCGCCCCATGACCATTTCGAGTACCACCCCGGCGGGGGATCGGCGATCACTCCGTACCCGTATCTCAACGAGGTGTGCGGCGTCGGCGGCGGGGGCTGACCGCGCCACGTAGACTCGCCGCGGGCCGATGACCCGCCAGAAGGACGAGCCCTGGATCTTCCGGACCTACGCGGGTTTCGGCACGCCTCGACGTTCGAACGAGCGGTTCCGGGCCAACCTGGCCAAGGGGCAGACCGGGCTGTCGGTGGCGTTCGACCTCCCGACCCAATGCGGTTACGACTCGGACGATCCCATGTCCAGGGGCGAGGTCGGACGGGTGGGCGTCCCGATCGGCCACATCGGCGACATGCGAGCGTTGTTCGACGGCATCCCTCTGCCGGGAATGAACACGTCGATGACGATCAACGCCACGGCGGTGTGGCTCCTGGCGCTCTACATCGCCGTGGCCGACGACCAGGGTGCGGATCGCGCCGCCCTGACCGGAACGACGCAGAACGACATCCTCAAGGAGTACCTGTCCCGAGGGACCTACGCGTTCCCTCCGGAGCCGTCGATGCGTCTGTGCACCGACCTGATCGCGTGGACGCTTCGCCAGGTTCCCCGATGGAACCCGATCAATGTGTGCTCGTACCATCTCCAGGAGGCCGGGGCCGGTCCGGTCCTGGAGGCCGCGTTCACCTTGGCCAACGCGGTGTCGGTGGTCGATCACGTCCGGGCCTCCGGTCGGGTCGGCCATGACGAGCTGCCTCGGGTGACCGGCCGGATCTCGTTCTTCCTCAATGCCGGGATCCGGTTCGTCGAGGAGATGTGCAAGGTTCGGGCCATGTCCCGGCTGTGGGGGCGGCTCTGCCGGGAGCGATACGACGTCCGTGACCCGAGGCTCCGCCGGTTCCGGTACGGGGTCCAGGTGAACTCGCTGGGGCTCACCGCAGAGCAGCCGGAGAACAACGTGCATCGCATCATGCTGGAGATGCTGGCGGTGACGCTGTCCAGGGACGCCCGGGCCCGGGCCGTGCAGCTGCCGGCCTGGAACGAGGCCCTCGGCCTTCCTCGGGCGTGGGATCAGCAGTGGTCGCTTCGGGCCCAGCAGATCCTCGGGTACGAGACCGATCTCCTGGAACACGAGGACCTGTTCGCGGGGTCGCGGGTCGTAGAGGAGCTGACCGAGCGGATCGAGACGGAGGCCTGGGAGGAGTTGGTCCGCATCCTGGACCTGGGCGGTTCGGTCGAGGCCCTCGGGTACATGAAGGAGCGTCTGGTCGGCCAGCATGCCGACCGCCTCCGGGCCATCGAAGCGGGGGAGCGCGTGGTCGTGGGCGTCAACCGGTACACCGAGTCCGAGCGATCGCCGTTGATGGAGGGTCTGGGAGAGGGTTTCGCCTCCTATCACGAGATGGACCCCGAGGCGGAGGCGGAGCAGACCGGCGGACTGGTGACCTGGCGGAAGAGCCGCGATGAAGGCGCGGTGGTGGACGCTCTCGATGCCCTCCGGCGAGCGGCCGAGACGAGCGATGATCTGCTCCCTGTATCGATCGACGCCGCCGGAGCCGGCGCCACCACCGGGGAATGGGCGGGGGCGTTGCGGGAGGTCTTCGGAGACTATCGGGCCCCGACCGGTGTCCCGGCCGGTGCCGGGGGAACGGCTGAGGGGGCCCTGGCCGAGGCCCGGGCCAAGGTGGAGGCGGCGGCAGCGCGCATCGGGGCGTCACGCCTCCGGATGCTGGTGGCCAAGCCGGGTCTGGACGGGCATTCCAACGCTGCGGAGCAGGTCGCCGTCCGGGCTCGGGACGTCGGCTTCGAGGTCGTCTACCAGGGCATCCGGCTCACGCCCGAGCAGATCGCCCGGGCGGCAGCGGAGGAGGACGTCCACGTGGTCGGGGTGTCGATCCTCTCCGGGGCCCACGGCCTGCTGATCCCCGACGTCCTCGACCGGCTCCGGGCGGAGGGGATCGACCCCCGGACGGTGCCCATCGTCGTCGGCGGCATCATCCCCGAGGAAGATGTGGGCGTGCTTCGGGACCTCGGGGTCTCGCGCGTCTACACGCCGCGGGACCACGACCTGACCAGGATGATGAAGGAGATCGCCGACCTGGTGGGAACGGACGGCCCCTAGCTCGTTCGGGCCCGGCCGCTCGCCGCCCGTTCGCCGGCCCGGTGACCGTTGCGGTGAGGGCCGGTCGGAGATCCGTTCGGGTGACGTCCGATCGCGTCCGCGCCGTTCGGGTGTCCGCCGCCTTTGACCGGGCCGCCCCGATCGAAGTGGATCCGACCCTCCGCGTGGAGCCGCACGAACACCTCGACGATCCTGGGATCGAACTGGGTCCCTGAGGAGAGTTTCAGCCGCCGGATGGCCTCCCCGTCGGGCAGGGCGCCGCGATAGGGCCGGTCTGTGGTCATGGCGTGGAAGGCGTCACACACGAACACGATGCGAGCCTCCAGGGGGATGTCCTCGCCCCGGAGGCCGTCTGGATACCCGTTCCCGTCCCACCGCTCGTGGTTCGCTCGGACCAGCGGCCGCACCGGCTGGAGGAACGGCACCGGCTCCAGGATCTGGTCGCCGATCTGCGAGTGGCGCTCGATCTCACGTCGCTCCGCCGCGGAGAGGGGGCCGGGTTTCCGGAGGATCTCGCTGGGGACCCCGATCTTGCCGATGTCGTGGAACAGCGCGGCCAGCTTCAGCCGCTTCAGGTCCTCGCCGTGGAGTCCCATGTCGTGGCCGACCGCCACGGCCATCTCGCTCAGGGCCTGTGCATGGTCGTGGGTGTACTCGTCGTTGGCCTCCAGAGCGTTGGCCAAGGCCTCGATCGTGGCCACGTAGGCTCGCTCCAGGTCCTCATACCGGTTGGCGTTGGCCAGGGCCAGCGAGGCGATGTCGGCGATCCCCCGGGCCAGCCGAAGCTGCCGCTCCGTGAAGCCGCCGTCCGGTTCGGACTCCACGACGATGGTGGCCAAGCCGTCCGGCTCCCACCGGAGCGGGGCCACCAGAAGCGAACGATCTCGGTCGCCGTCAGCCGCCCGATACCCCGTCGGGAACCCCGAGAGCGATTCGCCGGACAGGGTGAACGGCTCGGTCGTCGAGCGGACAAGGGGTTCGGCCACGTCGGCCGAGACGGTCAAGGCCCCGTAGAACGTGGCTTCGTCCGCGGAGAAACCCCGGTGACGGAGGAGGCGGTAGGCGCCATCGACAGGATCGCGCATCCACACGGAGGCCCGGGAACATCCGAGCATGATGGGGATCGAGGCCAGGGATTCCCGAAGGACCTCGTCGGTGTCTCGGGCCCTGGATAGGACGTCGGACAGGTAAAGCAGCGCTCCGGAGATCTCGGCCGCCTCCCGCTCGACCTGGAGGAGGCGAGCGTTCTCCAGCGCCACGGCGGCGTGCGAGGCCAGGACCTCGAGGAGCCGGAGGTCGTCCCGATCGAACTGGCCGACCCCGAGCTTCGAGAGGAAGATCGTCCCCGTCTCCCGGTTTCCGTGCCGGAGCGGTACGCAGAGTACCGACTCGTCGATGTCGGGGGTCCCGGCGATCAGGACGGCCCCGC
>OBLR010000213.1_pt1 | contig 12750 bp, 12 predicted proteins | sample 1519891 | NCBI WGS metagenome assembly OBLR01 (sample SAMEA3113583, study PRJEB22503) | soil metagenome | reverse complement strand
TAGAACCAGAACCACAACCAGAACTAGAACCACAACCAGAACCACAACCAGAACTAGAACCACAACCAGAACCAGAACCAGAACCACAGAATCAGACTGAACCACAAGGACCCGGTGAGCTAGAATCACCAAACCCTATCTTTGGATAATTAGATTAGCATCTGTGGACTAGCTACGACTAACTCCTCTTTCTTTTTTATGATATTTTCACGGGCTTCGGTTAGTTGCATTAATCTTATCTTTGTCTCTACTAGGTAGTTTATACTGGCCAGAAAGCAAATAGGGAAGTATATCCTTCTACACATGACAGCGTGACTCTCCTAGCAATCATGAATCAAAAAAAATTGTACTAGTGCATCAATCCTGCATTCCAATTAATGAAGTTCAGTTATATTTCTGCAGTCACCGGGGCCAACTTCATACTTGACAATTTTCTGGGTCATCCGCATCCGTGGGAAAGTAGAGGCTGTAGTAAGTGATCGGTCCGTTCCAATTCATCCATTTAGGTTTGTAGTTATCCCATCCCGCAGTCGATATCTTTTCAGTTTCTATATCCTGGGATTATTGCCTAGGACATATGAAAAATCTAATAAATTCTGTCTCTTGAAGCAGATTGAGTTCCACTAATAAAGCCCATGTTGCTCTGATATGACAGTAGATGTCAACAATAAAACATCCTCGTGATACACTCAGAACAAAGACCAGAGGCCTACAGTTGTTTTTTGCATGTGTGCTTGCATTAGTGCTGATAGTGGCCACACCTCTCGCAGGTAGCCAGATTCCAGCTGCCAGAGCACAAACTACTGGAGAAACTGGTTCAGAGGATCAAGAATCAGCTGCCAGCAGCATAAATGCGACTCAGACCGCCGTAACCCAGGCAAATGAAACAAATCTAGTCGATGATGATGATGATGACGATTTTGATGGGCAAAACGATTACCCATCAGCGAATCTTTCCACTCTTTCAGTATCCAGCACTGCAACGACAGAGGTCAGACCAGACAGATTGTCTGTCACTGTTGGAGTCGAGACCAATGATACAACCGCGGAGGAGGCTGTATCGCAAAATGCTAACCTGACCGCTCAGGTAATAACAGCAATTAGAGGATTAGGCATTGATGAAAACCGGATAGAAACCAGCAGCTATAGTGTATTGCCTATTTATGAATATATCCAGCCTCCGCAACCATGCATAGAGATTTATCCTCCGCCTCCTGGATGCGAAATACGGCAAGAAATCATCGGCTACCGCGCCACTAATACTGTGACAGTAACACTTGATGTCCCATTTTCCCGGATGATGAACCAGCCTGTCCCAGATGTAAATGCTGGCCAAGTAATAGACGCTGCAGTTACAGCAGGTGCAAATCGTGTCGAAGGTATTGTCTTCTTTATCTCGCCCGACAGGCAACAGGAAATACGTGACACCCTAATTGGAGATGCAATAGTCAATGCACGCCAGAGAGCAAACATTGCAGCTGAAGCTCTAGATATGACAGTATCCGGTGTACAGAGCGCAACTATAAACCCACTAGATTTTCCAGTGTTCAGCTTGGACCTTCAAGAAGGTTCAGCTGCCGTAGCAGACAGCGTGTCAGCTCCTACCCAAATTCTGCCGGGGGAACAAGAAGTCTCAACAACAGTAAGCGTCGTCTTTTACATAAGCGCCTAAGGCTCTACTGATCGTTAAGATATCTCATCAACTAGTGTCGCATGAGGAGGAGGAGAAGAAGAAGAAGAACAGGAAGGACCACAACACGGCACCAGCTCTCTCTTTGTACCAGGTCTAAAGAAAAGATCCTTGCAGTAGTGAACACTGAATATCAGATTGAGTTTCCTGCGATTGAGCAGAATACTAGTAGTCAATGTCAATCACATGATGGGTTCTAAAAATATCAAATGGCAAATTTTTACCCATCTACTACAGTTATTTAGTGGAAACTCGTTTACCATCTTAAACATGTTCACTTGCTGCAATCGATACATCTGCGATTGGTCCAAACGTGCCCTTCAAGATGATTTCATAATAATATGGTGTTCGTGGCATCCTCTCAGCAATTCCTTCCGTCATGGTACCTCTAGCTGGTGAGCCTTTTGTGTACTGTCTTAACTCATAGGAACACAAATAAATAACAAGATCATCTTTGCATAAATTTACTTCCGGAGGGGTTATCATCGGGTAACTTGCTTGCGGTCGTTGGACGGCGAAGGATCTCTGCAATGATTCTACATATTTTCCCATATTTTGTCCAAATCTCAAAGTTCGTACTGCTTGTTCAAAATCATGTTCAGATTTGAATTTTAGTCGATATATTACTAAAATCTCTTTTGGCTGTTCCATGTATTTCGATCACATATTCTTGTCATACCTTCTTGAATAAATATGACTCTAGGTACAATGAGCTACTACGCAATTATAGTTTTTTTCAGTCTAGATTATTTCCAAAACACAAGAATTTGTACAATTTTGACGCACTTGACAATCTAAGGACTTTGTAGCAAGCAGAGGCTGTAGAACATTGCTTGCAGAACGACGACTCACAAGTACAAAATACTTGTGAGCCAGTGTATGATGATGCGACTCGGGTCTTCTCAAGTATTCGCTTGACGCAAAAAAGTGGGTTTTCCAATATCTAACTAGATAAAAATCGCTTGTTTGTCTAGAGACAATTAAATGGAGCGAGCAAGCAAGCAGCCGCCACACATGTCCTTCGAAGTATTTCTATTGAATGGCTCACAAATTTCTGCAGCGTGTTCTCTGTAATTTGACGACCCATTGATGGTCTAATATATTATTAATAGAAGAATAGAAATAAATGACATAATAGCACTTCAATTGAAAAGCAGGTCGAATCAGCATTATAATGAACAACAACAACAATTGTTTAATTTTTTCTCATGAACAGGACGTTGACGGGTTGTTCTCTGCTGCTGTCTTGAGGATGATCTACCCTCATTCTGAGGTCATACTGACAAACTATGGCTTTCAAAACATGCTGGCAGTAAAGAACAAGATTCTTTCTTTCACGGGATCATACGACTTAGGAACGATCATAATCTCAGATATTGGTATAAATTACGAAAGTTACCTGCCTGTGTATGAGGCTCTCACTACTTCAAAGCAAAGAGGTTTTTCAAACGTATGGATAGACCACCATGTATGGCCTAAAGGAATGAAAGAAAAATTTTTGCCAATTTGCGAACTGGTCCTCTGCTCTGAAAGTGAAATAGGGAGGAATGGACTAAAGAAATGTGCCACCGAACTCTGTATTGAACGGTTTGCACCTGCCAGCACGTATGCAAAGACTCTTGGATGTATTGCGCATAGAACAGACTTTCCAGAGTCCACCAAATTCCCATTACCTCCTTTGACTGGGCTAATTTCATACTATTTGGGAAAAAAAGAACTCAATCACAAGCTCTATTCTGTAATTTTGGATAATGTATCGCTGGGCATATTATGGAACACCGAAATGCAAGATGACATGATTGAAGCATCTATGCTAATAGATGAATCAATTATGAGATCTATTAAGTCAATGGTCATTAAAGAATTCATTTTTAAGCTTCCAGGTGGTACAGTTGACCAGGTTAGAAATGTACGGGTGGCAATCGCAAAGGCTGACTCATTTGTAAGCAGATCCCTTCTTCTTGGCAAGGTAATTGATGGATCTGAAATAGATCTCGCCATGGCGTATACGCCTGACGGTAAATTGAGCGTAAGAAGAAGACATGACTTATCTGAGAAAGGCCTTCAGATAGATTGTAGCAAGGTCGCTGCCGCATTTCTCGAAGGCGGGGGGCATCCCGAAGCCGCTGGAGGATTCCTGAAAACCAATATTGAACAAAATGGCGATGGTGAGGCAATAATTGAGATTGAACATACCATCAAAAAGTATTTTGAAAAACTACAACAGGATAATAATTAGTTGACCTAAAGGTACAATATCGAAAGGTAATATAGCGGCGGGATATATGGTGATTAAACCATTTGATCAGAGATAAGGACGTCATATATACGTCGATACTCCTTCCACCGGAACTCATTAGCTAGCGCTTTTTTTTCCAAGGTATTATCAAAAATTCTCAGAATCGATATATATGCACATTGAGTGGTTTACCTCAGATGGCGTTTGCCTGTAGACCTTTGAATTTTTGCATCAAGAACACAGCATTGCGCCTATAAAAACACATATGCCACCAGCAAAGCACGTGAATTGTTTATTAATAACAACGTGGTCTGACCGTATATCTACCGTTCGCCACATTCACTAAGACACTGAAGGGATAGAATCATGATAGAAACGGGGGCGGCAAGAAATGCGCGGCGGTAGGAGGTTTTCTCTTGCATGTATAGCTTCCAAGGATGTTGGCGAGAATTGAGTGGCTTCTCTGAAAGTAAATACTTATGCATGATTCCAGCGCAATAGCACAGCAGTACAGAGATAAGCTTTTCAATAGACGCATTGTCCTTGAGAACTTTGACTAGTTTGTATTGGTGAGATTCCTTATCTATATGATAGATATTTGTGACCTGGTACATTATATATCCATATGAGTGCCATTTTTAATTACTATGTTGTCTAATTTCTTGCATGGAAGAAAATACGACAAGCAAGAGAGAGAATCCTGATCAAATACCTCAAGAGGATGACCCGCAAGGAAAGACGGGGGGAGTTGTAAGCGAACAAGCAGGGGTTCAAGGTCAAAGAAAGGAAGTAAATGTGGAAAGCTACTCAAAGGTTGCATCTATTGGACAAATCTTAAAAGATATGGATTTTCCAGCCGATAAGAATAGAATAATTTCCTTCGCAAGACAACAACAAAGTTCTGCTGGAGCAGATAACAGAAACATAGAAAATAGAGAAGAGATATTATCGGCCCTACAAAACCTAAAGGAACGAGAATACAAGAATGTATCGGATGTAACCACAGCCCTAGGCATGGTACACTAAAGCCATCACAAATTTTTTGCTAGCATAGATATCTTCTTATCCCATTTTATTCTCCTGCTTGTGTAAACTTTTTACCAAGGCAGATGTGTGAAACCTGTTCTCTCACATAAGTAATATTCATTCGCTGCGTTAACATACTTTGGAATTTCTGTCCTTATCCTGAATACAAGATGAATTGGCGTTACGGAGGGATATATGTATGACGCCAGCATCATTCTCGAGTTACCCTGATTGGATTCCAACTCTCAAATAGTCCCTTATAATACTTTTTGAGCATTGAAACAATCGGTATTGCTTTTTTGGTGTTCTAGGATCCTTGAGTCGCCTGCGACCGAGAATACTGCTGCCTCCGTCTTCGTAGTTGTCGTAAGCTGCCTGACATAGCAATTGTAACTACTGGCGGGTCAGTTAGAGCGATAGCCACAAGAACATTTTCTAGCTGCTCGAGTCTGCACTTTATTATAGACTCATTTATCCCCTGTTGCACTAGCCCTATAGCTGCCTTTTGTGCAGCAATCGTTCCAAAGAGCTCAGAGAAACGCTTTGTGATCGCATTAAGTGAGTTACTGGATTGATCAGCGTGCATGATACAAAGGTAACGTCGCTTAGACCGTCTTTTAAGCATGAGCTACATTCCTTGATAGCTTTTCCTCTAGCCACGTTCCCATCCTGCGCCAATGGGCTTCAGGCTCGATACCTACCGTCTTCAGGATTGCATCAAGACAAGGGCCCGAAATCATTTCATATTCTGATGTTGCACCACTTGAAAGGATGAACTGGCAGCGTGATGAATGGCAGAATCTATACAAATCACTGAGGTTATTAAACCACTTGCCTACCGAACCGCTGTCCATCTTTCTTGCAGGATTTACTGTCAGCTCAAGCCCAGTTCCTTTCTTAACCTTTTTTTTTAGCTCTTTCTTAACTTTGTTAAAGTCTCTGATCATTAAGATGTCAGCTGGCTTCCCAACATTATCGGAAACTACCAAAAATGGATAATAGACAGCTCTGGGCGGCGATGTTCTTAGCCTGCAAATCACGCCTTTACGTACGCCACCTTCAAATGGCACGGCAGCTTTGCTGATTGAAAGTGCCTTGAGTCTCGATGCAATATCAAAGTCGCCGCTGACACAAAGGTCTATTCGATTGAAAAGAAGCGCCTCCTCCGTCCAATATGCGATTCTGCAGATATGATGGCATGACCTATATATTTTTGCAATTCAAGAAAAAATAATAATACTTTCTGCAAGCTATCCGTTCAAATTAGATCAAAGAGACCGGCATAACCTTGGATGGCGCCGGAAGGCTTGTAAGCTTTCACTGGCTTGAATCTTATCCTAATGGCGTCGCTTTCTGACAAGGACACCTTGCCCTGGCACATCCTCTGCTTGTCAAGGCGGATGTATAGATTGCCCTTTTCGTCAGAATACTCGTAGACTAAACGGGACAAATGTTCCCTGTCAGCCCTGTTCAGAAGAGAGATAACCCGCTTTGCCAGCGGGCCTGCCTCATGGCTCGAAAGTATCGCCTTCTGCAATACGATCTTGTTCTTGAAATGTCCCTCTGAAGGTGAGCTTGAAAAGCGCTTAGATGGTACTAGGAGTACACCTTCTATTGCCTTGAGTACTGTGTCTTCATCTTCTGTGGCATGGAGCACAAGGTTAATTTCAGCAGCAGAAAATTTGACGCTGTCTTGCTCAGACATTTGAAATATTGTATAAAAACTAGCTAAAAAGCTATATCCTATGTCATTGAGCCGGAGCAGTAGTTTCTATTGTCTTGGCCTCGCTAACTGCTCTTGTTTCTGCTGTCGATATAAGCTTTGTCTTCCTAATGCCCAGGTGGCGGATTGCCGTTATCTTTTTCACTTCGTCAAGTACATTGGCGCCAAGCTTACTATTCGTTTCCCTTGGAATATCTTCACCACTTTTCCATGTAATTTCTTGTATCAGTTGGTCAACTGTCATTTGCGGGATCCTTTCAGAAAGTACCTTCTGCGCTATCAACCTTATCTCATGCTTTTTCGATGAATTAATTCTCCGTTGAGTGAATGCAACCATTGTAACCCTGAATGTGTGGCCATCTATTGTGGTATAGTCGTGAGTGAATGTGACCATTGAGCTACCCCTCCGGATGAGGCTCCTGATAAACTCTTTGGCATATTCGTGTCCTTTAAAAATAGTGGTTGCCACACCATCGGTTATCTTGTCTATCTCAACAAAGACTTTGATTTGGTGCTGATCCATACTTTGATCCGGGTTGCCTTTCATCATATCGTGTAGTGTATTTTCAATTGTACGTCCCTTTATTTGAGTTGGATCTGTAACTGGAATATAGTTAATAGGCACCTGCGGCTCAAACCCTGAGGGCTTATTTACAATCACCCACTGCTTGTCGCGCCATTTATCGCGAACTCTGCCTCCCTTTCTCGCTCCCCTAGCCATAAAGTGTTCTTCTTCCCATTCTTTGACTAAAACAAATAATATATATATGATGCGTCAATTTCGAGCTCGAATCTCCTGCAGGCCACCCATGTATTTTTGGAGCACTTTTGGTATTTCGACGCTACCTTTTGAAGTCTGAAAGTTTTCAAGTATCGCAACCATCGTGCGCTCTGTTGCAACAAGAGTGCTGTTGAGTGTGTGCACAAGACGCGTTTCCTCGTTCGTTTTGTCCCGAAATCGTATACCAAGCCTTCGAGCCTGGTAATCTAGGCAGTTTGAGCAAGAAACGATTTCCCGGTAGGCATTTTGCCCCGCCATCCATCCTTCAATATCATATGTCTTGGCTGATATCTTACCTGTGTCGCCGGAGCATAGAAGCATTACACGGTATGGAATTTCGAGCTGCCTGAAAAATTCTTCAGACAGTGCAAGCATCCTCTCATGCTCCCTCCATGACTCATCTGGGCGGCAGTAGATAAATTGCTCTACCTTCTCAAACTGATGTACCCGGAATATCCCCTTCATATCCCTACCATGTGCACCGGCCTCTTTACGAAAGCATGAACTAAAACCACCATACCTTATGGGAAGTTTTACTCCTTCTAGGATCTCATCCATGTGCATGCTTGCTATTGCATGCTCTGATGTCCCTATCATGTAAAGGTCTTCTTCCTCTATCTTGTAAATTACATCCTCGAAATCATTAAGTATGACAGAGCCCACCATCGGCTCTTTTCTTATCATATATGGTGGCTGGATTAGAGTGTAATTATGCTCGGATAAAAAGTCAAGCGCATAGTTGATTAGTGCCTGATTCAGCTTTACAAGCTCATTTTTCAGAAAGTAGAACCTCGCGCCTGATACTTTGGCTGCGCGATTTAGGTCTACAAGATCTAGTCTAGTCGCAAGCTCAATGTGATCCATTGGACTAAAATTTGGCCTTATGATGCTGCCATTTTGGCTAACAATCACATTGTTCTGTTCGTCTTTGCCAACTGGTACTGTCTCATTTAATAAGTTGGGCAATGTCATCATTAGCTCATTGAACTTCTCCTCAATTTCAATCGCTTCAGATTCCGTCTGGTCAAGTAATACGCTCACATTTTTCATCTTACTAAGCTCAAAAGAGGCATCCTGTTTGGACTTTTTCTTGCTTGCAATGGTTTCAGAGAGCAGGTTCTTTTGACGCCGAAGCTGCTGAGTCTTGATAATATAATCACCCCGCCGCTTGTGAAGCATTATCAGTTCATCCAGTGGGAAATCAGGCATATTGCGCTTTTTGAGCATTTCCCGAACTACTTCCGCGTTTTCTTTCAAAATTCTTGGATCTAACATTAGCCGGCCATCACTTTCTTTGCTACGGATATATGCTCGAGAATTTCGTCGAGAGTGCTCAATATTGTTGGACTCGGAATATTTCTTCCCTTTAGCTCGATCGCAACTTTAGAGTCTCTCGAAAACATTTTCATTGATAGACCCTTTGGAAAGTTAATATTGTCTGGTATTAATGCCTTCAGAGCCGCCTTTGCTTCCGCGCTGCTCGAGAAGGGTATCTCCACCTCTACTTCAATGTTAAGATGTCGCTCTGGCAAATTTCGGATCATTTATCACCGCCTTTATGCCAGCAATAAAATCCTCAAGTGCGGAAGAAGGGATGCTACAGCCTGCAGCTGCTGAATGTCCGCCCCCTGAGCCATTTAACACCTTGGAGCACTGTTGCATTATCAATCCGAGGTCTGCTTGTGATTTGCAATCCACGCACTTCCTAGACGAGAACTTGTAAGTTCCATTCTTTGTGAGTGTCCTGACAAATAGTAGCCTGCCCTGAAGGGAGGGTGACGTGCTAAGCAGTGATGACGTTGCCCCTAGCATGGTTTCCTCCAAAACGCCGTCTCCGTTGACAAAGGTGGTCTTGCCGTCGTCGGCAAGCCTCCATTTTTCACTAAAGATGGTCGAAATATTATTGCGCAGAGTCATCTTGTATGTACTCAATATCTCTTCTCCTGCGCTCAATGCAGTGTTTCGATCTCCCATACAAATTGCGATACCGACTCCTGCCATTCCCATCCTGCCGCATGCGTTTAACACTGTTGAAAATTCCCTTGCGTCTCTTAGAATGCTTCTCTTGTCCTCTCTTCCAAGCGTGTAAACATAGCCTTTAAGATCGTCCACCAATATATCAGATAATCTCTTATCTGAACCGCCAACAAATTTGGCTACTGCCTCAACAATCGCGCTTTTTTCTTCCTCTGAAAACTCTGCCAGGACACGCCAGCGGCCTTCATTATCTTTGAGTTTTATGCCAGCATTCTTGAGTAACAGGTAGCAGGCTTCACTCTTCCAGGTGAGCCCATCAATATAATGGGATAACGTGTATGCAAGTGCCTCATGAGGAGGACGCGTTTCTCTTCCAGTTAGTATGATATCGAGATCAACACTTACAAGGCCAAGCGACTGAGCCGTTTTTAATATTTCAGCATTCAGACCAAAAAATGACCTTTTATCTCCTTGGTCTTGTCTATCGCCTACTGCTGAAACAACTGCTATGGCTGACAGGTCTCGATTCTTCGAATCAAGCACACTCGCGACCATGTATGCCATTCCTCCTGCTGACACTTCTCTTCCTCCATCAATGCTGAATTTCCAGGGATTTAGTATCTGACTACCCTCGTCTTCTGTCAATATCTCTTGCTCAGTGATCTCATGATGATCGATTATAACCCACTTGTTATTATCAAGGGCATTTCTCAGATTTGATGTCCAACCTGCTCCTAGGTCGGTTATGACATAAAAATCGTGGCCGTCAGCTTTCATGCTCTCAATTACAGATGAATTCATGTCAGAAATTGCCCTCACACAATACCGTGCACCCATCCGCCTGAGCGCCGTTGCCAAGATGCTACCAGCAGTGATTCCATCTGCATCAAGGTGCGTTATTATTGCAACCTCATTGCCATCTTCTACACTCGTTCTCAATTTTTCACAAAAATGTTTAAGCGCGTCGGTTAGCCTGTCACTCATCTAAAGTACCTTTTTACTACTCTAGCTGTGCAATCACTGCTGCGTATTTCCAGTTCTTTGGAATCTTACCCTCTCGTTTGTAGTGCTTTGATAGCCTATGGATCTTTGACTCTATCAACTCAAGTGAGCGCACATTCCTGTGGTCGCTGTTGTGAACTCTAAGGTGCTTCTGAAGCCCAAGAGCCTTTCTCACCAGCTTGTCGAGATCTTCTGGCATGTCTGATTTTATATTATTCTCAGTCAAAATGCTCGTGAGACTCTTGCCTAGAATAGGCTTGACAAGTGGTATGCCATGAGCATCCCTTAACCTCAGCCCTATTTCGCTTGGGCTGAAACCTTCCTTAGCAAGCTCGACAACGAGCGCTGAGATCTGATCTCTATTCTGGCTAAGCCAGGGTGAGGTTCCCTTTGAAGTAGGACGGGTTGAGTGAGACTTACCATGAGTGTGAACGTGAATTCTAGCCATTTTCGACGAGAATGAACAAACTCCTTATATAAGTCGTTCTACTCTACACCTCCGTTGACCATAACAACAGCGAGAATTAATTCTTCTCTCGACTTATCATGCACGAACCAAACCCCCATAGGCCCATCTCTAGCTACACCGAGTCTCAATTTTGAAAGTTTTTTGCAGAGTCCCTCCAGGGCCGCTTAATAACAAAAACTTTTTAGCTAGCTATGCATATTTCTAATTTGAAACCTCCTTTATAGTGCTTCTAAAAGCACGGGGACCCTTGGGCCCACTAATTACACGGGTTCAAATATTGCAAGATGTAAATGTAAAGCAGTAAGCAGAATGCAGACTTTAAGTACCAAAACGTAGCCATCTGGCGTCCCCCTAGTAAAAGAATTGTAATTAGCTAGACTCTTTTAGCAAGTCGTTTAATTTTGATGTTTCCCCTCTCTACGAGTATAATAAGCGAGTATATCTCATATCTTGCAGCATGATACCTTTAATTGAATAATTGACTCAGTTGGTATGAGGGAAGAAGGCATATTTCAACACCATATAAGAATATACTTGTGCCGCATGATGGCTCAGAAATGTCTGACCATGCATTGAAGCACGCGCTTTATTTGGCAAAGTTATCTGGAGCACAACTTGTCATTTTACATGTCATAGAGTCTGAGGTAATACCTCCAAGTGCCCTCTTGACATTTATCCGGCCAGAAACAGGCCTTAAGGGCGCTAAAGAAGATTTGAAAAGCACATTTGAAGAAGCAGCGAGACGAATGCTGGAGCAGAGGATAAAAGAATCAAAGGATGATGGAATTGCCAATGTAGAATATATCATTCGGGCCGGCAAGCCGGTAGACGAAATCATAGATGAATCTGAAGACAGAAACTATGACTTGGTTGTCATGGCAAGCAGTAGGATCACATCTAAAGTACGAGTGCTTGGAAGCAATGTCAGACGTGTTCTTGATAGCATAACGCGGCCGGTCCTTGTGATTCATGAATGAAAAAAGACGATCATTGACTAGAACTATCAAGAACTTTTTTAATGTTGTAAAAGGAGAAAATGATAAGTTAAGGTATAGTATGTGTGCAGCGAAGAAGAAATAAGACTTTAAGCAAGTTTGGCGGCGGTTCAACAATGGTTACAAGCACCCCTGACCTTGAGCGCTCAATTCAGCAGAGTGTAGCCGGAACCGAAGTATTCTAATAATTGGGGGATGCCGAATCTTATACAATTGTCACTCCCGTACTCTCTTAGATGGATTTCAAATGAATAAAGGAGCACGACATGAGCCTGTTTAGGACCAACAATGACATATTCTTATTCTCACCATTCTCCTTAATCTAAAAAGAAAGGGGGTTGCGATTGCTAACCTTCTTCAATGTCAAGGAACAAGTAGTGGTTCCCGAAGGTGGCATGTGTAGGTGATCTTGCTAGCGAAAGAGACAGTAGTCGCCACCAACTTGAGATGTTTCATCCTTTTTTTCAACATAGCATGCAATTGAATATGTCATTCATGTCTATCAGACATTTTGCCTTTTTCTGAATAACATAGAGGGAAGAGTTAATCAGCCTTCGACATTGCAATAGCCGCAATCGTAAGATTCTTCGCCATATCGTTCACACTTTGAAGTTTCTTGCATGACTATCGAAAATGGTTAAACACAAGACTGCTAAATTAGTTGCTCACGCTCGCTTGCAATAACTACGAAGCGATCATGATTTATCAAAAGTAATTTGTGTAGACGTAAGCAATAAAAGAATTTTTAAAATGTATTAGCTTGCAGATTAGTCACTGAACAAGGCATTAAATCACGCTTGTTTTAGGAAGTTGTCAGACAAAGATTCCTTCATTTACTCCATTCTTGC
>OBLR010000212.1_pt1 | contig 12767 bp, 12 predicted proteins | sample 1519891 | NCBI WGS metagenome assembly OBLR01 (sample SAMEA3113583, study PRJEB22503) | soil metagenome | reverse complement strand
AGTACCCGGTCGAGCGGATGATGCGCGACGCGAAGATCACGCAGATCTACGAGGGGACGAACGAGATCCAGCGCCTCGTGATCGCACGCGAGATGGTGAAGGAGGCGCGCGCCTCGCTCCTCGCCGGCGTCGTCTGAGGCACGCGTCGCCGCTCCGCCGAAGCGGCGAGGAGGCGGCGCCCCGGCCCTCTCGGTGCCTAGGAGATGTCTCCGCAGGCGACGTAGGTCTCGACGTCCTCCTCCGAGGCGTGGGCGTTGATCGCGTACTCGCCGCTCTGGAGGTCCTCGACGGACATGTCCATCGTCGTCTCGGACGTGCCGTCCTCGAGGTTCTCGAGCGGAAATGCGGGCTGCGGATTGAGCTCCGCGCACGTGCCTTCGTGGATGTGGACGGGCTGCGGAACGTCCGGCGGGTTCGAGAGCTCGAGCGTCACGTGGTCTGACCCTCCCCGGCCGGCTCGAGCGTGGCCGTACCGGACTGTCCCGATCCGTTCTGCTCGGAGAGCTCGACCTCGACCGCTTCCCCGCCGGCTCCCTCGTCGTCGTCGTCGCCGCACCCGCGGCCACGAGGCAGAGCCGCTGCGAGGGCGAGCAGGACGGCGAATCCGATTCGCTTGGGCATGTGTGACCTCCCGGGGTTGCTTGTCGCAACGCGGTTCGGTGGGGAGGCCGATTCGGTTTGTCTAGGCGGACCGCTTGGCGCGCAGCGAGGCCTTGAAGGCTCGCTTCTTCTCCTGGTAGGCCTCGAGAGCCTCTGCGGAGTCGACGTCGCCCAGGGTGGGGTGGCTCGGCGCGACGTCCTCCCAGCCGGGTGGTCGCACGCCGAAGCGCTTCCCCAGGATGGCGATGAGCGAGCGGGCCTTCATCGGGCCGATCCCAGGCAGGTCGAGCAGACGGCGCTTCAACTCAGGCCCGGTCTCAGCCTCGGTCCAGACGCGGCCGGCGTCGCCCTCGTAGTCGCTGACGATCGCGGCGCAGAGCTCCTGCGTGCGCCTGGCCATCGCGCCCGGGTAGCGATGCAGGGCCGGCCGCTCGCGGAAGGCTCCTTCTAGCTCGCCCGGGTCCATGCCGGCGATCGCGCGGGCGTCTAGCGTGCCGATGCGCCGACGGAGCTCGAGCGGGCCCGAGAACGCCTTCTGCACGCTCACCTGCTGGTCGAGGACGAAGCCGACGAGGAGAGCGAGCGGCTCTTCGGCGAGCAGCCGGTCGGCCTCGTCGTCTCCGGTGAAGGGAAGCCGCTCGGGTCGGGTCGTCGCCACGGAGTCGATTCTAGTCCGTGCCGCTTCGGGTCGACTCTGCACGCCACGCGTGCGTCGTTCCCCGTTACGCTCGAAGCGGGAGGTGGGATGGGCGCATCCCTATCCAAGAGCAGCGAAGCTAAGAGCAGCGAAGCGCCTCCGTCCGCCGGAACCTCGTCGGTAGGCTGACGTCGTGGAATCGCTCGCGCCCTTCAGCCCTCCTGTCCGCGAGTGGTTCGAGCGCACGTTCGACGCCCCGACGCCGGCGCAGGAGCGTGGGTGGCCGGCCATCGCCTCCGGCAAGCACACGCTGATCCAGGCGCCCACCGGGTCCGGCAAGACTCTCGCCGCATTCCTCTGGGCGCTGGACGAGGCGACGCCCGGCGGCGGGACCCAGGTCCTGTACGTGAGCCCCCTGAAGGCGCTCAACTACGACGTCGAGCGCAACCTGCGCGGTCCGCTCGCCGGGATCGGGTCGAAGCTCTCCGTCGCCGTGCGCACCGGCGACACGTCGCCGAAGGAGCGAGCGGCGATGCTGAGGACGGCGCCCGACCTTCTCATCACGACGCCGGAATCCCTCTTCCTCATGCTGACCTCGCACGCGCGTGAGATCCTGAAGACGGTCCGGGTCGTGATCGTGGACGAGGTGCACGCGGTCGCCGGCTCCAAGCGGGGCGCCCACCTCGCGGTCAGCCTCGAGCGGCTCGAACGGCTCACCGGAAAACCGCTCCAGCGCATCGGCCTCTCCGCCACCCAGCGGCCTCTCGAGGAGATCGGCCGCTTCGTCTCGGGCGGGCGCCCGATCGAGCTCGTCGACGCGGGACGGGCCAAGGAGCTCGACCTCCGGGTGGTCGTCCCCCTCGAGGACATGCGCGAGCCGGGGGAGGGGGGCTCGATCTGGCCCTCGATCTACCCGGCTCTGCTCGAGCTGGTCGAGAGCCACCGCTCGACGATCGTCTTCGTCAACAACCGGCGCCTGGCCGAGCGTCTCGCCCTGCGGCTGAACGAGCTGGCCGAGCGGGAGATCGCCCGAGCGCACCACGGCTCCCTCGCACGCGAGCAGCGGGTCGAGGTGGAGGAGCTCCTGAAGAAGGGGGAGATTCCGGTCCTCGTCGCCACGTCTTCGCTCGAGCTCGGGATCGACATGGGCGCCGTCGATCTCGTCGTGCAGGTGGAGTCGCCCAAGTCGGTCGCGCGCGGCCTCCAGCGGGTAGGCCGGGCCGGTCACCGACTCGACGAGGCCTCCAAGGGCCGCATCTTCCCCAAGTTCCGGGCAGATCTGCTCGAGAGCGCGGTCGTCGTCCGGCGCATGCTCGAGGGGGCGATCGAAGAGACGACGATCGTGCGAAACCCGCTCGACGTCCTCGCCCAGCAGATCGTCGCCATCTCCGCGCAGGAAGAGATCGCCGTGGACGATCTCCACGACCTCGTCCGCGCGTCCTACCCCTTCCGCGACCTCTCGCGCCAGCAGCTGGAGAACGTCCTCGACATGCTCGCGGGCCGCTATCCGTCGGAGGAGTTCGCCGAGCTGCGTCCCCGGATCGTCTGGGACCGCCTGGGCGGGCTCGTGCGCGGCCGCGAGGGCGCGCGCAGGCTCGCCGTCACCAACGCCGGGACGATCCCTGATCGCGGCCTCTTCGGCGTCCACCTCGTGGACGGCGGCGGGCGCGTCGGCGAGCTCGACGAGGAGATGGTCTACGAGGCGCGGGCCGGCCAGACGTTCATGCTCGGCGCCTCCACCTGGCGGATCGAGGAGATCACCCGGGACCGCGTGCTCGTCTCGCCCGCCCCCGGCGTCCCGGCGCTGGTGCCCTTCTGGAAGGGCGAGGGTGTGGGCCGCCCCTACGAGCTAGGGGAGGCGATCGGCCGCACCGGCCGCGAGCTGGTCGCCCTCGACGACGCGCGCGCCCTGGAACGGCTGACCCGCGAGCACCTCCTCGACGATCGGGCCGCCCAGAACCTGCTCACGTTCCTGCGCGAGCAGGAGGCGGCGACGGGCGCGCTCCCTTCCGACCGCACGATCGTGGTCGAGCGCTTCCGCGACGAGATCGGCGACTGGCGGCTCTGCATCCTCACCCCGTTCGGCGGGCGCGTGCACGCACCCTGGTCGCTCGCCCTCGCCGCGCGCCTGCGCGAGTCGCAGGCGATCGAGGTGAACGCCATCTGGTCGGACGACGGCGTCGCCCTCCACCTCCCGGACGCGGACAGCCCGCCGCCTCTGGACGAGATCCTGATCCGTCCGGTGGAGCTCGACGAGCTCGTGGTCGCCGAAGTGGGCGGGACGGCGCTTTTCGGCGCGCGCTTCCGCGAGAACGCGGCCCGCGCGCTTCTCATCCCTCGCCGGCGGCCGGGGCAGCGTACGCCTCTCTGGCAGCAGCGCCTGAAGGCGCAGGGCCTTCTCCAGGTCGCGCGTCGGTACGCCGACTTCCCCGTCGTCCTCGAGACCTACAGGGAGTGCCTCCAGGACGTCTTCGACCTCCCCGCCCTGCGCAAGGTTCTCGCCGACCTCGAGGCCCGCCGTCTCGACCTGGTGGAGGTCGAGACGAATCACGCCTCGCCCTTCGCCTCCTCGCTCCTCTTCGACTACGTCGCCACGTACATGTACGAGGACGACACGCCCCTGGCCGAGCGCCGCGCCCAGGCGCTTGCGCTCGATCGCGACCTCCTCAAGGAGCTGCTCGGACAGGAAGAGCTGAGGGAGCTGATCGATCCTGGCGCGCTCGAGCAGGTCGAGGCGGAGCTGCGCGGCTCGCCGCGAGATCCGGACGAGCTCCACGACCTGCTCCTACGCCGGGGCGACCTCCGTCTCGGCGAGCTCGACGAGACGCTCGCCGCGCCCCTCGTGGCGGAACGCCGCGCGGTCAGGGTGCGCGTCGCCGGCGAGGAGCGGCTGATCGCCGCCGAGGACGCTGGTCGCTACCGCGACGCCCTCGGAGTGATGCCGCCGTCCGGCCTTCCCGACTCCTTTCTCGAAGGTGGGGAGGGCTCGCTTTCGTGGATCCTCCGCCGGTACGCGCGAGGACGGGGACCGTTCACGACGCAGGAGGTCGCCGCGCGCTTCGGGCTTCCGCACGACCGCGCCGAGAGCGAGCTCGGCTCGCTCGACCTCGTCCGCGGCGAGCTGCGCCCGGGAGGAAGCGAGCGCGAGTGGTGCGATCCGGATGTCCTCCGCCGGCTCCGGCGCGCGAGCCTCGCGGCCCTGCGCAAAGAAGTGGAGCCCGCCGGCCAGGGAGCCCTGGGGCGCTTCCTCCCGGCCTGGCAGGGGATCGATCGGCGCGCGAGCCTGAGGGAGGCCCTCGTCCCGCTGCAGGGAATCGCGCTCCCGGTGCCGCTGTGGGAGAGTGACGTGCTTCCGCGGCGCGTGCCGGGGTATCAGCCGGCCTGGCTCGATCAGCTCTCCGCCTCCGGCGAGGTCGCCTGGGTCGGAGCCGGGCTCGAGCGGGTCGCGCTCTACTTCCGCGAGGAGGCCGCGGCGCTCGGGCGACCCGGGGCTCTGCCGCCGCCCGACGGGGAGGCGCACACCCTGATCCGGGATGCCCTCGGAAGCGGGGCCCTCTTCTGGTTCGATCTGCTCCGCGAGACCGGCCTCGAGGCCGAGCTCGCCCTCGGCGCGCTCTGGGATCTCGTCTGGGCGGGCGAGGCGACGAACGACGCGTGGCAGCCCCTCCGGGCCGAGCGGCGGTTCGCCGCCCCGCGCGCCGAGCGCAGGCCGCGCCGCTTCTCGCGCGCGCGCGCGAACGCGATCACGGCCACGCAGGGCCGGTGGACGACGACCGCGCCGCTGTTCGCCGGCGATCCCGATCCACGCGCGCTCGCCGAGCTCTTGCTCGAGCGGCAGGGGATCGTCACGCGGGACGGCGTGCGCGCCGAGGGGGTGCCGGGCGGCTATGCGCCGGTCTACCGGGAGCTCAGACGGCTCGAGGTTCTAGGCGTGTGCCGCCGCGGGTACTTCGTAGAAGGGCTCGGCGGAGCCCAGTTCGCGCTGCCGGGCGCCGTCGAGCGCCTGCGCGAGCGGCCGGAGACGGAAATTCCTCTGGTGCTCGCCGCCGCCGACCCCGCCCAGCCCTACGGCGCCGCGCTCCCCTGGCCGAAGCGGGCAGGGGCGAGGGCGGCGCGGGTGGCGGGTGCCTACGTCGTGCTGCTCGGCGGCGAGGCGGCCCTCTTCGTCGAGCGCGGCGGCCGCTCGCTCGTGCCGTTGCGGGAGCCCGACGAGGCGTGGCTGCGACCCGCGCTCGAGGCGCTCGTCGCGCACGTCCACCGGGCGGGCCTGAAGCGCCTCGCGGTCGAGCGCTTCGACGGCGAGCCGGTCGGCGAGACGGCGCTCATGCCGCTCCTCCTCGAGGCCGGGTTTCTGGCCGGCCCCCGCCGTGCCGTCCTGCGCGCGTGACGGACGAGGACGTCGAGGCCCTGCTCGAGGCGCAGCGGCGAAGCTACGAACAGGCCGGCGAAGCGCTGCGCCGCTCCTGGCCTCCGGAGGACGCCCTCGACGCGGACGAGCTGCGAGGCATCCTCGCCGACCTCGTCTACGGCGTTCTCGCGACTGCGCGCCCGGACGGGCGCGCGCACGCCTCGCCCGTCGCGTTCTCCGTCGAAGGCGGAGCCTTCTGGATCGCGACGGTCCTCGGCGTGCGCGTTCGGAACCTCCGCGCCGTCCCGTGGGCCTCCTTCGTCCTCTCGGAGGGCCAGCGAGAGGGAGCTCACCGGGCGCTGACCGCGGAAGGGCCGGTACGGCTGCACGAGGACGCCGACTTCGCGAGTGCCCGCGCGCGGTTGGACGACGACTGGGTCCGGCGCCACGGGCACGCTCCGGACTGGGCGTCAGCGTTCGTCGAGCTCCGGCCCGAACGCGTATTCTCGCACCGGAGCCGCTAGGGGAGCCGGAGATACGCTGACGGGGATGCCCGAAGGCGACTCTCTGCACCGGGCGGCGGAGCGCGTACGTGCGCTCGAGGGGGAGGTCGTCAGCGTCGAGGCTCCCAATCCACGGGCCGCGGCGCTCGGGATCGCCGAGCGGATCGACGGACGCCGCCTGGAGCGCGTGGAGGCGGTCGGCAAGAACCTCCTGCTCACGTTCTCAGGCGGGCTCGTGCTGCGAAGTCACCTGCGCATGCGGGGTCGCTGGCGCGTCCAGCCGGCGGGCACGCGGCCGTTCGGGACGCCCTGGCTCGTGCTGCGCGGCCGCACGGCGCAGGCCGTCCTCTGGAACGGGCCGGTGCTCGAGCTGGGGGAGGGCCGTCCCGCACGCCTCGCGCGTCTCGGCCCGGACATCATGGAGGCGCCGCCGGACGTCGACTCGATGGTGGCTCGCCTACGCTCGGCCGATCAGTCGCGGGAGCTCGGCGAGGCGCTGCTCGACCAACGCCTGGTTGCCGGGATAGGAAACATGTGGAAGGCCGAGGCGCTCTGGGAGGCGCGCCTCTCCCCGTGGCTTCGGCTTCGGGACGTCTCGGACGCCGTTCTGCGCCACGCTCTGGAGTCCGCGGCGGGCGCCATGCAGGAGGGCCGGCTGCGGCGAGAGGCGTACCGTCGGGCGGGTCGTCCCTGCCGGCGCTGCGGAACCCCGATCAGCTCTCGTCCTCAGGGGGAAGGCGCGCGCACGGCGTACTGGTGCCCCACGTGCCAGGAAGGAACCGGGCCGGCCGGCGCGTAACCGTTGGCGTGCCCGCCGCGTCGCGCTCGCCCGAGCTCTTCCGCGCCCTCCACGCGTTCTGTCTGGGCGCCTTCTTCGATCTAGGCCTCGAGCTGGAGCGCGGCGCCGACATCCCCGTCGCGCTCGAGGAGCACGGCGGCCCCGACCGCCCGACGCTCTACGAGTACCGTCCACTGGTCGGCTCCTTCGTCGAGGAGCGCGCCGGGCGCCTTGCTCTCCGCGAGGACGCGCGCGAGGCGCTCGCCGTCCTCAAGGACGAGCCTGCCGCGGGGATCTTCGCGCACGCGCACGCGGACGAGCGCGTGGGCGAGGACGAGGCGCTCCGGCGCACGATCCTCATCCCGGTCCTCGTCGCCACGGCGGAGGCCTGCGGCGGCTTCGACTGGGACGACCCCGCCTTCGAGCGAGCCTACGCGGGGCTCGAGCGCTCGCTTTTCGGCGACCGGCGCGCCTACGCGGCGGTCGCTCCTCTCGTCGGCGTGACCGCCGGGGCGACGGTCGAGCTCGCCAACGGCGTGCGCGTTCGCCCCGCAGCCGTCGGCGAGCTCACGGCGGCCTGGCCGGAGGCTCGCCGCCTGCTCCCACGTGACTTCGGGCGCGAGGTCGACCGGACCCTCGTCCTGGAGCTCGAGGGCAATCTCGAGGCGACGGCGTGCATCGTTCCCGATGCTCCCGGAGAGTTCGGGCGGGCGGTCAGCGCGCTCCGGCTCGCCACCCCGGGCGCCGTTGCCGCCGGACCGGTCGTCTTCGAGCGGCTCGATTACCGCCCCTACGGGGTTAGGCCGATGCCTGCGACGGCCGCCCAGGTGCCCCCCGGCGACGCGGCGCGACTCGACCCGTTTCGGGCGCCGCTCGTGACGGAGCTGCAGACGAGGCTCGCGGAGGCGCCCGCCGAGCTGCTCGAGGCGCTCGACCGCTGGGAGCTCGCCCTCTTCCATCAGGGATCGCATCGCTCGGACGAGCTCCGGGAGGCGCTCGAGGCCCTGCTGGGCTGTGACGAAGGGCCGTGGGCGGCGGCCATGCGCGCGGCCGTCCTCCTCGGGGAGACGGCGCGTGAGCGCGAGGAGCTGCTCGTGGCCTTGCGCGCGCTCCTCGACGGCGACGGCCCCGGCGCCCGCGCCGAGGACGCCGTCCGCCGCGCGCTCGTGGAGACGCTCATGGAGGGCTCGCGCGAACGCCTCTCTGCCGTCCTGGACGAGGCCCTTCTCGGTCTGCGCCCCCGGCCGCAGGTGACGAGCGCGGCGCGCGTCATCGCCGCGGGATGAGCGTGCCCGAGCTGGGGCGGCGCCGGCGCTGTCGGGTGCTCCAGCTCGCGATCGCCATCGGCATACTCCTGCCGATCTTCCAGCCGAGCTGGATCACGCTCGGGTCGGCCCTCGTGGGCATCGCCGTGCTCGCCTTCGTGTACCGGCGCGAATGTCGTGACGAATCGGAGGAAGACTCGGCGCAGTAGGACACACACCCGCGCGTCTTTCGGCGCTAGCGTCAGCCCATGGACGCGGAGCAGAGAGTGAGCGAGCGGCTCGAGCGGATCGAGGCGCTTCAGCGCGGACGGGCGTCGGAAGGGGCGCTGCTCGCCGAGCTCCGGGGGCTGCTGGAAGACGGGGAGGCCTTCCTCGCAGCCGGGACGGCCGGGGCGCAGGGCGCCGTCTCCGTGTCCGAAGGCCCTGAGGGATTGCGCCGGCTGCGAGAAGGAGGTGGCGCCGAGGGCGTGATCCGAGCCTCCATATAATCGCGCCGCATGCCGCGTTACGGGCCGCCGGACGCCTTCGAGACGCCGCGCTTCTCCGGCCCGCGGACCTTCATGCGCCTGCCACACGTGCGTGACCTGGACGGCGTCGACGTCGCCATCGTCGGCATCCCGACCGACGGCGCAGTCGTGTACCGAAGCGGGGCGCGCTTCGGCCCCGAGGGGATCCGGAGCGCCTCGGTCATGCTTCGCAACTACAACCCGCTGCTCGGGGTCGACGTCGTCGACCGGCTGTCGCTCGTCGACTACGGCGACGCCCCGACGGTGCCAGGCTCGACTGCCGACTCGCTCGCACGCTCGGCCGAGGCGCTCGAGGAGATCGTCCGTGCCGGCGTCACGACGCTCTGCCTCGGCGGGGACCACACGGTGCTGCTGGCCGAGCTGCGCGCGCTCGCGGCCGTGCACGGGCCGGTCGCGCTCATCCAGCTCGACTCCCACCACGATCTCTGGGACGAGTACTTCGGGCAGAAGCTCTTCCACGGAAGCGTCGTGCGGCGGTCGGTCGAGGAGGGCCTCGTCGACCCCGCACGGTCGATCCAGGCGGGCCTGCGCGGATCCCTGACCGAGGCCGCCGATGCCGACCTTCCGGGCCAATTCGGGCTCGAGGCGCTCTCTTACGAGGAGCTCGCGGCGCTCGGTCCCGGCGGGTTCTCGCAGCGCGTGCGCGATCGCGTCGGCGACGGCCCCTGCTTCCTTTCCTTCGACATCGACTTCGTCGACCCGGCGTTCGCTCCCGCGACGGGCACCCCGGAGGTGGGAGGACCCTCGAGCCGAGAGGCGCTCACGTACGTCCGCTCGCTCGCCGGCCTCGACTTTCGCGGCTTCGACTGCGTCGAGGTGGCGCCGCCCTACGACCCGGCGGCGGTGACTGCGTTCGTCGCCGCGAACGCCTGCTTCGAGATGCTCTCCCTGCTGGCCCTGCGCCACTGAGAGGCAACGGTCCGGGGTGAGCCGCAATCGCGCTCCCCGTCCCGGTTTCCGGCCTTCGGGGGGCACGAGTCGGCGGAAGGATTGTGCTACGCTGGCACGAAACAGGAGCCCTCAATGGGCCTTTCCGGAATCCTGACGCGTCCGTTCGTGCGGACGCCTACCTCTCAAGGAGCAAAGCTGGGTCAGGTCATCGCCTTCGCCAACCAGAAGGGCGGCGTGGCCAAGACGACGACGACGCTGAACCTCGCCGTCGCGTTCAAGGAGCAGGGCTTCAGCGTCCTGGGGGTCGACCTCGACCCGCAGGGGAACCTAACGATGAGCCAGGGGATGGATCCGGACACGGTCGAGCGCTCGATGTTCGACGTGCTCGTCCACTCCGTGCCGATCGAGGAGGTCATTCATCGCACGGAGATTGACCTGGCGGTCTCGTCGATCGACCTCGCCGGCGCCGAGCTCGCGCTCTCGAGCATGATCGGGCGCGAGCGCGCGCTTCAGAAGGCCCTCCTGCCCGTGCGGAGCCGCTACGACTACGTCCTCATCGACACGCCGCCGTCGCTCGGGCTCCTGACCATCAACGCGCTCACCGCCTCCGACGGCGTGATCGTGCCGGTGCAGTGCGAGTACCTCTCGCTCCGAGGACTGGTGCAGCTCGAGAACACGCTCTCGATGATCCGGGAGAACCTGAACCCGACGGTCGAGATCCGTGGAATCCTCCCGACGATGTACGACTCGCGCACCCTGCACGGCCGCGAGGCGGTCGAGATGCTGAAGGAGAACTTCGGCGACCTGGTCTTCGACACGCGCATCCGCAAGACTGTGCGCTACGCGGAGGCGCCCGTGCAGGGCGCCTCGGTGCTGAAGTACGACCCGCGCGGTTCCGCCGCCCAGGCGTACCGCGAGCTCGCAAAGGAGGTGCTCGATGGCGCGACGCCGCGCGAGCATGCGTGAGGGGCCCCTCGCGGAGCTCTTCCGCGCGACAGAGGCCGCCCAGCGCCAGGCCGACAAGGGCGAAGAACCCGGCCCGGCGCGCGCCGCCCAGGAGCAGGGCTCTCCGCCGCCCGAGGAGGCGCCCACCGTCGAGTCTGCCGCGGCAGCGCCCGCCCCGCCTGCGCCCGCGCCGCCGGCGACCCCGCCCGCGCGCGAGCCGGCCCCGGAGCGGGAGCCGTCCGCTCCGCCGCGGCCCCCCCAGCAGGAGCGGGCCGTGGAGCAGCCTCCCGTGAGGACGTTCATCGAGCCGGCGCCGCGCCTGAGGACGACCCCGCGGCCCGAGTCGGCCGCCTACCTCGCCGTCATCCGCGTCGTCGGCGTGGGCGGAGCCGGCCTGAACGCCGTCAACCGCATGATCGAGGCGGGGATCTCGCAGGTCGAGTTCATCGCCGTGAACACCGACATCCAGCAGCTGAAGACGTGTGAGGCGCCGATCAAACTGCACATCGGGCGTGAGCTGACGCAGGGCCTCGGATCGGGCTCCGACCCGGACATCGGCCGCCGCGCCGCCGAGGAGGCCGAGGATCAGATCAAGCACGTCCTCCGCGGCTCCGACATGGTCTTCGTCACCGCGGGCGAAGGCGGAGGGACCGGCTCGGGCGCGGCGCCGATCGTCGCGCGCCTGGCCAGGGACGTCGGCGCGCTCACGGTCGGCATCGTGACCATGCCCTTCCGTTTCGAGGGGACGCGCCGCCGCTCCCAGGCGGAAGCGGGAGCCGAGGAGCTGCGCGAGGTGTGTGACACGGTCATCCTCATCCCCAACGACCGCCTGCTCGAGGTGCTCGACCGCTCCACGTCGATGCTCGACGCGTTCCGGATCGCCGACGACGTCCTTCGCCAGGGCGTGCAGGGGATCTGCGACCTGATCACGATGCCCGGCCTCATCAACCTCGACTTCGCCGACGTGCGCACAGTCATGTCCAACGCGGGCTCGGCCCTCATGGGGATCGGCTTCGCCACGGGCGAGAATCGGGCGCAGGAGGCCGCGGAGCGCGCCCTGCGCTCCCCGCTCATCGACACCGAGCTGGTCGCCGCGAGAGGGATCCTCCTCTCGATCGCGGGCGGCGAGGACCTGACGCTGCTCGAGGTCAACGAGGCCGCCGAGGTGATCCGCCGCGGCGCCACCGAGGACACGAACATCATCTTCGGCGCGACGATCGACGAGCGCCTCGCCGGGCAGGTGTGGGTGACCGTCATCGCCACCGGCATCGGCAAGCCGGGCGAACGCCCGCTGGGCCTTCAGCCGGCCGCTCGCGAGCGGCAGCGCGAGCCGGAGCCGGACCCGCTCGAGCCGCCGAGCTTCCTGAGCGACCTCTAGCCTCGCAGCCGCTGGGCGCTACGCTCTTCCCATGAAGGGCGCCGTCGCCGCCGGCCACCCGCTGACCGCGCGCGCGGGCGCACGCATGCTCGAGGAGGGCGGCAACGCAGTCGACGCCTGCATCGCCGCCGCCTTCGTCTCCTGGGTGGCGGAGAGCCCCCTCACGGGCCCCGGGGGCGGCGGCTTCATGCTCGTCCACCGGGCCCGCGACCGCAGCGACCGCGTGCTCGACTTCTTCGTCGCCATCCCGGGCCGAGGGCTTCCTGCCCACGCCGGCGGCGAGATGGTCGTGGTCGAGGTTCCGTTCGACGAGCGCACCCTCCAGGTGTTCCGGATCGGCGCGGCCGCGTGCGCCGTCCCGGGGGTGCTCGCGGGGCTGGGCGCTGCCCATCGCCGTTACGCGCGCCTTCCCTGGGCGGAGCTCGTCGCGCCTGCGGTCGAGGTCGCGCGCGCCGGCGTGGAGCTGAACGCCGAGCAGGCCTTCCTGCACGAGATCCTCGATGTCGCGCTCCGCCACGAGGAGGAGGGTCGTCGCATCTACGGCGAGGAGGCACCGCTCTGCGCGGGCGAGCGCCTGGTCATGGCGGACCTCGCCGGTACGCTCGAGTGGCTGGGGGCCGAGGGCGCGGACGCCTTCTACCGCGGCGAGCTCGCGCGCCGCATCGACGAGGCGGCTCGTGCCGGCGGCGGCCGTATCACGCTGGACGACCTCGCCGCCTACAGGGTGATCCAGCGGCGTCCCGTCCGCACGCGCTTCCGCAGCTTCGAGTTCGTCTCCAACCCGCCGCCCTCGTCGGGCGGGCTGCTCATCGCCTTCGCCCTCGGCACGCTCGATCGGCTCGGGCCGCCGCCCGGGCAGGGGAGCGCAGGCGCGCTCGCCCTCCTCGCCGAGGTC